>JGI12478J12828_1000173_pt1 | contig 23794 bp, 24 predicted proteins | sample A23E2SouthBayCA_FD_12828 | JGI IMG/M metagenome (IMG submission 12828) | reverse complement strand
CGAGCGCGCCGAGGGCTTTCGCCGCTTGGTCGCCCCGGGATTTGCTCGATGGTCGCTTTCTTTCACCCCCTCACCAACAGAGTCGACTGTTCTGTTCGCACGAATACAGAACGGGTCGTTCATCCCCGATGGACCAGAAAATAACCACTTCGTGAAGCCCTCCCTGCCACGCTAAAACCGAGCTATCCGACGAGCACGTTCTCGAAAGCTTCGACGCCGCCAGAAGCTCTTTGCTCTCTCAGTCCTAGGCGGTGGTATGAGCGTCCTTGACCAGTTCGACGAGCCACCGTGGGTCGCAGCGGCTGCGACCGCGATCAGTTACGGGGTCGTGTTGTTTGTCTTGTTTCTCCTGTTGTTCGTCGCACCGTATCTACTGCTGTCCTGATCCGGCTCGTTGCCGCGGGCTGAAGGGGGCAGGCCGTTCTATCGCCCCAGCCTACATCCCCATGTCTGCTCCCTGCTCGGGCACCGGGAGGTCGTGTGGTGAGACGGAGAGCAGTTCGGCGGCGTGATCGAGCGCCATGTCGAAGCCGTAGTAGCGTTCGAGTTCGTCGCCGTCGGCGGTCGGTCTGACCTTCAGCATCGCGTATCCCTCACTGTTCTGGGCGATCGCGGCGGTTCGCCCGTCCCGCTCGAATTCGAGGACGCGCTCGGTGTCGGTCTCGTAGTACCGTGCTGTGATCCCGTCGGCCGTCGCCGTCGCGGCGTCGTCTGTCATCGCTACCACTAGGGACGACGGACAGTCGAAAGTATCGGTCCGTGGGCGTCGACGAACGCTGCCGTTCGAAAGGAGAACAGTCGAGTGGTTGGGATGCGGTCGACAGGATATGACGAAGTGGCTCCAGAGCGGTCGCAGACGAGACATCTGTATCATCCTCGCCAGCGAAGACGGACTGAACGGCCAGACACTCAAAACGCGGCTGGAGCGCCACTACGACGAGCGGATCGACCCTCAGAGCTTCTACGGCGCACTGTCGGCCATGGTCGACAGCGGCTTTCTGGAGAAGGAAACAGCGGGCATCGCCGACGAGTACTCGCTGACCGAGGCCGGCCGCGCGCGTCTGGACGAGCAGTTCGAATGGATGTCCGAGCAACTGGGCGAAGCTGACGGGTGAGATCGGTCCCGAACCCGCCAGACTCGTTGAGGAGTACGTTTTTGTCGATCCTGTCCGAACGCAGGTGTATGGCGCTCTCCCGCACTGCACTCTGTGCAGGTCTCGACGCCCTCCCATTCGCGGCCCTCGCGAGTCTGGCGACGTTCGTCTTCGGTCGCGCCGGCGAGCTCCCGCCCACAGCGGTCGGTGGGACCGCTGCGCTCGTCGGCGCGGCGATCCTCTTCGGGCTGGGAACGATCAGCGCCAACCGTCACCGGTCCGGGGGAAAACCGTTCTACTTCGTGCGTGCCGTCGTCGTCGAGGGACTGCTCTCCGTTCCCTAGCAGTGTCATAGAACGCTTCACGAGGCCGTTGGTTTCCGACCCATCGGGGATGAACGATCTGTTCGGTGTGCCTGCGAACAGAACAGTCGGATTTGCTAATGATCGGGAGGCAGAATGCGACGGGGGAGCAAACGCCGGGGACACCAAGTAGTGAAAGCCCTCGGCACGCTCGCGGTCGCTGAGCGGGATATTCTCACTCGCTTCGCTCGTTCGAATAGAGCCCGCTCAGACGACTCGAACAAGCGCGAGCGCACCTCGCCCTTTCGATCCACCAGGAGACTCGCTCCGCTCGACTCCTGAGCCCTCGTTCACTACGTTCACGAGGACACCAGGACAGCACGGCACCACACCGCGCCACACACCTCCCCACCCGACTCACTCGCTTCGCTCGTTCATCCCTCGCACAGTATCGTCGCTCGCCGGAGCGAGCGACAGCGCGCGCCAATCTGGATTGTTCAGTCCTTCATCGAAAGCGAACGGGGAGCAACGCCTTGTGAGCGAAGCGAGCGAGGAAACCCGGGGCGAAAAGAGGTTCTCCGGTACGGACCAATCCAGTGGAGTGACGAGTCGGGTGTGTGAGTCGTTCTATGACCGCTCTAGTCCAGCAGTTGGTCGGCGATCGTGTTCCGGAGCACCTCGCTGGTCCCCTCGTAGATCTCGTTGAGTTTGGCGTCGCGGTAGAATCGCTCGACCGGGAAGTCCTTGGTGTAGCCGTAGCCGCCGTGGATCTGGATGCCCTCGTTGGCGACCTCACGGGACACCTCGGAGGCGTAGAGTTTCGCCTGTGCGGCCTCCTTGACGAACGACTCGCCGCGGATCTTCTTGTCGGCAGCCTTGTGCATCAACATTCGGGCGGCCTCGGTCTTGGTGTCCATGTCGGCGAGCTTGTGCTGGATCGCCTGGAAGTCGCCGATAGGCTGATCGAACTGCTCGCGCTCCTGGGCGTAGTCGAGTGCCTCGTCGAGCGCTGCCTGTGCGATACCGACGCCGCGTGCGGCGATGGTAATCCGGCCGCCGTTGAGCGTCTTGAGCGCGTGGACGAACCCGCGTCCGTCCTCGCCGAGGCGTCGCTCTGCGGGAATGTGCATGTCGTCGAAGCGCAGTTCCGCCGTCGGGCAGCCCTTGTCGCCGAGTTTGTGCTCGGTGCCCTCGACGTGGAAGCCGTCGTCCTCCTCGGGCCGGACGATGAAGGAGGAGATACCCTTGCTGCCGGCCTCGGGGTCGGTCTTGGCGAAGAGGACGACCGTGTCTGCGACCGAGCCATTGGAGATCCAGAGCTTCCCGCCGTTGACGACGTACTCGTCGGGTTCCGCTTCCTCGCCGGGATCGCCGCCGACCGGTTCCGCCGTAGTCTCCATCGCTGGCACGTCGCTGCCTGCGCCGGGTTCGGAGAGCGCGAACGCACCGATCTCCTCACCTTCGGCCAGTGGCGTGAGATACTCCTCTTTCTGGGCCTCGTTGCCGAACTCGTAGACCATGTTGCAGGCCAGCGAGATGTGGGCGGCGACGATCGTCCCCAGTCCACCACTCCCGCGCGATATCTCTTCGAGCGCCATCGCGTAGGAGTGGTAGTCCAGTCCGGCACCGCCGTACTCCTCGGGGATCGGCATCCCCATCAGGCCCAGTTCGGCCATCTGGTCGACGAGATCCCACGGGAACTCGTCGTTCTCGTCGATCTCCGCGGCGCGCGGGACGACCTCTTCGTCGACGAACTCCGTGACCATCTCACGGATCTGTCGCTGCTCCTGTGTCGGGGCGAAATCCATAGTCGAGTTTTCGACTGTCGGGGCTTCAGTGTTCGGCCCGCGGGTATCGCTCCGATCACCCGACGCCAGTCGACCGACTTCCATCACTACAGTGTGTGTCGACCGGGACGAAGCTGTCCCCGCGCTGGCCTGCGGGAACACCGCGGTCGTCGTCCGCTACGCGTACGGTGACTGTCTCGTTCGCCTCGGTTACCGACACGACGACACTCGGTTGCTTGCCGTCGGTGTGTTCGACGTCGTCGGTCGGTTGGTTGCCGAGAAGAGAGTACGATCAAACCGGCTTCGAAGAAGGAAGATCAGCGCGTAACCGAACAACAGAACGAGACCGAGTACACCGTGAAGAAGCCGCCAAAGAGAAGCCCGCCAGCAACGACGACGAGACTCACCCCGACGACGATGGGAAGCGACGGATCCGAGATGGCAAACAGCGTCGTCGACTGGGGCGACAGGACGAGAGCCCCGGCGGCCAAGACGATCCCGGCGAGACCGCCGATGATGACACCGAGGAGTGAGTACCCGAGTGTGCTCACGAGATGCTGGCGAACCACCGAGATACTTCGTTTGATCCCGTCTACCACGCCCATGTCTTCGAGGACGATCGCCTGTCCGTAGAACTGGGCGAAGAAGACGAGGCCGAGATACAGGAGGAGGACGACGGCGACGAGAACCGCAATGACGGCGATGCTCCCGGTGTTGAGTGCCTGGGGGCCGCCGCTCTGGAAGAAGACTGCGCCGCCGAAGATGGCTCCGAAGAACGCGATCGACCCGAGCACGAAGTTAACCGCCATCACCGCGAGATACGCCACGAGGATCGAGACGTAGTTGGATTTGCCCTCGTCGACGAACGTCTGGAGGGTGGTTCGTCCATCGAGCGCTTCGTCGGCCATCCCGATCAGTCCGCCCTGGAAGAACGGCACCACGACGACGAAGACGAGCGACAGGCCGATCGACACGATACTACTGAGAATCGGGTCTATCGACTGGAGGGCCAACTGCAGTAGTTGCAACACCAGCACGAGCACCACCGGCACGAACAGGACGGGGTTGTCGAGGAGGGCACTGGGCGTCCGGCGGAGTGAACGCAGGGCAGGCAAACTGTTCGTCATTGGTCTTTGGTCGGGGTGATCTCGAACGTAGTGATCGTGCCGAACAATCCGGTCGACGTCTCCTCGACCGAGAGGCCCGCCTCGGCGACGATTTCGCGTGGCTCCTGGGTCCAGCGACAGCCGCTCTGCTCGTAGTGGGCGTCTGCGCGCCACTCCTGGAACCGGGCGATCGGTCCAACGGAACTGCGGCCGTGTTCGACGAGACGGATCGTCCCGTCTGGCTTGCAGACCCGGTCCATCTCCCGAAGTGCAGCGACTGGGTCGGGGAAGGTACACGTCGACAGCGCCGAGATGACCGCGTCGAAGCTATCGTCGGGGAACGCGAGATCGTGTGCGTTCATCTCGCGAACCGTCCCGTCTCTCCCGAGCTCTGCGAGGGTGTCTTCGGCTTTCGTCAGCATCTCTGGGCTGATGTCGATGCCGACGAGTTCGACCGTCTCGGAGAGATACCGGAAGTTCGTCCCGGTGCCACAGGCGACGTCTAACACCTTGCCGTCCACGTCACCGAATCGGCGGCGTCGATGTCGCCCGGTGATAGCCCGGTCGAGCCATTCGAACCGTTGCATCGAGTCGGCAAAGTCGGCGTACGATGTTCTGATCTCCGAGACCGACTGTGGCCTGTTCGAGGCCGGGTCAGTGTCGGATCGCTGTTCCTCTCTATCGGTGCGTCGTCGTTCCGTGTGTTCTGTCGTCGTCATGGTGTTGTGGGTATTACTGTCGTTCGTCGGTTTCAGACGTGTTCGGTGAAGAACTCGATACTCCGTGTGATGTACGCGATGCGGTTTGCCGTCTGTTCGATGCCGTTGCCTTCGTCCTCGAAGAGCAGGTACTCGTGATCGATATCGCGGTCCGAGACTGTGGTCACGAGCCGTTCGGCCTCGCTCTGAGGAACGCGTGGATCGTTCGCGCCCTGTACGAGCAGGAGCGGAACGTCGATGTCGTCGGCGTACGCAATCGGGGACCGTTCCTCGTAGACGTCGGGTGTCTCCTCGGCCGTCGCTTCGAGTTTCCGGAGCACGGCATCGCCGAGGGACTGCTTGGCGTCTTCGACGGCCGTCTTCCAGTCGACGACGCCGCAGACACTCGCCCCGAAATCGAACGCTTCCGTCGTTCCGACACCCATCAGCGCCATGTAACCGCCGTAAGACGCGCCGAGGATCCCGACCGTGTCCCGTCCTCGATGACGGAGATACTCCGCGCCTGCAACGACGTCTGTGAGGTCGTCGCCGCCGAGATCGCCGTCGCTCGCCTTGCGGAACGCACGTCCGTAGCCGCGGCTCCCGCGGCAGTCCGGGGCGAGGACTTCGAAGCCGGCGTGGACGAGAGTCTGTGTGACCGGATCGAGCCGGTTGAAGTGCTGTGCTTCCGGGCCACCGTAGACCGTGACGATGCCACCGATCGGCGACTCTTCGGGCTGGTAGAGCCGTGCGGCGATCGCTTGCCCGTCGAACGATTCGTAGCGTATCTCTTCGGGGGCGACCGTCCGCGCGTCGACACGGCCTTCGTCGACGAGTGTCGTTCCGTTCCGGCGAAGGTCGCCAGCTGTGGTCGTGCTCCGGTGGTCGTAATAGACGTCGCCGTCGTGGACTGTCACGTCCTCATTCGTTCCTGTCCGCTCGATCGTCGTCACCTCGCCGTCGCTGAGGAGACACAGGCGACGATCGCCGCCGCGGGCTTCGAGGAAGACGATATCGCTGCTGGATGTCCACTGGGGGTCGTACTTATCGCGGTTGTTCACGTACCGGAGTTCGTCGTCGCCATCGCCGTCGGCGACCGCGAGTTCTCGGTAGCCGGTCTGGTGATTGGTCGTGAAGACGATCCCGGCCTCCGACCACGCCCCGCGACCGTCGTCTGTGACGGCGAACGACTGCTCTGAGTCCGGTTCGTCGAGGAGGACGTCGTCTCTGTCGAGGTGACAGTCGACGAGTCGGAGTCCCGAATCCTCGACGGTGCCGGCCTGATAGACGAGGCGCTGGCCGTTCGGCGACCAGGCGTACCCCGTGACCGGTTCGTCCGCTTTGGATCGGCTGGTGATCTCACCCTCGTCGAGGTGGAGCGTGTACAGATCCAGTGACCCGTCTCGGTTCGAGACGAACGCGATCCGGTTCGGATCTGTCGGATGCTGTCTGGCGTTGCAGTTGCGGTACTGGTCGACGAGGACCGGGGTGATCACACCGGTCTCCGGATCGACCTCCACGAGGTCGAACTGCTCTGTGCCGTCCTCGTCGCGGTAGGCGAGAAGCGACTTCCGGCCCCGCAACCACTTCGGGGACGTGATATCGCTCTCGGTGTTCGTGAGGTGACCGTCGGGCGTTCGAAGACCGTAGGAACCGTCGTCGTACGCCGCGTAGACGACTGTTCCGTCGGGTGTTCTGGTGTAGCCCGACACGCCGTGGGCCTCGGCGAGTGATTCCACGTAGTTGGAGAGCTGTTCGACGGATCGGTTCCCGTCGAGCGGGTTGGGTTCAGTCATCGTCTGGATCGTGGTTTCGACAGGTGGAGTGTCGCCTCGCCACCGCTTAATAATTATTGAGATATTGATATATTACCACCATCGTTTCAAAATCTCGTTTGAGTGACCACCCCGTGTTAGAGGGCATCTATCGCCAGAAACAGTCCATCCCCCCTTTTCGCAGTCAGATTCGCCAAACGACATTTTTGAAACTTTTCTATCACGAACGCTGCTCAGTGTGGTTTCGGCGTTGGACGCGCTCGATTCGTGAGATCGCCGACTTCTGAAAGTGGAACGCTGCCCTCCCTCGAAGGAGAGGTAGCTCGAAGGAAACTCCGCGAGCTTTCGAGGCACTGTACCTACGGTGAGTCCGCCCCGAGATGCCGAACCAGCGCTTCGGTCACCGCTTCACGCTCGTGATGAACCCAGTGTGACGCACCGGCGAACAGCCGGAGTCGCCCCTCGTCGCAGTAGTCGACACTCCGTTCAGCCATCGTCGGACGGAGGGCGATGTCGTCTTCGCCCCAGCAGATCAGGGTTGGCTGGGTGACCGTCTCCTCGGGAGGCCTGTTCGATCGACGGAACCCACGATACCAGTTGATCCTCGGTTCGATGCCGGTGTGCTTCCAGGCCGCCCTGTAGCGTTCGATCGTCTCGTCGTCGAACGTCCCCTCGTTCGACGTGATTTCGAGGGAATCGACCATGTTGTCCATATCGTTCCGACGCAGGAGCCACTCCGGGAGCGCCGGAACCTGATAGAACCACACGTACCAGCTCCGGACGATCTGTTCGAGACTCGAACGGAGGGTCTCTCCGTAGACCGTCGGATGGGGGACATTGAAGATGCTGAGGCGGTCGACCATGGATGGATGTCGGAGCGCGGTGTTCCACGCGACGAAGCCACCGAAGTCGTGGCCGACGACGTGGGCCGAGTTCCTGTCCTCACTGCGGATCAATTCGCGGACGTCGGCGACGAGTTCCGATTGCCGATAGGGATCGATCCCGTCGGGCGCTTCGCTCAGATTACAGCCCCGCTGATCCGGGACGACCACTCGGAAGCCAGCCTCGACGAGCGAACGGATCTGATCGCGCCAGCCGTACCAGAAATCGGGATGTCCGTGCAGGAGGACGACCAGCGGCGCATCGGGGTCTCCGGCGACGACGACGTGTAGTCGCACGTCGTTGACGTCCCGGTAGGTGGATTCGACATCGAGGTCGGTGAGTAACGATGCGTCAGTGCTTGTCACCGTCTTCGCGTTCGTGGGGGAGTTCGTGACCGACATCGTGTTACCTGTGGGTAGAGATACGCGACAGCACCGAATACGAAGACTGCCGTACCGATGTGGCTCTTTTTAAAACATCGACCGCAACTTGCCCCGTGTCGGCCCGTGGGCGAGAATCAGTGGACGAGTTCCGTGAAGACACGTTCCTCGGCTTTCCGGAGGTGTTCACCGACTGTTCCGGGAGAGATTCCCACGACTTCGCCGATCTCTTCGAGAGACGCCTGCCGAGGCTCGCTGTAGTAGCCCAGATCGACTGCTGCTTCGAGCACTTCTTCCTGCCTGGCTGTGATCATCCTGCTGAACGACGATTTGTCGGCCTCGTAATCCCCAGTCTCCTGGATCTCGAACGTATGGCCCTCCATCTCCTCTGCGTATTCGTACAGTTTACTGAACGTTTCGTCGGTTCCCAGGTACGTGACTTTGAGGTGGTTCTCGGACGTGAAGTGAACTGGCGTCTCGATGACCAGCAGCGATTCTCGTTGCAGTTCGAGCGATCGACGAACGTCGTCCGTCGGTTCGAACTGGCTCACAGCCATCCACCGGTCCCCTCCGGCGGTGAGATAGCTAATGACGTACGGGGACTCTTCCATGATCCGTTTGTATCGTTGCTTATCGCCGCTTGCCTCGGCAAACAGAAGTACAGTATCGTCGTCGAGCAACTCGATATGATGGATGGCCCGCCGTCGGATAGACGGGTCCTCCGTCAGTTCCTCCCCGAGCGGATGGAATGCGTTCCCTCCATCTGGTTTGACGATCACTGTGAGATATCGCATACCACATTCTACAACGCGCACAGTAAAACAACTCCGGCTGCTCGCGGTTTAAACGCCACCACTGGTGAGGCAGCGCGGCTACGGGACAATACCGAGTACTGACGGCCGATGGACGATGCAACAGCAACAACGCCCGACCACTAACCCGCTTGCGGACGAGGTAGTCTCAGCCCTCTCCAGCGAGACCATCGTCGACCACGGATCACACGAGAACGCTCCCGCGTTCGTGATTCGTGCCGACCAGGTCCAGACAGCCCTCTCGACGCTTCGCTCGAAGACTGGACTCGACCACTGCACGTGTGTGACTGCTCAGGAGTACGAAGATCGCTTCGAGACGGTGTATCACCTCACCAGTTACGACGACCGGACGCGCGAACTGTCGGTCGTCGTTCCGACGACGAAGGACGATCCGGTCAGCGAGTCGGCCGCGCCGGTCTACCGGACGGCCGAGTGGCACGAACGCGAGGCCTACGACCTCGTCGGGATCGAGTACGAGGGCCATCCGGACCTCCGGCGTATTCTGCTCCCCGAGACGTGGCAGGGCCACCCGCTGCAAAGCGACTACGATCAGACACAGCCACAGATCGTCACACTCCGTGAGCACGCCAATCCTCTGGAAGAGGACCATCACGAAGCAGAGACGGACACGATGTTCCTCAACATCGGACCCCACCATCCGGCGACCCACGGGGTACTCCATCTGGAGGTGACGCTGGACGGCGAGCAGGTGGCCGACGTCCAGCCAGATCTGGGCTACATTCACCGCTGTGAGGAACAGATGTGTCAGGGGAACACCTACCGTCACCAGATTATGCCCTACCCCGACCGGTGGGACTGGGGCGGCGCCGGTCTGCTCAACGAGTGGGCCTACGCCCGCGTCATCGAGGATCTGGCCGACATCGACGTCCCCGAGTACGCCCAGGTCATTCGGACAATGAGCGCCGAACTGTCGCGCATCCTCTCGCACTTGCTGTTCACTGCGATGTACGCGCTGGATGTCAGCGGCGAGTTTACCGCCACCTTCATGTACGGCTTCCGGGACCGGGAAATCGTCCAGGACCTCCTGGAGGATCTGACCGGCCAGCGCATGATGTTCAATTACTTCCGCGTCGGCGGCGTCGCCTGGGACCTGCCCGAGCCCCGCGAGGAGTTCTTCGAGGCCGTCCGCGCTTTCACCGATGAACTACCGCACAAGCTCGGGGAGTATCACGATCTCCTGACGAGCAACGAAACCTTCCAGCTCCGCTGTGTCGACACCGGCGAACTGCCACCGGCGGTCGCCAAGCGGTACGGCTGTACGGGACCGGTCGCTCGCGGCTCCGGCATCGACTACGACCTCCGGCGGGACGACCCGTACGGGTACTACGACCGACTCCAGTGGAACGTTGTCACCGAGGACGACTGTGACAACTTCGCCCGCGTGCTCGTCCGACTGCGGGAGATCGAGGAGTCGGCTGCCATCGTCGAGCAGTGCGTCGATCTCCTCGAGGACTGGCCCAGCGACGACCGGACCGTCCAGGCCAACGTTCCCCGGACGCTGAGGCCGTCCGGCGAGTGTTACAGGGCCGTCGAGGGTGCCAAGGGCGAACTCGGGATCTACATCCGTGCCGACGGCACTGACACCCCCGCACGGTTCAAGATCCGCGGCCCGTCGTTCTCGAACCTGTCGGCGCTCCCGGCGATGGCGGCCGACGAGTCCTTCGCCGACCTCGTCGCGACCCTCGGGAGCCTCGACACCATCATGGGGGAGGTGGACCGGTGACCATGCCACTCTCGCCACCGTGGAGCGAGACGTCCGGTCAGCTGGTGACGTGTATCGCCTGCGGTGAGACGATCGACCGGGAGAACGCCCGGGAGTACGACAAACACGGCGACCGCTGGAATCGCGAGGGAAAGGAGTTCGAGTATCTCTGTAAGCCCTGTCACCGCGACGGGTGTCACCAGAACCGTGACGGACTCGAGGAGACGCTCGTAGCCGCCGGTGCCGGTCGGACCGATCGCGAGACGTTTCTCAGGCGGTACTGCGAACTGGTAGCCACCGACGGGGACCAGGACTAAAAGGGGAGCGGGGACGCCTTCTTCGAGCCGTGCACCACCATCGCGTTCACCGAACAGACGCTGAACGAGCGCGACATCGGTGGGACGGTGTGCGTGGACGAGTGCTGGTCTGAGGACCTCGCCGTCGGCATCGACAACGCGATCAACAGTCCAGTGTCGGTCCGCTGGCCCCGAGTGGCCGACTACCGGGTGGCAGTTGCCGACAGAGATTTAAATATCGTGCTAGCGAACGGACACGTATGGGGTCTGAACAGATCGCAGACGAGATTTTTCAGGTCCTCTCGGACGAGATCAGACTCGACGTGCTCCGCACTATCGCGGTCTCACAGAACGAGAACAAACAGACCGGAATCGGAGCGCTGTCGTTCTCGGAGATCTACGACCGGGTCGACGTCGACAATACGTCGAAGCTGTCGTACCATCTCGGTGAGCTCACCGGGATCTTCCTCAGGAAGCACGGGGACTGCTACGCGTTCACTCACGCTGGCGAACAGCTGGTTCGCTTCGTCCTCGCCGAGAACTACCGGCAGCCCTCGGCAGTCGGTCCCATCGAGACGGAGGGTGGGTGTCAATACTGTGGTGAGACGACGCTTCGGGCAGTGCTCGAAGACCAGTTCTTCATGATGTACTGTACCGCCTGTGATCGCTGCGCCAACGCGTACCGGGTCCGGCCAGCACAGGTGCGCGACCGCTCCGGCGAGGCCCTGATCGACGCCGTGAGACAGGAACAGGCCGGCGACCTCCTCAAAGTCCGTCGCGGCGTCTGCCCGGACTGCGCGGGCCGTATCGAAACCGAGGTGTGGGACACTGCGGACGTCCCGTTCCCCGACGAACGACCCGAACCCGCCTCTTTCGTCACGGTTAGCGAATGTCTGGACTGTCTGCGGTTCCTGAGCCTCCCCCTTCCGTTCGCTGGCGCGTACCATCCGGAGTCGATATCGTTTCTCTGGGAACGCGGCGTCGACGTCCTGGGGAACGGCGTGTGGGAGTTCAACCGCTACCTCTACGACGGGAGCTGGCGCTCCGAACGGGTCGCCAGCGATCCCGTCGAGTACCGGGTCGAACTGGAACGTGATACCGCCACTCTTCGGCTGTTTCTCGACGAGAACGCGGTCGTCAAGCGAACCGAGCGCGTCCGCCGCAGGGATCAGAGCGAACAGCATTCGTGACCCAGATATCGAGACGGGGAGTCCGCCACTACGCTGCGTTCTGTGAACCCGGGCGGCGACGTGGCCGCTGTCGACCTGTCCTCAATCTTCGTAGCTGTAGAAGCCGTTCCCGGTCTTCTTCCCCAGATCGCCCGCTTCGACCTTCCGGCGGAGCAGATAGGCCGGCTTGTACCGATCGCCGAGTTGCTCGTGGAGCGTCTCGCTGGCGTCGAGCGCGATATCCAGCCCGATGTGGTCGGCCAGTTCCAGCGGCCCCATCGGGACGTTGGTGCCGAGTTTCAGCCCACGGTCGATGTCGGCCTTGCTGGCGACGCTCTCGTCGTAGGCGCGGATCCCCTCGTTGATCCAGGGGATCAGGACGCGGTTGACGACGAAGCCCGGTTTGTCGTCGGACTCCCACGTCTCCTTGCCGAGCGCTTGTGCGAAGTCGTGGGCCAGCGTGACCGTCTCGTCACTCGTCTTCTCGCCGACCACGAGTTCGACGCCCTTCATGATCGGGACGGGGTTCATGAAGTGGAGGCCGACGACCTGTTCGGGGCGGTCGGTGGCGCTGGCGATGGTGGTGATCGAGATGGTGCTGGTGTTCGTCGCCAGCACCACGTCCTCGTCACAGACCTCGTCGAGGTCGGCGAACACCGACTGCTTGACGTCGACGTCCTCGACGACGGCCTCGACGACCAGATCCACGTCTGCGAGATCGGCCAGCTCAGTCGTCCCGGTGATCCGGCTCCGGGTGTGCTCGGCCTCGTCTTCGGTCATCGTCTCGCCCTCGACCAGTCGCGAGAGGCTATCGTCGATCGCTTCGAACCCGTTCGTGACGAGTTGCTCCTCGACGTCGCGCATCACGACTTCGTAGCCGCTCGTGGCGGCGACCTGCGCGATCCCGTTGCCCATCGTCCCGGCACCGACGACGCCGACGCTGTCGATCTCTTCGATATCGGACATACTCGCGAGTTCGTCCCCCGACGGCGTAAGTGTGGTGGCGATTAGCACCACCCACGGAGGCGTCCAGACGGCAGAAACTGCCGGGAGTATTGAGGATTGACTCAGATCGTAGTAAATGTCAAGAACAATATATTTATGCCCCGGCCCTGAACACGCAGGTGATGCGTCCCATCGACGCGACTCCCCTCACACGTGATGGCAACGTACTGATCCTGGCGTACGACCACGGGCTCGAACACGGCCCGGTCGACTTCGCGGACCGTCCGGAGAGCGCGGATCCCGAGTCCGTGTTCCGGGCCGGGACCCACGACGCCGTCACGGCGCTGGCCGTTCAGAAAGGGGTGGGAGAGGCCTATTACCCCTCCTACGAGGACGACGTGACGCTGCTGGCGAAGCTCAACGGCACCTCGAACATGTGGATGGGTGAACCGGACTCGTCGGTCAACTGTTCGGTCGAGTACGCCGCGACCCAGCTCGAGGCCGACGCGGTCGGCTTCACGATCTATCCCGGGTCGAACAACGAGGTCGAGATGGTCGAGGAGTTTCGGGAGGCACAGGAGACCGCACGGGAGTACGACATGCCGGTGGTGCTGTGGTCCTACCCGCGTGGACAGGGACTCAAGAACGACACGAAAGAAGACGTGATCGCCTACGCCGCTCGCCTCGGGCTGGAACTGGGTGCCGACGTGACGAAGGTCAAGTACCCCGGGAGCAAGGAGGGGATGGCCCACGCCGTCGAGATGGCCGGCAAGTCGAAGGTCGTGATGAGCGGTGGTTCGAAGCGGTCTGACGAAGCGTTCTTGGAGAGCGTCCGCGCCGTCATGGACGCCGGTGGCGCCGGCTTGGCCGTCGGACGGAACGTCTGGCAACGAGAACGACCCGACCGGATCCTCGACGCGCTCGAACGGGTCATCCACGAGGGCAAGAGCGTCGACTCAGCACTCCAATGAGCAAATCAACCGACTTCACGCCGGGCGCGACCGACACCGCGACAGAAGCGATCGTCGACACCATCGCTGACTCGACGACGGCGATCCGCGAGGCCATCGCGACCGAGCGACAGTTCGCAGACGAGGAGAACCCCAGCGGGGAGAGCCAGCTCGCTGCGGACGTGGAGGCCGACATGTTGCTGGAGGAGCGCCTGCTGGCGATCGACGGCGTGGGGAGTTACGCCAGCGAGGAACGAGAATCGGTTACCGTCGACGACGAGGACGGCCACCGCCACGTCGCGATCGATCCGCTGGACGGGTCGTCGAATCTCGAACCTAACAGCGGCATGGGGACGATCTTCGGGATCTACGACACGAAACCGCCGACGATCGGCCGGAACCTCGTCGCCGCCGGCTTCGTCATCTACGGGCCGACCACGTCGATGATCGTCGCGCGCGACGACCGGGTCCGCGAGTACGTCATCCACGACGGGGACGCCCGGGTCGTCGACGACGACGTGTCGGTCCCCGCAGACCCCACCGTCTACGGCTTTGGCGGCGGACAGGAGAACTGGCAGGAACCCTTCTCGGCGTACGCGGCCGAACTGCGCGAGAAGCTCAAGCTGCGATACGGCGGCGCGATGATCGCCGACGTGAGCCAGGTGCTGACCTACGGCGGCCTCTTTTCCTACCCCGAACTGGAGTACCGGCCGACGGGCAAGCTCCGCCTCCAGTTCGAGGGCCAGCCGATGGGCTACATCGTCGAGTCCGCCGGCGGACGCTCCTCGGACGGTTCCCAGTCGCTGCTGGATCGCGAGCTTGACGAACTCCACGCGCGCACCCCGCTCCACCTCGGCAACCGCTCGCTGATCGAGCGCCTCGAAGAGCGCTACGAGCGGGCCGAGTAGCGTCGACCGGTCTCTGTTCGCGCGACTCGCTCTCAGTATCCAAGGTATATCGCGAGCGCCTTCAGAACGCCGTACGAGACGGTAACGAGAGCCACGAGCCCGCCCAGTACCGTGCTGACGATCCCGCCGGGCCACAGCGCGAGCGGATTCGGCAGGCCACCACCCCCCGCAGTCGTCTCGTTTGCCGTGCCCGTAACCGATGGCTCGTCAGTAGCGGATGAGCCGTCAGTCACGGGCGTGGGACTGCTCGTCGCACTCTCCGACTGCGTCCGGGTTCGGGAGGCCCCGCTGGCGTTTTCGCTGTCGTTTCGGACACTCACCGTCCCGGCCGTCGTCTCGTCGACGGCGAGGGTAACGCGTTGATCGATCCGGGTCGCGAACTGCAGCGAGCGGTTCTCGCCCGGCGGGACCGTCACCGTCCGGTTCGCGAGCGTCGAGCCGTTCCCCGTCAGTGCGACGGTCCGTGACCCGGTCCGTCCGCCCTCGTTGGTGACCGTCGCAGTGACGACGGCGTACTCGCCTGCACCGACGGTCTCGTCGGCCAGTGCCGCGGCGGTGACGACAAGCGAGGCGGACTCGTCGGTGTCGCTCGCCGTGGGTGTCGACGTGTCGGCATCGTCGCTCCCGGTCGTGTTCGCGCCGCCAGTTCCGTCCGCCGTCGCGCCATCGTCGCTCTCGTTCCTGGTTGTATTTGTCCCGTTGTCTCTCGTCGCGGTCTCGTTGCTGGCTCCGATCGCGAACGTCGAGAGGCCCGGCGAGTCAGCGGTGAAGTGGATCCGATCCGCGTCGGCCCAGTGGACCCGCGTCGGCAGTTCCCGCCAGGTCCCGTTATGTCGATAGAGCGAGACCTCGTCGGGCGCCAGCCCGGCCGCCTGGAGACGAAGTCGGTCGACCGCGAACGCCACGGTCACGTTCTCGGCCGTGTCGGTGGACGGGTGGTCGACCGAGATCGCCGCGACGCTCCGCCGACCGGTGGCCGTCGTGAACGCACTCGCCTGCCCGCTCACGGTCGCACTCAGACGGATCGACTCGTTCGCCGGTGGTGTCACAGTCAGGGCCTCGACGGTGACGCCGTCTCGCGAGACGAGGTGCCCGCGCTCGTCGGTGATCCTGACCCGGCGAGCCGCCCGATCGGCGTACACGGTCGCGTTCGTCCGGCTGGCTGCGACCGGTGTCACGTCGACGCCGTCCTTGCTTGCCCCCGGACGAACGGTGACGTTGTGCCGGACCGTGACGGCCCGGCCGCGCCCGTCAGTGACGGTCACCGTGAGCGTCCGGTTGCCGGGGTCGGTGAAGGTGTGATCGACCGAGCGGCCCGCGCGGGTCGTGTTCGGTTCGATCGACCAGCGCACCGACTCGACGCCCACGTTGTCGTCGGCACCCGAGGCGAACCTGTGCGTGTCGCCCGCCGTGACGTCGCTCGGACCGTCGATGCTCGCGGTCGGCGGCGTCCGATCGACGAGGTAGTTCCGGCGAGCGTTGTACCCGACCGTGTTCTCCGCCTCGTCGGCGAGTTGCATCAGGAGGAGGCGGGACTCGCCCTCTTCGTCGAACTCGTGGACGCGTACGTACTCGACGGTGTTGCTGTTCCGGATCGTCTCGGTGAAGTTCGCGAGGACGAGGTTGCCGGCGTTGACCCCGCCGACCGCGAGCGTGAGCCGCGAGAGGGGTTCGGTCGTCTCGACGCCGATGCGGGCGTGGGTGGCGTTGAGCCGATCGACCGAGAAGTCGAGCAGACGGGGCTGACGGCTGTCCATCCCGGTCGCCGTTGCGCTGCCCGAGGAGACGGTGTTGGCCGTCGCGTCGCTGATCGAACCCGCCAGCGAGACGGTCACGTTGTCGGTGTCGAGCGCGCTCACGAGCCTGAGCTCTACGATCGCGTTCGAGCCGGACTCGTCGACGGTCGCGTTCCGCAGGAGCCCGGCACTGACTTCGAAGTCGGACAGCGAGATCGACGACTCGTCGACGTCCTGATCGTCGGTGATCGTGACGACGATGGTCGTCTCGTTCCCTCGTTCTGCTGCCGACAGCGTCGGCGCGTCGGTGTCGTTCCCGGACTGGGCCAGCGCCGGCATCGTGAGGGTAGCGGCAAGCAGCACTGCTGTGACGAAGACCGCGGTGTACGCCCATCGGCGGCGCCGCTGTCCGCCGCCGGACACGCTAGTGGAGGGCGACGCTCGAGTCACTATGCGGACGGTTCTCGCCCGGTCGCTATCAATATCTCGGCGTGATTACAACACGTGATAACGAAATCGGCGACGCTGGTCGGCAGAATTGTTACACTCCGGTACGACGGGCGTGACATGAAGGTACGTATCGCTGCCGGTGCGAGCCGCGACGAGGCCTCGGCCATCGCCGCCGCCATCGCCGAGCACGTCGGCGAGGACGTGCGGATCTACGTCGGCGACGACGACGAGGCCCGCGTGGTCCACCGGGTCGACGACGGGGAAACAGCCGAAGACGAGCGCGCAGGTAGCGACCGAGCGGTGGACACCAGCGCGAGCGACGACGATCTCGGTCCGACGGATCGCGAGCGACTGCTCCGCGAAGAGATCGCAGACATCGAGCGGGGCGGCCCCGAAAAGTACCGCGAACGACTCGACGAACAGGGGAAACTGTTCGTCCGCGACCGACTGGACCTCTGGTTCGGCGACGTGACCTTCGAGGACGGGAAGTTCGCGAACTTCGACGACTGGCATCCCGAATCACCAGCGGTCGACGAAGCCGATCCGAACAATCGACTGCCGGCGGACGGTCTGTTGACCGGCGCGGCCGACTTCGAGGACCGCTCGGTCCACTTCATGGCCAACGACTTCACCGTCAAGGCGGGGTCGATGGCCGAGAAGGGCGTCGAGAAGTTCCTCCGGATGCAACAGCGGGCGCTGAAAACCGGCAAGCCCGTGCTCTACCTGATGGACTCCTCGGGCGGCCGGATCGACCAGCAGCGGGGCTTCTTCGCGAACCGCGAGGGAATCGGCAAATACTACTACAACCACTCGATGCTGTCGGGCCGGGTACCCCAGATCTGCGTCCTCTACGGGCCCTGTATCGCCGGCGCGGCCTACACCCCCGTCTTCGCTGACTTCACCGTCATGGTCGAGGGGATGTCCGCGATGGCGATCGCGAGCCCGCGGATGGTCGAGATGGTCACCGGCGAGGAGATCGATCTGGCGGAACTGGGTGGGCCGGAGATCCACGCCCGCCACTCCGGCAGCGCCGACCTCGTGGCCGAGGACGAAGAGCACGCTCGCGAACTCGTCGCGCAACTGATCGGCTACCTCCCCGACAGCGCCGACGACGATCCACCCCGGACCGAGGGGCGCGAGCCCGCGAAGTCGCCCGACGGCATCGACGGCGTGATCCCGCAAGCACCGAACCGCGGCTACGACGTGCGTGACATCGTCGAGCGCCTCGTCGACGCCGACTCGCTGCTGGAACTGCGGCCCAAGTACGGCAGCGAGATGCTCACCGGCTTCGCCCGGATCGACGGCCGGCCGGTCGGCGTCGTGGCCAACGATCCGAGCCAGCGGGCCGGTGCGATCTTCCCCGACGCCGCCCGCAAGGCCGCGGAGTTCGTCTGGACCTGCGACGCATACGACATCCCGCTGCTGTACCTCTGTGACACGCCGGGGTTCATGGCCGGCTCGCAGGTCGAGAAGGAGGGTATCCTCGAAGCGGGCAAGAAACTGATCTACGCGACCTCGTCGGCCACCGTCCCGAAACAGTGTGTCATCCTCCGGAAGGCCTACGGCGCGGGCATCTATGCGATGTCCGGGCCGGCGTACGATCCCGAGGCGACGCTGGCGCTTCCTTCGGGGGAAATCGCCATCATGGGCCCCGAGGCGGCGATCAACGCCGTCTACGCCAACGAACTGGCCGACATCGAGGACGAGGACGAACGGGCCGCCCGTGAGGCCGAACTCCGCGAGCAGTTCCGCCAGGACATCGACGTGCATCGGATGGCCAGCGAGGTCGTCATCGACGAGATCGTTCCCCCAAGTGACCTCCGGGCAGAACTGGCCGCTCGCTTCGAATTCTACGAGGACGTGGAAAAAGACCTGCCGTCGAAGAAGCACGGGACGGTGCTGTAGGCGGAGGGTGGGTTCCGCTCAGTTCTCTACGGCCTCGCGATACTCGGCCTGCGTGACACTGTAGCGGTGGACCGTCGCCGGACCGTCGCCGTGGTCGGCACAGTTTCGCAGGGTCCCCTCTTGCCGGCCGCCGTGGCTCTCGATGTACTTCTCGATCGCGCGGCGCGATTTCTCGTTGTCCACGTCGCACTCCACGGCGACCACGTCCAGGTCGAGGCGTTCGAACGCTACGCGAAAGAGTTCGCTCGCACGCTCGCCTGAGTAGCCACGGCCCCAGAAGGGCTTGCGGAGCCACATCCCGAGCGTGCCCGCGCGTCGGTCCCAGTCGACACTCAGTCCCGTGAGGCCAGCGAACTCGCCGGCCCCGTCCTCGCCCGCTTTCGGACGGACGACGTAGCTCGCCGTCTCGCCGGTCTCGCGTGCCTCAGTCATCTGCTGGATGAAGTCACGGCTCACTTTCGGCGTCTCGTGTGGCTCCCAGGTGAGATACTGGGTCACGTCTTCGATGTCGTCCACTCGGTGGGAACTGTACTTATACAGCGTCATACGAACGGTTGTAGGTCTTTACCAGATCGACCGCACGCCGTCGTGCGGTCGACTGGGAAAACGTCTACAACCGTCCGTATCAGCGGCTCGATCGTCTCGGTCGTCAATGCTTCCAGTTCGAGGCGATCCGTCTCCAGACGCTCGGGGAAGAGGGGCATGTCTGCACGTGATCGAGCACAGGTGGAAAGCGTACTGGGTGTGTGGTAGCGACTCACACGATTTAGTGACGTTTATGCTCCGGGATAGATAGATTTTTCAACCATTGTTACGCAGCACCAAACGAGCCACAGCACACCCTGGTGGGGGCCACGGTCGCCGCTGTGGCGAAGAGACAATGGCGTCAGTAGAGACATCTACGCACGGTCGTTTGCACGCGACCGTCACACGGTGGGTCGCTGCGGTCGACAGTATCGCACTCGAACGACAGCTCTGGTCGCTGGTCGTCCTCGCGCTGGTTGTGGACGTACACACGACCGCTATAGGCCTCGAACAGGGGCTCACAGAAGGCAATCCGCTCATGCGCTGGGCGATCGAGTTCGGCGGTATCGGAGCGCTGGCGCTGGCGAAGACGAGCGTCCTCGCGATCGGCCTGGGCGTGCGCCGTCAGTTGCCACAGTACCGGCTGACGATCCCGCTCGGACTCGCGGTGCCGTGGGTGGCAGTCGTCGTGATCAACGTCGCGACGCTGTCCTGATACGGAGAGTTGTCGGTCAGTCCCAGATCGACCGCACGACTGCGTGCGGTCGACTGGGGAAACGTCGACAACTCTCCGTATGCCGGCCAAACGCCTAGCTTTTTGAACCAGTAAGAGCACTATCTATTCAGTCACTGCCGCAGCCAGCGGTGGACCGTCGTCGGCGTTCCGCGTGACCGTCGGTCCGTTCCGACTATCGTCCCGAAGAGCGGACACCGGCCGTACGGGTGGATTGCGTGGGAGAGTTACCATGAAAGACAGAGACGCACGCTTCGTGCCGGGAGGAGGAACGTGGCTGGAGCGTCGCTACGCGGAACTGTCGACGGTCGAACTCGAACTGTGGCTGATCGTGCTCGCGACGCTGACCCTCGACGTGATCCTGACGTACATCGGCCTGCGCTCGGGACTCATGGAGGGGAACCCGATCATGGGCCACGCGTTCGAACACGTCGGTTTCGCGGTGCTCGGCCTCGTGAAAGTCCTCGTCCTCGGGACCGCAGGGCTGGCTCGCGAGTACGCGCCCGAGTACGGGCCCGTGATTCCGCTCGGACTGGCGATCCCGTGGCTCTTCGCGTCCGTCGTCAACTACGTCCTGATCTTCTAGGCCGACGTCGCATCCCTCTCTCACGCTGCCAGCAGAGTCATACGGACAGTTGTAGCGGTCTCCCCAAACGAACGCACACAGTCGTGCGCTCGATTTGGCGAATCCCTGTAAGTTTCCGTCTCACTCACCGTCCGGCCGACGGTTGGCGAGGACCGTCCGCTCGAACGAACAGACCAGTGTGTCGTCCTGGTTGTACACCTCGACGACCATCGTGACGACGCCGCGCTCGCCGTCGCTGGTCTCGCGCTTGTCGGTCACCGTCGTCTCGGCCCGGAGCGTGTCGCCGTGAAACACCGGTGCGGGGTGTTCGACGTCGTCGTAGCCGAGGTTGGCGACGATCGTCCCGTCGGTGGTCTCGGGGATCGTGAGACCGACGGCCAGCGACAGCGTGTAGAGCCCGTTGACCACCCGTTCTCCGAACTCCGTGTCGGCCGCGAACTCGGCGTCGAGGTGGAGTGGCTGCTGGTTCATCGTCATATCACAGAAGCGCTGGTTGTCGCTCTCGGTGACGGTCCGCGTCCGGGGATGTTCGACGGTCTCACCGACTGTGAACTCCTCGTAGTACTTGCCGGCCATACGCCACGTTTCTGGTGGGAGCGCAAAGTACTCGGGGTGCCGAAGGCAGCGGTTGTTAACAACACCTGGGGTTGTCATTTTGTAATGGACAATTATATACCGGATCACTAACAATAAGGTCGTATCAGATGGGGTCACACTCTGCCCGCGTCGACCGGTCGACGTTACGGACGCTCCTGTCGGCAGCGACAGCGGACGCCGTCTGTCGACGGACCGTCGGGATCGTCACCAGAGAGATCGACGCGGATCGGACGGTCCTCGCGTTCGAAGACGACGAAACCCTGCAAGCCGCTCAGATCGCCGGTCAGTCCGGGGACGACGAGTGGCCACGCAGCTGGTCAGATCCGACGGATTGCCGGCTGCGATCGTTCCAGAACGGTGAGTCGGTACTCGTCGACGATCTCCGCGATACTCGATCGGTGTCACAAGTATCGACGACCGCCCGCTCACTGCTCTGTGTGCCCGTGGGAGACCGTGGGGTGCTGTTCGTCGAGTCTGCGGAACCGAACGCGTTCTCCAGTGCTCATCGCTCGTGGCTCGAACAACTCGCGGCCGACGTGGCGACGGCGCTCGACCGGTTCGAGGCACCAACCGACGAATCCGAGACTGGAACAGGATCCGCGGCAGACGAGACGATACCAGTCGGCGAACTGGGCGACCGTATTCCGTTCGTCTTGGACGCGACGGACTCGATCCTCTGGGCGCTCGACTTCGAATCGAGCACCATCAAACTGTTTGGCCCGACCGACCGGATCCTCGGGATCGAGGACGGGACGGAACTAGATATGTATGCGTTCGTGGAGGAGTTCATTCACCCGAATGACGCCGACCGAGTTACTGAGCGATTCGAAGGCGTTTTGAACGGTGACGCGGAACGCGTTGAGCTGAAGCATCGACTCACCCCCGAAGGGCCGGAAAGCGGCCGCTGGTTCCGCGCTCAGGCGGCGTTCGCCGATGGCAGTCACTCGGAGCTGATCGGCCTGTCGACCGACGTGTCCGACCAGATGGACAGGGAACAGCGGATCAAGTACCTCCAGCGGCGGACGACGCGACTCATCGGTGCCCAGTCCGAGAAACGGATCGCAAACATCGCGGTGAACGCGGCCAACGAGGCGCTTTCACTCCCGTTCAGCGGAATCCACCTCCGGGACGGGGACGTCCTCGAACCGACCGCGGTGAACGAAGCTGTCTGGGACGAGTTCGACGGGGTACCGGAATACCGGGCCGACTCCGGTCATCCGGTCGACGAGGTCGTCTGGGAAGTCTACGAGAGCGAGAAGCCCCTCGTCGCCAGGGACACCTCGGAGTACGATCGGCTGCGCGAGACGCAATTCATCGGGAGCGCGATCGTCTATCCGCTGGACGACCACGGCGTCTTCATCTCTTCGGCCAGAGAACCGAACGCCTACGGGAGCATCGACGTGGCACTCGGTGAAGTGCTGGCCGCCAGTATCACCGCCGCGCTGGACCGGACGGAACAGGAACGCCGTCTCCGAGAGCAGGCCGACGAACTCGAACACAAGAACGAGCAACTGGAAGAGTTCACCAGCATCGTCAGCCACGACCTCCGCAATCCACTGAACGTCGCGCTTGGGCGCGTCGAATACGTCCGCGAGCAGCGTGACGACGAGCACCTGGCCGCCGCCGAGCGATCCCTCGAGCGGATGGAGCGGATCATCGACGAGACGCTCGTCCTCGCGCGAGCCGGCCGCCGGGTCGACGCCGTCGAATCGGTCTCGGTCGCGGAGATGGTCGGAGCGTGCTGGGAGAACGTCGCGACGGCCGACGCCACCCTCAGAACTGATTTCGACTCGGAGCAGCCGACGGTGTCGGCCGACAGGGAACGCCTCGCCCACGTGTTCGAGAACCTCTTTACCAACGCCGTACAACACGGGGGCAACGACGTGACGATCACCGTCGGTTCCCTTCCCGATCGAACTGGGCTCTACGTCGAGGACGACGGGCCGGGGATTCCGGCGGACGAACGGGACCGCGTCTTCGACTCCGGGTTCACGACCGCCGAGGAGGGAACCGGGTTCGGCCTCGCGCTGGTCGAGGACATCGTCGAGGCCCACGGCTGGGAGATCGCCGTCACGGACCGGTCGGCTGTCCGGGAGTCGGACGGGTCGGGCGCTCGCTTCGAGATCACGGGCATCACGGAATCGTCGTAAGGGCTTTGCCACCGAGTGTGCAAGGGCACGTCAATGGCCGTGCAACGCCGACGCGAACTCACCGAATCCTCGCAGCTCGCCGTCCACGAAGAGCAGTGGTTCCTCCTCGATTGCCTGCTCGCCGTGGTCGGCTTCGCCGGATGGGTGGCGGTGACGGGCGCGTTCACTGCGCTCGGGGCCCGGGAAGTCGGTGTCTCGCTCGCGATCGAAGGCACGTCGACACAGACACTCGGGATCGTCGCCGCCGCGACCGTCGCGTGGCTCGTCCTCCCGGGACTGGCGGCC
>JGI12478J12828_1000172_pt1 | contig 23811 bp, 22 predicted proteins | sample A23E2SouthBayCA_FD_12828 | JGI IMG/M metagenome (IMG submission 12828) | reverse complement strand
GCCAACCGACGACTGATGCATAGCATCTTCATGAGAACATCTCAAACTGCGTCTGATTCGACCGCTATTCGTTTGTAGACGCTCTACATCCCGAAAACGTGGGAGTTGAGACTACAGCAGGTATAGCGGGCCTGTAATGCGTGGTATCGCCCGAATCGGTGAGCGAAATCTGCGTCAGATCGATTTCTGAACGGCCGCTCTTGTTTCACAGGCAACTATTCCAGCGGATTTCCGAGACTCTGGATAGTGTTGCCACTCAGACGCCGCGCTCTCACGGAGAGAGACCCTTGCTATCCGATTCCCGTTTCCTTCTTCACCAGCGTCAGCGTATTGTCTGCCGTCACCATCGGCGAATGTTCATAGTCACCGGTCAACTCGACCTGTACCAGCAGATCCACTGCTCGCCAAATCGAGTACAGGAGACACGCGAACGCGAAGTAGAAGAACCGGAGCCCGAAATCCTTCGACGTCGTCGCCGCCATGAACCGTTTGATCGACCTGTACCCGCTCTCAATCTCCCAGCGGTAGCCGTACTCAGTAAGGTGACCACTCCCGCAATTCGTCATGAACACCGAGTATTGCCGATGGTCGTCATGCTCGGAGTCTTCTTTCCGGCGGTAGATCAGCGTCGTCTCGTGCCACTCATTCTTGCCCAGATGGAGCTTCCGGTCGGTCTCGTAGCGGTCCTGACTCCGTTGGAGTAACCGCTTGGCTTGGGCTTTCTCGCTGGTCTGCATCCGCTTGGGAACGACGTAGGATAGTCCGCGCTGGCTGATCATCTCCAAGACGTGCTGGCTATCGAACTCCCGGTCCATCAGGACGTTATCGACATGGACGAGGTCCTCAGCCGAATCGAGCAAATCCTCAACGATTTCCAGTCGTGACTCGCCTTTCCGTACCGGGCGAGCATCGAGGACCAGCGGGACGGCGTTGCCGACTAACTGGACGGTCGCCCACTGGTAAGCGTACTCGTCGGTCTTCTCCTTCGTCCCGATGATCTCGTCTTCGTAGCCCGTTCTATCGCCGGTGAACGGGTCAGCTTCGGTAATGTCGATCGCGACGATCCCCGCTCGAAAGAACTGCTCTGTCTCCGCAACTTCGTTCAGGAGCCGAGTGATGGCCTGCCGGTACATCTCTCGCACTTGGTCAACCGAGAGGTCGCGGATGTGCTCGCGATGGGCGTGGCCCAGCGGTGTCCGATCCCGAGTCGATTCGTAGACAAAACTGCGAGCCCCTTCGTTCGCAGCCAGCCGCTCGCGAAGTCCGAGATACGTCTGTAAGTCCCAGTAGGCGTTCTCGTGTATCTCACAGCCCTCGCCACGTTCCAGCGAAAACGCCGGGAACACGATGCGGCTGACGTGTCCGGTGGTCTTCTCTGCCTGCTCCAACGTAGTTTGATCATTCGGGTCTGACTCACCAGACTCGTTCCCGTGGTATCGGAGCTTTCGTGCCGGCTCACGCGGAACCGCGACACCTGCATTCTGTGCTTTGATGAGAATCGTTCGAGCCGCTGTCTCGACAGTCTCTCGGAGGTCAGGGGTGAACCGCTCGTGCCAGCTTCGCCACAGTGTCGATTGGTACGGGATCGTCTCGAACCCCAGTTTATCGCGGAGTTCAGGGCGGTTCCTGAGGTAGCCAACGAGTGCGGTTTCGTGCTCCCACCCGTGGCATTCTTGCAGGACGAACACCCGGAAGAGAGTGGCCATCTGGTAGCGTGTCGACCCCGCATACTGATCATGGGCGCTAAATCGAAAGTAGGCTAGCGGGAGTGCACAGACGAACTCCTCGATAGAGTCGTGACTATCGTGATCGAACCACGTCTCTGAGACTGTCCGGATATCAGATTCCAGTCCAGCGAGCGACGTTCGATCGTACAGTAGTGTCGAATTGTACGCCGGCCACTCACTATATTGTCGTTGGGTGATCCGTCGAAACGTAGTCCGACAGGACTGACTGGTGTAGGGCATCAGTCTATAGAAAGTAGAACGAACTCAAAACGCGTGTTATATTTAATTAAACGGGAGTGGGGGGTGGGGTGGGTGTGCCTCTGACGCTTCGCTGGATACCAGTTTGAGAGGTATCCGGTTCGATTATTATTGAGGAAGAACATAATTCTGAACCCAATAGATATACCTGATCAATATTGTCAACGTCTAAGTATTGGCCTTACTATCTATAATCTGGCTTTGAGGGACGAACGGGGCTATGTATAGTGTAACTCGTGGATTGTATCTGCTAATAAGTGCCAATACTCTATCCAGTTTTAATCCGTGAATTGCCGCAGGATTAAGCCATCCTCCTATACCGTTTATAAAATGAGGGTTTGGAGCTTCATTGCAGAAATTAAAGCAGAGAAAGCAGCATAGCAAATGATATAATTAACACAATTGAAACATATAATAATAAACCGACAAACTCGATCAATCTCATATCCAAATGAGTACCATATTATGAAGCGACACAGCGCTCCATACGACCAAAACTGAAAGGTATGCTACGTTGCTCCACAGATCGATATTATGTCTCGATTGTGCGACCCAGGGAAGCAGGTATTCACCAAGAAAGAATAATAACACTAGTGACACCGACGAGAGAAAGAATAGGCCGGGGATGATTCCGAGAGTCTCAACAATAAGTACGACAATCGGATTGGCTTCTCGCAGTCCGATGCTTAGCCCATAGTACGTGAGACTCGCATCTATAGCTCGTACGAAGACCAATCCGATGAGCAGCGGATATTTACTTTCTGCGAGTACTTCGATATTGCTGCTGGCAGCCCAATTAGTGGATGCCACGGCTCCTCGCACCATATCAGAACTGCTCTACAGGTTGGGATCCGATACGCTGGTCTCTGACCAGCATATCGATCTGATAATCTGTCTCGAGACGCTGGAGTGTCGTATCAGCTTCTTCCTCCAACTCTCGTATTCTCTGGAGAAGATCGCCGTATCGGTCATCCTTTTCCAACTCTGTTTTGTCGAGGTTCGCTTCTAACGTGGCTTTCCTCGCGGTGAGTGACAGAAGCTCTGTGAGTGAATCTTCGTATGTTAGAATCAGCTCTGCAGCTTCCACAGCTCGAAGAAGCTTTGTCCGGTCGATTGGTTTGAGAAGATAGTCATCCACATCGATGGACGCTAGGTCTTCCGTTGGCTGAACAGCTGTTACCATGATCACCTGCTGGGCATCGCCGCCTTCACGAATTGATTGTAGCACCTCCGTGCCAGAGAGGCCCGGCATTCGACGATCTAAAAGGACAATATCAATCGATTCCTCAGCGAAGATTTCCAGTGCATCTTCCCCAGAATAGGCCACATGAACCTCAAACTGCTCCTGTAGCCAAATGCCAAACAAGTCAGCGAGATTCTTTTCGTCTTCGACGATCAGAACGGTACTGGAATGGGTCATCTATTCTCACTCACGCATCTCGTTCGACGATGACACGCACCGTTGATGCGTACAGAACCGTCACAAGTGCGTCCTGAAAGAGAAACTCCACAGAGGGCGTATGGCTGGTCTCGTCGACTGCACGCGTTTTGAACAAGCCATCTAACTTGTCTGCATCCACGAATTCGAACACCGGAGGGGATCTGTTGAGGTCCGGCCAGTCTTCGACAGCTTCCATAAGTGTCTCAATAACCGCCTCCGAGACACAAACGGGTCTGTCAAATTCCCGTATAATGAGTGAATCCGTACTCCATCCTTTGGGTCTGGACTCTCGGTGCGGAGAGCTTTCGGCCATACATAATGCACATATTCTACAATCAAACGTCTTCTACCCTCTAATATCGGGTTGCCAAATTTAATGCCTATATGGAAAGGCTCACTATTTCGAGCCAGTTCTCCGAATGTCGACAAGCAGGACAGCCCGAGTACTGTAGAACGTGATACTGAGGCAGGTCACAGCTCGGTTGAATCCTGATAGAGAGTCGTCAGCAGATTAGACTCAGCAGCTCGAAGGTGCTGGTTGAACGTTGACTGTGCGATATCGAGAGTCTTGGCAATCGACGTCGAATCTGCATCCCGCGGCCAATTAAAATATCCTGCGTAGAGCGCCGTCTGTAAGACTTCTTCTTGCCGGGCGGTAAGAGCTCCATCAAGACGTGCTGAGAGAGAGGTATTAGTTTCTCCTCGCTCACTATCCAGTTTGGATAACAGGGTGAGATCGCTGTAGTCTTCCCGGAGTGAACTCAGATATTCCCCGACGTCGACGGTGAATGGCACGGTTACTGAAACCACGATCTCGTTGGACTCGGAAGCGTTTGTGATTTGATTTATCGCAACTCCTTGGTCGGTCAGTTTCTCGCAAAAGCTGCTGTTCCGCACCGGGACTTTACAGTAGATACCATTTCGAGAGTCGCTCAAAATGACCGTCTCTGGATCGAAACCAGCGGCTTCGAACGCCTCGGGGGTCACGTTTTCACCGGTCACTCGCGCGAACAGGAGGTGATCTGGACTCTCAGTCACTACATTCAACACTTCGAGATCCGTCTCCATATCCGAAACAAGAGTTGCAAGGCCAGTATCGTCCTCGAACTGAATTTCGAGAATTGTGCCCCCACCGGATAGAAGCGCCGCCTTTTGCCGGAGTGCTGATATCCCGTGACCTATTATTTGACCGAGCTCTGTGAGGGCTGTCACCTCTTCTTCAGCGAAGGCGTTTGGCAGTTTGGAGTGGACTTCTAATACGCCAAGGATCGAAGCCTCGCTCTGTAGTGGTACAGCCACAATCGAGTTGGTGCCATTTTTCAGTGCGTCTTGTTCCCACTCCGTTTCGGAGCGAGCGGTCATTAAGTCGTTCTCCACGACCGAATCTTCAATCTTGTATGCCCGTTCAGCAGGTGGCAATTTAGAGTGATTCCGTTGGGTATTGTCATCTGCTGGAGTGTCGTTCGCCCCCACTTTTTGATATTGGAGCGACTCCGTTTTGGCTCTGACCTCGATCGTATTCGTATTAATATCTTTTTTACCGATCCACGCCCCGCTAATCAGATTCAGATGAGCTAAAGCATTACAGACCTCTTGCTCCAGTTCTTCTCGTGTATTTGCACTGATAACCGTGGCACTTATCGACCGTATCAGTGTGTTGATGCGATCCAGTCGTGTCAGCCGTTCGTTTTGTTCGTTTAACCGCTGGTCACGTTCCCGAAGGGCCGCCTCTTGAGCTGTTCGTTCGAATGCGCTTGCTGCGTTCGCTGCTAACGTCTTTGCCAATTTGTTCTTTCTCGAGGGAATCTTTGGCGTCGTGGTCATCCCCACCAACAGAACCCCCTCTGATTCTAGTGAGTAGAGTCGCCACGACGAGAACTCCTCCGCCAACCACTGGCTCGACCGAGTATCTACTACGTCTTCGTCTTCGGGGCTCAACTGTTCCGTTCGAGTCACATAGGTCGTCCAGACTGGTGTGTCTCCTTCAGAGATGGAAGGAAGTTCGATTTCAGTACCATCTTCCGTGGATGCGTGTGCTAGTGGGACCAAGCGTCCTGTGTGCTCTTCTCGTGTATATATCGCGGCAAACTCGAATCCGAGTTCCCCGACTGCGGCATTTGTCACGGTCTCGCCGATGCTACGTTCCGAGTCCGCTGTCATTAGATCGCGAGAAACGGCATGCAGATCCTCAAGCTGTTGTTCATACGCGTACCTCTCTGTAATATTGTGGTAGTGTTCAATCCGCCCACCGGCATAAAGACCAGTTTGGATCGGTCCGCTCCAGTACTCCAACCACTGCTGCTCTTTCGAAGCCGTTTCAGGGATACGGACGACGGCTTCGACTTCGGAATTCATATTCTCTAGAGAATGAGTTACGAGGTCAGACAGTGTTTGCTCACCTGAGGGATATTCCTTGTACGATTCAGAAGCAATGCGACTGTAGTCAGACCCTTGGATATCGTCTCTATCAACGCCGAGTAATTCTTCCGTAGTTTCGTTTGCCCACACCACCAGTCCGTCGCGATCTACTACAACGATCCCTTCCTCTGATGTGTCCAGGACGTCTTCAGTGAGGGACTGGTACTGCTGTTGTTCCCTGCGCTCTGCTGCTGTTCGTTGCAGGCGCTCAATAGCCACTCGAAAATCCCTGTCTGGCAGGTTCTGGAGGTACCGTTCGACTTTATCCTCGAGTTCTGTGATTTGGTCCGTGAGTGCCTGGTATTTCGGGCTCGTTTCGAGGGTATCTGTGTCCATGACGGCTTCCAAGGTCGATTGGCGTTCTATCAGCGAGAACAGCTCTTGCAGATCTTCGTTGTACTCGGCTCGAGTGAGCATCTGGGAGATAACGTCTTCGAGGTCGTCAGCTTCAACGGGCTTTTCGAGATACGCATCGAATCCCATTTTGACGATATCGAAGTCCGGTGTCACCGCAGAGACAATAACCACTTGGCAGTTCGACTCATATTGTCTGAGTCGCGTGAGAACCTCTCCGCCGGATAACCCGGGCATCATCCGATCCAGAAGAACGATATCGACAGTCGCATCGAACGCTTCCAAGGCTTCTTCGCCAGAGTACGCGGTTTCGACAACATAGCGGTCTGCGAGCCACTCTGCATACAGCTCAGCCAAACTCTGGTCATCCTCGACGACCAGGATTTTTGTGTTTCCGTTTTGGGTCATAGTTTACGACACGATGCCCGGTTTTTGTGAGTCCTCTCGAGCCGGTTGGGTGGGGACTTCCAGTGTGATCTCACTTCCATCGCCCGAGGTGTCGACTGAAATCGATCCCCCAGCACGAGTCACCAGTGCCCGCACCATCCACAATCCGAGTCCCTGCCCGTGACTTAGCGGCGTTTCTTCCCCAGTTTCGAGGAGATTTTTCTCCATATCTGGGAGTCCAGGCCCAGTATCGGAGACACAAATCTCTACCCACCGTTCATCGGCTTGCGAGACACTGATCTGTACGGATGGATGCTCAGTATCGTTCGCTGTGATGGCGTTCTCAACGAGCTCAGAAATCGCCTTCTCAAGGTCACTCGGTATTTGTGATTCTAGATCGTGATCGGCTGTGATAGTGATATTCGAATTAGCATGTTCGTCTTCTTTTTTGGCTTGAATATCCTCAGCTATTTGCTGAGCACTCTGGTGGGAAGCGAGAGCGCTCTCGCTCGTGAGTATATTCTTGAGCTCTTGGGTCTTGTTTGCCATTCTTTCCCACTTGTCGAGAATGTCTCGGATCGTCGCAGCGCGCTGTTCACGAGTGTCTGTCTCTGTGTCCGACGCAAGCAGATCGACATACCCTCTCAGTTTCGTCAGATCATTTCGGATATTGTGCCGCATAATCCGGTGTAAGACCTGGACGTGTTGCTGACGCTGCTCCTGAGCTGTAATATCTCGTGCCTCGAATATCAGGAAGCTAAGCTCCCCGCGCTGGCTTGAGATCGGCTTGACCGAGAAGTCGAAGCTGGCGAGTCCATCAACGCCTTCTGCTTCCACGTCGAACCGAACGAATGAACCCGAAGATGCTTGCGTAACTGCCTGTCTAATTTGAGTTTGCACTTCAGACGAATGCGCGAACAGAGGGCACTCCCAGAGCGGTGTGCCTCTGCTCTCCTCCACACGTATGCCGCCGAACTCCATGAAGGGGTCGTTTAGCTCAAGGATTTCACCACTCTGGGTCATCAGACCCGTCAATTGGAACGTTTGATTGAATACGGATTCGAATTTTTTCGTTTGTTCTCTTATATTACTGATGTCACGTATATAAAGCAGAAACCCACCAATTGCTTCATCGTGAAAGAGATTCCGTCCACGTGCCTCTACGGTAATCCACTCGTCATCCGCATCCATTGCTTGGAACTCTAGCTGAACGCTTGAATCGGAATCCTCCACGGCGGCGAAAAACGCTTCCATTACACGTTCCCGATCCTCAGGATGGATATAATCAAAGACACTCTCTTGGTTTAGCTGAGTTGGATCATACCCGAGAACCCGTTCAGCAGAGCCACTAAGATAGGTGAAACACCCATCGCGATCTAAGATAGACACGACATCGACTGATTCCTCAACGAACCGCTCTGTTCTACGCCGCTGTTGACGCTGGTTAGTAAGATCTCTGATGACCATCCCGTATCCCAGGAACACTCCCTCTTCAGTTTGAAGAGGGACGTATGAGACTTCTGCAGGAAACGACGATCCATCCTGACGGACTCGCTGTCCTTCGTGAGTACTTTCTCCTGCGAGTGATGCTTGTTTTAACAACCGATCAGCAATCCCACGTTTTTGATCCTGTTCAGGGTGTAACTCTGCTGCTGGCATACCAATTGCAGCTTCTTCGTCATATCCAAAGATGTCGGCTGCACCATCGTTCCAGCTGTCAATCTGTCCATCGTCATCGAGAAGGACAAAGGCGTATTCTTCGAGACTTTCCGAGAGGATCTCGAATCGCTTCCGCTCCTGTTGAATCTGCCGAATCCGTCGTTTTTGATCCGTGATATCAGTTGCAATCGCGACAAGTCTCTCTCCAGTTTCGTCATCGGGTATCAGAACAGCATCTGTGTGTATCCACCGCGTTTGTTCGTTGGCATCAATAACTCTGAAATCCGCAGACAAGTCGTTGATCTCGCCGACTCGTTCTAGTGAATCACGAACACGGTCCCGATCTTCCGGCGCAACGATCTGTACGAACTCTTCATAGTTGTCCGGATCATGGCCAAGTAAATCGACAAGCGTGTCGTCGAATGATATCTGATCCGTCTCAAGACTCCACTCTGCAATACCAGTGTCCGTTCCAGAAAGAACCAATTCGAGTTTCCGGTTCTGTTCTGCCAGGCTCCGAGTCCGTTGCCTCCGACCTGTTACGTCCTGCTGTATGCCAATAAACTTCGAAAGCGTACCATCTGCATCAGTGACTGGCGTGACAGACAATCGATTCCAGTATTCACTCCCGTCTTTTCGGTAGTTTTTCAATTCTACTGTTACCGGTTCACCGGCCGCAATCGCCTCTCGAAGCTTCGATAGTTCCTCCGGGTCTGTCTCGGGTCCCTGGAGGAAACGTGGATTACGACCTAAGGCGTCGTCCTCCTGGTAGCCAGTAATGTCGGTGAAGCCTTTATTTACGTACTCGATCGGGTTGTCTTCTCGCTGTGGGTCGGTGATCATGACCCCAACATTCGAGGAGTCAATCGCTTGCTCCTTGAGTTCGAGTTCACGTTCCCGTTGCTGTCTTTCAGTTTCATCGCGCACAGTACAAACGAGGGGACCATCATCGATGATAGTCAGAGAGATCTCTGCCGGGAACATCGTTCCGTCCGGTTGGGATCCGGTTACTTTGCCCCGCCAGTGTCCCTCCGACTCAAGAACAGGGAAGGCTTCCGACTCAAGACGGTCTACCTCATCTTCGTCATAGAGCATCCGCCAGGAGTTCCCGATGAGTTGGTCAGTATCATCGAATCCATACATATCCACGTGTGTCTCGTCGATGTAGGTGTATTCTCCATCCTCGAGAATAGCGAAGCCGTCTTTTGCATCCTCGACAGCCTGCTGGAATGTCTCTAATTCGCGACGGCGTTGCTCACGGGGAGTGATATCTCGACTCGAAATAACGAGCGATTCGACGCCTGATTCCCCTATAACAGGGCGGATAGTCCCGGTAAAGAACCGAACCTCCCCATCCTCTGTTGGGTATTCGGATTGGAAACTGACGTACTCACCTGACGCCGCTCGACCGATCCAGTCTTTTAGATCGTCCTGCAGAGTCTGAGAGTGTGACCACCACTCCCCCTCCCAAATCGGTTCCCCCAAAAGCTCATGTTTAGCGTGCGAAACGTACTCCAGAGCTGTTTCATTCACATCGATCACTTCACCAGTGGTTTCCAGTAATCCGACCAGCATCTCAGGATCTTCGAACACCGACTCGAAACGCCGCTCGTTCTCCCGAAGTTCCGCTTGACGCCGATATTTTTCAGACACGTCACGGACAACACAGACGATTCGACCGTCTTCCAAGCGTGTCAGCGATAGTTCGGTCGGAAATTCTTCCTTGCCTTCTGGAGAGGCAGTTACAGTACCTCTCCACTCTCCATCAGATCGGAGCGCTGAAAGCGCCTCATCCTCTATGCGCTCGATTTCAACGGCATCAGTATACAAATCACGCCAAGTCTGCCCCAGTAACTCATCTTGGTCCTCGAACCCGTACATTTCGGCATGCGTTTGATCAACGTACGTGTACTCCTCGTCGTCTAAGATGGCAATCCCATCACTCGCGTTCTCGATGGCCGACTTAAACGACTCTAGGCGACGCTGGCGTTCCCGCTGTTCCGTCACATCTCTCGCCACGGTATGCATATAGGCCGCCCCATCGCGCTCGATCCGACGGTTCGAGAACTCGACATCGATTTTACTGTCGTCGCTCCGAAGTAGTTTTGCGTCAGTGGTTGCTGGTTCGCCGGATAAAATTTTGTCGTGGTAGTCCCGATAGGCATGTAAGTCAACCTCTTCGTGAAGATCGGGAATACGCATCGAGAGAAGTTCCTCACGCTCATAGCCAGTTAACTGGCAAGCAGCCTGATTCACTTGGACGAAATTCGCATCTGAATCACTAATGAAAATGGCATCGTTGGAGCCTTCAAACAACGTGTGTGTCCAATCACGTTCAGCCTGTAGCTCCTCGTGTCGTCGGATTCGTGAGATTGCAGCTTCAAGATTCGAAGCAACGAGTCTTGCCAGTTCTGAGTCTTTTTCGGTAAACGCATCTACTTCAGTAGCTCCGACACTCAAGACGCCGAAATCTGAAATTGGCACAATAATTTCGCTCCGAATCGGGGTGTCTGAATTATACGTGCCGTCGGCCTCGTGGACATCGTCGAACACTTCCGGACGATTCTGTCTGAACACACGCCCGGCGAGAGAATCAAGTGGAAGGATAGGTGCATCGCCGATCACCTCTTGTGCCTCAGTTGATTCGGCGATTGGGCGGAGTTCGTTTTCCTGCTCATCATACTCCCAGATCGCCGAAAGAGGCGCATCAAAATTGAGATCCAACATTCGGACAGCAACGGCAGAGACGTCCTCAATCGAACCGGCTTGGTTCAGTTCCGAAGATAACTCGAGAAGTCCTGCGGGGGTATGTTCCGTGTACGCGTCTCCATCGCTCATACATCCGATTTTGTTGTTCCGCTGTATTATGTTTTCGCTTAGAGAACCATTTCATATCGGCCCCAATAGAATTGGTTCGATAAATATAGGGTACAGCTATTCAGCCTTGAGAATCAATTGTGGTAACAAGATGTCGACGGAAGCAGTTGCGGTACTCGGGCGGAAATACAGCGTAGATATACTGCGGGCGGCAAGGGAACCGCGATCAGTCAGCTGGCTGAGTCAAGAGCTAGATATTCCGATTGCCACTTGTTACAGACGTGTGAAGGAACTCTCTGAGAATATGTATTTAGAAGAGGTCACCGCGGACGAGAGCAGGGATAGAACACAGTACTGTCGAACGGCGGATAGTATTGAACTCAACCTTGCATCTGACTTATTGCTTAGCGGCTCTCGATCTTGGGAAACTCGAGAAGTACCAAGAGATACAATACCGTTAGATTCCGTTACGCTTGATGAGTTCTCCCAAACGATTGATACTGTCGAAGACTACTTCGGGAGTTTGATCGACGATGTTGCTGTTCATGCATCCATTTCACGCCGGCAGCTTGTGGCGGTGCTGGCACGCGCCCAGCTCTCGGGTCGCCAACTCGACACCGCGGGACTGACCGATAACGGCGACATCGTCCACCAGTCGAACGATGAGACACTCTTTTGGCTTGACGGTGGTTTCTGGACGGATCTGGGCGGGCTCCACTACTTGAGCCCAGACGAGGGACGAGCAGCCAGAGAAGTTCATCGCCGACTCATCGAGGCGGTCGCCGGAGACGTCGCCGACTACAATCGCGAGCGCGATCCGTTTATTCTCATTAACCGAACTCCTGGACGCTGATGTCGTTTTATTCGCTCTGTTTACTCGGACAAGACAGATCATCGATCGGGCATCACTGTCCTCACTTCTGGGCGGAGTGGTTGCCGACACTCCGCGGCAAGGGTTGTCGCCGGCGATAGATCAATTCTCACTCTACGTAGTACGCACCCACGCCATCTGCATTCTGGGAGGGTCTCATACACACTCTCAGTCTTCACTCGTCTGCTGTAATTGATTCGCTTCGTAGCGTTTTGAGACACAAAGATCATCGCGTCAGTGGTGAGATGCAGCGTATCTGTACGCACGCTACAGTTCGCGAATGACGCGAATGACGTGAACCGCCCTGGGGTCAGCCTCCGAGGCACCTGGCTTGCTCCACCTGTCGAATGGAGTTCGGGTCCGGTAGCTCGGCATACCACCGAGTGCTGGTATCCTACCTTTGCCCCCGCATCCACATCATCTCCGTATGAGTGCCTACGGACGCAGTCCTTCGACACGCCGGCGCGGGAGTGGCGTCGGATCGACAACGAGTCGGCCTCCCATCGACGTGCTGACGGCAGGGAGCCAGGCGGCGAACTGTCGATACGGGGGACACCCTCTGCAGTGGGTGCGTCTCCGCACCGACACGGAGAACGTGTCCTCGGTGGCCGAACTACTCGGGAAGGTGAGTCGGCGTGAGACGCTCGCTGGTGTGGCTCGCTGTCGTCCTCGTCGCCGTCGTGACCCCACCTATGATCGTGACAACCCAGCGTAATCCCCCCACAGCGATCAACAGCGCACCGAGTGACAACCGACCACACGGCGCAGTGGACCCACATATCTACATCGCACCCCAGTACGCAGGATTGTGCGCGCGAGGTGCGACATGACGAGACTGCGTCGCGCGGTGCTGCTGATGGTGCTAGCATCACTCATGCTGGCACCGGCCGCGCCAGCGACCAGCGCGACTGGTGAGTCGGTACTAGTGGGGTCACAGGCAACGGCTGTGTCCGCGGCAGGCGGGTCGGCCGCCGCCAGTCCGGCGACGAACCTGACCGCACCGGGCCAGAACGGAACCGGGCAGTCCGGCCCACACAGCACTGACTGGCCCGAGCTTTTCGAGCCTAGCACTGTGATCCACGCCGACACGGGCGACGCCACCACGGGGGCGGAACTCGCCGTCGTCGACACCACCGTTGACGATCATACCACGCTCGCGCGTGCGGCCCGCGAGGCTGGCATGGACGTGGTCAACGTCTCCAGCGCCGCGGAGATGCAGGCGGCACTTGCCGAGCGTTCGAATCTTACGGCGGTCCACGTCCTCTCGCATGGGACTGTCGGAACAATCCAGATCGGTGACGACACGCTCCAGCGGGAGACGCTCGACCAGTACAGCGGCCTGATGGGCGAGCTTGATTCGAGTCTCGCGGCCGACGGCGACGTGTTACTCTACGGGTGTTGGAACCCTGCAGTACCTGACGATGATCGCAGATACCTCGATTGAGGAAATTGAGGCGGCTGCTGAGGAATCGGGCACGTTCGAGCTGAAGTCGCCAGTCAAAACCGCAGATGGCATTCGCTGTGATGTCTACAGCACCGTATTCCCACCGGAAGCAACGCTGGTGATTCATCGGGCGACAGTCGAGGAGGTTACCGCGACGGACGGAACAGTCAACCTCATATCAGCAGTGCCTGACCACGCTACTGCGACCACGATCATTGACACGCTCGAAGAACAGTTCGAGACCGTCAGGATGACCGCGTTGTGGAACACCGAGAGGGAATCGCCCGAGGAGCTATCGTCCCCGCTCGCCTCCCTCACTGACAAACAGGAATCAGTCCTCCGCCAAGCGTACTTTCGTGGGTACTTCGAGCGGCCCCGCCAGGTGTCCGCGTCCGAATTAGCCCAGACGCTCGGTATCGCTCGTGCAACGATGACACAGCACCTCCGGGCTGCACAACGGAAGGTCTTCGACGAACTACTAGACGAGTAATAGGCTGTGCACACGAGGCTAACGCCTACAAATAGCTTCGATTCTCGTAGATGTCGTCTCCATAGTTGCAATAAGCGTGATACTAGAAAATCAACTTCTGCGTGGCTGCCGAACTAAACAGGGCAGATTTTCACAACAGATTTCATATCTGTTCTATTTTCGCACCGTGTCTGTAATCTTCTATTTCATCTCTTATCGTTTCGGGTATGGGGATGTCCGCATTGATTGGTCGGACGATATGCCCTTCAACGTGTAGCGCAGTAAGCTTGCAACCATCTTCGTTATGGACACACTGATAGAGGTAATGCCGATGTCGCTGGTCAATCGCCAATACAATCAGTTCCGTAATCGATTGTTTTGTAGCCGCATTAGAACCCACTGTCGACAGCTTGCCCGCTGGACTAACACAGTATGAGTCACATTTCGGACAGCGGCCTAAATGTACACCCTTCCCAATATACCAGTAACTGTGCCCGCAGGCATAGCACTGGATATCTCCAGAATCTTCACCCATTTTGACGCTCTTCGTAGGCGTTGAGAACCTCACGATAGCGGTTCCGAATAGTAACGTTACTGACGTCAGCAACCTCGGACACGTCGTCTTGAGTGATATTTTCACCACAGAGCTTCCCCGCCGCATAGACGGCACTCGCAGCAATACCGACTGGGCTTTTGCCACTGTGGACGCCGTGAGCTGTGGCTGCTTCGATCAGCTGGCGGGCTTGTCGCGTCGTGTCATCGCTACAATCCAGTTCGGAGACGATACGACCGACGTATTCTATTGGATCCGTCGGCAGAATCTGCACGTCGAGTTCTCGGACGACGTATCTGTAGGTGCGCTTGATCTCCAGCGCCTCGACACGGCTGACGACAGCGATTTCGTCGATGGTCCGCGCGACGCCGTCGAGTCGTGTCGCAGCATACAGAACCGCGGTTGCAACCCCCTCGATCGAGCGCCCTGGCAAGAGACCTTCCTCTAACGCGCGCCGATACAGCACGCTTGCAGTCTCGCGTGTCGGCTTGTGTACCCCCAACGCAGAGGCCATCCGATCGATTTCTCCGAGTGCCTGCTTGAGGTTGCGGTCTCTTGAATCCCGTGTACGGAAGCGTTCGTTCCACGTCCGCAATCGCTGGAGTCGCTGGCGCTTTCGTGGCGACACTGGATTTCCGTATGTGTCTTTGTTCTGCCAGCCGATATTAGTCGAAAGCCCCTTGTCGTGCATCAATTGGGTCGTCGGCGCGCCAACGCGTGATTTGGCTGCCTTTTCAGCTGAATCGAAGGCACGCCATTCCGGACCGCGGTCGATACGTTGCTCATCAAGGACCAATCCACAGGCAGTACACACCTTCTCGGCCGTATCACTCTCTGCGAGTACGTCCTCGCCACACTCGGGGCATCGCTGCTCCTGTGCTTGCTCTGTTTTTGAATCTGCGGGTGGGGCAGTCGTCTCGCGAGTCTGGTTGGTCATATCTCCCCTTTCATCTCATCAACAGTAAACTTTTGTGACCACCAATAGTTCCTATAAACTGTGAAAGAAACCTATTGTAGTTACAAATTGTAGTTTGAGTACCCTAGCTTTATTCTCTCATACTACAAACCTCGATTGATGAGTTCCGATCAAGAGCACCTCCGCGAGACCGACACTGAAGACCGATTCGATTTCAAGAAAGAGGAAGCAGCTGCGTTCAAGGCTGACCAGGGGCTGACAGAGGAGACGATACGGCTCATTTCTGAGGATAAAGACGAGCCAGAGTGGATGTTGAAGCGACGACTACGTGCGTTGAACCTCTGGCAAGAGATGCCGATGCCAACTGATTGGCCGGGACAGCCGGACCTCTCGGAGGTCGACGTCAACGAGATCGTGCCGTACATCCGCCCCGACGTCGACGTCCGCGCCGGCGTCGACGACTGGGAAGAATTGCCCGAGGACATCAAGGATACATTCGACAAGCTCGGTATTCCGGAAGCCGAAAAGAATGCGCTCTCCGGTGTGGGCGCCCAGTACGAATCCGAAGTCGTCTATCAGAATATGCAGGAGCGCTGGGAAGAGAAAGGCGTCATCTTCTGTAACATGGATGAGGCTGTTCAGGAACACGAAGACCTCGTCCGCGAGTACTTCATGACCAAGTGCGTGCCGCCGAGCGACAATAAGTTCGCGGCGCTACACGGGGCCATCTGGTCCGGCGGCTCGTTCGTCTACGTTCCCGAGGACGTCACCGTCGAGATGCCCGTCCAGGCGTATTTCCGGATGAATTCAGAGGGGATGGGCCAGTTCGAACACACGCTCATCATCGCGGAGCCAAACTCCGAGGTTCACTATATCGAGGGCTGTTCGGCCCCGAAGTACTCCGCGTTCAACCTGCACTCGGGTGGCGTCGAGGTGATCGTGAAGGAGAATGCCCACGTCCAGTACTCGACGGTGCAAAACTGGTCGAAGAACACCTACAACCTTAACACAAAGCGTGCGATCGCCGAGAAAGATGCGACCATGGAGTGGATTTCGGGGTCGATGGGCTCGAAGGCGACGATGCTGTATCCATCGACGATCCTGAAGGGACCGGGCGCGACTGACAACCACATCACCATCGCGTTCGCCGGTGAGGGCCAGAACATCGACACCGGCGCGAAGGTGTATCACAACGCGCCTGACACGAAGTCGACCATCGAGTCCAAATCCATCTCGAAAGACGGCGGCCGCACCAACTACCGTGGGCTGGTCCATATCGCCGACGGCGCGGCGAACTCCTCGACATCGGTCGAGTGTGACGCGCTGATGTTCGACAATGAGTCCACTTCCGACACGATGCCGTATATGGAGATCAACGAGTCGACGGTAGACGTCGCTCACGAGGCGACTGTCGGCAAGATCGGCGACGAGGACGTCTTCTATCTCCAGTCGCGCGGTCTGGACGACGACGACGCCAAACAGATGATCGTCTCGGGCTTCATCGAGCCTATCACCGAAGAGTTGCCCATCGAGTACGCGGTCGAGCTCAACCGGCTCGTCGAACTCGAAATGGAGGGCTCGCTCGGATAGTAGTTCGTCTGGACTACGCCACTCTTATCGAGGATATCTCATGGCTATCGATCCAAACTTCGAGGAGAACCGCGATGTCGCCGAGCAACACGAGGGGCACCGAGTCTGGGGGCCGGTCGACGAACCGGAACAGCTCGGAATCCACGGCACACACGTGGCTGTCGACTTCGATATCTGCATCGCCGACAGTGCCTGCCTCGAGGACTGTCCCGTTGACGTGTTCGAATGGACAGATACACCGGGCCATCCCGAGAGCGAGATCAAAGCCGATCCGATAAACGAGACACAGTGTATCGACTACATGCTCTGTGTCGACGTGTGTCCTGTCGACGCCATCGATGTCGATCCCGGACGAGCGGGGCGCTTGTGAGGGGTGATTGAGGAACCGCTTATGACCCTACAACTCCAGTGCTACCGGTGCGGGGCAGAGTATACCTATATCGGCGAGAGGCCACATCCCGCTCAGTGCCCGGCGTGTGGATCGTCGTGCGTCCCACCAGCTGGCTCTCTCACCGTCGTCAACAGCGTTCACTGGGAGAGTGCAAACGGGCTCGCAAAAGTCTGGGTCCACAGCGTCGATGAACGTGACCGACCGTTCGAATTCGAAGTCGCTGCACACGGTCGCCGTGGCAAGTTAGTTGCGATCAAAGTTGACGGCGTGCCGATTAACCCACAAGTTGACCAGACACTGGAAACACTCCCACCGGCAGTGAAAGCCAAAATCGGAGCACAGGGAATAACAGACGTCGAGATCGCGACAGTCACGAACTCGAAAGCATGATACCAAGCCAGATTACGCAACGACCGACACCTGCGAGCATCGGCTCGAAGGATGTCCTCTTGCATACGGTCGGAGGGGGACGGTAAGACGATGAGCACCGACATCAGATTCACCGACTTCAAATCCGACAAGCAGCCAACGTGGTGTCCCGGTTGCGGTGACTTCGGCACGATGAACGGGATGATGAAAGCGCTCGCGAACACCGGGAACGACCCGGACAACACGTTCGTCGTCGCGGGTATCGGCTGTTCCGGGAAGATCGGGACTTACATGCACAGCTACGCGCTCCACGGTGTTCACGGCCGCGCCCTCCCAGTGGGTATCGGGGCGAAGCTGGCGAATCCGAACCTCGAAGTGATGGTCGCCGGCGGCGACGGAGATGGCTACTCGATTGGGGCTGGCCACTTCATCCACGCCGTCCGCCGCAACGTCGACATGACCTATGTCGTGATGGACAACCGCATCTACGGTCTCACGAAGGGGCAGGCCTCGCCGACATCGCGTGAGGACTTCGAAACCTCGACGACGCCCGAGGGGCCGAAACAGCCGCCGGTCAACCCACTCGCACTCGCGCTGGCTGCCGGCGGAACGTTCATTGCGCAGTCGTTCTCGTCGGACGCACAGCGCCACACTGAAATCGTTCAGAAAGCCGTCGAACACGACGGGTTCGGCTTCGTCAACGTCTACAGCCCCTGCGTGACGTTCAACGCTGTCGACACCTACGACTACTTCCGAGACACGATTGTCGATCTCGCCGAGACAGATCACGATTCGACGGATTACGACGACGCTACGGACGCGATTATGGACGGCGATAAAGAGTACCAGGGTGTACTCTATCAGGACGAGCACTTGGTTGCCTACGAAGAGCGTGAAGGGCTCTCAGAGAATATGGCTGTCATACCCGACGGAGCGCCGGACGATGCAACGGATCTCGTTCGGGAGTTCTACTGATACCTATGCCTGATTGCGCTACCTGTGGCGGACATATTTCTGCTCAGTTCGCACGAGTGTTCGGCGACAAAGACGGCGTCGTTCTCGCGTGCCCGTCTTGCTCGCCCAATGCTGGTATTGGAAAAGAAATACGACAGCGGACAGATGATATATAATCATTCTCTCTATCGGGCCCTATTCACTCGTATTGTCACGCCCGTGGGCGGGATGAGTCGGACAAATTATTAGAATGTATCTCCGTTTATTGATTGAGTATACCACGACTACGATTACCACTCATCAAGATCGTATATGAGCAGTAATGACAAACCCAATCAATCGAGGTATCGTGCTCTGTTTGAGAACAGTCGTGATGCGCTGTTGTTGTTCGACCGTGACGGGTATTTTGACTGCAATACACGCGCAGTCGAACTCTTCGGCCTCAACGCAAGGGAAGAGGCGCTCACGTATGCACCGTGGGATCTTGCACCGCCAACCCAACCTGATGGCGCCAACTCGAAAGAGGTCGCACAGACACACATCGAGACGGCATTTCAGCAGGGTGGCGCGTTCTTCGAATACACCCATCAGACCGCAGACGGGACAGCATTTCCAGCGGAGGTGAAGTTGACCCGGTTTGAAGACGACGGCCGGCCAGTCCTGCACTCCCTCGTCAGAGACATCACTGAGCGGAAAGAACGAGAACGCGAACTCACAGAAAGCGAGGCCAAATACCGGAACCTCTTCGAGAGCACCCAGGACGCTCTCATGTTACTGGACAGGCAGGGATTCTTTGATTGCAACGAACGGACCTTGGACCTATTCCGCATCGAGTCTGTCGATACGTTCGCTGAGTATACCCCGTGGGATCTTGCACCGCCAACGCAACCGGACGGGAGGGACTCGGAAGAAGCAGCCCAAGAGCACATCGAGACCGCCTTCGAGACAGGGACCGTCTTTTTCGAGTGGGTACATCGACGCCCCGACGGGACTGAGTTCCCCGCAGAAGTCAAGCTTAGCCGATTTGATCATCATGGGGAACCACGTTTGCACGCATTAGTCCGGAACATCTCTGACCGGAAAGGCTACGAACGAGAGATACGGGAACAACGGGATAATCTCGAAATCCTGAATCAGGTGCTTCGCCACGACATCCGCAACGACATTCAGTTGATAATAGCATATGCAGAGTTGGCTGCCGACCAATCGGGGTCTGACTCTATTCGAGAACACCTAGATATTGTTTTAGAAAACGCAGAACACGCTGTCGAAATTACGACGACTGCCCGGCAAATGGCGAAAGTGATGCTCTCAGATACCGAAAATATCGGTCCGACTCCTCTTGGCCCTTCTCTTTCCAGCGCAGTCGAAGAAGTACAGAACACCTACCCGGACGCCGTGGTCACCCCTACTGCTGCCGCGCCGGAGACACCAGTTCAGGCAAATGATATGCTCGAGGCAGTCTTTCGCAATCTTCTGAAGAACGCGATCCAGCACAACGACAAGGAGATCCCGGAGGTGGATGTCTCGGCACGTGAACGGACGGACTCTGTCCTGATTCAGATTGCGGATAACGGACCAGGAATCCCGGATACAGAGAAGGAGACCATCTTTGGGAAGGGTGAAACGGGTCTTGACAGCTCTGGCACCGGACTCGGCTTGTATCTGGTCAAGACGCTCGTAGAATCTTACGGAGGGACAATCGAGATAGATGACAACGAGCCCGCTGGGGCGATTTTCAGCGTCAAAGTTCCGAAAGCGGATTTATTAGATGGAAATATAGACCTCCCCTCCTAACTTTTTACACAAGGACCCGCAAAGTTATCTATAACGTAGGCAAAAGTCAGGATATGACACTGGTCGTTCCGTTCGATGGATCTACCCTCGCTGAAGCAGCACTTGTCCGCGCAACTGAGTTCGGGAACGTATTTGAGGAAGACGTGCTGGCTGTAAGTGTGATTAAAAAGGGAAACACCGATTATGCCAGAGAACACGGCTGGATCGGGCAGGACGAAGAATTTGACATGGAATCTGTTGTGTCAACATTACATGAGCAAGTGACAGACCTATGTCCAAGTGCTGATTTCCGACATAAAGTTGTAGATCGCTATGCTCCATCTGGCTCTATAGCGAAACGTCTGCGAAAAGTGGCACGGGAAGAGGACGCCTCAATGGTCTTCCTCGGTAGTGAGAATGCCGGTCATATCGTTTCAGCGGTGGGTAGCGTAGGGTCAACTGTTGCAACAGATGAGGCCTACGATGTCGTCATCGTTCGACATCGGGGCCCTGCTAGAATTGCCAAACTCCAAAATGCTTCGCCGGTCAAAAACCCGAAGTCGGATTTTTATCTCCCCGAGTGAACGCCGAATCTATCAGCACCAGAGGATTTCAACAAGGCCCCACAAGCCATCTCACAGAATCGCTACTCCCCTTGTCCAACCGTGATGACGGGAACTGGTGTAGAGCGGACGGTCTTCTCGGCGACGCTCCCGAGAAGGATTCGATCGCTCCCGCGTCTCCCTGTCGTTCCCATCACGACGGCGTGGATATCGTTCGAGTCGATGGTGCCAAGTATCACCTCGATAGGGGACCCGTGTTCGACGTGCCGGACACTATTCGAAACGCCGTGTGTCTCTGCCTCCGACACGAGGTCGTCCACGGCATCGGTCGCAGCCTGTTCACGTTCCCGTCCCGAAATCGTGGAGCGAATGTCCAGACCTAGCGACGTCTGGTCAACGACAGACAACACGTGAACAGTCGCATCGAGAGCCGCTGCCAGGGAGAGACCATACTCGGCAGCATGGGCCGCACCGGTACTCCCGTCGGTCGGGATGAGTATGTTCTCGTAGGGGAACACCAGTTGTTCGTCGGGCTGCATCCGCGCTGTGAGAACAGGGATCGAAGATAGACGGACGACCTTCTCCGTGACGCTCCCGATGAGGTATCGTGACACTCCCTCCCGACCGTGGGTCGGCATCACGATCACGTCGTACTCATATTGCTCGGCGTACTCGACGATCGTCGGCGCTGGATGCCCCTGGACGACGTCGGAATCGTAGTCGACACCGAGTGTATCCAGTGTCTTTTCCGCTTCCTCGACGATGCCCTCGCCCTCCTGAACAAGAGCATCAACGACCTGGGTTTCGACGACGGTAACACTATTGAGTGTCGTATCCGCGACGAACAGAACGTGGATCGTGGCGTCGGCCCAGTGTGCGATTTCGGCAGCGTGATGCAATGCCTCCGCAGCCCCATCGCTTCCATCGAACGGGAGCAGAATGTCCTCATACATGTGTACTGTGAGTACCTACGGGCATCACGCTCAAGTGGCTTGTCACCCACCAACAGAGGCGTCTCGCCCACTACTCGATTCCGGCTCTCGAACCCACATCACCGGAACTGGCGACGTTCGGACGATTTTCGCACTTACCCCACCCATCATGTATCGACTGAAATCGGTCTTACCGTGCGTGCCGAGGATCGCAAAGTCGATATCGTGGGCATCGATGTAGTTCCGGATTTCTTTCGACGGGACACCGAATTCGATTTCACTCTCGACGCTATCGACCGTCGCCGCCTCTGCGGTCTCAATGGCGGCTGCGATGATCTCATCCGCTCGGGTGGTGAGTTCCTCCTCTTTCACCAGAGAGCGAACATCCGGACCGAGGCTTCCTGTCTCGACAACGTGGAGCACGTGAAGCGTGGCACCAGTTGCGTTTGCGAGGGCGACTCCTTCGGACACCGCGAGTTCCGAACCACGGCTGCCGTCCGTCGGAACCAGAAGCTCTTGGCTCGGATAGGTGAGTGGTTGGGTTCCGGGATTGACTGCGATCACGGGGACGTCTGCGGTGTTGATAACGCGCTCTGTAACGCTTCCCAGGAGAAACCGCTGCAATCCACGCCGTCCGTGGGTTGGCATCACCATCAACTCGATGCCAGACTGCGTACTATACTCGACAATTGCCTCGTAGGGGTCACCGTGGAGTACCTCCGAGACCACGTCGATACCGCGTTCTGTCGCGCGCTGGGCTGCTTCGTTCACGATCTCAGTTCCGTCCTGCTCCAGAGCGTCACTCACATCTTCTTGTACTCCGGGGGGGCTGTCTTGGCTAGTGTCTACGACATTGAGGACGTGGATCGTTGCCTCGTGTTCGGCGGCTATCTGGAGGGCGTACTCGAGGACCGATTCTGCTGGCTCGCTCCCGTCTGTGGGAAAGAGGATCTGGTCGTACATAGGAGATGTCTGAGGGGCTGAATGGATCCTACTGGCCCTCAGTAGTGATATCCAACGCGCCTTCTTCTGCCGTTTGGGCCTCACGCCACCAGACGAGCTCGAACTCGATACTTTGTTTTGCCTCGGTCTCTCCTTCAGACCAGTCCGACTCGCCTTCCAGTTTGAACGTCACCGGGTTCGTCGGGTCCAACTGGACCTGCTTCCCACCGAGTTCGAGCGTCACAGCGTCGTCGCCGTCGAGTTGCTCGGCGAGTTCGCGGAGGTACGATGCAATTTCGGACCGCGTTTTCTCGGCTTCAGTTTCGAGTTCTCCCATACGTGCGAGTACGTGAGAAGTCACGATAAACGAAGGGGGAGATTCTCTACCCGGAGGAATCAGTGCCAGATCGGAGATACGCTGAATGAGACCGGTTGATGAGTCATTTCAGTTTTCTTCCGAGAAATAGTTCCAACGCGTATGCATTGAGATGGCCAGTCTCAACTTCTATCGGGCCTCGCTCTGCGCGAGGTCATTAGTCGCCGAGTTCCGAGAGCCGAGCCTGGATTTCCTCAGCATCCGCATCAGAGAGCGCCTCAACACCGAACTGGACGAGTAGCGGGTAGAAGTGACGGTTCTTCTTGAACTCGTCCTGCCCCGCCTTGCGGAGCTTCAGTTGGGACTCGAGGTAGGTATCCTCCATCTCGTCGAGGACATCGTCGGGAATGTAGATCGTCCGCCCATTCCATTCGTCCTTGATGTTCGTCTTCGTTTTGCTCGTTTCGTTCGTTTCACTCGTTGAAGTCGATTCGGTCGTTTCGGTCGATGAACTGGTTTCCACCGATTCACTCCCCTCACTCGTTTCGCTGGATTCGACCTCCTCGTCCTCCTCTTCGTAGTTGCCCTCGATGCCGGAAGCATCGCCCCAGCCGTCGGTCATGCTTCCACCTCCTCAGGTGCGGTCTTCTCAAACGTCTCGTCG
>JGI12478J12828_1000124_pt1 | contig 28066 bp, 28 predicted proteins | sample A23E2SouthBayCA_FD_12828 | JGI IMG/M metagenome (IMG submission 12828) | reverse complement strand
GCCGGCCGGAACCGCGCCAGCTAAGCCCGCCAGCCCGCTACGGACGGCTGTGCGAAACGTCACCGACCGGGTGTCCAACCCCTTCGGGATGGAGCCGCCCTGTAACCGCTTCGTCCCCGGCTACGGCGACGCCAACGCCGACTTCCACGTCGTCGGCGACCACCCCGGCGTCCACGGCGGTGCTGACATCGGCGTCCCGTTCACGGGCACGCCGGCGGCCGAACGCCTCCAAGAGGCCTTTCGGAAGGCGGGGCTGCTCCACACCGTCGGCGACACGCCCGAGGTCGAGCGAACGTTCCTCTCGTACCTCCACATGTGCGTCCCGGCGGCCGACGACCCCCCGACCGACGCCGAGTACACGGAGATGGAGCGGTACTTCGACGCCGAACTCCGTGCGATCGCCGCCCACGTCCTGCTGCCAGTCGGGGAACGGGCGACCCGCCACGTCGTCGAGACGTTCACCGCCCGCGCCCACCGGACCGAGATCGAGATGGACCGCCTCCACGGGCAAGAAATACTGGGCAGCGGCTGGCTCGTACTCCCGATCGAGGATCCGGTCGATTGGGACGGAGACGAGGCCGAACGGCTCGTCGAATCGCTGTTGGAGCTCCAGTCGACCGATTTCCGCCGGGAGACCGACCTCGGGCGGTTCCTCCCCGGCGGGGAGAGCTACCACGTCCGATAGCGCGACTCACCGCGTCGCGAGCAGGTACCGCCCAACGTCGACGAGGAACCCCCCGCCGCTGAGGAGCGGCAGCACGATCAGCCCCAGGAGCGCGCCCCACGCCGGGATCGCGACGACCGGCCAGACCGCGAGACAGAGCGCCGGCGCGATCGAGGGGAGCGCGTACACCCACGCGGCGCCGCGCCCGAACCGCCCGACGGTCGTCAGTACGACCAGCGGGAGCAGGACCGTCCCGGCGAGGAGCACCAGCCCAAGCGTCGGCGTGCCGGCGGTCGCCGCCCGCACTGCCCCGATGACGTACTCGGTAGGCGAGCTCAGCGGGAACGTCCCGAGCAGCGTCGGGACCGGTGACGCCGCCACGTCGCCGAGGAACGATCGCATCGCCGCCCGCCGCGGGAGCGCGTACGCGCCGAGGCCGCCCGCATAGAGGAGGAGCGAGATCACGACGACGCCGTACCATCGCTTCAGCCCGCGCCGACGACGGACGCCCTCCGGCACCGACGAGTCCGCCGTCGCCGTCCGCGTCGAACTGGTGGCGGCGTCCCAACTGTCTTGATCCGTCCCGGCGGTAGTGGATTCCGCGTCGCTGCGGCCGGTCGAGGACGCATCGGTCGTTCCGTCGGTCGACGAACTGCCGTCAGTCGTCGACGTACTGCTTTCGGCACTCCCGTAGCCGCTGGTCGATCCAGTCTCCGCGGTGGCGCTGCTGGATCGGTCGCTCGTGGTGGAGTCTGTCGACGTCTCTGTTGGGCTGCCAGTCGACGACGCCGTTCCAGTCACCGAGTCGGTGGTAGACGGACCGCTCTCCGTGGATTCATCGTCAGCGGTTACGCCGTCGGGGAGGTCTTCGTCCGGGAACACCGACACCGGCGGGAGACCGTCGAGGTGTTGCGCGACGTACTCGTGGTGGCCGAGCCGATCGTACGTCTTGCGTTCGGCCGGGTCCGAGAGCACGTCGTGGGCCGTCTTGACGAGCTTGAACTGGGCCTCGCCGTCTGGGTGGTCGTTCACGTCCGGGTGATACTTTCGGACACGCTCCCGGTACGCGCGCTTCAGTTCCTCGGCGGGGGCGTCGGCGGGGACACCGAGAACGTCGTAGAGGTCCGCCGGCATGGCTCCCGATACGCCCAGTCCGTGTTTGAATCTACCGCCCTCCGTCCGCTGCGGTCGCGAGCCCCGCCGCGCGAAGTGGGAACCCTCTTGGGTGACGGCTGAACAGTTCCGCTATGGAACGGATCCGTCTGGGGAACACCGTCTTCGAAGGGGAGAACAACGTCTACCTCCTGCAGGGCGAGGAGACCGTGCTCGTCGACGCCGGGGTCGCTACCGAGCCGACCAGAGAAGAGTTCGTGGACGGGCTGGCGTCGTTCGGCGTCACGCCCGCGGACGTCGACCGTGTGTTCCTGACACACTGGCACTACGACCACGCCGGGCTGGCGGGGATGATCCAGAACGCCGGGGGAGCCACCGTTCACGTCCACGAAGCCGACGCCGGACTCGTCTCCGGAGCGGAAGCGTCGCTGATGGAGGATCGGGCGCTCCAGCAGGAGACGTTCGAGGCGTGGCAGATCCCGGACGGCCCTCGCGAGGAGCTGGTCTCCTTCCTCGACGGTCACGCCGAACTCGCCGGCGAGGATGTGGATGTCACGCCGTTCACCGGCGGCGATCGCTTCGACGTGAACGGGACCGAGTTCGAGGCGGTCCACCTCCCGGGTCACTCGGCCGGGCTCTCCGCGTTCGCGTTCGAGGCGGACGGGGAGCGGCAGGCGTTCGTCGGGGACGTCATCCTCCCGAAGTACACGCCGAACGTCGGCGGCGCCGACGTCCGAGTCGAGGCGCCGCTAGCGAAGTACGTCGACAGCCTCGTCGAGGTGGTCGAGCGGGACTGGGACCGCGCGCTGCCCGGCCACCGTGACCCGATCGAGGATCCGGCAGGCCGCGCCCGGGAGATCCTCGGTCACCACCGCGAGCGCACGGATAACGTGATCGACGTGCTCGACCGCCACGGCGCGTGTGACGCTTGGACCGTGAGTCACCACCTGTTCGGCGAACTGGAGATGATCCACATCCTCCACGGCCCGGGCGAGGCGTTCGCCCACCTCGACCACCTCGAACGCCACGGGATCGTCGAGCGGGAGGCGACTGACTACCGCCTCGTCGTCGAGGAGCCGGACGTCGACGAGCTGTTCCCCGAACCGTAGCGGCTCGCGATCGCCGCCACGGCTTCCCGCCGGCCGCGCACACGAGTGGTGCCCTTTTCACTGGGAACCGCAGAGTACGTGTATGAGCGAAGCCGACTCCGACTATCAGGTCGCCGTCGTCGGCGGCGGCCCGGCAGGGCTGACGACCGCACTCTACACGACCCGACTCGGCCACGATACGGTGTTGATCGACCGCGGCGGCGGCCGCGCGGCGATGATGCAGGACACCCACAACGTTATCGGGATCACCGAGGAGACCTCCGGGAACGAACTGCTGCAGACCGCGAAAGCGCAGATCGAGTCCTACGGCGCCGACACCGTTCGGGGGATGGTCTCCGATATCGACGGCTCGGCGGGGAGCTTCGAACTCGCCGTCGGTGAGGAGACGTACACCGCCGAACGGGTGGTACTCGCGACGGGGTTCGCCGACGAACGCCCGGACCCGCCGCTGCCCCGAACCGGACGGGGGCTCCACTACTGCCTGCACTGTGACGCCTACATGTTCGTCGACGAGTCGGTGTACGTCATGGGCACCGGCGAGAGCGCGGCCCACGTCGCGATGATCATGCTCAACTTCACCGACGAGGTGGACCTGCTGCTCCGCGGTGACGAGCCGCAGTGGAGCGAGGAGACTGACCAACAGCTTCGGGCGCACCCGGTCGACGTGATCGAGACCGAAATCTCGGGGATGAACACCGGCGAGGACGGCTGGCTGGAGTCGTTCGAGTTCGAGGACGGCACGACCCGGGCGTACCGCGGCGGCTTCCCGATGTACGGCTCGGACTACAACGCCGATCTCGCGGACGCGCTGGGGCTGGAGCGCACCGACGACGGCAACGTCGCGGTGGACGACCACGGCCGGACCTCCGTCGACGGGGTGTCCGCTGTCGGGGACCTCACGCCCGGCCACAACCAGATCCCGGTCGCGATGGGCGAGGGCGCGAAGGCGGGCATCGCGCTGCACTACGACCTCCGGGCGTTCCCCAAGTCGCTCGACGAGCTCGACGGCGAGGACGTCGACCCGGCGTCGACGCCGGCGATCTCCGACGACCTGCGCGAGGCTGCCCGACGCCGCGACGAGGTCGAGCCGGCGGCTGCCGACGACTAGCGAACAGGCGGTGCTGGGCGCCGCCGACGGACACACCGCGCTCCCGCTTTTCCGCCGGCGGTCGAGGGTCAGCGCACGGGCGGGGTGGTCCCGGCATCGTACTTGAACGTCGGCACGAAGGGGAACGCCCTTATTCCTGCGTGTGGTTACTCCGGGTGCGCACCGATGGTCTAGTGGCAGGACCTGAGCCTTCCAAGCTCATGGCCCGGGTTCAAATCCCGGTCGGTGCATCCTTCGGCGTTTCAAGCCTCGTACACTCATTCTGCGGCTCGAAATGGTAAGCAACTAAACAACGAGAAAATCATCCGGCTCAACTAAACAGAGCTACCCCTTCGCCGTGTGGCGATTAGCGTGGGTAGCAGAGGAAGCCGCAAGCTCATGGGCTTCAGCTCAAGGCGAGCCGGGGTGGTGATACTCATGGAACTCAAGGAAGACACCCACGACACCGTCGAAATCCCCGTCCCAGTAGTTTCGCAGGCAAACAAAGAACAACTCGGAGACTTCTCCGCGCTGATCTCTGACGACTACCACGACTTCAAGGAAGACTTCCTGACGTGGCTCCTCATCGAGGGGCAGAACCCCTACAAGCGGGAAGGCTACTCCGAGGATACTGTCCGGACGACCCACTACAAAGTCGAAGAAGCCTACCGCTGGCTGTGGGAACGTGACGGCTCCTTCACGAAGGAGTTCACACCGGAAGATGCGACGGAGCTGATCGAGTTCCTCGTCCGTCGATCTACGCACCCCGAGTCCTACATCTACACGTTCGAGAAGTCGCTCAAGCGACTGTTCAAGTACTTCCGAGAGAAGCGGAACAAGGACATTCCCGAGTGGAACCACGAGATTCCGCTGGACACCAACTCGCACTCCTCGACCAAGGACAAGTTCTACCCCGAGGAGATGCGGTCGCTTTACGAGGCGGCACTCTCCTTCAGTTCGGTCAAGAGCTACTTCAGCGTTGACGCGGAGGAACGGAGCCAGATCAAGGCACACCTCGCACAACGCTTCGAGATGCCCAAGACGGAGATCGGGCCGGATGAGTTCGAGGAGGCAAGTTCGTGGAAACTGCCGTCAATTGTGACAGTTGCCTCAGACTGCGGGCTTCGACCCATCGAGGTCGGGCGTGCGAAGGTGGACTGGTTCAACCTGAAGAACCAGAAGATGCTCGTCCCGAAGGACGAATCGACGAAGAACAACGACGAGTGGGAGTGCGCGTTGTCGAGTCGGTCGGTCAACGCCATGGAGAAGTGGCTGTCGGAGCGAGAGAGCTACGAACTCTACGAGGGCCGGGACGAAGTGTGGCTCACCCGAACGGGGAACACGTATGGTACAGGCACGTTGAACCGCGTTCTGAACAAACTCATCGAGGAGGCGGAGCTTGACCAGCAGGGTCGTGACCTGTCGTGGTACTCTTTCCGCCACGGTGCGGCGTCGATGTGGGCTGAGCAGGAGGGTATCTACGTAGCGAAGAACCAGCTCCGGCACAACAACGTGAAGACGACGATGCGGTACACTCGCGGGTCGGTCGAAGCCGCGACGAAAGCCGCCGACTCCATGTGGTGATCTACTGACGGCTGAGAGCAACCTCCATGGAGTCAACGTGATTCAAGAGAAATAGTGGGAGCAAAATAAAGAAGGAAGTACCCACTCTAAGTCTTTAGTAATATATTTGATAAGAATTATACGGGGGTAGCCCGTATTATGGATATGAACGAATCCGCCACGATGGAGGCTCTCTGAACGATGAGTAGCAAAAGCGAGTCCAATAGTACGAACAGTTTTCGCCTGTCGGTAGTTCCTGAGGAGGAAATATTCGACCCCGTTGATCTCGTGTATGACAACGGCCTATACTTTGAGGTAGGTCGCTCAGGCACCATTGAGGAAGACTCGTCAATTGAACACGAACGGTTCTATATTGTACCGCGGCATCTCGATGATCTGATTAGCAGTTTCAAGCAGGCAACAGAACTATACGAAAACGCAATTGGGGATGACTCCATCGAGGGGGATTGGTTAGAGCCGATTTCGCCGGTCGGTGATGAGATAACCTACTCTCTATCTGCTGTCGGGGACTTCGGATTCAAGATCGACTGCTACGATCAAGGGAATTGCGTGGACTCAATTACCATCCAATGGTACTTCCCTCGGAAGATTACCGCCGCTCTGATACTGGCAAAACGGAAGTTGGAGTGAGTCAGTTCACTCTACGCTGACGCCATTCTGGCGTTTCTGAAGTTCGACTGACGGCTTCAACACATCGAGGGGGTTGAGAATCTCACGAAGTAGTACCTGATTCTAACGGTTGCAGGCAGTAACAATCGACCCCTCCATGCGTTGAATTACCTTTCCACGAACTACCTACTCTGATAAAACGGGCCGTTCGACGGCCCGATCTCCGACCTACTTCTTCCGACGGCTCAGCTTTTGTAGTTCCTCATCCGCACTAACGTTCGTCACCGACTTACCTGTGGAGAAGTCGTGTGAGTTGTTCTTCTCTCGATTGAGGATTTGCTGGCCGATCTCGCTGGTGTCGGGGGAGATACTCGGGCCGGTCTGCTGGAGTCCTTCTGCTCCATCGACCAGCTTGGCTTTGAAGTAACTGCCTACCTTCACCAGTTCAACTTCCAGAGTAGTCCCGACTTCGGCAGTTGCAGGCACGTGAATGTCCGCACCATTCACCTGCTCCTGCGCGATGGCGTTTCCGCTGTTACTAATCCGGTCTACCGTGACCGTCATCGTAGATGGGCTTGCCATCCTCTAACAGGAGTGCCGTGTACTGGATAAGTATTGTTTAGAAGCACACACCTTTCCTACACCTGAACTATTATACCATTATTTAAATTCGTATGAATTGATAACCATCTCCTCCGACTCGTTTTCAATACGGTTTAACCCGCCCTCCTCTGTCGATTAATTGTCGCAGACGTGAGCTTGTTCACGACCTCTCCCGAGTTGACCCTCAGTAACGTTCGAGATCGCCTCAATGCGGCGTTCCATGACGCGTTCGAGCAGGACGGGAAAACACTCATCGAGGCGCTTCCAGCGATGGGCAAAAGCTACGGCGTCGTCGAATGGGCTGACACCACAGGTCGTCCACTCACCGTCTTCACAGCTCGGGGCGAACTCTACGGCCAGTACGAGGATTGGTGTACTGACCGTGGCCTTGCGTACCGCACTCTCCCGGCCTTCCATCGAGAGTGCGCGACGATAGATCACGAGCGAGAGTCACCCCCTCCGGAGCACTCCATCGAGCGAGAGATACGCGAGGTCTATGCGTCCGGCATCTCCGGCGCGCAAGTCCATCGTGACGCGGAACGATACTTCGGTGGCCCACTACCCTGTCAGCACGACGGACGCTGTCCGTACATGGAGAGCAGGAAGTTCAGTCCCAAAAACTACGACGTACTGATCGGCCACTACCTCCAAGCTCACAATCGAGACTACCTCGAAGATCGCTACGTCGCTTTCGACGAGTTCCCCGGTGATGCCTACTTCTTCGAGCCGACACACAATGAGGCGACAAGGGCGGTCAGTAACTACCTCAACGCAGAGGAGAAGCTTCCCTTCGAGAACTGGAAAGACCTGATTCATCGACGCCACAACGACGAACACGAGGACTCAGTCCGAGAATGGAAAGACGATCTCGGCTTCTACTCTCACCGCGACACCCGACTTCAGTTACAGCAGAAACCCGGCTTTCACGCTCACGCTCCGCTCCTGACCCATGCGGCCCTTGAGTTCGAGCTACTGGACAACGAGTGGGAGTACGCGAAACTCGGGTCGGGACGGAGAGCTGTTCGGAGTCCTGAAGACGAGTGGACGGTACTCATTCCACCGCCGCTCTATGCCGCTGAGAGCGTCGTTGCCCTTGACGGGACACCGACGCTAACCAAGTGGCGTCTCGTACTCGGCGGCAACTGGATAGAGCATGAGCCGGTTTTGAACTCTGACCGAGAGAAGCGAAAGTACCTCCGCGATGTTCTCGGCCTCGAAATCATACAGACCGATGCCGGGACGAAGCCCTACCAGAGCGGCAACAGCGTGAACGTCAGCTCGGACGGCGCGCTCTTGGAGAACATCCACGAACGAGATGGAAGCCGGCCTTCGGTTATCACGTCGAAGCAAGCGAAAGAGCAGTACGAGTCAACCGGCGTGTACGAACACATCGAGGTCGCTGAACACTACGGCAACCTCAAAGGAAGCAACGAGTTCGAGGAGACTCGTCTCGGCGTCGTGATCGGAAGCCCGCATCCTCCCGAAGGAGAAGCAGTTCAACGATGGGGTGCGCTGGACGGGAGATCAGTTGAACGGGAAACCGACGAAAATGGACGAGTGCTGAAGGGGAACAGTCTCAGGTTCACCCCACCCGGAAACGCACTCTTTCGAGATGTTGTCGAGTACGAGGTTCTTCAGGCTGTGATGAGATTCGGTCGAACTGAGAGTGATGGAGAGCATGGAGCGAGGGTGTACGTACACACCTCTCGCCTCCCTCGATGGGTCGAACCTGACGAATGGGTGAACGTGACGACGTGGTCAGATGGGATGCAGGAGGTCGTAGAAGCACTACGCAGTTCGGAGAAATGGCCGGATGGTGAGTGGAAGAACGGCGAGATCGCGGAGCGCGTATCCGTCGGCAAACGGCAGGTTGGAGAGCTGATGAAAGAGCTTGACGAGGAAGGCTACGTTACGCATCGGCGTGGTGGACGCGGAAACGCGTACCATTGGTCGAACGTGAGACTGGAGGACTTCAGTAAGTTCGGGCGCATCGAGTAGCGGGTTTCCGAACTTGCGGGTATGTACCCTATACCTCTGACTTCGGAAAAACCGGCAATCGCGGATGCGGTGTAGAGCGCTTTAGAGTGCCAACTACACACCGGCACCCCCTATATAAAAGTTTTGCACGGTTTGGCGGAAAGAACTCCTCTACCTCCAATTCTAAAGGGGTATATTAACCCTTTACCATTAATATGCGTGAAGGGAGTGCGACGACGGAGGAGGACTTGACGGGGATACACAGTATATATACACTCCACTTGATGTTGGTGTCCAACCTCTCTGGCACTCTGGAGCGGTAAGACGCATCGAGGGGGAGTGAGAACAATATCTCTGACTCGACTCTCCAGTTACGCCCCTATTCCCGTTGTTGTATTCTGTTTGCTTGTTGTTGATCGGAAGCCGAACACCTTCCGCTCGATGAAGTAGATTCACTCCTGTTGATCGCGAAGGTATTTCGCGGCCATCAGTATCCCGATTGTAAGCCCCACCCCGTTGGTGTCTATCCTGGACACCAGCGGGGATTTTTCTCATTCTCAAAAGAGACGGTTGCAGAGTACATACGACATTAGGATTATGACAGTTCATCTCTGAATACCAGATATGACCGATACCGACGACAAAGAGTTCTCAATAGTCGCTAACGAGAAAACGTGTCTCAAATCTGGTTGTACCACCTCTATCGGCAAAGAACACGACTACTGTCACCAACATAGAGACTAACCTATGTCTGATGACGATGACCAAGCTGACTATGATGCACTACAAAAGACATGTCTGAAGTCAGGTTGTAAAGAGCCGGTAGGGAGGGAACACGATCTGTGTCCCGAACACAGAAATTGAGATGCAAGTTTCCTTTACCACCTTCACCTGTGCGATAGCTCTCGTTTTCTCTGCCATTTCAATTTCAAAGATAATTGTCAATCCTGCAAGTATAGACGAAGAACCGACAACAGCTAATGCTGAAGATAAGGTTGACGAGTTTTCAACGAGATCTATTGCAGTCTTTTCGCTCGTCTTGGTGGTAATCCAATTCACACTCCAAAGCGATTCCCTGAATTATTGGGACATGATGGCAGTAAACGCTCTTACCATATCTGCCTCTATCCTGATGCTTGGGTTCATCTTGGAACTTTGGTCAATCTCTATCACATTCGCTTTCAACTTACAGGTAACATCTCTCCGATACGCTGGCCTACTATTATTTTCAGGTTTTTACTTTCTACTTCGGTCTAAGGATATTCCCGGCATTATCGTCACTATATTCGTCATTTTTCTTGTAGTCGTATGGGTTATCTGGATTCTACACGAGATAAAGTACATTTTCAAAATCCAGAGAACAGAGTGGAATAGCAGAGATATGACGAGAATCGAGTGGGGACTAAAGAAAATCGGGAAGTAGTGCGGTGAATAACTCGAAACTCAGTATCCAACAAGTTTGAACTTTCATCGTAAGGCGAGCAGATGACCACTTTCGGCTTTTCCGCAGTTGATATACTGAAGGAGACTACTCTTGCTGTATGGCCATCTCCTTAGACGAACTCGAATCTCACCTTTTCAAATGCGCCGACATAATCCGGGATGCCGTTGACCCGACCGACTACAAGGAGTTCATCCTCCCGCTCGTTTACTACAAATCCATCTCCGACGAGTTCGAGGTGCAGTACGAACAGAACATCGAGGAGTACGGCGAGGAGTTCGCCCGTCGAGAGAACCTCTACGATATTCCTGTCGTCCCCGAGGGCTACCTGTGGGACGATCTCCGCGCCGTCAGCGACAACGTTGACCAAGCCCTGAACGAAGCCTTCGACGCGCTCGTTGAGGAGAACCCCGAACTCTCCGGTGTCTTCCGAGCTGACTTCATCGACGCCGACGCCCTCGATGATGACCGACTCGGGCGGCTGATCGAACACCTCGACACCTACGACCTCGACCGCGACAGCGTTCCCCCAGACATGCTCGGTGAGGCGTACATGGACTTGGTGCGCCACTTCGCAGAGGAAGAGGGCAAGTCCGGTGGGCAGTTCTTCACGCCGCCGCACATCGTCAACCTCTGCGTTCGGCTCGTCGATGAGTTCGAGGACGGGATGACGTTCCACGACCCGACTGTCGGCTCCGGGGGTATGCTCATTGAGGCGGCGCGGTACTACCGGGAGGAGCAGGACGGCGACCCCTCGAAGATGAAGTTCACCGGACAGGAGATCAACCCCGATATTGCCGCGATTGCGAAGATGAACCTCTCTATCCACGGCCTCGATGGGGAGATTCAGCGCGAAGACTCACTCTCCAACCCCGCGTTCACGAACGACGAGGAGAACGAACTCACGCGCTTCGACCGCGTGCTGGCAAACTTCCCGTTCTCCGCTGATTGGGACAAGGACGGACTTCAGGACGACCCGTATGACCGCTTCGACTGGCACGAGAAACTCCCGCGTGCCGACAGAGGGGACTACGCCTTCATCATGCACATGGCGAAGCAGTTGAAGCGCCCCGATCAGGACGGCGCTGGCGGGAAGGCGGCTATCGTCGTTCCCCACGGCGTGCTGTTCCGGAAGCACGAGGGTCGCTATCGGACGCATATGCTGGACGAGGACATGGTTGAGGCCGTTGTCGGCCTGCCGGAGAATTTGTTCCAGAACAACACGATTCCCTCCGCTGTCCTCGTTCTGAACATGGACAAGCCCGAAGCACGTGAGAACGAGGTACAGTTCATCCACGCCGCCGATGAGGACTTCTACGAGGAGCTGTCAAATCAGAATGAACTCACCAAGTCGGGACTTGACCACATCGTCGGTAACTTTCGCGATTGGGTGACCGAGGGGCGGGTGAGCCGGACGGTGTCGCTGGATGAGATTCGAGAGAACGACTACAACCTGAACATCGCGCTGTATGTCGATACGACCGAGCCAGAGGAAGAGATTGATGTAGAAGAAGAATTGGCGAAGTTACGAGAGTTACAAACTGAACGCGATGAGATCGAGGCGACCATGAGCGAGCACATGGAGGCTCTCCAGTATGAGTGAAGACGTTACGCTTGATGAATTCAAGCAAAACGAACAGCGGTCAGAGAGTAAGCCAGAGTGGCAGAAGACCAAACTTGAAGACCTACTGTCTGAACTGCTAACTGGGGGGCGACCCACAGGAGGTGGCTTGGATGAGGGGGAGTATATCAGTATTGGCGGTACGCAAATCAACTCAGAGGGATATATTGACCTACAAGATTTAGTATATATTCCGGAGGAATATTTTGATCAAGTAGAGGAAACGCAGTTACAGAAGCACGACATTTTGGTCGTAAAAGACGGCGCAAATACAGGCGATGTAGCGATTGCATGGCAATCTGACGACCAGATCGTTACAAATGAACATCTGTTTACACTTCGTACTGATTCCAGTATCAACCCACCCTATCTTTTTTACTATCTCCTATCACATCAAGGTTGGAAACAAATCAATGGGACTATCACTGGTTCCGCTCAGGAAGGGATTAATCGAGGTTTCACAGGAAAAGTTGATATAAAATATCCATCAATTTCTGAACAGCGCAAGATCGCCACCGTACTATACACGCTTGATCGGGCGATTGAGAAGACTGAAGAAATTACTGAGCAGGCTCACACCGTCAAGAATGCGTTAATGCAAGATGTTTTCCACGGGCGTCACAAGAGCTTTGAAGATTATCAGTCAACGCCCGTCGGTGAAATCCCAACTCATTGGTCGGTTGTGAGTATTGGCGATGTAGTTCACACCGCTCAGTACGGCATTTCGGAAAGCCTGTCTGAAGAAGGTCAGTATCCGATATTTCGGATGAACAACATAGAGAATGGGAAAATGGTCGATGAACCTCTGAAATACATCGATCTCGACAACGACGAATTCGAAAAATATCGCGTTGAGTGTGGAGATATTCTGTTCAATCGAACAAACAGTCTCGATCTTGTCGGGAAAACTGGCATCTACGAACTTGAAGGCGATCACGTCTTTGCATCATATCTTGTGCGCCTGAAGACAAATTCGAGAGCTGACTCCCACTATCTGAACTATTATATGAATTCTTCTGAAGCCCAGAACAGAATGATGGATTTTGCCACAAAAGGAGTCAGTCAAGCGAACATCAATGCCAACAGTATTCAGCAAGTAAAACTCCCACTCCCACCTGTTGAGGAACAGAAGGAGATCGCAGACCGTCTCAGTAGTATTGACTCACAAATTGAGGCAAATGATCAGTATATGTCTCAACTTAAACGCCTCAAACGGGGCCTCATGCAAGACCTCCTCTCGGGGAAAGTCCGAACAACCGACACTAACATAGAGGTGCCCGAAGAAGTCGCCCAACATGGTTAGCATCCCATCCGAGTACGGCGTCGAACGCTCACTCCTTTCGTGGCTCGACGGCGTCGGATGGGAAACGCACGGGCAGGACGGAGATCGAGGCGCAAAAACCCTCGACGATGCCTACGGGCGCGACAGCCACGAGGTTATCTACTGGAACCTCCTCGCCGAGCAGGTCGTCGAGATCAACGACGCTGTCACCGAGGGCAACGTCGAGAAGTTCATCGCCTCGCTGAAGCGCGACCTCGATGCGGATAACCTCATGGACGGCAACCGCGAGTTCTACCAGCTCCTCACGAAGGGCAAGAGTTTCTCCGTCCAGAGCGACGACGGCACGAGCGAGACGATCTACGTTGACCTGATCGACTACGAGAACCCGGACAACAACCGCTTCCATGCGGTGAATCAGTTCTCCGTCTCCCGCGAGACGACCATCCGCCCGGACGTGAACCTGTTCGTCAACGGGATTCCGCTGGTGACGATGGAACTCAAGAGTCTCGCACAAGACAACGACTGGCACGACGCTGTCAGCGACCTACTGGCGTATCAGGAGGACGTGCCACGGCTGTTCGTCCCCGGCCTGTTCAACGTCGCCGCCGACACGATGGAACTCCGCTACGGCGCTGTCGGCGCTCCCAAGGAGTTCTACGAACCGTGGAACGACGCCCCCGCGACGTTCGAGGACGAGAACGAGATGCGGCAGGCGGTGAAGGCGTTGTGCAACCCTTCAACGCTTCTCGATCTGGTGAAGCACTTCGTCTTCTACGAACGTCGAGCCGGCGGCGACGCGAAGATCGTCCCACGGTATATGCAGTACTACGCGGTGAACCGAATCCTCGACCGCGTCGATGAAGGTGTCCACAAACGCGGCCTCATATGGCACACCCAAGGGTCGGGGAAGTCCTTCACGATGCTCTACGCCGCCGAGAACCTGCTGAAGCGCTCGGACGTGGCGAAGAACCCGCAGGTGTTCATCATCGTCGATACGGACAAGCTGAACAGCCAGATGCGCGACCAGCTGGCGAACCTCTCGCTGGAGCGCTGGACGGAGGCGGAGAGTATCGACCACCTGCAACAGCTCATCGAGCGCGGGCAGAGCGAGCTGGTTCTCACGACCATCCAGAAGTTCGAGAACGTTGACCCCAACGTACAGGGCAACGACGAGGTCGTGGTCATGTCCGACGAGGCCCACCGCTTCATGGAGGCCGACCTCGGTAGCCGCCTCGATGCGGCCTTACCCGACTGCTACCACTTCGGGTTTACCGGCACACCTGTCCGAGAGGGCGAGAAGCATGAAGACCGCAACACGTTCCGGGAGTTCTCTCCCGAGAGTGAGGACTACCTGCACCGCTACTCCGTGAAACAGGGTATCGAGGACGGGCTGATTCTGCCGGTGTACTTCACACTCCGTCACGAGATGGAGTGGGAGATCGACGAGACGGGCTTGGACGAGGAGTTCGAGTCGGAGTTCCAGCGGATGACGACCGAGCAAAAGCGCGAGTTCATCCGCGACAACGTGAACGCAACGACGCTGGCGGAGATCGAACCGCGTGTTGATCGCGCCGTCGATGAGATCGACCAGCACTACGACCAGCACGTCGCCCCGAACGGCTGGAAAGGGATGGTCGTCACACCGAGTCGTCGGTCGGCGGCGATGTACGGGGAACAACTCATCGAGCGGCGTGGCGAAGACGCCGTCGAAGTCCTCTACACCGCCACCAAGGACGACCCCGACATTATCGAGCAGTTCCACACGGACTCAGAGGAGCGCGACAGCATCGTGAAGGAGTTCAAGGAGGACGGCAATCCCGAACTCCTCGTCGTCCACAATATGCTCCTGACGGGCTTTGATGCGCCAATCCTCAAGACGATGTACCTTGACCGGAACCTGAAGAACCACAACCTCATGCAGGCTATCGCACGGACGAACCGGCCTGCTGAGGGGAAGGAGAACGGGGAGATCGTGGACTTCCAAGGCGTGTTCGAGAACATCGACGAGGCACTGGACTACGACGCCGAGACGAAGGAGTACGCCGCCCGCGACAAGGACGAGCTGTTCGACGACCTCGTTGACCAAGTGGAGTCCGTGATGAACATTTTCGACGGGATTCCGAAGACCGACACGCAGGAAGCGACCTACGAGGCCGTTAGTCGGGTAAGCACCCATCCTGAACGACGAGAGTTCAAGCAGGGGTTCCGCCGCCTCCAGAACCTCTACGAAGCGGTTGCTCCTGACGGGCGGCTGGTAAGCGAAGAAATCGAGGACGACTACAAATGGCTGAGCCGAGTCCATGTCGCCTTCAAGCGAACCACCTCGGGCGACGACGACCCCGAGGAGGATATGCGGGAGAAGACGCGAGAGATCATCAGCGACAACGTCGAAATCACGGAGATCAAGCGGGACTTCCCCACCTACAAGCTCGGGGAGGAGTACCTCGAAGACGTTGAAAACCTCGACAACCCCGGCGTGAAGGCATCGCAGATCGCCCACGCAACTCGGGAACATCTCCATCCACGGGAGAATCAGAACCCTCGGTACAAGCGTCTCAGCGAGCGTGTGACCGACATTGTCGAACGCTGGCAGAACGAGCAGATCAGCGACCCGGAGGCTGTTGAGGCGCTGAAGTCGGTCGAAGATGCGGTGATGAGCGTTGAGGAAGACGCCGAGGAAGAAGGCATGGACGACGCGGAGTTCGCCGTCTACACCCACCTTACCGAGGAGACGCCCGACGCTATCGAGTCCGAAGCACAAGCGGAGGCAATAGCTGAGGAGATCGTCTCGCAGTTCCACGACCGCGTTGACCGCGACTACCCCGGCTGGAAGACGAACCAGCAGACCATCTCGGAGATCGAGCGCATACTGCTGGACGTGGTTCTCAAGCAGTACGACCTCGGCCACCTGATTCGGGACGACGAGTTCGTGGACGCCCTACGGAACTACCTCATCCAGAACCATGGCTAAAGCACAGCTCCACGAGATCGACCTGTTGGGCAACACCATCGAGTACGAGGTACGCCACAGTACCGACGCCTCGAAGCCCCGCATCGACGTGGACATTCACGGCGTCACAGTCGTCCTTCCCGAGGCTCCATCAGTCACGCCAGAAGAACTTCTTCAAGAAAACGCCGCGTGGGTCGTCGAGAAGACGAGAGGGTTCGAGAAGTATCGTGACCAAGTGCCGGAACGTCAGTTCGAGGAGGGCGAGTCCTTCCCGTATCTCGGAGACGAACACGAGGTTGTCGTCGAACAGCGCCCTTCATCGAGCGTCGTTGACGGTACGCTTCGACTTGCGAAACACCACGTCGAGGATACCTCCATCGAGCGCGCTCTGGAAACGCTGTACCGACGGAACGCTCGCCAACGATTCGAGCGACAAGCCGACTACTTCGCGCAGAAGATGGGTGTCGAGTACGAGAAGATCGAGGTTCGGAACCAGCGCACCAAGTGGGGGAGCTGTTCCTCGAACGGAACGCTCGGCTTGAACTGGCGACTGATGATGGCTCCCCCGAAGATCGTTGACTACGTCGTCGTCCATGAACTCGCCCACCTCCGAGAGGCGAACCACAGCTCCGAGTTCTGGTCACTCGTCGCGGAGCATGACCCCGAGTATGAAGACCACTCGGAGTGGCTCACCGACAACAGCGCTCGGCTGGTGTTCTCTGAAGACGACCTCTGACTACTCTATCGGCGGTCGGAGATCGTGTTCTCGAAAATCGTGTGTCTGGTCGTTCTCGACCTCGATGCGGTAGATCACGCTGTCTTGCTCGCTTCCAGTAGTCTCCCCGGCATCGTCCGAGAGTAACTCCACGACGATTCCGTGCTTCCCGTGAAGCTCGTCGTGATCGGGGTCGGTTTCGTCGGGAATGTCCACTCGAACACGATCACCTTCCTCGAAGCGCGGCATCTGAAAGCGTTGTTCGGACGCTGTTGCTTTACTCTGTCTTCTCGACGATCTCCGACCACTCGTTGCCACACGACTCACAGGTGTAGCACTCCTTCGTGACCGTCCCTTCGGGCTTCTCGAAGACCCACACGTCGTCAGAACCGCCGCATCGAGGGCAGGGTCGTTCGACCTTCTGTTCCATATCGACGTATGACCGCCGAGATGTCTTCTACCCCTCGATGTGGTGGTCAACGTACAGACATATCATGGATTCCTCCATCGGTGGTCGTTCGTCGTTCGAGTGTTTGGTAAGGGTTCTGTGGTATCTCGTTGGGGATTGCCCTTCTCCGAGTAGGGTTGCAGATCAGCTTCGACCAGCCTGATTCCCCGCTATTGTGTTAGCTTTCTCTCTGGAATGGGAGGAGGTATAGAATAAATCAAATAGATTTGTTTTATCGCTACTTGTGAAATGAGGTATTGATGAGGATTGAGAGAGCGACTCCGTGAAAGTTGTATATATGTCCGATTTTATGGTGGTAGGCCCTTCTGTAAATGACACAGAAGTGGCCGACCACCGTGGAACCATTGTGTTCATTATGTGTATTACCCCTGCATACACAGTATATATACAGTATGTATGGTAGTACAGTATAGTGAGTAGTGTATTGTACAAACAGTGTATAGTCTAAATTACTATCTTACGTGTTCTACTGCCCCTCTATGCAGTAATCCACGAGATTAGTTAGTTTGTGTTTCCTGTCGAGTAGTGAACAACGTGGTGAACCACTACTGTACTACTACTGTGTATGCCCCCTCTCCATCCCCACCGAGTTACCCCTGCTCTGCTCCTGATCTCTGATGCTCTCACAGGCAACAGCAGGCACACACAGAGCGACCACGAATTTCCAAGAGGGGAACATCATAACGGGACTGAAAACGCTCTTAGCGGTAACACGAGAAGATGCGGATTACGTATCGACGATTGAGGTTCTCAAAACATAAAAGTTAAACAAATGTCCAACTTGTCCCCGGTTAGAACATTACCCACCCCCCGTGGGGTGTGCAGATTGGTAAGCCGCTCTGCAAAATTGGGCTGATTTCACTCCGGTTTTGGAGTTGCTGAGACGGCGGAATTCAGGTGGTTCTGAATCCACCAATTGTGGGAGTATGAAGGTTCCTTAGCTGAACAGTTGCTCCAGCCATACTGCCAACTCGTCTATCTCGTTGTACAATCTAACTTGTACTCAGTCATCCGGCAACGCTACTGGCTAAAGGACTGACGGCTTCGGGTTCGCCTTCGCCTCGATGTGTTGTTGCCCGACACTTTTCACGGCGGCCTGAACAGGGGCGAGTGTGACATCCTACGAGCCAGAACGCATTGAGGTGGCGTTGTCTCCGGAACAGAGCGACAAGCTGGAGGCCGCCGTGGAAGCTAACGATGCGGTCGGGAACGAGTCCGAACTCCTTCAGCTCCTCATCGCGGAGGAAACAGATACCCTCGAACAACTCTCACCAGACTACGACGTAGCCGCGATTCGGTCGATGCTCGAACGCCAGCAGGAACTACTGGAGAGTATCGTGAAGGAGGCGGAAGGGGGTGAAAGCGACCTCGATGCTGTGAACTACAAGCTTGAGGAAGTCCGAGAGATACAGGTAAAGATACGCTCCGAACTGGAAGCGCACTTGATCTACTGATCGGGTTGTGGCAGTCCTTATCGTCTTCCCGTCAAGATGTAGCGCTCACGATGTTCGACTTGGAGGGCTTGACCTACGAGAAAGATCGGCGTAAGGACTTGACTGACGGACGGCGACGAAACTTCAGGCAGGGATGGACACGCGCGGTTGAGGGTCAGGAGTACGAAGGTGTGCTTGAGGAACTGACGTGGAACAACCTCGGTTGGCGACTCGGGCGGATGTTTGGGCCAACACCTGATGATCTGTATGAGGAGATTCTGGATTGGTGCGCGGAACAGCGGAAGGCAGGTGAAGTATCGGGGAAGTGATGCACCTCGCCTCGATGAATGGCGACAGCTTAGGTAGCCGCTTGGGGCGAGATTTAGTGATACACAGGGATTTTCTGGATACGATAGTGTCGGATAGTCCGGTGGTTTTATGGCATTCGTTTGTGATTAGCCAATAGTCGCTGATTGAGATAGCGGGGTGATGGCCGAATTTGGATGCTTGAGGGGCTGAAAGCGCCGTTTGGCAGACACAGCCTTCCAAGCTCATGGCCCGGGTTCAAATCCCGGTCGGTGCATTTCTGTCGAACGCGATCGTCGGACCGAGAGCTACACGTCCCTCCGGCGACAACCCTCCTCCTATGGCCAAGACCGTCGACGAGCTCCGCAACGAGATCCGCGTCGAAGTCGGCCGACACGAACGCCTCGTTTCCTCCGGATTCACGAAGGAGGCGTTGGCCGCCATCTGCGAGTCGTTGGACGCCGACGTGGAAACAGCGACCATCCCCGGAAAGGAGGTGATGCGACAGGGAATCAGCGACGTCGTCGACGGCGTCGACGAGACTCGCGACCAGAGCACCGGCTTCCGGAAGGGCGAGTTGGAAGCCATCGCCGCCGCACTCGACGGCGAGTAAGCCTCGCCGTTCCGTCGCTCGAACACGCGCCGCTTCTCACCGAACACCCGACAGCCGAAGAACTAACTCGGAGCCGTTTCACCGTACCCCCAATGGAGCGGAAGAACCGCTTCGTCCAGGACACCGAGGTGCTGATCTACCGGCTCAACCACGCGAACGTCGACGAGGCCAAGCGCCTCGTCGAACAGCTCTGTCTGGTCGCCGACTGCCTCGCGGGCGACCTCGAAGACGGCGAGCGCAAGCAGTTCCTCGAAGGCACGAGCCAACTGATGGCCCGGTTCCGGGAGCAGATCGTGAACCTCGAAGAGGCGGGGAAGTCCGACGAGGAGATCGCCGAGACCGTCCTCGACGCGATGGACGACCACTTCTCCGAGGACGTGACCGAGTTCTCCTTGGATATCGACGGCGACAGCAGCGTCGTCGACGGCGAGAGCACGATCGACCGGCTCGTGGAGGAGAACGAGTGGCTCAGACAGGAACTGGAGCAGGCGGAAGCGGACTACATGGAGCTGTACGAGCGGGCCACGGCGGAGGGCTGAATCCGCCCCGACTGGCGTCTGCTCAGTCCTCGGGGAAGAACTTCGCCGGCTCGTCGTGGCGGAACGAGCCGAGGTGGGTCGCGTCGAGCTTCTGGACGTGGGAGTACACCACGCCCTCCTCCTCGGCGGCCGACTCCAGCGGCTCGCTGTGCTGTGTGTCGTACTGCGCGGCCAGCAGGATCGCGGTCCCCGACGGCGGGTCGAGCAGCTGGAGCAGGAAGAACACCTTCCCGCCGATCTCCTGCCGGAACACGTCGTAGCGCTCGAACCCGCCGGCGTCGAACGCCTCCCGGAACGCCGACTCGTAGTTCCCCGGGATCACGTGGACGAAGCCGAACCGCCCCTCCTCGCCGGCGTCCGGCGGCTCGGGGGCGGCGTGGCCGACGGGGATCGCGACCGTCTCCCACCCCTCGTCTTCGAGCTCGGCCGCGATCGACTCCATCTCCTGTAGCGTCCGGCGCCACGCGTCCTTTCTCGCGTCGACGCTCGGCGGCGAGTCCTCGGTAGGGTTTGACACGGCCGGGGCTATGCAGATGCGACGTAAATACCTCCCGACGATCGATCAGACGCCGAACACTGCCTCCAGCCCGAAGGAGACGAGCAGGATGGCCAGCCCGGAGAGCAGCCGCTTCCCGCCTAAGTCGAACCGCCGGCCCACCGGGAGGCCGAGGCGCTCGATCGGCGAGAGCCGGTCGACGACCGCCTGCGTCCGGGAGCTCTGCTCCGGTGTCGGTCCGTCGAGGTCGGAGGGGTCGGTCGGCCAGAGCTGTGCGACGCCGACGCCGACCTGCAGGAAGCCGCCGACGAACAGCAGGTACTTGAGGAGGAGCCACGGCTCCCCCAGCAGCGCGCCGACGGCCAGCCCGACGAGCGACGCGATCCCGGCGGTGAGCGCGGCGTAGACGACGCCGTCGATCGATTTCGCGACGAACACCGCGACCGCGGACGATCGATTGAGCCCCATCACTCCGCGTCGAGCGTGGCCGCCGGCGATTCGTGCTCGGGGGCGTGGCGGTGACAGTAGCTGGTCCGCCCCTCGTCGTCGACGGTGTAGTAGTCGGGAGCGTCCCTGTCACACGGCCCGCCGACCTCGCCTTTCAGGTACTGCCGGGCGGCCTCGGGGTTGCCGTCACTCACGTCTTCGACGACGCGGTCGACGTGGGTAGCCAGCTCCGGCGGGAGCTCCACGTCGCCGAACACCTCCTCGGTGATCTCGTCGATGTCGGAGATGCGGGTCTCCAGCCCGAGCAGCTCCCGGGCGATCACCGCGATCGAGCGGTCGGTCCGCACTCGCTCCCGGAGAATCTCCCGGAGCTCCTGGATCGCCCGCCAAGCGTCGTCGTCGACCGAGCGGTACTCCTCCGGCCGGATCTTCGACGGACACCGCGTCGAGAACGGGCAGCCCTCCGGCGGGTTCCGGGGACTCGGCGGCGCGCCCCGCAGCGTGATGCGGTCGGACTCCGCGTACGGGTCCGGCTCGGGGATCGCCGACAGCAGCGAGTGGGTGTAGGGGTTCGCGGGGTTCTCGAACAGCCGTTCGGTCTCCCCGAGCTCCATGATGTGGCCGAGATACATCACCGCCACGCGGTCGGCGAGGTGGCGCACCACCGAGAGGTCGTGCGCGATCAGGAGGTACGTCAGGCCGAGGTCCTCCTGCAGATCCCGGAGCAGGTTCAGGATCTTCGCTTGGACGCTCACGTCGAGTGCCGACACCGGCTCGTCGAGCACGAGGAACTCCGGCTCGAGCGCGAGCGCGCGGGCGATCCCGATGCGCTGGCGCTGCCCGCCCGAGAACTGGTGAGGGTAGCGGAAGTAGTGTTTCTCGGAGAGCCCGACCTTCTCCAGCAGCTCCCGCACCCGCTCGTCGCGTTCCGCTTTCGTCTTCCAGTCGTGGACGTCCAACGGGTCACGGATCAGCTCCCCGACGGTCATCCGCTCGTTGAGGCTGGAGTCGGGGTCCTGGAACACCATCTGGGCGTTCCGTCGCCACTGCTTGAGGTCGCTCCCCGACAGCGTCGTGATGTCGGTCTCCTCGAACTGGACGTCGCCGCTGGTCGCCGTCTCCAGCCGGACGAGCGTCCGGCCGAGCGTCGTCTTCCCACAGCCCGACTCGCCGACGAGCCCCAGTGTCTCGCCCCTGTGGATGTCGAAGCTCACGCCGTCGACGGCTTTGACGGGGTCGTCCGAGAGGAGGCTGTCCGCGCCGTAGTGTTTCTTCAGGTCGCGGACGCTGACCAGCACGTCGTCGGTAGTCGTGGACCGTTGCTCCCGCTCGACTGTCGCGTTCTCGTTACTCATCGTCGGCCTCCGTCTCCCGCAGTCGTCGGTGCTCGTCGACGGCCGCCTCCTGGCCCCGGTCCTCCGGGTAGAGTAGACAGGCCGCCCTGTGGTCTTCCGCCCCGGACTCGACGGCCACCGGGGCGGGGTGGATCTCATCGCAGGCGTCGAACTTCTTCGGACACCGCGGCGCGAACCGACAGCTCGTCGGCTGCGACGTCGGCGTCGGCACCTCCCCCTCGATGGTGCGGAGGTACGTCTCGTCGGGGTACCGGCCGGGGATGCTTTCGAGCAGCCCGTCGGTGTAGGGGTGTGCAGGGTTCTCGAAGATATCCCCCACGGGCCCGGACTCGACGATCTCGCCGGCGTACATCACGTTCACGCGGTCGCTGACCTCCGCGATCACCCCCATGTCGTGGGTGATGAACACGATGCTGAGGTCGCGTTCCTCCTGCAGTTCCTGCAGTAGTTCGAGGATCTGCGCTTGGATCGTCACGTCGAGCGCCGTCGTCGGCTCGTCGCAGATCAGCAGATCCGGATCACACGCGAGCGCCATCGCGATCACCGCGCGCTGGCGCATCCCGCCCGAGAACTGGTGTGGGTACTCGTCGAGCCGCCGCCGCGCGTCGGGAATACTCACCGATTCGAGCAGCTCGATCGCCGCCTCGTCGGCCTCGTCGCCCCGGAGATCTTGGTGGACTCTGAGCGTCTCCTTGATCTGGTTCCCGACGGTGTACACGGGGTTCAGGCTGGTGAGCGGGTCCTGGAACACCATCGCGATCCCGCTCCCCCGCACCTCGCGGTACTCGTCCTCGGTCATCCCGGTCAGCTCGCGCCCGCGGAACTCGATCGACGAGCCGGCCGCGATCTGGCCGGGCGCGTCGACAAGCCCCATGATCGAGCGGGCCGTCACGCTCTTGCCCGAGCCGGACTCGCCGACGATACCCACGGTCTCGCCTTCCCCTACGTCGAAGCTGATCCCCTCGACCGCGCGGACGGTCTCCTTGTCGGTGTGGAACACCGTCTGGAGGTTCTCGACGGCGAGCATCGGCGTCTCGGCCGTCTCGGCCGTGGCCCGCTGCTCGGGCGTACCGCTCATGCGCCACCTCCGGTCGCGGCCGCAGCCGCTTCGTCGCCCTGGTCGCTCTGTGGGTCGATCGCGTCGCGGATCCCGTCACCCATCGCGTTGAACGCGGTCACGACCAGCGTGATGAGGAACCCCGGGATCAGCGAGATGTGCCACGACGCCGAGGCGACGTACGGCTGCCCGACGCTGATCGCCCGGCCCCACTCCGGCGTCGGCGGGGTGATCCCCAAACCGAGGAAGGAGAGCCCGGCCACGGAGATGATCACGCCGCCGAGCGTGAGCGAGGCGTAGATCAGCATGTACCCCACGATGTAGGGGGCCATGTGTTTCCGCATGATCTGGGCGGGATGTTGGCCGTAGTTCTTCGCGGCGTCGATCCACTCCTCCTCGGCGACTTGGAACGACGGGCCGCGCACCGCCCGCCAGAGGTACGGCCAGTAGATCATCGTGAACAGCGCGATGAACAGCAGGGCCCCGTTGTACACTGTCGAGATCCAGGTGTTCGCGAACACGACTGCGGCCAGGATCAGGATCATCAGCACCGGCAGCGCCTGGATCGAGTCGCTGGTCACCACAAGCGCCAGATCGACCGCGCCCTTGTAGAACGAGGAGATCATCGCGAACGACATCGCGAGCACGCCCGCGCCGACCATCGAGCTCACGCCGATGAACAGCGAGATCCGCGCGCCGTACGCGAGGAAGGTGAACAGGTCCTTCCCGGACGGCAGCGTGCCGAACGGGTGGAACCGATCGAAGTTGTCGTACTGCCACGGGCCGACGTTGCGCGACGCCGAGCCGACCGAGGTCGACTGTCGGTTCGCGGCGCCCGCCGTGATCGTCTCGACCTCGCCAGTGTCCTCGGAGAAGTACTGAATCTCGCTTGAGTACGGGTCTTGGATGTTCTGCTCCATCGTCGTCGGGCTCACCGCGGGCGCAAACAGCGCCAGCAGGAGGAACAGCGCCACGATGAACATCCCGAACTTCCCCCACTGGTGGCCCCTGAGCCGGTCGACGATGTCGTCCGTCGGGGTCCAGTTGGCGACGCGGTAGTGACGGCGGAACGTGATGTAGCCGAACCACAGCCAGCCACACCAGAGCGCGCCGTAGACGCCGATCAGCGCGACCCGGAGCAGCCACGCGTACTTCGGCTCCAGCCCGAGGAACGTCCCCATCCACTCCTCGCCGGTGAAGTAGCCGCGGTTCGGCACGAGCTCGCGGGAGAGCAGCGTCGGCAGCGATCGGGAGACGGCGACCGCCCCCGCCAGCGGACTGCTGCCGAGGACGAACCGCAACAGCCCGTCGAGCGTCCCCAGCACGACGGAGAGCACCGCCCCCAACTCCGCGAGCAGGAGCACGAACGCCCCCGCCAGCCACCGAACGAGCGGGACGGGTCGGTCGCGTATTCGGTCCCGGTACGTCGTCGTCGTTCTCGGTTGGTCAGTAGACATGGTTTCAGCGGTCCTCGTAGCCGACACGCGGGTCCAGCACCGTGTACAGCAGGTCCTGGATGATGTTGAGCACGACCAGCGTCAGGATGAACACGAACAGCAGCGAGGAGACCAGCGGGAGGTCGCCCTGGATCGCCGACTGGAAGAACAGGTAGCCGATCCCGTTGATCGCGAACACGACTTCGACCAGCACGGAGCCGCCGATCAGCAGGAACGCCTCGCCGGTGATCACCGGCACCAGCGGGATCATCGCGTTCCGGAAGATGTGTTTCCAGACGATGTTGCGCCGGCTCATCCCCTTCGCCCGCGCGGTCTCGACGTAGTTCGAGTTCACCGTCTCCAGCACCGCGGTCCGGCCGATACGCATCTCGTTCCCCATCGACGCCGACCCCAGCACCAGCGCGGCCGGGAGGATCTGCTTGGTCGCCGCGAGGACGGTCGGCCAGCTCTCCCCGGGCGCCGTGAGCAGGCTCATCGGATCGCCGAGGAAGTCAAGCGGCGGCGGCGTCACGATGTTCGTCTCGACGAGGAACGTCGCCCACTCGAACCCGAGTAGCTCTTGGGACTGTGAGAGCACCGAGACGAGGATGATCGCGAGCCAGAAGTTCGGCATCGCCCGCCAGACGATCCCGCCGAACGAGGCGAAGTAGTCACTCAGCGTGTTCGGGTTCAGCCCCGCGTAGAACCCCAGCGGGATCCCGATGAACAGCGGGATCAGGATCGACCAGAAGCCGAGCCACAGCGTCCGGGGCGCGTACGACGCGATCAGCTCGTAGGCGCCGTCGCCCGGGCTGATCACCCACGACTGGCCGAGGTTGAACGTGAACAGATCCCACATGTAGTCGATATACTGGTCCCACAACGGATCGTTCAGCCCGAGCGACTCGCGTATCTGCTCGTACTCGGTCGGGTCGCCGCTCGGCCCGAGGATCGCCGCGGCCGGGTCGATCGGGCCGACCCGGATGATCAAGAACGCCACCGTCGTTCCCAGAACGAGGACGGGGATCGAGAGGAGGAGCCGACGGAGGAAGTAGTTCCATTTAGCCATCGATGTGAGGTATGGTACTACTTGACAGGGATAAGGATTGGCAATAGTGTACAGACTTGCCAGTTGGAAACCGTTTATCCCCATCAGTACCCACCGTCTCCCCATGGGACACAATGACAGGGGCGCCTCACGGCGTACCTTCCTGAAAACAACGGGCACCGTCGCGACCGGTGCGGCGCTGGCTGGCTGTACTGGCGGCGGCGACGAACCGGCCGAGACCGACGCCACCGACACCGACGGCGGTGGCATGGACGACACGGACACCGACACCGAGAGTGGCGGTGGCGGGGGCGCGGGGAACGAGCTCCAGCTCATCAACGCGACGATGAGCTCGCTCGACCCCGTGCAGGCCTCTGACACCGCCTCCTCCGAGGTCACGACCCAGATCTTCGACGGGCTGATGAACTGGGTGGACGGGGGGATCCCAGTCGAGTCACGGCTGGCCACCGACTACTCGGTCAGCGACGACTTCCTCACCTACACGTTCGAACTCAAGGAGGGCGTCACTTACCACAACGGTGACGAGGTGACGGCACAGGACGTCGTCTTCGCGTGGGAGCGGCTCGCGGCGTCGCCGAACTCGCAGGCGCCGGCGGACATCCTGAGCGCGTTGAACATCGTCCACGAGGAGACCGAGGACGGCTCCTACGTCGCGGGCACCCTCGACATGGAGGCGGTCGACGACTACACGTTCGAGTTCACGCTGGCGGCGCCGTTCGCGTCGGCCACGCAGGTCATGGCGAACAACCAGTTCGCCGTCTACCCGGAGGGGATCGTCGGCGACATCGAGGGGTACGACGGCGAGATGGATCAGGGGACGTTCGCGTCGGACAACCCCATCGGCGCCGGCCCCTTCGAGTTCGAGAGCTGGCAGTCCGGGACCGAGGCGGTCGTCTCAGCGTACGACGACTACCACGGCAGCGGGCCGGAGGTCGACGGCATCCACTGGCAGATCATTGCGGACCCCTCGGCGCGGTTCAACTACGCGATGAACGAGAACGCGGACATGTTCGCGATCCCGACCTCCCAGTTCAACTCCGACAGCTACACCATCGACCGGACGGACGAGAAGGGGCGACAGCGCGGCAGCTACGAGGCGCGTAACGGTGAGACGCTGAACGCCGTGGGCGTGCCGACGCTGAACTACAGCTACGTCGGCTTCAACATGCCCGAAGTGCCGAAGGCGGTCCGGCAGGCGATGGCGTACGCGATGAATCAGGAGACGATCGCCCAGCAGGTGTTCAAGAACCGGGCGGCGCCGGCGTACCACTCGATGTCGCCGAACATCTACCCCGGCGGCGCCGAGGCGTACAACCAACACGCCGAGGAGAGCTACCCCTACGGCTACAACCAGACGGACCTGGAGGGCGCGCGGCAGGTGATGGAGGAGGCCGGCTACGGCCCGAACAACCGCTACGAGCTGGAGTGGCTCCAGTACCAGTCCAGCACGTGGCTGAGCGTGGCGAACACGCTCCGCGACAAGCTGACCAACGCCCACATCGACATGCAGATCGAGCAGGCGCCGTTCTCGACGCTGCTCGAACGGGTGCGCGCCCTCAACGTCGAGGCGTTCACGCTGGCGTGGAACGTCCCGTGGGCGGCGCCGGACGCGTTCGTCAAACACCTCGACCCGGCGCGGTCGGACCCGACCTCGGGGCCGGCGGAGATGTTCGTCGACTGGCCGAACGACACCGAGGCGGCCCAGAACGCGATCGAGGCGTGGCAGACGATCCAGGACAACCCCCTCGCGAACGAGGAGGACACGCAGGCCCGAAACGAGGCCGCGATCACGATGGAGGAGGCCAACTGGGAGGACGTGGCGAACCTCCCCGTCTTCCACGAGATCGAGCAGCGGTTCCACTACGACCACGTCGACGTCGATCCGTTCGGAACCGGCGGGTCGTACAGGCAGAAACACGACAGCACGAGCCTGAGCCGATAGGCTCGGTCACCCTTTCTTCGGACATCCTCGGGCGGGCGCTACCGCTTCCGGGCCCGCTCGCGCCGCCGCTCCAGTAGCCGCCGCAGACCCTGCCCGGGACCGCCGTCGATCGGCCAGCCGTTCGTCCGCCACTGCGGCGGCTCCGGCTC
>JGI12478J12828_1000117_pt1 | contig 29019 bp, 25 predicted proteins | sample A23E2SouthBayCA_FD_12828 | JGI IMG/M metagenome (IMG submission 12828) | reverse complement strand
CCCGCCGTTGTGTATCTTGCTCCCGGGAATGTTGTCGACGAGGACGGACTCCGTGGCAGCCGGGTCCTCGGCCGACACGTCCATTGCGACGACCCGATTGACCCGCTCGTCGTCGTCAGTCATCGTCGTGTAGTAGACGTACACCACCGGCGGATCGGGATACGTTGGATGTGCGGCAACGCCGAGCGTGCCGCCCTCACCGCCGGTGACCCACCAGCCGTCGTCGCTCGACTCCGCGTCGATGACTGCCGCCGGTTCGGTGACTGTTCGGACGCTGCCGTCCACAAACGAGAGAACGCGACCGACCCGCTCAGTGAGAAATAGCGTGCCGTCAGCGGCAAATGAGAGGTCCCACGGGATCTCCAAATCCTCGATGAGTGGTTCGGTGGCGAGCGGCGTGTCCGTTGGCGACGTGGTCGGGGCCGTCCAGTCGGTGTCGGATAACTGGCTACGCTCGTGGCTAAGGGATACGTCGTAGCGATCTAGCGCCCGCGTCGGGCCTGCCGCCGTTGTGGTTGTTGGCGTCGGATCCGGAGGCTCCGTCTGTGTCCCGGACTCACCGCGACAACCGGCCAGTGCGGTCGCCCCGATACCGCCAAGCGCGGCGAGATACTGGCGGCGGGAGCGGGCGTCACGGCAGGGGTTTCGCATAGATTTCTCTGCCGAGTATGGAAGAATAAAGATGTCGGAGACAGCCGAGTTAGCGAGCGGCAGCCGCGACGCGTTCTTTCTCTTCTTTCTGGTTGACCGCGTAGGTCTGGACGTCGTCGTTGGCAGCACCGATGAGCTGCTGTGCGAGCGCCTCGGCGGCGGTCGTGGTGGTCTTGAACGAGCCACCGTAGACGCCCTCAGCGAGGAACTTCAGGGCCTGGTCAACGCGGCGCTGTGGCGCGACGTCGACGGCCTTCGGGACCGAGATACCACCGTATTTCAGGCGGACGGTCTCCTCTCGGGGGGCGCTGTTCTCGACAGCACTGACGAGCACCTGAATCGGGTTCTCGTCGGTGCGCTCGTGAACGAGTTCGAACGCCTCAGTGACGATGGAGGTCGCAAGCTGTTTCTTGCCCGTGTTCTCGTCGGTCTGCATCAGGCGGTTGATCAGCCGCTCAACGATGCTGATCTCGCTTTTCTTGAACTGCTTGTCCGCGTGGCGCCCCATCGTGTGGGCGATCGGCGTGACAGTGATGTAGCGCTCGGTCGAGGGGTCGGAGTACTCGATGTCCGTGATCTCCCACTCGCCGAACAGCTTCGCACGGGCCGTCTCCGGCTCGCTTTCCTCAGCCGCGTCAGCGTCAGCCTCGGGTGTGTCTTCTGCACTCATGGTTATCGGACCGGTTTCTCCGCGTTCCCGCGAACGAGTTCGATGAGAGAGACACCGTTGACCTTCTCGACCTTGTAGTTGACACCGGAGAGGTCGCCCATCGCGCGGCCCTTCGCCCCGCCGATACCTGCGATCGTGACCTCGTCGTGCTCGTCAATGAAAGAGATAGCGCCGTCACCGGGACAGAACGCGGTGACCTGCTTACCGTTCTTGATGAGCTGGACGCGGACACACTTCCGGATAGCGGAGTTAGGCTGCTTGGCCTCGATTCCGACTTTCTCCAGTACAATACCTCGTCCCTGGGGCGCACCCTCGAGCGGGTCGGACTTCTTGCCCAGGCCGCGTTCGCGACGCGCGTAGTCAGTGTCGGACCACCGGTGCTTCTGGCGGTCCTTCTTGAGCTTGCGCGCGGCGTACTTGCCGTTCGCCATAGTAGGCACTGGTACCTTTCGGAGGTACTTAAGACTCCTCTTTCGGACTCAGCCGGTAGCGCCGGTGTGTGTGGCGTTCTATGCCATAGACAGGTGAAAAGTGCGGCAGATAACCTGAGGGGAGTGCCACGACAACGGGAAAGAAGCGGTCAGCACGGTTTTTCAGTCAGGTGTGAGGCGCAGTGCGGCACTTCCACTGTTCGTCGGGAACCCACGCACCACGACTTCGACCGCACGCCGGAGTCGGCTGACACTATCGGCGGTGACTGGTTCGATGGATGTGTCAGCCTGAATTGACAAGCCCCTTCGCAGCCGTACAGCCGACAGTCTGTGTCTCAGAAGCCACAGGTCCCGGTGCCACAACCCGTTAACAGGGCGATAGCGCGCGTGCACGGAATCAGGTGTGATAACTGGGCAGATGGTTTCTAGTAGCGGCACTTGAGTTATTCAGACAGACCTGCCGTAGTAGCTATGAAACTTGAACAACGTCTCCCAGATGTCGTCCGGCAAACGTATCTCCGGAAGTTGGCGCTTATCATTCTCTGTATCGCCCTGCTCGTTGCGGGTGTGAGCGTCACCGCGGAGCGGACGGTTGCAGACGAACTGACAGAACAGCGCGAGAACGAACTGCAGACCGGGGCCGTCCAGACAGCCACGACAACGGCAGACTGGGTTCGGAGCCAGCGAAACGCCGCACGAACCCTCTCGACGCTGTCCGACGTCCAGGATGGAAGCCCGACGATGATCCGTGGCGCGTTACAGCGGCAAGCGTTCTACCAGCCGGAGTCGGTGTACGCCATCCACTACGTCAATGAAGAGACTCTAGAAATCAAGGAGTCGTCGCTGAGCGACCGACGCCAGACATCGCTCCGGACGGACGACTTCGAGTGGGAGGGCGGGGTCCTCTCGGTCACCGGGTCGAACTCGGTCGATATGTCGACAGTGTACACCTACGACGGAGGGAAATACATCGCCTTCGCGAGCCCGGTCGCCCGGAGCGACAAACTGGTCGTTGTGGTCCACAACGTGACCGCGCGGACGGCCCAGTTCCGCAACTCCATCGACGGCGGTGAAACGCGGATTGTCCGACAGGACGGGACGGTCCAGTTCGCCGAGGACGCCTCGACCATCGGCACGCAGTACAACGTCTCCGCCAACCTGAGCGCACTTACAACGGGAGACAGCGGCGTGGCCCGGAGCGGGCCGTACCTGGTCGCCGCGGAGTCTGTCGATGACACGCCGTGGATCGTCGTCAAGCAGGCCCCGAAATCGACCGCCTTCGCGCTCCGTGACAGCATTCAGGGGAGCTTCGTCGCCATCATCGGCATTTCGCTGGCCGGATTCGCACTTATTGGCGTTCTCGTCGGTCGTGGCATCATGCAGTCGCTCAGACGGCTCTCGACGCAGGCAGAAGCCCTTGCAGTAGGGAACTTCGACACTGATATCGAACAATCTGACCGCCTCGACGAGGTCGGCGACGTCCAGAACGCCTTCTACGAGATGAAGACCTATCTCGACACCGTCGCCGCACAGGCCGACGCACTCTCCAGACAGGCGTTCGACGACCCGGCGCTCGACAAGGACGTGCCCGGTCAACTCGGCGCGTCGCTATCGAGTATGCACGGGAACCTTGAATCGTTCATCAGCGACCTCGAACAGGCCCAGCAGGAGGCCGAAGAGTCCAAAGCAGAGGCAGAAGAGATAGCAGGAACGCTCGAACAGCAGGCCGAGGAGTTCTCGACCGTCATGCGGCAGGCAGCCGACGGCGACCTCACCCAGCGACTCGACACCGACACGGACAACGACGCGATGGCCGACATCGCCGCTGCGTTCAACGATATGCTCGCCCAGCTCGGCCAGACGGTCATGCGAATCCGGGAGTTCGCCGACGACGTCGACGGCTCCGCCGACCAGATAACCGCAAGCGCTACTGAGGTCCGTGGCGCCAGCGAGGAGGTCAGTGAATCCGTCCAAGAGATCGCCGACGGCGCGGAGACGCAGTACGAGAACATCGAGGAGACGGTCGACGAGATGTCCGGCCTCTCCGCGACGGTCGAGGAGGTCGCGGCACAGGCCGACGAAGTCGCGACCACGTCGAACGAAGCCGCCGAAATCGGTGAAACCGGCAGCGAGCGCGCATCAGAGGCTATCGAAGTGATGAACGACATCGAGACGCGAGCCGACGAGACAATCGACCGCGTCGAGTCGCTCGACGACGAGATGGAGCAGATAGGCGACATCGTCGACCTCATCGACGACATCGCCGAGCAGACCAATATGCTCGCCCTGAACGCCTCTATCGAGGCCGCCCGAGCCGGTGAAGCGGGTGAAGGGTTTGCCGTCGTCGCCGACGAGATCAAAGGCCTCGCACAGGAGACGACCGAAGCCACCGAGGAAGTCTCGACGGTTATCGAAGATGTGCAGGACACCACCGGTGACGCCGTGACCGACATCAGACAGATGGGCGACTCCGTCACGGACGGCATCGATACCGTCGACGACGCAATCGAATCGCTTGAGGCCATTGTCGACCGGGTCGAGGAAGTCAATGACGGCATTCAGTCCATCAGCGACGCTACCGACGAACAGGCCGCGACGACGGAGGAGGTGGTGGCGATGACCGACGAAGTCGGAACAATCAGCGAGGAAACCGCGTCCAGCGCCGAGAACGTCGCCGCCGCCGCGGAGGAACAGACCGCAACCATCAACGAGGTCACCAGCGGCATCGAATCCCTGTCGGATCAGGCTGGCGACCTCAGCGAACTCCTGCAGACGTTCGATGTCGATAGCGGAACCACACACAGCGATACCGACGTGTACGAGCACGACGCGTCGGACGTCTCAGTGGGCGACGACTGAACGGCGGTCGTTCTCCAGTCCGGTTTTGAAAAAGGCGAACTGAACAGGTCGCCCTGCTCAGGTCAGTTCGATGCCGTCGATTTCGAAGTGCCGCTTGGCCAGTTGCCGGGCGGCATCGATGTTACGCCCTTCACGGCCGATCGCGGCCCCGCGGTCCTCCTGTGCCACTTCGACGTAGGCAACGGTGTCGTCGTTCTCCGAGACGGTGACGTTGTACACCGCAGCCGGCGCGAGCGCGTTGGCCACGAAGTCCTCGGCCGTCTCGGCGGCTTCAACGAGTTTGACCTCGCGGCCAAGGCGTTCCTCGACGCGCTCGACCGTCTGGCCGCCCGGCCCGATGGCGTCGGCCATTTGCCCCCGTTTGACCAGATACACCACCTGGTCGTGGTCCTCATCGACGACGCAATCCCGGACGGTGACGGCTGCCTCGTCCTCGAAGAGGGCGACCAGTCGACGTGCTTCGTCCGAGAGTTCGACCCGCATCAGTCCTGAGTCGTACCCATCCGGAGGTTGACGTCACCAGTGCCGAGTTTGATCGGCTTCCCGACGATGACGTTCTCCGTGACGCCGTCGAGTTCGTCGACCTCGCCGTGGATGGCGGCGTCGAGCAGGTGATTAACCGTCACCTCGAACGCTGCACGGGCGAGCACGGAGTCTTTCGACCCCGAGATGCCGTGGCGGCCGATGGACTCGATAGTCCCCTCGTTGGTCATGATGTCGGCCACGAGCATCAGGTGCCGGACGTTCACGTCGTCAAGCCCCTGCTCTTCGAGCGTGTTCATCGTCTCGTTGATGAGCGTCTCGCGGGCCGCTTCGACGCCGAGTTCCCGGTAGATCTCGTGGATGTTGTTACACGTCGTCCGGGAGGCGTCGACGCCCTCGATGTCCAGCACTTCGCCGAAGTCCGAGCCCTCGGTGTAGAGGACGAACTCCTCGCCGTTGTCCGTCTCCTCCTTGCGGATAACGACGCGGGTGATCTCCTCGATCCCCTTGAAGACGATCTCCCGTAGCTCCTCGACCAGCTGCAAGAGGTCGCGGTAGCTGGGTTCCTCCGGGCCGAACTCGATGAGCGTGCCGGCCTGCCGGGTCGAGACGCCGAGATTCGATTCGATGGTCTCGGCGATCTCCTCGGCGATGGCGTCCGTGTCGTTGACCGTCGGCCACCGCTCCAGCAGCGTGTCCTCGTTGAGGTCGATCTCGACGAGCATGTCCGCGACATTCGTCGAGATGTCACCCAGCGCGAGGATGCGCGTCGCCTCGATCTTCCAGACGACCTCGTGGGCGCGCTCGCGGTCCGTCGCGTACTCCTCATCAAGGTGGACCGTCATCATCGGGGTGTCCGGCGTCTTCCGGGCGTCCACCAGCTCGATGAGCCGTGGCAGGCCCTGTGTCACGTCGATCTCGGCGACCCCCGCATAGTGGAACGTGTTCATCGTCATCTGCGTTCCCGGTTCGCCGATGGACTGAGCCGAGACGGTCCCGACCGGGTCAAGTGGGTCGACGCGCGTGTCGAGGTAGCGGGTCTCGACGGCCTTGGCGATGCGGTCGGCGTCGTCGACGCCGACGCCACGTTCCTCGATGGTGCTGTACACTTCGTCTTTCAGCCGTCGCGGCAGCTCAGTGTCCTCGACGACGGCTTCGATGTCTGCTGATACGTCGTGTGCTGTCATTGTTAGTCGTCACCCTCGGCCATCCACCAGTCGTCCGCGTGCTCCGAGAGGTTGGTCCGCTCGGTGCGGGTCCCGAGGAAGCTCTCTTTTTGCTTCTCGCTCTCGAACTCCTCGTCGAGGACGCTGTCGGCGATCTGTTCGACATCCACGATGTCCCCGTCCTGATTCGAGGACACGTCGACCGGCGACGTGCCGTCCTCGCCGAACTCGAACTGGACGATGGTGTCCGAGGTGTCCCGGACGGTCCCGTCGTACTGCGTTTCGAGTTCAGACAGGGCGTTGATGAGCCGGCGCTGCAGGTACCCGGACTTCGACGTCCGGACGGCCGTATCGACCAGCCCCTCGCGGCCACCCATCGCGTGGAAGAAGAACTCCTTCGGGCCGAGCCCGGAGCGGTAGGAGGCCTCCACGAAGCCGTGGGCGTCCGCCGACAGGTCGTTCTCCTCGAAGTGTGAGAGGGTTCGGTTCTCGTAGCCACGGTTGATCCGCTCGCCACGGACTGCCTGCTGGCCGACACAGCCGGCCATCTGGGTCAGGTTCAGCATCGACCCACGCGCACCGGATTCGGCCATGATGACGGCCGGGTTGTCTTCGCCAAAGTGGTCCTCGGCGATGTCACCGGCGGAGTCACGCGCCTTGCCCAGCGTCTGCATGATCTTCATTTCGAGCGTCTCATCGACGGTCCGGCCGGGCAGCGATTCGAGTTCGCCGCGGTCGTAGGTCTCGATGAGTTCCTCAACGCGGTCGTACGCGCTGTCGATGGCGTCGTTGATCTGCTCTTCCGCTTCTCGTGGGATAGACTCGTCGTCGATGCTGATGGAGAACCCGAAGTGCATGATCGACCGCATCGCCAGCGCCGAGACCTCGTTGACGAGAATCCGAGCACGGGTCCGCGAGTAGTCCTTGGCGATGGTGTCGACGATTTCGCCGCCGAAGGCCCCGACGGCGTCCTCGTCGATGGTGCCGCCAGTCATCTGGCCGTCCTCGACGACGACAGTGTCGCCAGCAGAGGACGTGAACTCTAGATTCAGGTCGTCCGGCAGCAGCTCCGAGAACAGCGAGCGGCCGGTCCAGTACTCCTCGCCGCCCTCGTCGACGCCGTCGGCCTCGGGCAGCTCGTCGATGCGGGTCGCCCGGAGCAGGTCAAGCGCCTGCGTCTCGTTGAACTTCGGATTGGTGTGGGTCAGCAGGTAGGTCCCGCTGATGTGGTCCTGAATCGCGCCGATGATGTTCTCGCCGAAGCGCGGGGAGAGCATCTGTTCCTGCACGCGCATGAGGACGCGGGCTTCGGCCCGGGCCTCCTCGTTTTGCAGGGCGTGCATGTTCATCTCGTCCCCGTCGAAGTCAGCGTTGTACGGCGGACAGACCGTCGTGTTCAGCCGGAACGTCTTGTACGGCATCACGACGACCTCGTGGGCCATGATGGACATCCGGTGCAGCGACGGCTGGCGGTTGAAGATGATGATGTCACCGTCGACCAGATGGCGGGACACTTCCCACTCCGCTTCGACCTTCTCCGCGAGTTCCTCGCAGTTCTTCTCGGTCACCTTCAGTCGGCGGCCGTCCGGCCGCTTGACGTAGTTCGCGCCGGGGTGGGCTTCAGGCCCGTTGGAGACGTACCGTCGCGCTTCCTCAAGGTTGCGCTCGGTGACGTTCATCGTCTGGGTCATCTCCTTGGCGACCCGGTCCGGCACACCGACCTCGTTCAGCGAGAGCGTCGGGTCCGGCGAGATGACGGTCCGAGCGGAGAAGTTCACGCGTTTCCCGGACAGCGACCCACGGAATCGGCCCTCCTTGCCTTTCAGGCGCTGGGAGAGGGTCTTCAGCGGCCGGCCGGAGCGGTGTCGCGCCGGCGGCGTGCCCGAAATCTCGTTGTCCATGAAGGTGGTGACGTGGTACTGCAGCAGTTCCCAGAGGTCCTCGATAATCAGCTGTGGCGCACCCGCCTCGCGGTTCTCCATGAACCGCTGGTTGATGCGGATGATGTCCACAAGCTTGTGGGTGAGGTCGTCCTCGGAGCGCTGGCCGTTGTCCAGCGTAATCGAGGGGCGAGCGGTGACCGGCGGCACCGGCAGCACCGTCAGAATCATCCACTCCGGTCGGGAGCGGGCCGGTTTCATCCCCAGCACTTCGATGTCCTCGTCCGGGATGTCCTCGAACCAGTCCCGGATGTCGCTGGGCATCAGCTTGTTCATGTCCTCCTCGGTCAGGTCAACCGACAACGCCTTTTCCAGAGCGCGGCGGTCCTCCTGCCGGGGTCGGAACTCGCCGCTGAGAATCTCCTGCACACGGCTGCTGTCGATGCCGGTTTCTTCGGAGAGGTCGATCGGCGAGATCGGGTCCTCGGACTCCTCCATCGCGGCGGCGATCCGCTCGGGGTAGTCCGAGGCCAGCACGTCCTGCACCTCGTAGTAGGTGGTCGGCTTCTCGTGTTTGATGTCGTACTGCTTCTCGCCACAGAACGGACAGCGGTCCTTCTTGCGGGCCTGCCGGATGGCGGCCTTGGTCACGTCGTTGAGGTCGCGACCGAGGTCCTGGGTCCGTGTCAGTCGGTCAGCGAACTCGTCGCGCTCGTGCTCGTCGAGACAGAGCCGGGAGCACTCCCGGCAGGTCCCGCGCAGGAGTCGGCGGATGAGCTTCGCGAACCCGACGTGGATGACGGGCGCAGCGAGTTCGATGTGGCCGAAGTGGCCGTTACACGACCCGCTGTGTTTCCCGCAGGTCTTGCACTCCAGTCCGGGGTCGATGACACCGAGTCGCGGGTCCATCAGCCCCATGTCGATGGGGAAGCCGTCGTCGTCGTACGTGTCGGCCGTAATCACTTTGGTGGCCGACATCTCTCGGTACTCCTCTGGGTCCATCAGCCCGAAGCTGAGCTGCCCGATTTCTTGGGGTGTCTGTTGTGAGCTCATACTGCGTCCTCCAGTTCGATCCGCGGGGCGATTCCGAGCGCCTTCATCTCGTCGAGCAGGAGCTTGAACGCGTAGGACATCTCGACCTCGTGGATGTCGGTCTCCTCCTCGCAGTTCGGACAGTAGATGCGCCGTTGCTCGACGTTCTCGACGGCGGTCATCCCACACTGTCCACAGACGTTGATCCACTCGCGGTCGGACTCATCGAGCAGGCGCTCCTTGAGCGCCATCGCCGCACCGTGCCCGATGAGCACGTCCCGTTCCATCTCACCCACACGCAGGCCACCTTCGCGGGCGCGCCCCTCGGTCGGCTGGCGGGTGAGGACCTGCACCGGCCCGCGCGAACGGGCGTGCAGTTTGTTCGAGACCATGTGGTACAGCTTCTGGTAGAAAATATCGCCGACGAAGATCTCCGCGTCGATCTTCTCACCGGTCACACCGGAGTACATCGTCTCCTTGCCGCTAGAGTCGAAGCCGTGCTCTTCAAGCGAGCCACGGAGTTCATCCTCGTCCTCGCCGGTGAAGGCGGTACCGTCGACGCGGCGGCCTTCGAGCGCACCGACCTTTCCGCCAATCATCTCAAGGATGTGGCCGACGGTCATCCGCGACGGCAGTGCGTGCGGATTGATGATGAGGTCCGGGACGACACCCTCCTCGGTGAAGGGCATGTCCTCCTGCGGGGCGATGTGGCCGACGACACCCTTCTGGCCGTGCCGTGACGCGAACTTGTCCCCGAGTTCGGGGATGCGCTCGTCACGCACAGAGACCTTCGAAAGTTTCGAGCCGTCCTCGCCTTCCATTAGCGTCACCGTGTCCACGACGCCGGATTCGCCCGAGCGCATCGTCACGCTCGTCTCCCGACGTTTCTGCGGTGAGAGACCGCCCATGTCGTCCGGCTCTTCGAGGAACCGGGGCGGGCTGGTCTTGCCGAGCAGGACGGCGTTCTCGCCGACCTTCGTTTCGGGGTTGACGAGGCCATCGTCGTCGAGGTGCGTGTACGCTTCCTCGCCGCGTGCACCACGAACCTCGTCGTCAGGAATCTCGAAGCGGTCCTCCTGACCGCCGGGGTAGCGCCGTTCCTCGCCCTCGTAGGTACGGAAGAAGTGTGAACGGGCGAGCGCGCGGTCGACCGACCCCTGGTTCATCACGAGTGCGTCCTCGATGTTGAACCCCTCGTAGCTCATGACGGCAACGACGAAGTTCTGTGCCGCGGGGCGGTCGTCGTAGCCGATCTGTTCGGTGGTCTGGGTCTTGACCATCGACAGCTGCGGGTAGTGCAGCAGGTGCTGGCGCGTGTCCGGGCGAATGCGGTAGTTCGCCGACGGCAGGCCAAGCGACTGCTTGATCATCCCCGACCCCATCGTAATCCGGGGCGAGGCGTTGTGTTCGGGGTACGGAATCATCCCGGCACCGATACCGAACATCAGCTGCGGGTCGACTTCCAGGTGCGTGTGTTTCTCCGTGAGTTCGTCCTCGTCGACGCCGACGAGGATGTCCTCCTCCTCCTCGGCGTCGATGAACTCGACGAGGCCGCGTTCGACGAGCTCTTCGAATTCGAGCTCGCCCTCTTTGACCTGCTCGACCTCCTCGTCGGTCATCAGCGGCTCGCCGTCCTCGACGACCAGCAGCGGGCGTCGGGCACGGCCAGCGTCGGCATTGATGATGACTTCCCCGGTCCGGTTCTTGACCGAGACGTTGACCATCTGGGAGACGTCCCCCCGTCGTCGCGCCTGTCGTACCTGTTCTGCGAGCTGTTCCGGGTCGGGGTGTGTGCCGACCAGACTACCGTTTACGTATACTTTGGCTTCGCGTCCCTGACTCATATTAATCGTCCGCGGGCTGCTGTTCGATCGACTCGATACCGGGGATGCCCTGAACCCCCATCTCGGCAAGCTCCTGTTTGAGACCCTGTGGGTCCGATACGTCCTGTGACAGCTCCATCGCCTGGGCGAAATTCTTCACCAGCCCACAGTTGGGGCCTTCAGGCGTCTCGGAGGGACAGATGCGACCCCACTGGGTCGCGTGCAGGTCCCGTGCTTCGAAGTGTGGCTGGGAGCGACTGAGCGGCGAGCGCAGTCGCCGGAGGTGTGACAGCACCCCCATGAAGTCTGTCCGGTCAACCAGCTGGCTCACGCCAGAACGGCCACCGACCCAGTTCCCCGTCGCGATCGGGTGTTCGAGTCGCTCAGTCAGCACGTCAGAACGAACGACCGTCGAGACGGACAGCTGGCGGTTTCGCATGTTGGCCCGCTCAAGCTGGTATTTCACGTCCCGGGCGAGCTTGTTCAGCGCCGTCCGGAACAGGTCGGTCATCAGGTCGCCGCTGACCTTCAGCCGCTTGTTGGCGTAGTGGTCCTTGTCGTCAGATTCGCGGCGGCCCAGTGCCAGTTCGAAACACGCCTCGGCCATCCGGCAGAGGTAAAACGCCTTGTTGATACGGACTTCTTCTTCCTCGACGCCTTCCTCATGTAGATGCGGGAGGAGATAGCGGTCGATAACGTAGTTAGCTCGCTTGAGCTGGTAGTTCTTGCCCTGCCCGGAGGCGACACGCTTGCCCAGCGTCTCGATGGCTTCCTCGGTCGTCTGGACTTCGGCCTCCTCCAAGTTCTCCAGCATGAACTTCACGATTTCCGGGTCCTCGCTGACGCGGTGGACGATCTCCTCGTCCGACTCCAGCCCCAGCGCGCGGACCAGCGTGACGAAGTCGATACTGCCCGAAACGGACGGGAACGAGACTTCCAGCAGCCCGTCCCGGGTCCGTTCACACAGCACCAGCGCGCGGTAGCCACGGCGCTGGGAGAACGTCTTGGCGACCTGCACCTCGTCGCCGTACTTGGTGTCGTACTCGGCCAGAATCTTATTCGGGGCAAGGTCCTCACTGGTCATCAGCACCCGCTCGGAGCCGTTGACACAGAAGTAGCCACCGGGGTCTGCAGGGTCCTCGCCGATGTCGATGAGTTCCTCGTCGGTGAAGCCCGCGATGTTACACTTGTTCGACCCGACCATGATGGGCATTCGCCCGATCTTGGTCTCTGTCCGGTCGACGACTTCCTCCGGTTCTTCCTCGCCACCGCGGACGATGGCCATCTCCATGAACACCGGCGCGGAGTAGGTGATGTTTCGGAGTCGAGCTTCCTGCGGGTACAGCAGTTCCTCGCTGCCGTCAGCCTCGCGGACCCGTGGAGTGACGACGCGGACGTCGCCGAGTTCGACCCATACCGGTTCCTGCCCTTCCTTGTCACCGATGTCGGTCTCGATGGTCTCTTTCTCGTCGACGACCTGCTGCATTCCCCGGTCGAGGAATGCGTTGAACGAGCGGAAGTGGTGTTCGGCGAGCCGTTCCTTGGCGAAATATTCACGCGATATAGCGCGGCGATCTTGTGTGTCCATTATTCTACCACCAGTCGATACACGACGGCTTCATCCGTCGTTCTGGAGTCGCGGACGATCCGGACCACGTCACCGACTTCGGCGTCATCGGGCAGCGCCTTGTCGGTACGCTTGATTTTCGGAAGGTCCGTCTTCTTGATTTCATACTCAGTGAGTACTGCTTCGAGGTCATCCTCGTCGACGACGCTGTGGTCTGGGACGAGGTCGTGTTGACTTACATCTACCATGTGTGTGCGTGTGCGTTTGGCCTGCTGCTGGAGAAGGTGGCTGTCACGAGATACTACAGGGCCGTACTGTCGGGGTGCATATAACACTTACCAAGTCGCTCTGCCGTGGCTATCGGACCCGCCCACCCTCGCGGACTGCGGGCGTGGTTGCTCCTACCAACCACATGCAGCAGACCGGACATAGAACTTTGGGTCCCGTCATGTGCACTCATCCCGGGGCGGGTCTCTTTGGAAAGTCTTAATACCGACACCAAGGTACGAAGAAATGCAACGAAGGCCCGGATGGTGTAGTGGCCCATCATACGACCCTGTCACGGTCGTGACGCGGGTTCAAATCCCGCTCCGGGCGTTCCTATTGCAACCAAACTGGCGAGCGCCATGCAGTGTGTGCTCGCGGGCTGCCCGGATGGTGTAGTGGCCCATCATACGACCCTGTCACGGTCGTGACGCGGGTTCAAATCCCGCTCCGGGCGTTCCTATTGTGAACAATCCCGACGAGCACCGCTTAGCGTGTGCCCGTTATCGTGAGCGATGACACGCGCAACAGGGATTTGAATCCTGGAAGTCGCGCACAGCGAACGTAGTGAGCGAGCACGTCTTGCTCTGGTTCAAATCCCGCTCCGGGCGTTTCTCTGATTTTAACTCGACAAACGATGCGTTTCATCGCGTCGCTTTCGTTCTACATCTCAACCCAGTACACGCGTTAGTAGCTATTCAGTAGGCAGTAAACACCGCATACTTGCTGAGAAAACGGCACATACTGATATTACAAGAGCAGGGCAACAGCAGACGGCCGGGGAGTGCCCCCTTGGCCTGTCATAGTGTCCGTCCACCGGGGTCGGACGTGCTATCACTCCACGGGGGCTGGCATATGTTTTGTGTTGCTTGTAAGACGTGCCGATAAGCGACTGCGGGCGACAAACTGTTTACGAGGCCCCGCAAAAGAGGGGCCATGGAGGACGTGGATGGCGAGGAAATGCCTGGCGCGATTGTCGAGGCGTTCCTCGAACGCGAGGAGGGCGTTCGGGCGCTGCTTGAGGAACTGGAGAAGCTCACTATCGAGGGCCGCCACGAGGAGGTCCGCGACCGTGTTCGCAATCTGGCAGACAGCGACGAGTCGGTGTTTTACACCGTGGCGTTCAGTCTCACCAACTCGCGGCAGTTTTTCGGCGACGTGGAAGCACAGTTGGACGTGACCGCTGCGGACCGGCTCCGGGACCTCGCCGACACGTTTCCCGCACTGGCCGAGCCGTTCAATATCGTTCGGACGGAGCGAGCGGACGACCGGCTCAATCCGGTGACGGACACAAGCTACGCGGTGAGCTACCATCGCGGCATTGAGTCGCCAATGGTGACATACAGCCCGTTATCGGGCGAACAGGAGCTGTACGAGTCCCGCGGGACGCCAAGCGAGGTGTTGCGGGTCGCGTCCGACCTCACGAGCGCAACGACCGACGCGCTGGATGTGGCGATGGACAACGACTACTCGGTCAACACGGAAGAGCTGAGCGCGCTTATTGACCGCCGCGAAGAACTAGAGACAGAGCTGAGCAAGCTCCGGGACCAGCTCGACGAGCTTCGGCGGACGCCGGTTTCAGACGAATAGGGACTGACGGTTCGAAACCAGAGGCACAGAGCGGGACAGAGAGCAAACCCGAATCACAGTGCCGCAACTGGGGCGTTTATGTGTCGCGACCGTAAATGCACAGGTACGATTTGCTATGGGAATGGACCGACTAGAAGATCAGGTTGAGAAGGAGGGGCGGGACCTGTCGATCCTCGAAGCCGTCATCGAGAACGGGCCGATCGGTATCGTTCGGCTCGCCGAGGAGACAGATGTCCCAAAACACAAGGTGCGGTACTCGCTACGGATGCTGGAAGACGACGAACTCATCGAGCCGACACCGCAGGGGGCGATTCCGGTGGACAACATCGACGAGCGAGTCGCAACGATCAACAACGGCATCGACCGGCTGGTCGAACAGCTGGACGGGTTGCGAGACGTGTTTGCGTCCGCAGAATAGCCGGACGACCAGTCGGCACCCGTTTCCGTGGCAGTAACCCTTTTCGAACGCCGACGTGATGCATCGGTATGGATGTCGCTCTCATCAGCGATTCGCACATCCCGTCCCGGGAACATGAGATTCCCCCGTCGTTCCGGGAACGCATCGAAGTCGCCGACCACGTCATCCACGCCGGTGATTTCGACAGCAAAGGCGCGCTCGCTGACATCCGCCATATGGCGACGGAACTGACCGCCGTTTCGGGCAACATCGACCCGCAGATAGGGCTGCCGGAGCGGGCGACAGTCGAACTCGGCGGCGTCACGTTTGTCGTGACACACGGCACTGGACCACACCAAGGCTGGGCGGACCGTGTCGCCACTGCGGTCCGCGAAGCGGCCGACAGCAACGCCATCGGCGTCGCCGGCCACACCCACGAACAGACAGACATCGTCTACGAGGGCGTCTGGCTCCTGAACCCCGGCAGCGTCACAGGGGCCTCGCCGGCAGACCGCCCGACGATGCTGACCGCGACAGTCGAGGACGGTTCGCTCGACGTGGCCCAGCACGGACTGTAGCGCGGCTAGGTGGGCGCTGTTTTACTCCGGATATACCGGCAGCTGTTGCCACTGTTGGCCGGCTTTGCAGCGAACGCGGGTCTTTTTCCGGCAGAGACCGCAGGAGCGGTATGGAAGTCTTCGCGGTCGAGGGGGTGCCCGAGGTCCGCCCTGGCGATGACGTGGCCGAACTGCTCGTCGAGCAGGCCGACCTGCAGGACGACGACGTGGTCTGTGTCGCCAGCACCATCGTTTCCAAGGCCAACGGACGCGGGCGGTCGCTGTCATCGTACGAGCCAAGCGGGCGTGCTGAGCGCATTGCGGCAACCATCGAAGACATCGCCGACGAGGAGAAAGACCCGCGGATGGCACAGGCGATTCTCGACGAGTGCGAGGAGGTGCTGGTCGAAGCTCCCTTCATCCTCGGCGTGACGAAGTTCGGGCACATCACTGTCAATGCGGGCATCGACCGCTCGAACGTGTCCGGCGCGGACCTTCTCTTGCTCCCCGAAGACCCGACGGCAGAGGCCGAAGCGATCCGCGACGGCATCCGCGAACACGCGGGAGTCGAACCCAGCGTCATCGTTACCGACACGTCGGGGCGGCCGTTTCGCCTCGGCCAGCGCGGCGTCGCGCTAGGCTGGGCCGGGCTCTCCGCCTCGCGGGACTGGCGGGGCGAACACGACCGCGACGGCCGCGAACTCGAAGCCACCGTCCAGGCCGTCGTCGACGAACTCGCCGCCGCAGCCAACCTCGTCACCGGCGAAGGCGACGGCGGAACACCCGCCGCAGTCGTCCGCGATTTCGACTTCGGCGACCACGCGGGCAGCGAGCAGCTGTTCCGCGACCCGGAGAAGGACGTAGTCAGACAAGCACTCAGAGAGTGGTCCCATGTACGCGATTGAACTCACCCCGGAACACCCGGTCGCACAGCTCGCCTCGTTTGCCGAACAGGCCGAATCGAACGCGCTTGATGCCGTGTACGTCAGCCATCACTACAACAACCGCGACCAGTTCATGTCGCTGACCGCGATGGCCGAGCGGACCGATGAGGTGCTGCTCGGCCCCGGCATCGCCAACCCGTATGAGACGCACCCGGTGACGCTGGCCTCGCGGGTCGCAACGCTCGACGAACTGAGCGACGAGCGGGCCGTCTTCGGCATCGGGCCGGGGGATAAATCGACGCTCAGCAACCTCGGCTTCGACCACGACAACGCACTGCGCCGCGTGCTGGAGACGTTCACGACCGCGCGGAAGCTCTGGGACGGCGAGCGAGTCAACCACGACGGGACGTTCGAGGCCGTCGACGCCGGGCTAAACTACGAGGTCGATGAGATTCCGGTGTACGTCGGCGCGCAGGGGCCGCACATGACCCGGATGGCGGCGAAACACGCCGACGGGGCGCTGTACAACGGGGCGCATCCGAAAGACCTCGCGTGGGCACGCGAGCAAGTAGAAGAGATGGCCGACGAGCGACCCGAAGAATACGGTGAGTTCGACCTCGCAGCCTACGCCAGCGTCTCGGTCGCCGAGGACGAAGCCGAAGCGCGGGAGGCCGCCCGGCCGCCGGTCGCGTTCGTCGCCGCGGGGTCGCCGCCGCCGGTGCTCGACCGCCACGGCATCGACCACGAGGCCGCCGACGACATCGGACAGGCGATTTCGGCCGGCGAGTTCACGGCCGCCTTCGATGGCGTGACCGAGGCGATGCTGGACGCGTTCTGTATCGCCGGGACGCCAGAAGCGGTGGCCGAACGGACAGCGGCGTTAGAAGAACACGCCGACAGCGTGGTGTTCGCGTCGCCGCTTGGGCCGGATGTCGAGACGGCTATCGATTTGCTTGGGGCGGTCCTCGACCGCCGGAGCCGCTGAACAGCGAGAGCGCGGCCCCCAGCGACAGATACCCGAAGGCGGCGACCGAGACGGTCGTAATGACGGCCCCGACAGCGAGCATGAGTGCCGCCAGCGGGTCGTTCAGTGCCACGCCGAGGAACCAGCCGGGCATGTCGATGATGCTCTGGAGCAGTTCCGACAGCAGTCCTTGCATTACCTGAACGTTAGCGTGGCCCTACTTTGCGTTTGCGTTCCCGGCTACCACGTGGACTCCCGGGAGCTGCTGTCGCGCAGCGCCACGGGCGAATGGCCCTACGCAACAGGCTCAAGTTCCGCTGAGAAGTGTCTGAGTTCTTCCATTGGGGGCTCCCAGACGATTTCCAGACCGGAGTACTCGTCGCGGCGGTCACGAACTCGTGCAGCAGTCTCCGCGATGTGTTCGAGGTGTTCGTGCCAGTACGTCCGGCGAGGAAGGGCGAGACGGACGAGTTCCGGACGGTTAGTCCCGGGGAAGGCAAACGAGCCGAGTTCGACTGTCCGGACGCCGCCCTCGCGGTAGAGTTCGCAGACGAGTCGCTGCCCGGGGTACTGGTCGGCGGGAATATCCGGGAACAGGGCGGCCGCATCAATGTAGACGGCGTGACCGCCGGTCGGCGTGACTATCGGGATGTCTCGATCACGCAGGAGGTCCCCGAGGTTCGTGACCTGTTCGATTCGCTCGGCGACGTACGGCGGTTGAACCGCTTCCCGCAGGCCGGTCGCCATCGCTTCAAGATCACGACCTGCGAGGCCACCGTAGGTCGGGAATCCTTCATACAGGATCGCGCGCTGTTTGCACTGTTCAAACAGGGCAGCGTCTCGAACAGCCGTGAACCCGCCGATGTTTGCCAGTGCGTCCTTTTTGCCACTCATCGTGATTGCGTCCGCGGGACGTAACTGCTCGTGGGCAATCTCACTGAGGGGCGTATCGGCGTATTCGGGGTCCCGTTGCTTGATGAACTGTGCGTTTTCGGCGAACCGACAGGCGTCGATGACGAACGTTGCATCGATTTCCGTGGCGAAGGCGGCTGTCTTGCGGATGTTCGCCATCGACACCGGCTGGCCGGCGGCGGAGTTGTTCGTGATTGTCAGAACGACGGCCGAAACAGCGTCCTGCCCGTGCTCCTCGACGGCGTCCCACCCCCGGTCTGTGGAGAAGTTTCCGGCAAACGTCCCGACGGTATCAGTGGTCAGGTCCGTCTCTGCCGGGCAGTCAACCGCGATTGCACCCTGATTTGTCACGTGTGCGCGGGTGGTGTCAAAATGCGTGTTGTTGAGAACGACGTCACCGTCGTCCAGCAGTGCCCCGAACAGGACGTTCTCCGCGCCGCGGCCCTGGTGTGTCGGGACCACGCGGTCGAACCCCATCACGTCGGCGACCGTCTCACGGAAGCGTTTGAACGAGCGCGAACCGGCGTACGCCTCGTCCCCTCGAACCACGGCCGCCCACTGGTCGTCACTCATCGCGCCAGTCCCCGAATCGGTTAGCAAGTCGATAAAGACGTCATCCGCAGCGAGGTTGAAGACGTTGTGCCCGGCCTCGGTGAGCGCGGTCTCACGTCGCTCACGGGGCGGAAGCTGTATCGAGGTTACCGATTTGGCCTTGTACGAGCGCATACTGTGTCGCAGTACGCCGACCGACTTATCTCCCACCTGATATTTTGTGTACGGAAGTGGGCTGAGATGTCCATCACCAGACGGGTACGGCTATCGGTGAACAGGAGAGCCAGACGCCAACAGTCGACAGAACAGCCTTCGAGCGGCCGGTGGGTTGCCTGTTTCCGGCAGGCCGAAATAGCGGGCATTTTGAGGCCGCAACTGCTGAAGGGACGTATGAGCGTTCGCGAGGAATTCGACGCGTGGGCGGCCGAAGGCAAAGACAGAGGCATGGAAGACCGGCACTGGCACACCGCCAAGCACGTTCTCGCTCGGATGCCGGTCGAACCGGGTGACACGGTGCTTGACCTCGGGACGGGCTCGGGCTACGCACTCCGTGCGCTCCGAGACACCAACGACGCCGGTCCCTGTTATGGCCTCGACGGGTCGCCGGAGATGCTCCGGAACGCCCGTGAGTACACGGACGACGACGGCATCGGGTTCCTGCGTGGGGACTTCGACGCCCTGCCGTTTGCGACCGACAGCATCGACCACGTGTTCTCAATGGAGGCGTTCTACTACGCCAGTGACCCGCCACACACCCTCGAAGAGATCGCGCGGGTGCTGCGACCCGGCGGGACCGCCAACATCGCGGTGAACTACTACGAGGAGAACGTCCACTCCCACGAGTGGCAGGAGTTCATCGACATCGAGATGACCCGCTGGAGCGCCGACGAGTACCGCGAGGCGTTCCGCGAAGCGGGTCTGGCCGTAGCTGCACAGGACACGATCCCCGACCGCGAGGTGGAGATTCCGCCGGCAGACACGTTCCCCACGGACGAGTTCGAGACGCGCGAGGCGATGGTCGAGCGCTACCGCGAACTGGGGACGCTGCTGACCGTCGGCGTCGCCACCGAATAACGGCCCGGACGGCGTGTCAAAACGCGGACTACGAGTGGAACGACCGACAGGGTATTTTGTAGCCGCGGGCAATATCAAGGAGTATGGCCGAAGAAACCTCGCTGGAGGACTTTCTTGACGCCGGCGACGAAAGCGAGGACGAGGAAGAGAGTGGTGCGTCTGCGGGAGACGATACTACAGAGCCAGAAAGCGAAGCCTCCGGCTCTGAAGCTTCGACCGACGCGGTCGACCCGGCCGTGACGACCTACGCGTGGTCGCCCGACGGAGCGACCTGTGCCGAGTGTGGGGAGGTCGTCGAGCGGCGGTGGACGCAGGACGGCGTCCTCGTCTGTGGGGCCTGTAAGTCCTGGTGAACGGCGCTACCGGCCGTCAAACGGATGTGTGTTGTTCTCACCCATCCACAGAGTTACATACGCTCACGCCGTAATCGTAGCTACAATTGAACGGCCCGGAGGATGTGGCACCCACACAAGACACTTACTGGTCGACAGGGCAGAATATCCCACCAGTCCCCGTGCCGAGGCGTCGTCCCACAAGAGCGCGACTATGACAGACACTGATACCCCACACAGTCAACAGTCGGACAGTCCCCTCCGCGACGCCACACGCGTCGCCAATCAGGTGATCGAAAACGTCGAGCAGGTCATCGTCGGGCAACACGCCGCCATCGAACACATTGTCATCGCGCTGCTCGGCCGCGGCCACGTCCTGCTTGAGGACGTCCCCGGCGTCGGCAAGACGATGCTTGCTCGCTCTGTTGCCGCGTCCTTCGACGGCGAGTTCAAGCGCGTCCAGTTCACCCCGGACCTCCTCCCGACCGACGTGACCGGCGTCAACATCTACAACCAGAAGACACAGGAGTTCGAGTTCCGGCCGGGTCCGATTTTCGCCAACGTCGTCCTCGGCGACGAAATCAACCGTGCACCGCCGAAGACGCAGTCGGCGCTGCTTGAGGCGATGGAGGAACAGCAGGTGTCCGTCGACGGGACCACACATCCCGTTCCACAGCCGTTTACCGTCATCGCCACGCAGAACACGGTTGAGCAGAATCGGGCCTATGACCTGCCGATGGCCGAACTCGACCGGTTCATGACGAAACTGCATCTCGGCTATCCGAACGAGGCGGCGGAGACGGAGATGCTGGGTGACGTGGTGGGCCACCATCCCATCGAGGATCTCACGTCGGTCGCCACCCTCGATGCGCTGTCCGCGGCCCGGGAAACGGTGGCCGACGTGGCCGTTGAGGAGCCTATCCGCTCGTACGCGACCCGGCTGGCGCGGTACACGCGGGAGAACGCACAGCTGGGTGTCAGCCCGCGGGGCAGCATCTCGCTGCTCCGGGCAGCACAGGCCCGGGCCGTCCTCGACGGCCGCAATTACGTTATTCCCGACGACGTACAGACGGAAGCGCCGGTTGTCCTCCCACACCGTATCCGCACTGAGAGCAGCGAGCAGGACGCCCGGGCACTCGTCGCGGAGGCACTCGATACCGTCTACGTCGAATGAGACCGACACGACGCGGCTTCGCCGTCCTCGCTGTCGCCGTCGCCGGCCTTCTTATTAGCGCCAGATTCGGCCAGCCCGGGCTCACCGCCGTCGCCGGCCCACTGTTTGCCGGCGTGTTCGCCGCCGCCGTGCAGGTTCGCTGGAGCGGCGCGCCGACCGTCGAACTGGGCCACCTCCGCCGTGGGTTTCCCGGCGAGACGAAGCCCGTGGAATTCCACGTCGACGGGAGCGGCATTGCGACGGTCACCGCTCGGCTCTCAGAGGGGCTTGATGGAAAGACGACGGTCACAAAGTCTCTGCCAGCGGCGGTGACATACCGGGTCACCTACACGGCCCGGGGTGAGCAACGGGTCGGCCCCATCGAGGCAACGGTGACGGATGCACTGGGACTCATCAAAGAGAGCTATACCATCGAGAGCAAGGCCGACGTACTGGTGTATCCGCACGTCTACCGACTGGGCGGCACGGACGCGTTCGCACGGACGTTCACACCGGAGAACGAGGACCGGCAGTCGTTTGACCGACTGCGAGAGTACGTCAGCGGCGACTCTTTGCGGAACGTCCACTGGAAATCCAGCGCCAAGCGCGAGGACCTGTTAGTCAAGGAGTTCACTGACAACCGGAGCGACCGGACCCTGCTCGTTGCCGCGGAAGCCCAGCGGGGCCACGCCGACGAAATGGCCGCCGCGGCGGCGACGATCACGATGGCCGCGCTGGAGAGTGGTCTCGCTGTCGAACTCGCCGTCCCGAACGGCGCGGTCGAACAGGGGTACGGCGACACCCACCGAACGCGACTGCTCGAACTACTGGCCCGGGCTGACGCGGGTCAGACCGGCCGGACAGACGACGCCGACGTGATTGTCACAGCCAACGGCGACGGGGTCACGGTGTCGGTCGACGGCCGCCGCCAGTCCTTCGCTGCTGTGACCGCCAGTCGGGACAACCCCATCGCAGGCGAGGTGAACGGATGAGCGCCCCGGTCACAGAGCGTGTCCGCGACCGGGTCCCCTGGGGCGGGTCACGAATACTGGCGTTGCTTGCGACGGCGCTGGCAATCGGCGCGCCGCTTCGGACGATGTACTATCTCAGCGACGTGGTCGGCGACCCAACCCTGTTTCTGGCACTGGCCGCCCTCTCGTTCGTGGGTGCGACCTTGCTGGCCCGCGTGCTCAGACCGCCCCTCGCGGTTGCTGTCGGCGCAGTGCTGTTCGCCGGCGGGCTCGGGGCGTACATCCTGAACCTCTCGACGAATCCGGCGATAACGGAGCTTCTGAGCGACACCGTCGCCCTGCTGACCGGACGGTCGCTGCTCCAGATAGCCGAGGTCAGGCTGTGGGTGCTGTCGTTCGCGCCGGCACCGGTGTTTCTGACGTGGTACTTCGCGCTGCGGCGCTGGTACGTCACGGCGACGGTGGCGGCTGGCACGGCCCTCGCGTTTTTCGCCCTGACGACTGACGCCGGTGTGGTGACGACACTGCTGGGTGTGGTCGGCATCGCAGCGACGATCGGCTTCGGAACGCTCGATACGCTGTCGACGGACGAGCCGACGGACCTGACGAAGCGACCGGACGCGATGACCGACAGTGACGGGACGGAGCGCGCGGACGATGACGACGACGGCATCGACGCTGGGCGGCGCGCTGTCCTCGAACAGCTGGCGGCGATAATCGTCGTCCCGGCGGCGCTGTCACAGGTGCCGATCACCCGGGACAGTTTGCTGTCCTACGACGACGAGTCGGAGGGCCAGACCGTCGAAGGGAGCCTCTTCGACGCCGGAGAGTCCCTTTCAGTCCGCGGGAGCATCTCGTTGACGCCGGAGATCCGGTACACGGTCGAAAGCGAGGAACCGCGCTACTGGCGGGTCGCCTCCTACGACCGCTACACCGGCAACGGGTGGGTGCGGACGGGGAATCCACGCCAGTACGACGACCAGCGCCTCGACAGCCCACCGGGTGAAACCCGGACGCTTCGACAAGAGTTCCGGGCGGAGTCGACCATCGGGACCGTCCCGGCCGCCTGGAAGCCCGTCCGCTACTCTGGGGAGCCGTCGGTATCGGTCTCAAGCGAGGGCGGGTTCCAGCCTGACGGCCCGTTGTCGACTGGCGACACCTACGAGGTCAGGAGCGAACTGCTCGTGGCGACTCCCGACGGGCTGCGTGCGGCCGGCACTGACTACGACGATACGACTGCGGAGCTGTACACGCAGCTTCCCGACAGCACGCCGGACCGGGTTGGGGAACGGACGGCTATTCTCACCGCGAACGCCGAGAATCCCTACGAGACGGCGCTGGTCGTCGAGCGCTGGCTGCAGGACACCAAGGGCTACTCACTCGATGTCGACCGACCCGACTTCAACGTCGCCGACGCCTTCCTCTTCGAGATGGACGAAGGGTACTGCGTCTACTTCGCAACGACGATGGTAACGATGCTCCGGACCCAGGGCATCCCGGCGCGCATGACCGTCGGGTACACCTCCGGCCAGCGCATCGACGAAGACCAGTGGGTCGTGCGCGGGCTCAACTCCCACGCTTGGGTCGAAGTGTACTTCCCCGGTCAGGGCTGGGTACAGTTCGACCCGACGCCGTCCGGGCCGCGAGAGGCAGTCAGACAGCAACGTATCGAAGACGCGAGTTCGGACGGATCGTCGCCCACTGTCGGCGACGGCAACCCGGTAGAACGGTACACGCCACCCGACACGTCAACGCCTGCCCCACTGACCGAGACCAATGGTACCGAGACCGAGCCGACGGAGACACCAACGGCCACCGGAACGGACACACCCACCGGCACAACAGAGGCGTCGGACACAGACGAGGGGACGGAGCTGAGCATCCCGGAACTCCCGTCGCGCGAGGAGTTGACGCTGGGCGTCGTCGCGTTGCTCGGCATCGCAGCGGGCGCGCGCCGGTCCGGCCTCAGCGAGCGAGCCTACCGGGCGGTGTGGCTGCGCTACCAGCGCCGCGTGGACCCCGAGACCGACGTTGAGCGGGCGTTCCAGCGGGCCATGTACGTCCTTGCGACGGAACACCGGGGCCGCAAAAGCGGCGAGACGGTACGGGCGTATCTCGACGCGATAGGGGCCGACGACCGGGTCAGGCGGCTGGCGACGTTACGAGAACGGCTCCGGTACGGCGGCGAAGTGAGCGAGGCAATGGCCGACGAGGCCGTCGAAATCGCCGACGGGATCGTCTCCGAGCGATAGTCCCCGACAGTGTTTAATAGGTCGTGTTCGTAGGCGCGATTGTAATGTCGGAAGTCTGCTCGACGTGCGGGCTGCCTGAGGAGCTCTGCGTCTGTGAGGACGTCGCTAAGGAGTCCCAGGAGATTAACATCCGCATCGACGAGCGCCGTTACGGGAAGGAGGTAACGATTATCGAGGGATTCGACCCGAAAGACGTCGACATGGACTCGCTGTCCTCAGACCTCAAATCGAAGTTCGCCTGCGGTGGCACTGTTGAGGACGGGCAGATAGAGCTCCAGGGCAATCACACGGGCCGCGTCGAGGATTTCCTCCGCGACAAAGGTTTCAACGTCGCCTGAACTCCTGACTGCCAACGGTTCTCGTGAGAGCGCCGTGGCAAGCCGCTGCTGTGACCTGCTCGCCAGCTTTTCAGCTCGGTCTGCGTGCGAGTGTGCGCTGCGATCGGCTATGAGTGGTTCAGGTCTGGCTGCTTTTTACCGTCGTGGGAGATTCAGGTAGCGACCGGTAGAGACAGAATTTGTTGCATGATACCAGCACGCATAATCGGCGGTCAACTATTTCAACCACGGGGCGGTAACTGTTTGCAATGTTCGGTGTACCCCGGCGGGTGGTGGCCGTCGGACTCGTGGTACTTCTCCTTGGTGGGGGAATCGCGTCGCTCCCGGTGGCGGCGACCGCCGACCACGGGGCGGTGACCGGAGCTAGCGACGGAGCGGCGGCTGGCGTCGGTGAGAACTGCACGTACAAAGCCGAGACGGCGTCGGGTCAGCGTGGGCCGGCAGTTGAGACAGTACAGCCGCCGACAGCCACGACCGAGTCGAATGGCTCGCTGGTCCGGATACGAAGCGCCGACATGCATCGACGCCAGCCGCGGGGACAGGGTGGGGACACAGCCGGAACGGCAGCCCCAGCGGCGGCCAGCATGGAGACAGGGACGGCCACGTCGGGTGCAACACAGACCAAGGACGGTGACGTGATTCAGCAGACACAGACCTACGCGCGCGTGCCTGAGGAGCCGGGTGAAGTCGCGGTGACCGTGGCCTACGAAGTCCCGGACCGGGTCGTTGACCTCGAAACGCACGTCCCGGCGGCGGCGACGGTGACCGGAACGGACGGGTTTGAGCGCGTCAACGAGTCCGTGTATGAGTGGGAAGAAACGACGGATACGGCGACGATCAGCTACCGCATCAACCCGAATCAGACCATCGAGAAGAGCGGTCCGGAGGGGTCCGAGGGCCGATATCTCAGCGTCGATACGGGCGAGTGGGCGCTGCTCACGCGGTCACTGACGCCGACGCGCTGGCGCTACACTGGTCAGGACCCCGTCAGGTACAACCGCACGCTCCGGACGGCAGGCCCAGGTGCGGCTGGCGAGGAAATCGTGTACCTCGGCGAAGTGGCGACGTTCGAGGAGACAGCGCACGACCAGACGTTCACGCTGGCTGTGCCAGAGCGGTCGGCAATGACGGCCTCGCCGATTTCGGTTCTCGACTCGATGGCGAACGCATCGAACGCTCTCCGGGTCGGCGACCGTGACGAGCAGGTGTTCGTCGTCGCCGCGCCGTCTGGGGCCGTAGAGTGGGGCGTCGAGGGGTATCAGATCGGTGACGCTGATATGTGGGTCCAGTCCCGGCAAACGCTGGACACCGCCAACAACGTCTGGCTTCACGAGTACGTCCACAGCCGGCAGGCCTACGAGACGACACAGGAGACGCGGTGGACGGTCGAGGGCTGGGCGACGTACTACGCCGCTGTCCTGACGCTGGAACAGAACCGGATCGGGTTTGACGAGTTCCGGGAACAACTCGCGGTGGGTGGACGGCCGGTCTACAGCGACGTGACATTGACTGACAGGGCAAGCTGGACGAGCAACGCGAACTACAGGAAGGGCGCGCTCGTCGCCGGGCGGGCAGACGTCCATATCCGCTCGGCTACTGGCCGCAACCAGACACTCCAGAGCGTGTTTCAGTCGCTGAACGGCTACCGTGACCCGGTCACACAATCGCAGTTCCTCACCGAAGTCGAGGCCGCTGGCGGGGAAACCGTCCGGAACACGACCGCGACGGAGACTGAAACGACAGCAACGGTGACGATGTGGAACGGGACGACACACAGACAGTTGTTCGGTGCGATTCCCGCCCGTATCGGCTACAGCCTGCCACCGGTCGACCGGGCAGATGCCTACCGTGCAGATAGTCTCTACCGGCCGAACGCACCGGTCGGCGGGAGCGAACCGATCCGGCTGGTGACCAACGAGACGCTCGCGGTCGATGCGGTCGTCGAGAACGCCGGTGGTGAGGCGGGGGCGTACAACGTGACGCTCGCAGTCAACGAGACCGTCGTCGCCGCGAAACAGGGCCAGATCGAACCGGGGGAACGGACCGAGGTCGAAGTGACACACACGTTTGCCGACCCCGGCCGATACGCCATCAGCGTCGACGGCGACACCGTCACTGTCGTGGTGACGGAGCCGGCAGCCGCCAGTGTGACTAACGTCACTGCGAGTCCAAAAGAGGTCAGACAGGGAGACGAGGTCGACGTGACCGCCACTGTCGCCAACGACAACGGTATTCCGGGGACGATAACGGTCGAGTTCCGCCGTAGCGATGTCGTGTTCGCCGAGCAGCGGCTGTATCTCCCACCACAGACGACGACAACGGTCACGCGGACGGTCACCCTCGACGAACCCGGAACGGTGTCGCTGTCAGCGGGTGACGGACAGACCACGACGGCGGTCGACGTAGTCGTCTCGACAGAAACGTCGGAACCAACGTCGACTCCGACGGAGATACTCACAGAGACACAGACTACAGCCGGAGAAGGCAACGGCTTTACCGCGCTCGTGACCGGTCTCGCAATGTTACTTGCGGCGCTGATTGCCCGTCAGCGTAGTTCCTGACACGAGCCCGAAGGGAACAGTTATTGAGGTCGGCCGGCCGTTGTCAACCGTGAACGTCGGAATCGCGTACGCCGTCCTGTCGGCGCTGGTGTTTGGGGTGTACCTGTTCGTGATGAAGCGGTGGTTCACCGAATACCCGTCGCCGGTGTTCCTGCTGCTTACGTACAGCCTGGTCCCCATCGTCTACTTCCCAGTCGTCTTCATCAGCAACAAGCCCTTCCTCCCGGCGGGAAACCGCGTCAATGTCCTCTTGTCGATACTCGCTGTGACGGCGGTGACGGCAGTGGGACTGCTCACCCTTTTTGGGGCGATCCGCGTCGGCGAAGTCTCCTACGTCTCGCCGATCAGCAAAATCGTTCCCGTGTTCGTGTTGCCGCTGGAAGTCGGCCTGCTGGGCCAGCACCTCTCGCCGCTGCAGGTCGGCGGCGTCGTCGTCGCGACCGCCGCCGTTTATGTCGCGAACTGGCAAGGCACAGCGTTACTGGCCCCACTCAAACGGGCCCGGCAGTCCCGGCCCGCGCAATTGGCCTTACTGTCGGCTGCGGCGTTCGCGCTCGTCGATGTAAGCAAGCGGGTGCTGATGCAGGAACTGGCTATCGAACCGACGACGTACATCCCGGTGATGGCTGTCGGCATCGCCGCGTTGATGACGCCGTTCGCGTTCCGGTATCAGATCCCGCCGGGGTGGCAGGCAGACCTCCCGAAGTTCGTCGTCGCGGCGATGTTCGTCGCCTACGCGAACCACATCGTGTTGCTGTCCTTCCAGTTGCTCCCGGCGAGTATCGTCTCGCCTATCGTCAACGGACAGGCTATCGTCGCCGTCATTCTGGGTGCGGTTATTCTCGATGAAGCACAGTTCCGAGCGCGCCTGGCTGCTGCGGGGCTGGCTATCGTCGGTATCGCAATGATATCGGTCGGATAGAAAGGTCAGGCCGACTTTCGTTCCGAGGAGCAGCCAACCTGTACCGCATAGCTCGATTGAAGCCATGCGGTCGGATTCTCGGTGTCGTAGACGACGACGTCGCCGCCGCCAGTAGTGAAGCTGCCGTACTGCTCGTCGGAGTCGGTAGTATCGCGCGACGCTGGTTCCATTGTGGTACAAGGGCACATCCGGCACAGCGCTACATAAAGGTTTCTCAGATGTGGTATGAAGTATTATTAGCATACTAGGACTTGTCCGCATAACATAGTCCTACTGAGAGACCAGCACCGATATGTGGCCGCCGGCAAAGGCATCAGATATGACACGAACGGACGCCCCAGTAACGCCGCCAGTCGTGCTGACCGTCGCTGGCAGCGACTCCGGTGGTGGGGCCGGCATCCAGGCCGACCTCAAGACCATCGAAGCCTGTGGCGGCTTCGGGACCAGCGCGATCACGAGCGTGACGGCACAGAACACCACGGGCGTGCAGGGCCAGCATCTGCTCCCGGTCGACGAAATTGAGGCCCAGATTGGGGCGGTCACGGGAGATTTCGACGTGGCCGCGGTCAAAACGGGCATGCTCGCAACGAGAGAGGTCATCACTCTGGTCGTGGAACACGCCGCCGACCTGCCGAATCTCGTCGTCGACCCGGTGATGGTGGCGGCCTCGGGCGACCGGTTACTGGCTGCCGAGGCCGAAGACGCCTACGAGACTCTCATCGCCGAAGCGGCGG
>JGI12478J12828_1000109_pt1 | contig 29621 bp, 22 predicted proteins | sample A23E2SouthBayCA_FD_12828 | JGI IMG/M metagenome (IMG submission 12828) | reverse complement strand
GGTGTACGAGGGCCGTGGCTCGGTCCCGGGCGTCGTCTGGCACCTCGCCCACGAGACGGCCGCGGCGGGCCACGACGTGACCGTCATCGAGCGCCAGTGGGACGGGCTGGACGCCGTCTCGACACACGAGGGCGTCGACTTCGAGCGGCTCGACCTGTGGACCGGGGCCGACGAACCGTGGACTCGGGTCCCCTACGAGCAGGTAACCTCGCCGGTGGGCGTCGGACAACTGCTGGGCGACCGGACGAACTTCGCCCGCCGAGCGCTGGCCCACCTCCGCGACCGGTCCTTCGACGTGCTCCACGTCCACCTCCCCTTCGCGGCGGCAGTCCTGCTGACGATCGCGCCCGGTCTCCGCGAGAGGACCGTCTACACGGCCCACCTGGGCGAGCTCCGGCTCGACGCGCTGACCGACGACCAGCAGGGGACAGGCCCCGAGACAGGTGACAGTGGCAGTGAAATCGGTGACGACGATTCGGGTGGCATCGAGACGCCCTCGATCCTCTCGGTCGCGTCGCCGGACATCTATCTCGCTCGGCGCACGGCCCGGACGACCGTGCTCAACGAGGGGATCGCCGACGCGTTCGCCGACCGCGGCGTGGACCGCGAGTCGCTGTCGGTGCTCCCCAACGGCGTCGATCTCGACCGGTTCACGAACGTTTCGTCGACGGCCGTCGAACGCGTTCGTGAATCGTACGCATTCGGTGACGGCCCCACACTGCTGTTCGTCGGGACGGTCATGCCACGAAAGGGCGTCGTGGACCTCGTTCGGGCGGCCGGCATCCTCGCGGACCGTACCGTCGATGCGGGGGACGGTGGCACTGACGGGGATGCCCCGTTCGACCTGATCGTCGCCGGCGAGGACGAACTCGACGGCGACTACGTCGACACGGTGCGCGAGGCGGCCAGTGACGCCGGGATCGCGGACGCCGTCTCGTTCCCGGGCTTCGTCCCCGCCGAGGATCTGCCCGCGCTGTACGCCGCCGCGGACCTGTTCGTCATGCCCTCGCTCGAAGAGGGGTTCGGCATGACCGTCGTGGAAGCGATGGCTGCGGGGACGCCCGTCGTCGGTACGAAGGTGGGCGCGATCCCGGAGATCGTCGACGACGGCGACCACGGCTTCGTGGTCGATCCCGGCGATCCCTCGGCGCTCGCCGATGCGATGGGTGACGCCCTCGAAAGATTCAGGGAATCCGATACGATTATGCCAACCACTCGACAACGTGCAGGAGAGTACTCGTGGGCGTCGGTGGGACAGCGGTGTCGAACGATCTACGAGACGGTACAGGAGATAGCATGAGTCGCAATATCGTCATGGTTACCTACGACAGTCTGCGGGCCGATCACTGCGGGTTCATGGGCTACGACCGTGACACGACGCCCGCGCTCGACGCGATGGCCGAGGACGGACTGGTGTTCGAGAATGCGGTCGCGTCGGGCGTCCCGACGATCGCCTCGATGACCGCAGTGATGACCGGTGAACACTCGCTGGCCAGCCCGGAGATCGGGTTCAACACGGAGCAGCGCGAACAGGTCACCTCGCGCCCGACGATCGCCGAAGTGCTCTCCGACGCGGGTTACAGCACGGGCGCGCTCTCGCCGAACCCGCCCGCCTCGTCGTACTTCGGGTTCGACGACGGGTTCGACTGGTTCGAGGACTTCCTCGCCGAAGATCAGGGCGTCGTCGAGCGGGCCTGGAACCGGATCTTCCGGAGTTCCATCGAGGGCGGCGGGCTCTCGACGTACGTCAGGCTCGCGAAGAACGTCGCCACGAAAGACGAGATCCTGCGGCCGTGGGGCGACTTCTACGACGAGATCATGGCCTGGCGCGAGCGTGTCGAGGAACCGTACTTCCTGTGGGTCTTGCTGCTGGAACCACACCACCCGTGGATGCCCCCAGCCGACTACCAGCAGTGGAGTTCACGGACGGACAAGTACTGCGCGTTCAAGCAGTACTACGAGATGTTCACCGGCGGGTGGGAACCGGAGTTCGACGACGACGTGCACGACAGGCTGGTGAACCTCTACGACGACTCGACCAGGTACGGTGACGCCTTCCTGGAGCGGTTGCAGTCGGATCTGGCTGACGACGACCCCGCCTTTGTCGTCCACGCGGACCACGGCGAGGAGTTCGGCGAACACGGCCGCTACGGCCACCAGCCCTACCTGAACGAGGAACTGATCCACGTGCCGCTGGTGCTGGGCAACGTCGACGGCCCCGACCGCGTCGCCGATCCCGTCGAACTCCGCCAGGTCGCCCCGACGATCGCCGATATCGCCGGTATCGAGGGCCCCTTCGACGCGCCGTCGCTCCTGGCCGACCAGCGACCCTGGGTCACCGCGAAGGTGTTCGCGGACGGCCAGCGTCGGGCCGCCGTTCGAACGCAGTCGGGCAAGTACCTCGCCGACGGCGACCGAGAGGAACTGTACGATCTCGCCGCGGATCCGGGCGAGCACGACGACCGCACTGACGAGTCACCGGCGGGACGGGCGGCGTTCAGCGACGCCCTCTCCCGGCACGTCGCGACCGAGCAGGAGAAGCGCGCCGTGCGCGACGCCAGAACGGAGGTGAGCGAGTCGTGAGCGACGACCGGCCGAACATCGTCCTGGTGACGGTCGACAGCCTGCGAGCCGATCACTGCGGGTTCATGGGCTACGAGAAAGACACGACGCCGAACCTGGATCGAATGGCCGAGGACGGGCTGGTGTTCGAGAACGCCATCGCGCCGGGGCCGGCGACGCCGGAGTCGATGCCCGTAATCTTCACTGGACAGTGGCCGGTCGATCGTGGGAACGAGGCGGCGTCGGAACTCGAGGCGCGTCGCGAGCGCATCCGCGCACACATGAACGCTCGTGAGACGCTTCCGGAGCAACTCCAGCGACTGGGGTATTCGACGGGCGCGTTCACGCCCAACCCGTTCACGTCGCGTCACTTCGGGTTCGATCAGGGGTTCGACCACTTCGAGGACTTCATGGACGAGCAAAATCGCGGGCGGCTCTACCAGCGCGTCTTCAACGGCTTCCTCGAAGAGAGCGGTATCTCGTCGATGGCCCGCGTGTTCATGAACTTCTGGCAGCGCGAAGAGGTGTTCAAGCCCTGGGAGTCATACTACGACGACGCCATCGAGTGGGCGAACGACGCCGAGGAACCGTACTTCCTCTGGGTGTTCCTGATGGACGCGCACAACCCGTATATATCGAGCTCGGAGCATCGCAACCAGTCTCGCCTGCAGGAGTTCCACGCGAACTTCGAGTTCTGGCGACAGAGCCACGAGACGCCCTTTTCCGACGACATGCACGAGAAGCTCCTGACGGCCTACGACGACTCGATCCGGTACTCCGACGCGTTCCTCGGGCGGTTGCGCGAGGACCTGGGCGACGACTCGGTGATCGCCGTCACCGGCGACCACGGCGAGGCGTTCGGAGAACACGGGACGTACGGACACGAGCCGTACCTCTACCGCGAGAACGTACACGTTCCGCTAGTCGTAAACGGAGCTGATGTCCGTTCCAAGAAACGCACTGACACAGTCTCACTTCGATCGCTGCCAACCCTTCTGTCGAATATTGCTGACGGTACCGAGCTATCCGATTCTTGTTTCGCGTATGCGAAGAGCGCACAGGGTGGACGGGACGCGGTGTACGGAGACAAAGCAGGGGTACTGCGCGAACCGGAGGCATCCGACCAGGTAGCGTATCACGGTCCTGGTGGCGACCAACCTGTGGGCAACGCTGACTCGGAGCAGTTAATCAATTATCTTGAAGAATGGCAGCGCCACTTGCGCGAGCGCAAACGGATTGAACGAGCAACAGTGTCGGCCTCTGACAAGGTGAACCTATGAGTCGTAACGTGGTCTTCGTTACGATCGACAGTCTGCGGGCCGATCACTGCGGATTCCACGGGTACGAGCGAAACACTACGCCGACCCTTGACCGGCTTGCCGAAGATGGAATCTCTTTCGAAAATGCGATTGCACCCGGACCGACTACTCCAGAGTCGCTCCCTGCGATGTTCACCGGTCGATACCCAGACCGAGAGGGACGAGAGGGTGGCGGTGCGAACGACAGACAGGGACGGATACGCGAACTGATAGACACGAGCGTGACGATCCCAGAACGATTCGATGCGATGGGATACGAAACAGCGGCGTTCACTCCGAACCCCTGGACATCGCGGTACTTCGGGTTCGACCAGGGATTCGAGTACTTCGAGGACTTCATGGACAAGGATCGTTCGGCGGGTATCTGGGAGCGGATGGTCAGTAGTGGGGGTTCGACGGCGATGGTCGCGACTCGCCTCTTGCTGAGTTGGTTACAGCGCGAGAATACGTTCAAACCGTGGCGGTCGTTCGTAGATGAGGTGGAGGATTGGGTTGATCAGACCGAGAGTCCGTACTTCTTGTGGCTGTTCCTGCTGGACGTACACTTCCCCTATCTCCCGGCAAACGAACGTCGCACTCAATCCCGGTGGCGAACGTACGAGGCAGACCTCCGTCTCTATGCCGAACCACAGGACGAACCATATTCTCCGCGTGTTCACGACCAACTCGTGACCGCGTACGACGATGCACTTCGGGATACTGACGACTGTCTCGAATGGCTCTATGAATTCACGGACGAAACAGAAACGTCCATGGTCGTCACCGCCGATCACGGCGAAGGGTTCGGTGACCACGGGACGTACGGACACCACGACCAACTGTACGAGGAGAACGTCCACGTACCGCTTGTCGTTACCGGTGGTCCATCAGACTCAGTCACGGAACCGATTTCGCTCCGAACGCTCCCACGGCTCCTGACCGATGTTGCCAACGAGGACTGGCCTCAAGTCCGCGAAAAGACACGCCCGTTCGTCGGGACACAGACTGCCGACGAATCGCGGCAGGCGATCCGGGGGACCGACTGGAAATTCGTCCGTTCGGACGACGAGGGAGAACTGTATGTGTTAACTGATGGCGAGGAGCGCCCCCTCAGAGATATGGAGGCTCTTGGAGCCGAGGATCATCTCGTCGAGCAGTGGCACTCGGGCGTTCGGCAAGGACGAGAGATCGACATCGCGGCGGACGAGGTCACCAGAGAGGGGGGGATCTGATGACTATCGTCGTCGCCCATGCGGGCGATCTCAGTAACCCGAGCGGCGGGACAAACCGTGTCTCTGCACTGGCGGCTGGCCTACAGCAAGCGGGACATCAGGTAGTTCTCGTGGTTCCGGAACCGGACGGATCGCTCCCGGACCGACTGTCTGACGTGACGATGTCCATGGTCCCTGTAGAGACGGGTGGTGTCACCAACCAGCCGAAACGAGCGTATAAGATCGCTCGACGGGCAAAGCAGGAGGTCAGTGAACGAGATGGAACCCTTCAGTTCGAGCATTCGACGCTCGCTGGCGTCGGTTCGCTGGTCGGTTGTTCGGAGTATGTGCTCGATATGCATGACCTCGCGTTCCCGTCTCCGCTGTATACCGAACAACCGTTCGGCACACTGCTGAAAGCAGGTGTCCGCTGGATAGAGGGGCGTGGCATCAAGAAAGCAAGACGAGTGATCACCGTATCCGGTCAGATGGCAGATTTAGCGACCGAGGAGTGGTCGGTGTCGAGAGACAGGTTCAATGTCCTGCCGAACGGATACTTTCGAGAGACTGTCGAAGCCGTCACTCCGCGACAAACCGACGGGACGCGAGTTGCGTTCCTCGGGACGTTACATCCCAAACTCGACGTGGAGTCGTTCGTTGAGGTCGCCCGATTCGACGGTGTGGACGAACTCGCGGTCATCGGCGACGGCGCGAAGCGGGAGGCACTGGAGGATGCGGCGCACGACTACCAATCACTGCGAGTCTACGGACAGGTACCGGGCACTGAGGCGTACGACATCATCGCGGGGTCGTCGCTGGCGATCAACCCGCAACGACCGTCCCCGCTGCAGCGAGCTTCGTCTCCGGTGAAACTGTACTATTATGCAGCCCTAGGGGTACCGATGGTCGTTTCAGAGGGTCCAGATGTCGCCGCACAACTGGCCGACGCGGGCGCGGCAGAACTCGTCTCACCGGACGAGCGGTTTCACGAGCGGGTCGGTAGACTGATCACTGACCAGGAGCGTCTTGACTGGATGAGTGAAATGGCGCTTACGGCAGCATCAGACTGGAACTGGCGAGAGCGCGTCCGGGAACTGACGGAAATATACGAGACAATGGCCAATACTTATGCTGATCCTGACGAAAGAGCGATCGAACAGTGACTCGGTTAGACATATGAGTGGACAATTGTCGCGAATAACGAGTCATCATGTCTTCGCCACTGCAGCAGCCCTGCAGGCGATGTTTCTACTGGTCTTCACCGTCGAAGCACTCGGACTGTCTCTCTCGGTCATCAGACCGATCGTGGCCATTGCGTACCTGACTATCGTTCCGGGGTTGCTACTCGTCACGTACTTAGAGATTGACCACGATCTCGTCACGGTCGTCGGGTACGTTGTCGGACTGAGTTTTATCGTGACGATGGCCGTCGGCGGTCTCGCGAGTCTGATACTCCCGAGGCTTGGACTTGAGTCCCCGATGGATCCGCTTCCGCTGGCGATCGAGATGGTTTCCGTTACGACGCTTATCGCAGCCAGTGTCTGGCGGCGAGATCCGGAGTTCGGACTCGAGATTCCTTTCGGAGACTTTCTCGAACCATTTCCCCTCGCACTGCTGTTGCTGCCGTTCGTGAGCCTTCTCGGGACAGTCTACATGAAAGTCACCGACTCGAACATCGTCTTGCTTTATCTCTTGTTGGGGATCGCGCTTTTGCCTATCGGTCTCGTCTGGCGGTCGGAGACGAACCAGTGGTACGGGCTCGCGGTCTGGAGTGTCTCGGCATCCTTGCTCTATCACGGCGGCCTGTGGCCGTTCACAGCTGGGCACCAGCTATCGACTATCACTGTCGAACAAGGGCGGTGGGCAGTGAACTATGGTGACGGTATCGGCACCCTGTTACCGAACGGGGTGCTCTACCCGGCCTACGCTATCCTCGCCGACATCCCAATGAGTATCCAGTTTGAGGTGGTAAACCCGCTGTTTATCTCCCTGTTGCCGGTTCTACTCTACGCGGCGTTCCGGCGACAGACTGACGAGCGGAAGGCACTCGTCGGTGTTTGTCTGTTCATGTTTTCGTTCCCGTTCTACACGCTCTACCCGAACGGTGGTCGGGTTTCGACACCAGTCTTCTTCCTCGCGTTAACTGCACTTGCCGTTAGTGACGAGGTTATTCCCACTAACGTTCGTAGGGTTCTGATCCTCGCCTTCGCGGCCGGGATCGCCGTCTCGCACTATGGGACGGCATGGGTGGTCATGGGAGCGTTCTTCTTCTCCGGCTTGCTCTTGATCGCGGTCAGGGTCGCCGACCGACTGTGGCCAGGGCGCGAACGTCCTGTGGCCGAATCGGAGGGTGGGGGGGTCGGAGCCACCCCTACAGCCGACGGGGGGCATTCAAAACAGGGCCAGGCGCTGGCTGCTCGGACTGGAGGAGCTGGTCTACTTCGCTGGTCGTTCGTCGCGTTCTACACGGCGTTCGCCATGGCGTGGTATCTCTACACGGGGCTAGGAGGGAAGTTCAAAACATTGCCGAACCACGTCATTGGTGGGTTACGCGAGGCGCTTTATCAGGACGAGCTTTCGGGGACTGCGGTCCGCTCAGCCACGAAGAACTACGGCTCGTTTTCGATCTCGACGGCGAGACAGATTTACATCCTATTCGGCGCGCTCATGGCCATTGGTATTGTCTACATTGCGTGGAAGCGCGTGGTTCGTGACGAACGCGTCGTCGACGACGAGTTTCTCGCGCTCGGTGCTGGCTTCCTGGCCATCCTTGCGACTGCCTTCCTTCCCGTGAGCACGGGATTCAATACCGCTCGCGTAATGATGATCGTGTTCACGTTCACGGCGCCGTTCGCGGTGTTCGGTGCCGATGCGATCGTTGGCGTGCCGATGCGCCTCTGGAAGCGAGTTACTGACCGTGCGTCGGATTTCGGTGAAGAGAGGGACTCTGGCTTCGGACACCCCTCTCGTTCTGGTCGCGTCGTCGCTGTGGGGCTCGCTTCTCTGTTGGCTGTATTCTTGCTGCTCAACACCGGAGTTGTTTCAGAGGTAGCTACCAAGGGCTACGCTCCGAGTACTTCCGTGAGTCAAGAGCGATTGTCAAATAGTGAGGACCCCATTGAGCGATCCAAGGCCAGCGAGTGTCTCGGCTGCAGGGTCCAGACTCATGTATGGATTTTCGACAACCGTGGCACTAACGTTTCTCTCTATGGAGATGATCTAGCTGGCGCACAGGTTGACTACTACAGGGGAGAGATATCTGGAGAGGTCAATGGAGTACCATCGGGGTCAAGTTACAGTTCAATTTGGGAGGTTCGTAACGGAAAACATGGGCCCGCGTATCTCGTTCTTCTTCCGCACAATCTCGATACGGATGGGGTTTTTGTAACTGGGAAATATGACTGGCGCGCGCTTAGTACTGCTACGCCAATATTTAAAAACTCCTCAGTAATTTATTCCACTGGATATAATAAAATATACTTAACAAAATCCTCATATACAACCTAATAAATACCTCTGTTGTGAGCACTGCCAACTTCTGGTTCTCTTCAGTTGGCGTTTATCGGTCAAGTGCTTGATTCGTTCTCTCGTGGTCATAGTGGTGTCTAAAGCGTCTTAGCTACTGCTTCGATCTCTTCTGATTGCCCCGCCAGAATGAATGGAATGGTTGATCCCCTTTGTTACCGTCTCGAATCGTTTTTCATGTGCTGGCGGTCAAATTATACAAAAGTGACTATTTTGTGGCTTCCAAGCAGCATTGTTTGCCTCTGTCGGGAAGTAACGAAATATGGGTTCTATTGATTAAATATCACCTCACAATATTCTGGGAGGGTAATCTTGACCGTTTTATCCAGCGCCCTATTTTAGACCGGATTATTGGCTTATAACCATGCGACGAATATAGTAACGCCCAGATCGTTGGGTCAGTATTGATACTATCGTAAGCCCCTGTATATCTGATTTTCCCTCTCACATCCTCGTTTCTCACTCTTATTATCGAACTCAGATCAAAATAATGTAATATGCAAATCTTACTAGGGTATTTGATAGAATGGGTTGGATAATTATACTTCTTATCTAGTTCTTGAAACTCCACATCTTGACTTAATAAACCTAAAGCCACTTGGTCCGCGTTTTTCTTAGAATCACTTGCAAATTGAAATACTTCTTCGGTCCAGTCCAACCATTGCTCCCCGATCGCGTCCCGAGCAATTACGACACCGGCATTGTAATATGGTCTTATTTTTTGTTGATCTACAACTGTTGTAATTGTATGTTCTGGAATCTCTAAACCGAATCGATCATACAATGCCTCCCAATCTTCTTGTGAGTCAGATGATGTCCAGTACTTGTCAGTAGCTATATTAATTGGTACTGCAAGCAGATCAGAGTCTACATCCATCCTAATATTATTCAGTACCATTGTGTCCGTATCAACCAATAATGTATACTCACTCTCACCACGGCGTTGTGCTTCTATCAGTCCTTGAATTTTTGCAGAAATTGGATAATCCGGTATGGGAATATCCTCCGTAATGATACTATGTTTCCCCTCTAATTCCCGTAATATTGACCCATCGATATTTTGTATCTCAGACTCAGGTATAAATACGAAAGACTGATCAAAATTTCCATATGACCGAATACTTCGACTGAGATATATTGATTGTGTAGCTAGCTTTCCTTTCCCACTAGTAAATACAATGTCCATATTGAATGCTTAGACGTAGCCGAGCTCTTCCAAGCGTGACTTAGCCTGTGCTTCTACATTTTCGTCTACAACATTGACATTTCGGCGATCAATCGAACTTTTAATTTCTTCATATCGACTGATCATCTTTTTCTTCTCACCCTCGCTCCTTACAATAAATCCTCCATTAATTGTCTCGTACCCGTAATTGCCTTCGCTGGTTATGATCGCTGAAAGCGGCTTATCATAGTATCCATATTCGACTCCGTTTTCCGTGAGGGTTTCGTAGTGCCATGGTATCAAACCATGATACTCAATTAATCTATCTTCTGATTTATCGTTATCAATCAAATTTTGTCCTCTTGACTCAATTGGTATCCCAATTAGGTCTGTTATTGTCTTATGCACGTCCAGAATACTTGCAGTTTTATGTCTTGTTTTATTCTTGATTCCATCTCCACTAACGACAATAGGAATATGTGTTAGTTGTGGATAAACACCGAAGACATGATGCCAGAATTTGTTTTCACCCAATAACTCACCATGATCACTTAGTGTAATCACATAGTCAAATTTATCAGTAAGGATTGGGAATAATTTCTGGTATTTCTTATTCAGGTATTCTACTGATCGTCTATATGCGGCACATATATACTCTTCATTCTCTATCGAATTATCAAATGATTTATATATATCGTAATTCACACTTGAATTGTCTTTTGGTGCGTGATATGGCGTATGTGCTTCAACTGTATTAAATAGCACAAATTCATTGTCGCCGAAGTCTGTCTTCTTGACTCGGTTTATAATATCGTTCATTCCACCTTCTGCACCTGAATCTCGCCATTCTTCAAAGCCTTCAATGAGTGCGGTAAGGGTGGGGGAATCTGATTTTATGCAGTGGTTCACTGCTCGTAGAAGTTTCCAATCTTCATCATCATCTAACCCAGACATGAAATCTGACCAATCGATATTATGATCTGGGTTGATACTTCCTCTAGGGACGAATTGATCAAAACCTCGAGACCATCCATCGGTGAATGAAAGCATTGCGTTAGCCGTATAACATCTTGTTGTATACCCCGTTTCTTGAAGAATTTCTGGAAGAGTGTCTCCCGGACAATCTAGTGATGGGGATTTAGCGTGAACACCCACTTCACTAGGGTACTTGCCAGTGAACAATGATGCGTGGGCAGGTATTGTCCAGTGTGAGGTCGAATAGGCGTTTGTGAATTTTTGTCCAGGTATCCAATCGAATTGATCAAAGTGATCGTATCGCAGTGTATCTAATACCACTACTGCAATGGATGTCATAGAGCAATCATCGGTCTGATTCAAATTAAAGGCTATCAATATGTACGCTGTGAATGTGAGTCCTATGGCCCTCTGGATAACTAAAAAATACAATTAATCTTTCTGAATTCTATTTAGAATCATGCGCACAGGGGTCAGCTCCATTCCGATTCGGTCTTCGAAAAGCAGCAATAATTTCTCATCACGTTGTTCCAGTGCAAATCGCACGATTACAACTGGATAAATAAGCCCAACTAGTAGTATTGTTGTCCAAACAGGCAACCCGGTTAATAACGCTGTTCCCCATCCAACAACAGATGCAGCACCTATGATTCCGGCAGGTTTGATAATGTATTTATCGATTGGATGTAGCCGATACTTGTAGTATACTATTGACATGCCGAATATATCGCCAATAACTGATGAAATAGAAAGTGCAAGGGCACCCCCCGTAATGCCAAATATTGGAATCAATATGTAGTTAGCAGCTATATTTACTATAACTTCGACAAAGACTCTATATGAGGCAATACGACTATCGCCAAGTGCGACAAGCGTAATACCGTTGAATCCTGCAATCATTGCAAACATTTTGCCTCCAGCGATAATTCTTAATGCGAGAGTTCCATCTGAATATTCTTTACCAAATAATAAGTTAATGACAATATCTGGAGCAAAGAATAGGACGGTGAAAATTGGGATCGAGATCATCACCACCCATTTGGTTAATCCCTGATATGTTGATAGCATTTCTTGGTATTTTTCTTCCTCGTTAAGCCGGGTCAATACTGGGGGCAAGAGAAATGAAATAGTCGCGACAACAGCAGTCATCAAATTTCCCAGTTGAAGTGCAATATTATAGTTGCCAACTCTTGACGACTCTAAAAAATATCCTAACATATATATGTCTATATTCGAATTAAGAAATCCCATTCCTTGCATTGCGATTAGTGGTATTGAAAATGTTAAAACAGAGCGATACATCCTTACTGATGGCCCTCGTATTCTTGGTAAAAATCTCAACGATAGTACAATTGCAATTAGGCCCGCTATTATTGCTGATCCCGTTTGACCTGCTACAGCGCCACCGGCTTCGAAGCCACCCAGCACTAACCCACCGATTAAGAGCATCCGTGAACTGGGTTGTACAAGTTGGTTTACTATTGCGTGGGTTTTCGCATCACGCGTACCGCGCGCTAGTGCCACTGCGTTATTTTTGATGACAATAAATGGAACGCCCGCTGATGCAATTCGAATTAATGGCGTAATTGCACTTTCGTTAAACACATGTTGTGCAATGATTGGTGCTGATAGGAATATCATGCCACCTGTTATACATCCAGAAACTATACTAATCACAAAACCTGCACGGACAACCCCTCTAGCCTTTTTTCTGTCATCCTCATATTTGGGAAATTGCTGCATGAGGCCATCATCTAGACCAAGTGTGGCAATCAATCCTGAAATATTAAGAACCGCAAGAGCTAATACAACCTCTCCGTATGCAGTCTGTGTAAGCAACCTAGCCATCACAATCTGAGTCAGAAAACCGAATCCTAGCGCTATAATCTTGCTACCAGATACTAATATTCCTCCAGAGAGAATTTTAGCAAGGGATTCATCCGATCCATCTTCTGAAGACCCATCCATCTGTTTTGAACGTGATCGTCAAGGATGTATATTTGCTGTTATCTGAACTCTCCACTGTCTAGTTTAGCATTTCGTCTGCTGGCGTTCGTCTGTTGAGCGATTGATGTAGTCGTTACTGATTGTGGCACTGTCTAGTTCTGGATCTCGTCAGCTATCGTTCGTCCATCAAGTGCTTGGTTTAGCTTCGTGGCTGTAGTGGTGTCTGAAGTGTCGTAATCACTGTCTGGTGATTACTTGACTGCCCCCGGTAGGTGTGGAAGCGGTCGATTGGCATGGTGACGGTCTGGAACTACTTTTCGACGTGGTTTCAGGTTCGGTAGTTGAGCTGACCGCTCAATTCGTGATGTGCAAAGGCAGTCAAATCACCATCAACATCGACGAGAAACTCTGTCTCGGCGAGATTATGTTTCTCGGTGAGGGGTGGAGGAACGGCGTCCTCAGAATCTGCCATTTCTGTGGGCTGTACGAGAGCTCTGTTCTCGTGAACGCTGTTGGATCGGTCTCACGGCGGCTAAAAATATCAATTTCAAAAAATAAATTTGAGTCGGTATCGACCGCCGCGTAGGACCATTTTTGTTTCCATCGACAGTACCATTAAATTATTAGATTGCGTCGATATATGTCGGCAAAACAAAGAAGTTGAAGCGGGTGAGTAGCGGTTTGGATGAACGTTACCACCCGCTTCACCGAGGAGATTGTGTCGCTGCGAAAAAGCTATTGCGACGATCCTGACGAAACTGTCGCCCCAGAAGGCGGCGACAGCTTCGCAGAGTACGCGATGATCTCCCTCCACAGACTGCGGATTTTCCTCGACGAGACCTACGAGATGATTATCGATCGGCTGGAGGTGATACCGCCAAATATGGATATCCTCGGGCTTGAGGCTGACGATCTCTCGTATCCATCGACGTTGAATAAGTGGTTCGATACGATCGTGATGCAGGTCTGGCGAGTGTTGCTGAGCCACTCGGCACACCTGCACTCGCCATCGCCGCACGTGGCCGTTCACGCGATCTATTACAAGCGATCACCAGCGAGCAAACACTACTGCGACTGCACGAACTACCGCGTTCAGATTGTCGAAGCGACAAAACTCGTCGATACAGAGACGCAAGCGATTTTGCACGTGCATTGTACGACCACCCGAGAAGGAAGCGACGCGGACGTGTGTGTGCAACTCGCCCGCCGGTACGCAGGTGAGTTGCAGACCCTTGCCGCGGACAAAGGCTACGACAGCCAGCCACCCCGTGAGACGCGCCGAGACATGGGAATACACCCACTCGTGAAACATCGCGTCTTCGCTCCGTACGGCCACGCGCACAACGCACGAATCGAGGACGATCTCTACAACCAGCGCTCAATGACAGAAACGGTGAACTCCTCGGTCAAGCACTCGAACGGCTCCGCCGTCCGTGCACGTGAATGGTACCGTGAGTTCGTCCTGATATGTACGGTCTACAACATCAAGCAGTACGTGACCACCAGATTCCTACGCCTTATGGCGATTCAATGGAGACGAACTATTAGATGTCCTGTCCCAAGAGTTACCGCTTTAATATCAATTCAATGTTTTCCCACTCGTCCCAATCAATTTCTAAAAGGTCGATCAAACCATCCAGATATTTGGGATCCTCTAACCGGGGTTCGTACACAGCTAAGGAACATTCAAATCCTGCCTCACGAAGTGTTTCGACGGTCCACGACAGTGTTTTCTCGTCCCGCAGCCGACGATGGAGTTCGATGAAAAGTACGAGACTGGAGTCAGCATTGAGCAGTTCGCTCATCCCCTCCAAGATCTCAGCTTCGTATCCCTCAACGTCCATCCGGACTACATCGAGATCCGCAGGCTGAAGATCGTTCTCGATTAGGAACTCGTCGACGGCGTACATATCAACCGTTATCGAGTCGCCAGTCGCCCCGAACTCAGGTGCCGCTTCGATCCGAGAGCAATTCGATTTTGTGCTCAAGTTGAGGGTCGCGTCTCGGGTTTCATTTCCGAAGGCACCCTGTATAACCTGGATCTGGTCTTCGTAATCGTTCGCCTGAATTCCACGAGAGAGCAATTCGAGGTTTCGAGGGTCAGGTTCGACTGCGTAGATGTCAGCTTGGTCGCCCAGAACCGCAGCCTCGATGAACGCATAATACCCGATGTTTGCACCACACTCCAGCACGGTCACGTCGTCGTTCGATTTATCCCGAAGGCGCTTCAGTTCGGAACGCAAGCCAGCGACGGCCTGCTCTTCCCGAGAACCCCAGCGGGCCAAGATAGTCGAAATACCTTCGTCGTTCATATCTAAGCTCATCTGGTTTCCTTGGATTTCCCGAACCAGGACGCTATCATGGTCAGCTTTCAGTTTCTGATAGGCAGTGAGCACGTCAGGCCCAGGGATTGAACATACGTGTAGCGCGGCCTCCAGTGGATACCCCTTCTTCATTAGGTGGGAGACGGCTCTCGAATGCGACCGAAGCACTGTTTTCGCGAGGTCTGGCTCCGAGGATGCCTGCCGGACCTTTGATAACATAGTTCCAATATACTAACTTAGATATGGATAAATCCACTGGAAGGCACTGTCTAGTTCTGGACCTCCTGGGCTGGCGTTCGTCTGTCGAGTGCTTGGTTGGGCCGTTCGTGGTTGTAGTGTTGTCTGCAGCGTCGTAACCAATGTCTGGCGCTCGCTTGACTGCCCCGCCAGTATGTGTGAAAGCGGTCGATTTGCATGGTAATTGTCTGGATCCATTTTTTGATGTGGTTCCGAGTTCGTTAGTTGAGCTGACCGCTCAATTTGAGACGTGCGAGGGAAGTCAGATAGCCGCCAGCATCGACGAGAAACTCTGTGACGGTGAGATCGTATTTGTGGGTGAGGCGATGTAGGAACGCCGCTGCGGGGTCGGTCCCGCGACGGCCGACCACGTCGATTTCAAGCAATACTTTGAGTTGGTGTCAATCGCGGCGTAGAGTCACTTTTTTGCCGTCAACTTCCATCTGTGTCTCGTTGACCGCGACCCACGACGGCGACGCCATCGGTGGGTGTCGCTCTGCGCTTCAGACAGCGTGTGAACCCAGTTCCAGACCGCGACGTGAGATCGATCGACACCTAGCGGGTCTAAGATGGCGACCGTCTCCCTGACCGACAGTCCCGCAGTGTGGAGACGCACCCCAAACCACTGGACGCGTGTCGGTGTACGCTCATCCTCCCAAACGTCTTGATTGTCCTCGCCCAACGTTTCTTTGGGGAGGGCTGCGAGTTGCATGGACACTTCTCGCTACGGCCACCTCGTTCCTCAATCCCTCAAATAGACAGCGCCGTGGAAACTGATTTATCTGTGCTCCGTTTGTAATTGATGTAACGCTCTGTTCGGAGTCGGATGCAGACATGAAAATTGGACTCATTGTGCTGGATACGCTTCGCTACGACACTGCTAATCGCGAGATTTCGACGCTTAGACATCAATCGGACCACGCGTTCCAGAATGTCCACTCTACGTCACGGTGGACTGTCCCGGCGCATGGTTCGCTGTTCACTGGCTTGTACCCTGCCAAGGCAGAGACGATCTCCGATGACCGTTATCTCGACACAGATCATCCAACGATCGCGGATCAATTCTCGGATGCCGCATACGCCACGTATTGTCTGAGCAACAACGTTCACATCGATCCGTTCTTCGGGTTCACACGTGGGTTCCAGTCGTTCACCCGTGGTCCGGCACTCGCAAAACGTCCTAGCGGACGCAATCAGGTGTTCGACTGGGATGAACTCTTTTCGAAACTCGACGACGGACCGATCAAATATGCACAGGCAGTAAAAGCGATCGTCGAATCTGATGCACCGACGATTTCGACGATCAAGACTGGCTTCGAAATGGCCCGCGCACCGCCAGTCAACCAAGCGACGAACGATATCAATTGGTTCCTCGACGAGTTCGACTCTATCGCTGACTCTCCCCCGGACGACCTCTTCCTGTTCGCGAATCTGATGCCCACTCATTACCCATACGACCCGCCAGAGAAATACTGTGACCTCGAACCGCTCGACACCGACCCACTTGAACTCACGCTCCGCGACGACCCTGTTACCGACGAGGAACATGAACGTCACCTCCGAAACTACGAGGGCGCAGCACGCTATCTCGACGACGAACTCCCGCAGGTGATCGACGCGATTGACTGGGACGCATTGTTCATCGTCGGCGATCACGGTGAGCTGTTCGGCGAACACGGCATTCGTGGTCACGAGTACGGGATGTACGAAGAACTCACGCACGTCCCGGCGCTCGCGTTCGGCAACGAAATCCCCGAAGGCGAGACCGACACTGTCGCGAGCCTCCTCGACGTTCACCGCACGTTGCTCGACATCGCTGGCATCGAGCCACCGAGTCACGTCCGCGGTGAGAACCTGTTCGAACTCTCCGAAGACGACGATCGGGCCGTCTACGCCGAGAGCGTGGGCTGTGGCCAGTACGATCCCGACGCCCAGGGGACTGCTGCGAAAGTGCCGCCATCGTGGGGCGAAGAGCACTACATGTTGCGAACGGACGACGCGATGCTCATCCACGACAAGGACGGAACCAGGGTCGTCGACACCGACGACGGAACCGAGATTGAGGACAGCGGACTGGAAGAGCGTGTCGAGCGACTCCGGGCGGACCTCGGTGACTACGGTGGAGACGAAGAGTCGTCAGCGGACGACGTACCAGACGAGATCGAAGACCGCTTAGAACACCTCGGCTACAAGTAACAATGTCTGACCCGCTCCGCGTCAACTTCTTCACGCTCACGCCCGGCGGCGGGTCCGAGCACATCTACCTCGCAGCCCTCCGAGACGCCCTCACCGACCGCGAGGTCGTCTCGGTGGAGGACTGGCGCGACGCCGACGTGGTCCACCTCTTCGAAGTGAACGCGCTCACGACGGAGACGATCAAAGCATTCGAGTTCCCCACACTCCTCCGCATCCTCCGTTCGGACACCCCACTCGTCATCTCGACAGACGACCTGTACTTCTCGGACGACCCAGAGCTCACCGTCAGACCGGAACTCTACTCGCTCAACCACTGGCTCCAGCGCCAGCTCTTCGGGCGCGCCGACGCGATCATCGCCATCTCGGAGAGCGTTCGCGGGCGACTCGAACCCCACGTCACAAACACGCCGATTCACGTCGTACGCCACGGTGTCGACGACGACTATCGCGACTCCTACACCCCTACGGACGACCCGTTCGTCCTGCACGTCTCGCTGGCGGCCCCGCGGAAGAACCCCGAGGCGGTCGTCGAGGTCGCCGAGCGACTCGACGGCCGCATGGTCGTCGCGGGCAGCGGGTGGGACGAGCGGCTTGCCGACGTGCCAGCCGTCGAGACGCCGGGGTTCGTGCCCGAGGACGAACTGATCGGCCTCTACCACGACGCGTCGGTCTTCTACTTCCCGACGTTGCACGAGGGGTTCGGCCTGCCCGTCCTCGAAGCAATGGCAGCCTCCACGGCGATCGTCACGTCGGACGTGTACTCTGTGCCGGAGGTCGTCGGTGACGCCGCTCTTCTGCACGATCCCCACGCCGTCGATGACCACTTTCTGGAGATCGAGCGACTCCTCGACGATCAGGCGCGACGGCACGAGCTTGCAGAACGGGCTCACGAGCGCGCCGCAGAGTTCACGTGGGCCGACGCCGCTGCGGAGACCCACGAGGTGTACCGATCGGTTCTCGATAGCCTCCTGTGAAGCACGTTCGCGTAGCGATCGTCGCTTTTGGTCAACGGCACAGCTATTCGGAGAGTGTCGTAACAATGGCATCACAAAATTCGATTCGCCGACAACTGATCAACAGGTCCGGAAGCATGAGTATCGGATAGCTGGATTCGTCGTACTAGTTGATCACACTCTGTTGTTGTCAAAGAAGCCGAGACGGATTGCACACTGTTTATCCTCTTTGAAGTAATCAATGAAGGCTTAATGTGAGACACCGAGAACGAGGCGAGCGATGTGAGCGAGAGCTATACTGGATGGGTGTCAGTTTCCGGTGATATCTGGAGCGGTTGTCGGTGATTTCTCCATATCATCGTAGGAACGAGAAATTCCACTTGGCACTGTCGTCTTCGACGGGTTCACGGTCGGATTTAACTTAACGGACTCGAGTTTGAGATGGATAGCGTAGATTAGTTAATATTAAAAGAAATACATAGAATAATATAACTAAAGATTATATATTAATAAAGGGTGGATTTAATACCGGTTGGTCAAGACCAGCCCAGCCATGTTCGCGACCGTGGCCTGCACAAGCCCGCAACCGATGTGTGAAATAAAAATTCTGTAGAGTGATTCAACTTCCAATTCAGATATTTTGTTGAGTTCGCCACAGCGTTACAAATATCCCAAACAACTCCGCTCTCAATCTTAGCTACAATATTCTACCATTTCTCACAACCACTGCTAAGCGGAGAACATCCGTAAACTCTACTTCTAAGCAACGAGTTCACTAGAATATGGGTGGATTCTGTAAAGCGTGGTGGGTACTCTGTTGGCAAGAACATGGGTGGAAGTCTCTCTGGAGATATCCATTCGGAATAGTCAAAGCGATACCGTACTTCGTAGCTTTCCGAGTTACAGATTTTGAGGATAACTCTTAGACAGCTTATCTGGGTGACAGTTAGGTTAAGAGAGTGAACCTATTGGTTACAAGCGGCATTGCTATTGTTTTGACCATAAATATGGTATTCGCCAATCTGAGTACTCTGTTGGTAATTCCGTCGGATTGCGATAATAGTATCTTCTGTCCAGTAACTGTCTTCTGCTTCTGCGAGTGTGCGTTTTAACACAATACATGAGATATTTCCACGCCTGAGGCGTTCGGTAAGTAGCGAACCATTCCAGGTACCTTGCTCGGCCAATTGATTAAGTAGCAATGGATCATTCGTTATAGCCCGGTCACTATGGACTGTGAGGCCAACATCTTCAGAGAGAACAGGTCCATTGATTTCAGACACATTTGAAGCCACCGCAGATGCACCTGTTGGTGCTTGAACCGGTGCTAAGACGGTCGCAGCCGCAACTGAAGGTAGTAGTAGTTGTGCTGAAAGGAAAACTGTGAGAATTTGACCGGCTGTAAACTGAGAGCTCAGTGAAACCTTACCCACTTTTGGAACAATAAGCCCAGCGAATAAATGAAGCGCGAGTAGCAATTCGAGAGCGTGGTTAAGTGAGGTGCCAGATCGGGTGAGATAGAAGACCGTTAGAATGAATGCGACAGTCACATATACGAACGGAAAGGACTGTGGTGAGATTTTTGACCGATTTGAGATTCCTGCTAGCGTCAGCGCTCCTAGCAGCGGAGAGACGACCGCGACGAACTTCGCCAGTCGTGTCAAAGAATGGTAGATTGAGAATGAAACGGATTGGTTATATTCTACTAAATGGGTCCAAGCAACTCCATCGGAAAGAACGACCAATACCCCGAGTATCGACAGACCAATAATTCCTGTGAGGATGCCAAATTTCACTGAGCGTATATATCGATGATTAATAAATTCCGTTACCGCAATCGCAATTGGGAGGGCTATGAGACTCTGTTTCGTAAAAAGCATCGCAACTAACAGGATCGAGACGGTGAGGAGTTGTTTTTGGCCTTCTAACCGGAGATAAAACGCTATTGCTGCAGATCCAAATGCAACTCCTAACATGTCGACTCTCGCAAAAATCCCATATTTGAATCCTACTACAGGACTTAGAAGGAATGCGAGTCCAAGAACGATCGGCAGAACCGTGTTACAATCTCCTCGAATATTCCTAATAGATGTTATGAGAAAGAAAGTACTGATTCCTGCAGCAAGCAAAGAAACGAGGCGGCCAGCAAAAAATGGATCGTCAAGGAGTTGTGTCACACCAGCTGTGACGGTAGCGTAGATTGGTGGATAGATGCTGAGTATGAATGGTGGTTCCTGTAACGGCTGGTAAAACTGCCCAAGATGTGTGGACAAATATAATGTGGTACCCTCTCCGTAATTCACTTCAAATGGCGTAGTGAATGCCGCAGTAAGATAGAAGACGAGCGCAACTACCGATGGCATTGCTGCAATTGCGAATAGCCAGAATGAAGATATCTGATCTCCCCTCCAATTGAGCTTACCTTTCATACCGTCATCATCTAAAAATCGAGGTGTAAAATGGGTTCGGATCGGGCTGAATATGATGAGGGGCAATACTATTATAAACTCCTTGTCATATTATTATATAGTTGGTACGAATATGGCTAGTCGTCAACAGCACGTCGCCTGTGAACCAGTCCACGTCCCTGGCGGATGAAAGGGCGAGCCGAGCTCGCGCCCGTTCGAGTCGCCTGAGCGGGCCCTATCCGAGCGAGTGACACGAGCGAGGATATCCCGGTCAGCGACCGTGAGCGCGGCGAGGGCTTCAGTGTTCACCGGTCGCGATGCGAAGTAACGGTGCGTCAGTTGCAGCCAAGAACGTTCCACCCCTCAACCACAGACACCGTCACGCCCCATCGAGCACCGTCTCGAACAGCTCTAGTTCTTCGTCCCGGGAAATGTACTCGGCGTCCATGCAGGCGTGCAGTGCTTTGCTCAGGAGTTCCGTGTCGACGTCGTCCCCGGACTGCGACCGCTCGTCGGCGGCGAGACGTTCTTCGAGCGTGTTGACGCGCTCTACCAACTCCTGCACCGTCGTCGCCGAAGCACCCTTCTCCGATCCGTTCGTCGACGGGCCGTCCGGGCCAGCGACGGGTTCGTCCAGTACCCGGTCGACGAACGCGCGTCGCGACTGCCAGTCGAACCCTGAGATGTCGTTGACGCGCTTGGAGATGGTCGCGCGACTCACGCCGAGCGTGTCGGCGATCTCGGCCTGCGTCGCGGTCGGGCGTTCACGGATCGCGTGCAAGGTCTCGCGCTGGCGTTCGGTCAACTGCGACGGTGCGTCGACCGTCTCGCCCCCGCTTTCCTGGGGGTTCGCTTCGTCCGGTTCGGTGTTTGATTCGTCCGGTTCGGGTTGTTCGGTCGGCTCGCCGGTGTCGGGGGTCTCTCCGGTCGCGTTCTCCACGGCGGTCGCGCCGTCGGCGACGGCCGTCTCGCCGTCGGGAGCGCCGCTCGTCTCGTCGTCGGCGGGATCGCCGTACTCGTCGAGGACCTGTGCGACCAGTTTCTCGGAGGCACCGCTCACGTCGTCCGCGATCGCCGTCGTCGACGCGGTCGGGTTCGACGCCGCGATGTCGAGGATCTTCTTGTGTATCAGTGCGCGCGGTTGCGCCGATCCGGCTCCACCAGACCCGGAATCACTGCCGTCGTCGGCTCCATCCATACCCATCAGTTACGATGTTGATCTGTCTGCTTATTAATATGGTCACTAGTTTCACACTGCGAAGACGCGTACCGTGTCGCTGTGTTCACGTAATTCACGCTTACTCTGATTATAGATAATTACGATCAACAGTAACGTTTGTAACTGTTTTCCGGGACCTGCAGCGACGCCGACGCGACGGGAATCGACTCGTTCGAGGGTTCAGACGACGGGATCGCGAATGCCAAGATGTCGTCCCCGTTCGAGTCGTCCCACAGGGGCAGCAACTAAGCAGTCGTTACGCCCACTCCTGGGCGAGTCCTCACCGTCAGGTTCCGACGAGAGCCGACCGCACACACCATTCAGGATATCAACACGTTATATTCCTAGATGGCCATTGTCGGACACGACTATACGTGCGTGACTGACACACAGTCGTATGGCCGACGAGAACGTCACGTACGTCACGAAAGCCTGTGCCTACATCGTCAGGGACGGGTCGGAGTTGCTGGTGTTCGAGGGACCGGGCCACGACGGGCTCCAGATCCCGAAGGGAACGGTCGAAGGTGGCGAGACGCCACGCGAGGCCGTGTACAGGGAGGTCATCGAAGAGAGCGGGATCGCGACGTTCGGGCAGCTCACCCACCTCGTCACCGACGTGTGGACGCGTCGGGAGTCACCGCCACGGCGGTACGTTCGACACTTCTACGCCCTCACGGTCCACGAGCCGCGCGACGCCTGGACTCACACCGTCACTGGATCGGGCGCGGAACGCGGCACGGAGTTCGACTGTTTCTGGGTCGAACGTCCGACCGAGGCCACTTTCGCGCTCGACCTCGACGACTACGTCCACGCGCTGGGCGGCGTCACCAGCGGCGACGGAACGGCCGGCGTCGCCGCCGACTGATTGAGCACTCGCGAATCGAAAACGCGGGTCCGGCGTCGGTCTCACCCGGCGTCGCGAACTCGGACCCACAGCCGGAGCGTCTGGTCGGGTTCGCCAGTCGCCCGCTGGCCCTTGTAGAGTCGGAGTTGCAGGCGATGCTCACCCGCCGACTCGGGGCTAAAGGAGACGTTCGACTCCCACGTGGCTTCGTCGTCGACGGTCACCGACCGGTCGAGAATCGTCTGTTCGGAGAGGTTCGCCTCGAGCCGATAGCGCTGTGTACCGTGTTCGTGGTTCGTGAGCCCGACGACGAACCGGCCGCGCTCACCGACGGTGAGGTTCGTCGGGTAGTCGGTCGCGTTGCCGCCCGGTCCGAGGACGTAGAACTCGGTGTAGGGGTCGGTCGTCTCGGGCGGGTTGGCGGCGACGTACACCACGCCCGTGAGCGACGCGGCCAGCAGGACGAGCAACACGATCGTGAGCGTGCGCTGGATCGGGTCTGGGGGGAGGAGCCCCGGCTCGGCCGTGGCGCCAGAGCGGTCGTCGTCGGACGGTTCACTCATCCGTTTGCTCCGTCCGCTCGGTGAGTGTGTTCACGTCGGCCGTCGAGAGGCGACAGGCGGCAAAAACGGTTCCGGAGCATCGTCGCGTCACTCGGCGATCGCGCTCATGAAGAACGAGCCGAAGATCGTCTGCAGTCCGAGGACGATCGCCGTGAACGCGATGATGTCGCTGGTGAACAGCGGGAGCTGTGAGAACCCGCTGGCTGCCCACTCGAAGAGCAGGTAGAGCGCGTACGCCGACCCGAGCGTAAAGAGCGCGAGCCCGGTGACGACCCCCTGTTCGAGCCGGAGGTTCTCCGTGATCCACGTCGTCACCCGATCGCTCGGCCGGCGGATCGGGTCGCTGGCCACCGTGGCGAAGACGCCGAAGCTCCCGATCTGGTAGCCCACCAGCGTCAGCAGGCTGCCCGCGATCAGCGAGTGGGTTCCCAGGTGCAGCCCCGCGAGTTCGACGCCGCTGTAGGACAGCCCCATCACGAGCAGTCCGAGCGCGCCGAACACGAGTCCGGGGATCGAGAACAGGTACCCCGGCGCGTTCAGGAGCATGAAGCGGACGTGACGCCACCCGTCACGGAAACTCTCCAGGGTCGCCTCGCCCTCGCGTTCGTGGTACGTGATCGGGACCTCCTCGATCGTGAGGTCGCGCGCGCCTGCGTCCATGATCATCTCGCTGGCGAACTCCATCCCGGTCGTGTCCAGGTCGAGTTCCGCCAGCGCCCGCCGGCTGAACACGCGCATCCCGCTGTGAGCGTCGCTGACACCCGCGTCGTAGAAGGCGTTGAGGAAGCGCGTCAGCAGCGGGTTGCCGACGTACTGGTGGAGCGGCGGCATCGCACCGTCCTTGATCTCCCCCTCCAGCCGACTGCCCATCACCATGTCGGCGTCGCCTCGCGAGACCTTCTCGAAGAGCTTCGGCAGCTCCTCGAAGTCGTACGTCGTGTCGGCGTCGCCGATCGCGATGTACTCGCCCCGGGCCCGCTCGAAGGCGTAGCGATAGGCGTAGCCGTAGCCCGGTTCGTCGGGTTCGACGACGATCGCCCCGTTGGCCGCGGCGAGCTCGGGCGTGCGGTCGGTCGAGCTGTCGCTGATGATGATCTCGGCCGTGATCTGGAGCTCCTTGACCGCGTTTTTGATCCGGTTGATACACTCGACGATGCCTGCCTCCTCGTTCAGTGTCGGCATGACGACACTGAGGACGGGTTCCAGATCGCTCTCCTCGGGGAGGATCAGGTCCGTCTCGACTGACACCTCCTCTTGTTGGCGCTGTCGTTGGCCGGTCTCACTGCCGATCTGTTTTTTTGTACTCATCTATACCCCCCACTACCGTTCCGTACGCCCTTCGATGGGGCTCGACCCGCATTCCACACACGCGTAGACACCATCCACCGTTTCGACCACCGGTGCGTTGCACGAAATGCACTTCAACGTCGAGCCACGGGCGCTCCGTGGATATCGAGCCATTCCTTCATCAGATATCTCAATTTGAGACACTATATAGCTGTTGGCTTGCTTGAATGTTACCCGGTTCTCGAAAATGTGCGTGACTGCGGCCGTATCTATGTATATTTTTGAACGAGAGATTGAGTATTTTAGAATTGATACACGGAACGTGGAGCTGAATTGACCCACATCTCACAGGAGACCGTCACGTTTCGTTCCGCGACTGTCGAACGGGAGAGCAGGTGCTAAGTTCAGTGTGTGATCGGCGGACTCACAGGGGAGCTACTCTCTCGCTGGGACGATACTGGGCGACCGTGAACCGATTCACGGTGCGTGAAATCACGTGACGGGCTTCTCGTCACTGTTCGCACGACTGGCTGTGGCTGTGGTCGGTTTCGGCACCCCAGGGGACCAACCCCATCGCGGCGTGACGGCCCGCAGTAGCACAGGTCGCTACAGCCGGTAGACGACCGCTTCCCACGGTTCCAGATCGCGCGCTGTCGGATCGGTCGGCGGGGTCTCGGTGTTGGCGTACAGCACGTCCGCGCCGGTGGTATCGACGCCGTCGCCCGCGAAGGTCGCCGGGTCGCTCGACCAGTTGAGGACGACGAGCACCTGCTCGTCGCCCAGCGTCCGGGTGTACGCGTAGAGCTGTTCGTCGTCGGGGACCAGTAGTTCGTAGTCGCCGTAGACCAGCACGTCTTCTTCGTGGCGCAGGTCGATCAGACGGCGGTACTGGTTGAGAACCGACGACGGCTCCTCGGCCTGTGCGGCGACGTTGATCTCGGTGGCGTCGTCGTTGCACTTGAGCCAGGGATCGCCGTCGGTAAAGCCCACGCCGTCGTCGTCAGACCACTGCATCGGGGTGCGGGCGTGGTCGCGGCTCTGGTGGTTGACGACCTCGCGGATCTCCTCGTAGGCGTCGATTCGACCCTCGTTGATCGCCTGCTCGACGTGGCCGATGGTCTGTGGGTCGTCGATCTCGTCGAGGCTCCGGAAGTCGGCGTTGGTCATCCCGATCTCCTCGCCCTGGTAGACGTAGGGCGTGCCACGCATCGTCAGCAGGAACGTCGCGATCAGCGACGCCGACCGCCGGTGGTTGGCCTCGTCGCCGAACCGGGAGACGAGACGGGGCTGGTCGTGGTTGCCCAGGAACAGCGCGTCCCAACCACGACCCGCCAGCGCGTCCTGGCGTTCGGTCATGATCCGCTTGAAGTCGGTGAGGTCCCACTCGCCCACCGTGTCGGGGTCCCAGCCGCCGTCGACGCCCATGTGGCTGAACTGGAAGATCATGTCCAGCCCGAGGTCGGCGTCGAGGTAGTCGGCGGCCTGCTCGATGGAGGTGTGGCCCATCTCCGCGACGGTCGTGATGTCGTACTCCGAGAGCACGTCCGCCGAGAGCTCGGAAAGGTACGCTTCGAGGTGGGGGCCGTGCGAGAAGTGTTCGATGCCCGTCGGGCTGTGCTCGGGGTCGCCGTCGGGCAGACCGTCGGTCTTGGACATGTGTGAGACGGCGTCCATGCGGAACCCGTCGATGCCACGGTCGAGCCACCACGAGACCACGTCCTTCATCTCCTCGCGAACGTCGGCATTGCGCCAGTTCAGGTCGGGCTGGTGCTCGTCGAAGAGATGGAGGTACCACTGCTCGCGGGCCTCGTCGTAGCTCCATGCGGGCCCGCCGAAGATCGACTCCCAGTTGTTGGGCGCGACCTCGTCCTCGGGACCGTCGTCGGTGTAGTAGTCGGCCTCGCCGGCGGGGCGGCCGTCACGCCAGTGGTAGTAGTCGGCGTACTCGCCCTCACCGCGTCGGGAGCGCTGGAACCACTCGTGCTCGCTGGAGGTGTGATTGAGCACGAGGTCCATGATGAGGCGGATGTCCCGGTCGTGGAGTTCTTCGAGGAGGCGCTCCCAGTCGGCCATGTCGCCGTAGGTGTCGTAGATCGACTGGTAGTCACTGATGTCGTAGCCGTTGTCGGCCTGGGGCGAGTCGTACACCGGGCAGAGCCACACCAGGTCGACGCCGAGGTCATCGATGTAGTCGACCCGGTCGATGATTCCCTGCAGATCGCCGACGCCGTCCCCGTCGCTGTCCGCGAAGCTCTTCGGGTAGATCTGGTAGACGACGGCTTCTTTCCACCATTCGCGCTCGGTCTCGTCGAGTGTCGTGAGAGTCTGTCCAGTCATGTCTGGTCAGTCGTGTTCGCGTGGTCGTCGGTCTCGTCGCTGTGCGTCGTGGGCGTCAGGTAGACCCGGGCCTCGTAGGGAGAGAGTTCGAACGCGCCGGTCGGGGCCTCTGGGGACTCGCAGTTCGAGAGCGCGAGCGAGAGATCGTCGACGGGGACGCTCGTCGGGACTTCGAAGGCCGTCGGCTCGTCAGAGATGTTGAGCACGACGAGTGCCAGCTCCTCGCCCAGCGTCCGCGTGTAGGCGAACACCTGTTCGTCGTCGGGAGCCAGCAGCTCGAACTCGCCGTAGACGAGCAGGTCGCGCTCATCGCGCAACTCGCCCAGCTCGCGGTAGTAGTGCCACACCGAGTCGGGGTCGGCGCGGGCGCGCTCGACGTTGATCTCGTCGTAGTTGGGGTTGATCTTGAGCCAGGGCTCGCCGTCGGTGAAGCCGGCGGCCGCGTCGTCGGACCACTGCATCGGAGTGCGCGCGTTGTCGCGCCCGACCGTCTCGACGGCGTCGCGCACGTCCTCGTAGCTCTCGGCGTCGCCGTTCTCGATGGCGTCCTCGACGAAGTTGATCGACTCCACGTCCCGCAGTTCGTCGACGGATTCGAAGGGGGCGTTGGTCATCCCGATCTCCTCGCCCTGGTAGACGAATGGGGTTCCCTGGAGAGTGTGGGTCAGCGTCCCCAGCAGTTTCGCCGACCGGCGGCGGTACTCCCCGTCGTCGCCGAACCGGGAGACCATCCGGGGCTGGTCGTGGTTGCTGAGATAGAGACTGTTCCACCCGTCGTCGGCCAGTCCCTCCTGCCACTTCGCGAGGATCTCCTTGAACTCGACGAGCGACCACTCGCCGGCGTTCCACTTGCCCCCCTCACGGCCGACCTCGACGTGCTCGAACTGGAACACCATCGAGAGGCCGTCGCCGTCGGGGCCGACGAACTGGCGGCCGTCCTCGACGGTCGCGCCCGGCGTCTCGCCGACGGTGAGGATCGACTCGTCCGGGATCGCTTCCTCGACCAGCTCCGAGACGTAGTCGTGGACCTTCGGGCCGTTCATGGAGTGTTCCGCGCCGACGAGCCCACTGTTGGGGTCGCCGTCTGGCAGTCCGGGGGTCTTCGAGATCAGGTTGATCACGTCCATACGGAAGCCGTCGATGCCCCGATCGAGCCACCAGCCCATCATCTCGTAGACGGACTCGCGCACGTCGGGATTCTCCCAGTTCAGGTCGGGTTGACTCTCGTCGAAGAGGTGGAGGTACCACTGCTCGCGGGCCTCGTCGTAGCGCCATGCGGGCCCGCCGAAGATCGACTCCCAGTTGTTGGGCGCGACCTCGCCTTCGGGGCCGTCGTCGGTGTGGTAGTCGGCCTCGTCGGCGGGGCGGCCATCGCGCCAGTGGTAGTAGTCGGTGTACTCGCCCTCCTCGCGACGGGAGCGCTGGAACCACTCGTGTTCGCTGGAGGTGTGGTTGACGACCAGATCCATAATGAGGCGGATGTCCCGGTCGTGGAGTTCTTCGAGGAGGCGCTCCCAGTCGGCCATGTCGCCGTAGGTGTCGTAGATCGACCGGTAGTCACTGATGTCGTAGCCGTTGTCGGCCTGGGGCGAGTCGTACACCGGGCAGAGCCACACCGCGTCGACCCCCAGCGCGTCGAGGTAGTCGACCTTCTGCCGAATGCCTGCCAGGTCGCCGATGCCGTCCCCGTCGCTGTCGAAGAAGCTCTTCGGGTAGATCTGGTAGACGACAGCTTCTTTCCACCACTGTCGATCGGACGCGACCGATTCGGGCCGCTCGTCCTCGTTCGCTCCGCTCATCGGTGGTCACCGGCCGTTCGGCCGTGGCGCTCGTGACCCGCGTTCGAACGGCGACTTCGTTTGCGGCGGGCACGACCGCGGGAACGAAGCCACCGTTCGCGGTCGGGTGGCCCTGCGTGTGCTGTGCTCGTCGTACGTCGTTGCTGGACCGGCGCTCCTCCCGCGAAGGCCGCTCGAAGGGTGTTCGCGGGTGTTTTCGGCCGGTGCGTGCTGTCCGGTATCATCGTTGCTCCGTGATCGACGACGTGCAGACGCGGTCGGTCTGCTTTCGTTCACGAATGTAGAAGAGAGACTTCTACTTAAATCCATGAGAATCTCGAAGAAGATGTTCTACCGGAATTTTTATTGTGGGTGTGTCCTACAGAAGTAGACGAACATGGCGAATAATCATACCGATCCCGAGAACCGATCGCTACTGTCCCGACGCCGCTTCGTCAGCGCCGTCAGCATGGCCGGTATCGCCGGTCTCGCTGGCTGTGGCGGCCAGCAGGCGGCGAACACCGAGGACGGCGGTGACGGTGGCAGTGATGGCGGTGACGGTGGCAGCGAGACGACCAACACCGACACCGAGACGGCCACCGAGGTGCAGGCGACCTCCGCGGCCCAGCGCAAGATCCAGGAACTGGCCTTCATCACGAACCAGAGCCTGCCGGTGCTGCCTGTCATGGAGAAGCTCGCCCAGTCGTTCCAGTCGACCGACGACTGGAACGTGCCGGAGGCCGGCAGCGAGCCGACACAGCTCTACTGGCCCACGGAGTGGCTCCCGCGCTC
>JGI12478J12828_1000100_pt1 | contig 31029 bp, 19 predicted proteins | sample A23E2SouthBayCA_FD_12828 | JGI IMG/M metagenome (IMG submission 12828) | reverse complement strand
GCTGCCGCCAGTACGCGAACGTCGTCTGGTAGTACGCGCCGTCGTCGACGGGATAGACGAGCGTCTCGAAGTCCTCGCCGACGACCCGTGGCCCCATCCGGGTTTGCTCGCATTCCAGGTGGTTGTCGGCGGCCGTCGCGACCGGCACCGTGAAGTCGTCGCGCTGCGCCCGGGTGATGAGCACCGGGATGTCGTATCCGTCGGCGTAGGTCGCCAACCGGGCGAGGGTTCGGGCCTGGAGGGTTTTCGCGTGGGTTTCGCTGAGGGTATCGTCGGCGCGGTACTGGGCGTCGACGGCCGGTGCGACGATGAGGGCGGATGTGTGGGGCGACGTGTCCTCGTCACGACTTGGCGCCCCTCGACCGGCCGCCCCGGCGTTGGTGGTGGACATCTGGATCGACTTGTTCACCGCTGTCGGGAGATCACAGACGGCGCCGTAGTGCTGGTAGGCGGTAAATCCGCGGGCGACGTAGATTCGGTTGAGTAACCGTTGGCTGGGCGCGATCTGAGCGAGTGTCGTCGTCGTCGCGTGGCCGTTTGCGTCGACCCAGAAGGCGGGCCCGTCGTGCAGGAGAAGACGGTCAAGCACGAGCGACTGCAGGATCGGGACGCCGCGACCTTCCTCGACGTCGAGCAAAGTGATGCCATCATCGAGTGACGGCAACAACATCGCGTCCGTGGCCGGATCGGCTTGGTCAGCAAGGGCCTGATTACGGTCAGCGCCCCGTGTTGGCTGGTCCACCGCCAATCGGTTCGACCTTGAATGTTCTCCCATACTCGACTAGTTGTCCACATTCCCGATAAGCCGCGGCGTGGTGCTTCCGAGTTTCAGGGAAGGAGCCAGACTGTTGGTTACGTGTACTCAGTCGGCGAGATTTCTGTGTAGATAGGCGGTTTCAGGGAACGTTTCCAGAATGAGCTTATCGAAGTCCGGCATCCTGATTTATGTGATGGAGAGTCTTGCTCGGAGTTATGATCGATGTTGATGGAGCGATGAACAGTATTGACCAGGTATTCACTGTTGAAGAGCAATTTCGGTTTTCACTTGCGGTTCAATTTCTCCAGAAATATGGGGAAGAGCAGGTAACAGTTGAGTGGGAAGCGGTCGATGGAAATCGAACCGATATCGGCGTTAGGACGGAGGATAGCATCGTTCCGATTGAGCTGAAGTACCTGACTGCCAAATCACGAGTGAGGGATCGTAGATTTGATCAGTCATTTCAGATTGGGGGGAACCATGACGCGAACAGATCACACTATGATAATATAAAAGACATAAAACGTTTAGAAAACGTCATAGCAGAGAATGGGGGTTATGGATATTTCATTCTGTTAAGTAATATTCCGAATTACTGGAGCGAACCCAGCCGCAGTGCTCTCCATGATGAATTCCGAATCTATGAAGGAAGAACGCTTGAGGGGGAATTAGATTGGAAAGACTATCGACCCTGGATGGAAAGCCGCAATAGAGATCAGCCGATTGACCTTGACGGAAAGTACCAGATTGAATGGAGCGATTTCTCGTACCGAGACGATATTGAAGTATCTGGTAGCCCGAACTTTCGATACCTCGCAGTTCAGGTCGATTAGCCTCTTCGGATTCACACTCTCGCTGCTTCTATGAGGGGTACACGAATTTGATTCATGAAAACCAATCTGTTAACCAACACACGGCCTTCCAGAACTCGCGGTGTTGGTTAATACTCGGTCGAATCGATACACTGGCTTGCTCACTCACGAATTTTTTGGCCAGTCAGAAAATCGCGTCAGCGTCGCTTTGTGTCCAATTCGTATCGTAGCTTGAGAATACTGCGGCATCGAAGATACATGGGAGACCCCCGGCCGTTGAACAGCTCTCTTGAACGATATCGGAAATAAAGTGGTAGTACTCGCGGTTGCTGAGCCCGGAGCCGGAGACGCGATAAGGCAGATCAAGATTGGTGTTTAGCCATTTTGTGATACGGGAGTCGAGAGGAATCTCGAACCGTGTCAACCCGAGAATCTGGAGGATATTCCGTGCCTGCTTTGAGCCAACTCTGTGGAATCCTTCACCAGCAAACCCATCAGACAGATACGTCGCTACTTCTCTCTCCACCGCGTAGTCGCTGTCTCTTGGTTTACGCTTCCGTATCTCAATTAGCCTTTCAAGTTCACCCCACAGTTCGTCCCAACCATCAGTACCCAATCGTTCGAAATTTCTCTCACAGGCTTCGCCGATATTGTTGTAGTATCGAATCCCGCCGTGCTCTTCGAGGATCTCGGAGACGTATTCGCCGATTCTCTCGGCATCCCGACACTGGTCAAGACTCACTGACTGAATTTCTTCTTTTAGAAACTGCGAAACATGGCTTTCTGGTCCCGACCGCTGCTGAGACGTTAGCAGTGCAGCCAGATGAGCGTTCCAAAACTGATCTGCAGTAACACTGACCTCCGCTTCTACAACGTTCTGGTCACGCCGTTTCTGGACGAACGGGTTGTCCTCTTGTTCATCGATAATCCTTCGAACGTTACTGATCTCAGTTTCAGAAAACTCCCAGTTGACCTGCGCCATATACCTTGGTTCTATGGGCGGTGGAAAAAGCTGATGTGGAGATCCGCTGAGACTCCAATTCAGGGACGCCTGCTCGAACATCGAACAATTCACTGCATCGGCGACGCAGCCGCCGAATCGACGAGCGAGTACTCTCGATCTCGACTCGTCCCCTCCGCCTCGAGGAGGTTGTACTGCTCCATCTTCGAAAGGTACGTGCGGACAGTCCGTTTCGTCCGTGGATCATCGACGTCCTCGGTATAGCGCTCGTGGATCTCGCTCGGCCCGACCGGGCCGTGCTCGCGAACGATGTCGTAGACAACCCGTTGATGGGGGGTGAGCGAGTCGAGGCTCTTCTGCTTGATCTGGGCCCGAGCATCCTCGGCGGCGTCCAGGAGAATGTCGTCGGTGATGCGCTCGTGGTTCTCGCGATCGGCCTTGCTGGCCGCTGTTCGAAGGATACCGATTGCAAGGCGGGCGTCGCCGGCGGCGGCGTCGGCAATGCGGTAGAGTTGGTCGTCGGTGATGACGTCCTCGTCGAGCCCCCATTTCGCGCGAGCGCTCAGGATGTCGTACAGCTGGTCGTCGTGGTACTTGTCCATCCGGACGTGTTCGCTGGAGCGGAGGCGACTCACGAGGCGATCGTCGACGCGGCCGAACAGCTCCTCTTCCTTGTTCGCGATGCAGATAATCGCGAACTGTGGGAGACTGTGGAGGTCGTAGATGACGCTGGGATCCTCAAGCTGGTCGACCTCGTCGAGGATAACGACCGTTCGCGGACCGTCGTGTTGCTGAAGGCGGTCGACCAGTTCGTCGTGCGGCGTCGACTGCCGGTGGATATCGATAGTGGCGCCGAGGTCGTCGAGGATCTGGTAGAGCGTCCGGAATCGGGTATAGTTGCGCCAGCAGTTGACGTAGGTGGTCTCGACGTCCAGGACCTCTTCACGGAGCCGTTCGGTGACGAACTTGGAGATGCAGGTCTTGCCAGCGCCGCTGGGTCCGGTGACGATAGCGGTGTCGGCGGGTTCGCCATTCGTGATTGGTTCGAGGACGCTCGAGAGGTGATTGACCTCGGCGTCGCGATGCTCAACTTCCCGAGGAACGAACCCGGCGCGAAGAACGCGAGCATCGCGGATCATCTGTCTCTGACAGACTGATTTCGGGTCAGGTTACAAAAGCCTGACCGGGTTGTTTCCGGAAACGGCCCAATTTATCCTATTCTGCCTATTGAAATTCCCACGCTGTACCGTGATTCGTTTTGTGGAAACTCTGTATTTCCGGGAACTTCCGGAATCGGCTCACCGGCGGGATCGTGTGACGCCGGGATCCTGCCAGTCATCAGCATCGTGCTCCTCCCAGGGGATGAGGTATACGCCCTTGTCAGCACGGCTTTGGCAGTTCAGCTCGTCCATCAGGTTATTCCACCGCTCTTCGATTGTGTTGCCTGGTTGCTCGTGGAGTGACCTGTCGAGATCGTCGATTAGTTGCTTCTTGAGTCTCTGCTGCCGGTCGCTTCCGTACTCTCCAAAGACGTCCTCATATCCTTCTCCACGTAGCAATCGAACTAGGGTTGTGATCCGAAGGGCGCGATCCTCGCTGACGCCAAACTCCTCTTCGAGTCGTATACACATCCTGCCGGCCCAATCGGATGCTCCCATACTGATCCTCTCTTGTCGTTAGTATTATAGAATTTTCCGAGTCGAAACTTAGAAGCAATCCGGACAGTCCCAAACGAATCCCCGACTTCGACGTCGGTCACTCTTTGGCATCTGAAGCGATCCACAGAGCCCGCATGTTTTGAATTCTGACTCTGGAATTACTTCTATGAGCTCTTCCTTCCAGGTTCTGATTTCAGCCTTCTTGATGCTGTTCCGTTCATTCTCTACCTTGGAGCTGTTCCTGTTGAACTCCCACTCCCGATTTTCATTACGACGCCATTCGGCCAATATTCGGAGAAGCTCATCCTGGTCATCCATACCGTCGAGCTCTTCACGGCAGTCTTCCACGACATCCCGTCGAATCTTCGGTTCGGCCTTGTCCCAGACTGCGGGTGTACTTCCGTCTCCTTTGTGGCGCTCTTCCTGTTGCTTTTGTTTCCTCTTGAGCTCTTCAATTCGGATCTCAAGAGATTCTCGTAAGGGGCCGAGATCGGGGATACTCATATGTAGATATCTCGACTGGAACAGTATAAATTTCTCAGCCAATCACCGCTGTTCCAGTCAATTCCGAAACGGCCGCCTATTATACTTTCACCTTGGTTAGCGTGGATTTTTGAAACTACAACTGAGTACTAGACATATGGACGATAAGAGTAAGAATCAGCTCGGAGGTGGGGCGATCGGCGGTGCCCTTGGGGCAGCAGCCGGCGGTCCCGCTGGTGCAGTCGTCGGAGCGACAGTTGGTGGGTGGCTGTTCGGCCGGGAGAGCGACCACAACGATACCCTCCGTAAGACGTATTCGGCAGTCAAGGAGGCAACGAGTGACGACGCGCATCTGTACGTCTCTCATATCGATCCCGACGGAGCCGCACCGACGAGTCCTCAGGGCGTAATCGACGGAGTCGACGGGGAACCCGATATCATCTCGATTGATTCCACGAGTGCGAACTTGATCGTTGAGGTAGAGACGATGGAGGCTATCGCCGAAAACGGGAGTCACGCACTGAACCAGCTTCAGGACTACCGGACGTCGGGATTCAAACGGGTTCTTGTTGTCCCTGAAGAGGAGATCGACGCTGCAATCGAGTGGGTAGAAGCACACGAAGACCAAGGTGCCTTGGAGGGATCACTCACCGTCGCGTCTCCCGAGCGGATCGCAAATATCCTCTAATCTCCCAAGCTACGACGACCTGGTGCGGTTCTCAATGAATTCCTGCGCCCATTGATTGAGGAACTCCACCGTCTCTGACCGGTCCTCAACTGAGCCTCCGTCCGTAAGCTGGACGAGCGACGTGTCCGCAGCATCTTCTTCGGCCCACCCGGTTACAATCCACGGCTTCTCAGTGGTTCCGACTATTTCTCCGTCAGAATTCGTAGTACAGGAGGATTGGGTGAGATTCAACCGATCCGACGTTTCGACGAGCGTCGCTGCTAACCAGTTGAACAACGGGCTCCCCGGAGCGAGGAACCGGAGTGAGGGGTACTCGTCAGCTGTATCGGGGTCGAAGGTTACACCGATTCCTTGGTGCTGATTCGCGATGCTCGCTGCGAGGGTATCCTCACTCTCCTCCGCTGTGATGGGAGTGTCTCCCGGATGCTGAAGGCAGTAGATGAATTCTGCATCTTCCGGTTCAGTGAGGTCGAATTCGAAATCCAGCTGCGACAGTAGATCAAACTGAATCCCCGCCTCGGTGAGCGTTTCATTCTCCAAGAAGACTCCCTTGGCGGCGTCTACGGTAAAGACGGGGTCTCGGTTTTCACTCGGGTTCCCAACTTTTCCGAGATCAGGATGGGAATAGGTCTCCCAAGCGTCCAGACGCGCTTCTTGGATAACCTGTTCACGTAGTGGTCGGTCGCTGTCGACCTCTGCGAGTGAATCCTTGAGCTCTACTGGATCGTCCTCACCTTGCTGTTCCTCGATATCTTGGTCGATATCTCGTTCGAGTTCTTCATACTCCTCACTGTCCGCCTTCGCCCCTTCTACCATCGTCGCCTCTCGAATCTTCGACCCGACACTGGATAGAATCGGCTGCATATCGCCAACGACGTACTCGAACAGACCGATACGGTCGTCTAGTCGGTCATAGATATCTGATTCGACGGTGTCCTCGTAGCTGTAGTTGAGGATGTAGACGTCGTCGTATTCCTGACCGATGCGGTCGATACGTCCGATCCGCTGCTCCACTCGCATCGGATTCCACGGGAGGTCATAGTTGATCATCGCACCGCATTCCTGCAGGTTCAACCCCTCACTTGCTGAGTCCGTACATACGAGAATATCGACCTCTCCGTCGTTGTCGGAGAATTCTCGCTTGACACGTTCCTTCCCCACATTTCGCCAGGTGTCTGCTTCTTCGTCGTACATTTCGCCGCCGTCGCCCGAGTAACAGGCGATATTCTCGCCGTACTTCCACCGGAGTTGCTGGCGGACGAAGTGCATCGTGTCTTTGTACTGCGTGAAGACGATGATTCGACTCCGTCCCTTTCGATCGAGCATGTCGAGGTCCTCGTACAGTTGATCCATCTTCGGGTCGTCATCGACCTGCTTGACCTCCTGGATGAACGACTCTAGTTCCTCGATCTCTTCCTTGAGAAGATTGATCCCCTCGTCAGTAAGACTCGGTGCGAGTTCGGTGAGATCGACGTTCAGTACGTCCTCGCCGGCGTCTTCCAGCTCGGCGATCTCATCTTCACTGTATTCGCTAAGTGCGTCCAGGGCCGCCTGTCGATTCTCGTCCTGGTCGTCCCGAATTCGTTTTCGGCGTTCGAGCACCTTCCGCTGCGTTCGAAGTTTCTCTAACCGGGTAGAGAGGCTCTGTGAAATCGCGTATACACTGCTAGTAAGCCGCTGGCGATACGTCGTCATCACGAATCCGATGGCGCGGGCTTCCGTCTCTGTTGACTGCTGTGCCTTCTTGTAGAAGGTTCGGGTGTATTCGTCGATTCGATCATACACCCGACGGGTTTGCTCGTTGAGTTCGATACGTCGCCGCTCGGGTTTTCTGGTCGGGACCGTTTCTTCGAGCAGCCCTGCTTTGCGATATTTCCTAAGGGTATCCCGGGTATTGCGGTGGATACAGGCATCGACTGGGGTCGCCCACGAAAGTACATCTTGAAGCACCGTCCAGCCGTCCTCGCTGAGTTCATCGAGGGCGTCGAGGCGATCGCTTCGTGAGGAGATAATCATCTCCTCATTCAGAACTGATTCCGGATACAGCAACCGCTTGAGCTTGGTATCTTCATCTGCTCCGAACGGATCGATTTGCTCCTCAATCGCGGCGTCCACCTTCCGTCGATAGTCGTCGTACTCCTGGCCATACCCTCGTGCCAAGTTACACGCTTGGAGGAGCCGCTGTTTCGCGACGCCTCGGCCTTGGTCCTCCAACCCGAGTTCGTCGACGATCCCCTCGAGGACGACGTCTGCGTACTCTATCGAGGAATTGAACCGATCCTGGAACGTCCCGTCGAGGGTCGCCTGCGAGGGGTCACTTGACGTCGTCCGAGACGAGAGATCGGCTCCGCCTTCGATAACGGTGGACAACGCCTGTCTGGTTTCGAAAAATTCGACAAATCGGTCCCGGTCATCCCACGCTTCGGGGATATCGAGGAGGGTCAGGAGATCGTAGAGTTCGCGATGGTGGAGCTGCATCGGGGTCGCGGTGAGCAGGTAGTAGCAGTGGGTGTGATCGCGGACCCGTTCGAGGAGATTATAGAAGTTACTCCCCCGACGTGCGTTGTGTGACTCGTCGACGACGACCGCGTCCCAGACGCCTTCACGCCTGTCCGCGGTGCGTCCGCGACAGCTTGCCGGTATGTCGTCCCTCGTCCGGGAGGTTCCGTCGTCAGCGGGAGCGACTTGGTCCCACCGGCCTGTGAGGCGCGCTGTGTGCCAGGACATGATGATGACTGTCGGCATCGGGTCATTCCTCCGAGTGTGTGCGAACCGCCACAGCGGGCTGTCCGTCCACGCCTCGTCCCGTCTATCCGCATCGATGTCTAGGTCACCAGTCCCCGGGACTGGATGCTCTTGCCCGAAGCAATCGATGAATACGTAATCGTAGTCACTCCCTCGATCGTACCGATAGGCATTGATGTTGAACTTCTCCCAGAGTTCTTCTTGCCACTGGACGGCGAGACTCGCTGGTGTGAGAACGAGTGAGTTCTCGAGTTCGCCAGTCAATCCGAGGCGGGAGAGTGTGAGCCCGACCTCGATGGTTTTCCCAAGGCCGACCTCGTCGCAAAGGAGGTAGGAGTTTGGATACGTGTTGACTGCCGTATCGGAGACGACTCGCTGGTGTGGCCACGGGTCGATCGTGCTCGCTTCCTCGGCGAGTTGGAGGCCACCTGGGGCTTGTGCCCCGTCAGCTAGGATCCGCCCTTTGTCGCCGTCGGTCGGGGCCTCTGGTTCGCGGAGTTTCTCGACGATTTGGGAGACTTCGACGTCGTTGTCGGGGGCCTTCCAGTCGATGAGTTCTTTTTTCAGGGCCTCCGGAAGATCGTAGACATCTACGTAGGCGTGCTCGTCGTGCCATAGCTGCTTGAACGACTTTCGGTCGCCTTCGACGTAGGGTGCTTGACCGTCGTCCCACGAGCGGTGGACTTTGAATCGTTCGTAGTTCCGCGTCCAGCCGCCCGCTGTTTCGTTTATACTCCCCTCGAACGAGATCGTATCATCGCCGTCGTGGAAGATCCCGAGTTTTGGATGGAATATTCCCCAGTCCCCTTGTTTTGGAACAGCGATTTTAATTTTGAGTTGACCTTCACGGAGCAACCAAGTGAGTAACCTTAGTCGTGTATCGAGTTCCTCGTCTTCCAGTTCCTCTAATGAGCCCTTGAGATCATCCGCAATGGCTTCGAGAATCGGACGGTCTTTCGGTTGTAGTTGCGCCCCGACTACGAGTCGCATTGTCCCATCGTTTTCGACGAACGCTTCAATCCCATTAGCCGCCGCAGCTAGAGAACCGCTGTCAAAATACCCTGCAATCCGGTCGTATTGGCTGCTCCGCTCTAATGCTGGAACGTAAAATTCGTCTATGAGGTAAGAGCTGTCGTCACTGGGTTGACTCTCGTATATCGATTGCCAATCGTAATCTCGGAGGGAGGGAGAGCCTGCCATTTGAATATCTGATTATCAGTTGTACCGTATGTATAAAGGATTGGGAGAGGACAGTATACCCCCTTATCACCTCTGAACTCTTCTACACGTCTCACAGGTGTCTCTCATAGGGAAAAGCTAACAAGAGTAAAAGAGTGAACATAGGAGCAGATGACTGCTGAGGATCCTGATCTTGCTAATAACGAAGGACTGTGGGGTCTTCTTTTAGGAAAAAAGTTTGACCGTATTCCCAAGAAAGATCGAAGCCTCAACAACCTCGTGGATGCTTTCTATCAAGGGAGGAAATCGATTATTGACTCGCATTATGCGTCAAAACGCGGTTTCCTTGAACATTTAGAAGCCACCCCTGCTGACGAAGCTGCTCGTGACCTTCGATGGATCTGGGCAGAAAAGAACTGGAGTCTACAGAGTAGGGGCCAGAAATACGATGTACAATCCGATATTGAAGAAGAGGTTGCCCGTGCAGGTGACGCAACGGATGCTATTATCCATCAATACAATAACGGACTGAATCTTATTTGGCCGGAGAAACCTGTACGAAAAACTGAGATCGAGGGAGATGACGTAGAGAGCAGGGTACGCACAGAAGCGAAGCCGGTCTACGTCAGGAGGATCGAGGATAGTCGGGTGGAGATACGAGGAGCGAAGTCTCGGGTTCGCAAATTTGTCTCATCATTTACTGACTCTCCTAACGTAGAATCGATTGAACTTGACCCTGTAGACACATCCGTTGTTGAAGGCCTGTCTAGTGTATTTTCAACAGAAATCGAGACACTACGCCTCGTTGAAGCTGAATTCGAGCAATCCTATCTCCCAGACAATTCAGCGATAACTATTCGTAATGAGGATGGCGTTCAACACGATCTCAACGCGGAGGATCTATATCCAGGTGTTATTGATGACTACAGCCTGACTGACCTGTCCCAATTGAAATTCGTTCACACGAAATCAGACAAGACATTCGTGTTGAAGGCGCATGAGGACGACGAGGGAATTTACTTTGATGTTCAGGATAACAATATTCCGGAGACAGACAAAGAGAACATCGAAGAGATCCTTGCTGAAAGGTTCGGTATCTTCCTAAATTCGGTCTATCGATATGATGCCCAACTTCACGACGACTACATTACTAATCAGATCCTTGGGAGAAATCACGCCTACTACGAGAAGTACTTCGATGAACTACCCGCTGAAAGACAGGAATTTCTAGAGAGATTCATCGAGGTTGTTGAAACGAAATTCTATGAATGTTATCAATGCTATACGAAACATGCCGATCAAGTCGAGGAATGTGAATGTGGTAATGATACCTTCCGGGAGCGCGAAGAATTCGCTATCGATATTGCCGAGGAACAGATCCAGAATGTGGTAGAGGAACAACTGGAGGAATTCAACGAAACCATTGATGCTGGGGACTTCACGCTTCGACGGTTCTCAGTAGAACGAGAAGATCGAACAAATACCTATTTGAAAACCTCGTTTATTCTCTCCCAATTAGGCGGGATGGTTTCTGGTGATTACTACTCGAACTATCGCGTATTCTGTGCCGGAAATCGGTCACGCCTTCCCCGGCGAATAGGAGCGTATCTATTAGATACCGTTCTTGTTACCTACGGGCAGTCGCACTTCCGTGATCGTCCGAATTTTGGTAGTATTGATCTTTATGAGTTTCTCACCACTGACGATCCAGAGCAGTTGTTTGCGACTGCGGTTGACACTAGTTACACCCGCCTCCCTGAACGGATTCGTGAGCGAGTCAAAGAGGCTAAAGACAACATACAGTGGCTCAATCAAGAAACGCAGTCGCTCCAAGACGAACCTGATGATGTGGATTGGGAGTATACTGCTAAACGGTTTGAGAAGGACATTTTCTATCTCCTAAAATTCATGTTTCGTTATTCGGAGCGACTGGGTCGTCATGGACAGACCGAACCTGACGGGTGTCTCTTGATTCCAAGGGGAGAGAGCAACCACTATATTGCAGGATACGATGCGAAACTCACTCAGAAGGTGGATGGGTATGATATCGATGCGGATGAGAAAACGAAGGCAGCGAAGTATATCTCTATACTCAACCAGAACTCGCTGATCCGGAATTTGAAGAGCGATGAACCGGTCGATGGCCATATCTTCATTTCCAACAACCTGAACGATGGGCAGTTCTCACATGTCGCTGATGAGGTGGAGCGATGGATCGAGGCTAACGCGGATGCAACCCACCACTCTCCAGTGATATTCTTTGAAACAGACGCTCTTATTTCGCTTCTAGACGTTTTCAACCGCAATTTCGATCACATCTATGGCGACCCAGATATCCACGATGCTTTCAGATCACAAATTATTGAGGAACTCAGCACGAAGGATGGATATACAATATTTGACGACGAGTCTGTTGAACAAGTCCATGACCGGGTGTTAGAAGAACGCTCGAAGGGGAAGAAAAATCGGGATGCTTTCTCATAATCAGTTTGCTTATTCACATTATTCATACAATTGGTGAAGGCTTCTCCTTAGGCTGTAGTATTTTCTACAACGAAAATTTGCTCAGCTGGTGGGAAAATTGTGCCCGATACTACATCTAAGACCAGTACCACAACGATGAATATCAGAAGTAGGTATGCCAGGTTTCGATTGAAATATGTGTGTTCTGTATGGCTGCAAAGGGCGCGGAACCGCTGCCACTTCTCTACGACTGTATCTTTATGATTTGTTCCTTCAGCTGCTTGTTCCCCCTTCGGACTATGGTCATTCTCTTCTGAGTTCTGGCTAGTAGTTTGAGATAACATAATCAGAATTGGAATCGATAGGATAGTTGGAGCCACCCGATAACTGGGCGTAGGAAACAGTGAGACGGAGACATAAGCTAGAACTCCCCATATAATAATCAGGGCCGTGAATACTACCGAAATTCGTTGCTGTGCCCGATCTCGTTGCTTACGGGCTAATTCAAGATACTGTGATTTACGCTCGCTGAGCTTGTCGAATGGGAAAAGTGCCTCGCTAAACCGCCGAATACTGCTCTCATAGAGCTTGTAATCACGGTTTGCCTCCGTAATCACGGCATCCAAATCGTCTATCCTTCCTTGGATTAGTGGAAGATACACGAGAATAATAACCATAGTAACGACGAGACTGAACGGCGGTAGGAGATCCACATTACTCCATCTCAACACCAGAAACAGATTTGCGAGAATTGCCCCGACTAGGGTAAATCCCAGTCCCTGTATTTGTCGAGCTGTCTGGGTGGCTGAGCTCGATAACCGGCTATTGAGTTCTGCTAATAGTGTTTGAGTGTCTTCGATAACATCCCCGAGATCATCGAAATTTTCTCGGATGGCTTCAACTTCCAAATCGTCTTGCGCCTCTCGGATTTCATCTGATGACTGGGGTAGCTGTTTAAACCCATCCGAGATGTTCTCAGCTATTGCTCGCCCCCAGATTGATCGGAAAACTCCTTCTCCTTCAAATTCTGAAAAATCCTCATAGAGCTCGTAGACTGACTCCAATCCCTCGTCTCCCCAACTGTCATAGAGTTCCTCTATCGGTGTGTCTACGACTAATTCGTGTTCCCCTGCGATTCGAAATTGTAGACCTTCTTCAGCTCTCTCAATAGTGTCCGAGAACGATCCCAATACTGCGTATATTAGCAAATATGCCCATACAGGAGATTCTAGTTGTTCCTGAAGAGGCCGAATATGATCTGGGTGTAGATACGGTAGTGAATCATGCCACGTGCCAGCCCTTCTAACCAGTCGCATTTTTTCTCGATAGTACTCTTCAGAATCTTCGGATTCCTGAATACTCAACTCACTTAGGCTGCTCCATTGGACTACGATGCTCCCAGAGCGAATATCGTAGGATCCTCTCCAGAAGACGATCAGAGGTGGGTGATCATATTGGAAAATGCGTTCTATCAGGTCCTCCAACGATTGGTCGGACAACCAAGCATTTAGAGAATCTTCGGAGTACCAGAACTCAATAGTGAATTTATCTTGGAGAGGTTGATCGAGGATTCGATTGACTTCTTCTTTGATCGCATCTTTGGAGAGATTTCCTCGGATAGTACCTTGTCCGTCGAGGCTATCTGACAAATCATATAGCTTCTCGGCTGCAGTCTCAATGTCTCCGGAAGAATTGTAATAGCTAAATTCACCCAAAAGGGAACTACACTCTGAATCTAGATTAAGATCGTCAAGATCTATTTCGTTGCCTTCACCGTATTGCTCTTCTAGTCTACCACCGTTGAAGCCGATAAGTTCCTCATCAAGCTGGGGTATTCTATATCCACCTGTTAATTCTGTTACTTGTGTGGCTGTCGCTAGGAAATCTTTGAAATCCTCTTCATCGACATCCCCCAAGCTGAGTTCGAATGAGAGGTCGTATACTGTTTCTTCTACCCGATTGCACCCATCTAACTTCTCCAATAACTGCTCGACACTCATTGCTCAAGTAGATCGGAGAGCCGGGGGAAATCAGAGGGGTCTTCAAGAATCGGTGTCCGACTTGTCGTCCCTACTTCGAACGTCGGATCCGGGTCGGATATGAGCACGTAGTATCTATCCCCCTGTTGAGCGAACTGGACTTCGCCTCTCTCTAGTTCGCCGAGAGATACTCGAAACCTCTTATCTCGGAACTTCACCGAAATGGTACTCCTCTCACGAACATCATCTATCGTCTCCTCGTCCTCGAGCTGATCGGGGAGTTCCTCTTCTAGGAATCGGTCGAATTCACCGTAGGTAGTGAGTTCGGTGCCCTCTTCAGAGAGATATCCCTTCGTGGCCTTTCGCAGCATTTCATCGGGGTGGTCTGTCGGGGGGAAGTTTAGAAAGCTAAACCAGTATTGTGCCCAGTGACTGGCACCACCCTCCTGGTAAAGATCTGCTGCGTTCTCTTCTAAGCCCTCGGGCGTATATCGAGGGTAGAGGATTCCTTTGTCAACCTCATTCTGAATCACGTACTCGTTTTCTACGAAAACCTCCTCTTCTGTATCGTCGAGGTTCACGTCACTTGCGTCCTCAATATAGGGCGTTTTGATTATAGCCAAGAACTCAGTATCGAGTCCCTCCCGTTCGTATCTAATGAACAAGAGGAGATCGTTCGCCGAACGATCCTCCTCAAGATATGCCTGTGCCAAAGCTGCAGCGTTACTTTCAGGATCAGAACCTTCTTTAACCTCGTTCAGAACCGATTTTGGAGTCCGAGAGTCCGAAGAGAGGGTATCTTCCCTTGTCTCTGCATCCCATCGATGTGTGCGAGCGTTTTTGACAGATTCTATATTGTAGTCCTTATCATGTACAGTACGGATCATATCTCGGCAAATCCGCTTTGCTTCGTCGTTGGCTTGTAGAGCACTTTCGTCAAGATGGCCAACGTGCTGTAACGTATCTTCCTCTCCTGTTTCTCTTTCGGCACCCTCGCAAGAATAAGCAGTTACGGATGTGAGACTCGGCATATTCTACGCATAAATAGAGTGAACAGATAAATCATCCCGTGTTACGAGATAGCACATTAGCCAGGTGAGCTCCAATATGATGACTATCGAGGATAACGCCGGAAATCAGAACGACCCCTTCGAGAAGAAGAAAGCTGCCTTCGATGAGTCCAAGTTCCGGATGCTCAACGAGATCTTCGAGAACAAGGAGTGGAACGAAGCAACGATTGACGAACGGGAGAGACGAATCTTGAACGTGATTCTGGAACGATGGCCGGATGAGGTCGCACGCCGGAAAGAGGAATCCCCTCTTTCAGCGTTCCAAGAGGATTAACGAATTAGAAATCTTTCAAACGTCCTTGATGCTCTTCGTCCTCTTCGCTATTGTTGAAAATCTCTGAATCGAGGTCGAGATCAAGAAGGTCTCCTGTTTCACCTGCTGCAAGGTCTCGTGCTAATTCCCAGTCTCCGTGACCCTGAGGTAGGACACGCAGAAGTGCCTCCAAAGTAGCTTTAAATGCAGGATCGGAGTTACAGTTTCTATCGTTCATCCAGTTCCAAGCTTCTGTAGCCCCGCGGACGTCATAGATATGCATTGCTGCATGGACTTTATCCAATGCTGTGGAGAAGGATAGTGAATCTGGATTCACTGGTTTCCGTCCAGAGCGGGCATCAGGGTCTTTATTGACATCTTGTACCCTGTCCTCGTGGGGCCTTAGAATAATATTATCTTGGCTCTTTCTCCACATCCGTCTCTCATCTTTTAGAGTAGAGATATCTGTACCTACTCCAATCGCGAGTCTATTTGCTTCGTCGAAGGGGAATTTCTTCGCCCCAAAGACGAACCATGAAAGAAGGTACCATCGGGTGTCCTGATCGACATCCTGAACCTCCTTATTAAGGTATTTCTCTGTTAGGTAATCCAGTACAGCTTTTCGCGCCTCATCCAAAGCCGTCTCAGGTCGAACCTCTTCTCCCTGTGAATTAACGACAGGATAGTTCTCTGTGAATACTTGAAGGGTGGGTCCGAATGAAGCCAAAATCAGGTCAACCTTGGTGAAGTCCACCGCTCGTTCTTCTAAAGACCGTACTCGTTCAACAGCCGCATCTTTTGTATCTTTTCTTATATCATCCCAGAGGCTGGCAGACTCGTCTCGTTCATCTCGCTTTTCACTTGTGAGTAGGATCGTGCTTTCGGCTGAATTTCTTCCCTGTTGTTGTACTCGATCTGGAGTTTCTGTACTGATTGGGTGTGTAGCAGAAATAGTGAAACCTGCCTCAATCAGCCCGGTAGTCAAGGTATCCCAAGCTTCGGTTTCTTTGTGAGTAAACATCATAGTAAAGACCCCATCGTCTGCCAAGGTTCGATGGATCTCTTCGAACATATCTGTCATCCTACGCTCATACTTTTGCCGAGCGAGTTCTTTCTTAGACGTACCTTCCCCCGCTATCCCCTCGAATAGTGAAGGATTAGCTACTGCTTCTGCCTCCTTGTCTGTGACATCATCTGTAAACCAAGTTGGATAGAGATCATCCAGGTACTTTTTCAACCATACATAAAAGAAGTCAGACAATTCTGCATACATAATACTACTATAGTACGGCGGATCCAGGACAACTGCATCCACAGACTCATCCTCTAGCGACAAGTCAGCCGCATCACCTTGGAAGATCTGTAACGGTGTGTCAGGATCTCCAGATAGCTCTTTCAGTTCTTCGTATACCTCCACTATCGAATCCAACACCCATTGGTACCCGTGGTCCTCTGTTATGAGATGACTTTCTGCAAAATCCCACGCGAACGCAAAGTCAGATCCCGCAAAGGTGTGGCCGATTTTTGGTCTGGAGGCGTCCCAAGCTGACATCCTACTGTTGTAATCGAGTGCTTTGTCAGAACCGATGGCTAAGAAGGTGAGGATGGCTTCTGCTTCTTCATCAGAGTAAGATGATTGGATTTCAGGCTTGCATTCCTCGAATGCCTGCCAATATGTATAGTGAGCTAACAGCTGACGGGGCGAGAACATGTCTCGCCATTCGAATATACCACGGCGTCTAGGTTCAGAAGTTTTCTCCCCCTCTGGAATCTCGGTTGCGAGGAATGTGGATAGGTCTGGATCATTTTCCACCCGATCCACCGCTTTTGAGATCGCCTCTCTTTCTTCATCATTCGTTACTCGGAATCCTCGCTCTCCTCGTTGTTCGTACCTAACTGCTAGACTTTGATAATCAAAGTCGTCCGATTGGAGCTTCGAGTTTATTTCTTCCCCATCAATCACCACGTCGCAATTCAGGCACGTCGCCTTGCCATGCGAGATAGTGCCGCTAGTTGGATTGAATTCTGACGTTTCTACATCCTCGGGAATCCGTACGATTTCGAAGTCGGCCCTCAAATTCTCTTCATCGACTATGGGCCGGATTGCTGTTCCCCTGACAGGGCTTGTATCCTTATCTAACCACCAATTTCCAGCAAGCGGAAGTTCGAACCCACAGTCTGGACAGGTAATTCGGTGAGCCCAAATTGTCTCAAGAACCCTTTCTCCTGGATTGGTGGGATAATATTCCTCTAAGTTCTCCCTTGCAATCTCGTTTATCCGTTCTCCCCATTCCTCGATGTCATCAGAGAGGTCAGATTGTATTCTTGGATGTTCAAGTACCGCTTTTAGAATGACTGAGGCTACCGGGTTTAGTTCGTTTGCGATTGTTGGGAATCCGTACCGCAGGCTTTCAAATGGGATAGACCCTCCACCTGCTGTGGAGTCCATAACTGTCGGGAGCTCACCTCCCCAAGCTGATCTAACGGTCTTATGTAGTTGATCTCTATCCCCGCCTTGGGGTACTCTTTTGTAGGATTTTCTATATCCATATAAGTCATATACTCTCCCTGACCAGTCCTCCTTCATCTCCTTTTTTCGCCTTACGTGTTCAGCTACTGAATCTTCAGGAGATTTGTTATCTGGATTTATCTCCATCCATCTTAGAAGAGTGTCATCATCGACAGAATCCGGCAGGACCGATGCTAAGATGGCCAACCGGGAAGCGGGAGTGGGCCGCCTTGCCCACCAATTGTGGATATAGTTTTGTGGAGGAAGGTCGGAGTAATTCTTCCGCTCGCGTTCATTCTCAATACCGACTGCTCTAATCGGGAGTGGGTCCTGAATCTTCAGCCGTGGTCGGTCTCGATTTTCCTCAGTCATGATTACTTATGATGTGTTAGTAGTGTTCGAAGGGCCTTTTCGCCGCTAGGGCTGTTCGGCGAACGACACTTGGCGTGCCAATAATAGCACTCTTCTAAACTCATCCGTGCAACGCCACGGGCGAGTGCTCGCATCCGATCGACTCGCTGTAACGGTTTGATTCCGATGAACCCGAGTGAGAGCCGCACTCCTGGCTCTTCGGGAATGAGGACGGTTGCTGATCCGGTCCCGGTGACCAGCGAGGGATCAATATCCGTGTTTCTGAGAGCTTCATCGAAGAGGTGGAGGAGACACCGAAGGCGGGACCCAGAGAGTCGCCGTACCTTCATAGCGACCCAGTCATCCCACGTCCAGTCCTCTGCACCCTCTACGTTTTCACCAATGACTTCGTGGAAGGGATGCGTTTTCGACGACTGTTGCCGGCGCCGTTCCAGCCGACGCTGGCGTGCGTCAGCTTGCTCAGTCGGAAGGAGTTCGTAGAGCGTGATCGTCGCTTCGTTCCCTGTCTCGTCGCGGACGAGGGCGAACGTGGGACGTCCACCGTAGACGCTACTCCCGAGGGCGAAGGTCTCTGCCCGTTCCTCGTCTCGTTGGATGCTCATGAGTCGTCACCTTCGATGTTCGTCGGTCCGCCGGCCTGCGCTCTGACGGTGATGTTTGTCCCGTCGAGTTCGTCACCGAGCTGGGCGAGCACGTCGTCTTCGTCGCCGTCGATGGCCTCCGGTTCGTCCATCTGGAACTTAAAGCTCAGCTTGACCTTCTGATTACCACTTGCTCGGTCGCTAAAGCCTTCGGGACTCTGATTCAGCGTGGTGAAGGCATCAAGCGGCCCGGTGAAGTTAGCGTTGAAGGTTGCCTCACCGTTGCCCATCTCCGCACGGCTCTTGTAGTCGAGATCCACAGTGATGGACTCACTCCGGGACTTCACGGGCGACCGTTGCGCGACGAAGGACCCGTGCTTGAACGGCTGATCGCCTTCGATCTGAACGATGAGTGAGTCGATTCCCGGCGTCGCATCACTACCGGCTTGGGAGACGGCGTGCCCTCGAATTTCGCTGAAGGCCCGCTTCGCGCTCATCGACCCAGTGGATTTGTCCCACGTCCCACCGGGACCCGTTCTGCAGTCCTCGCAGAGGACGGGCTCGTCGGCTTTCGTCTTGCCTTCGACCTCTTCTCCGCAGTCGTCACACTCGGCGGGTTTGTTCCGACATTCCTCACAGAGCTTGTGGGTGCTTTGGGGTGGGAGGTCCTTACCGCAGTTCGCACATTCCGTCAGCTCCGGCGGACGAATCTCGTCGGCGTGCTGATCAAGGAGATCCTCGATACTCCCGAAGAGTTCGTACTCATCGCCGATCTTGACCTGCGAATCCGTAATCGAGGTCGTGACGTCCGGCGACTCCGGGAGCGGCGCGTCGTGTTGCCAATTGTCTGGCTGGGACTGGGCGTTCCAGTAGGCCGTCCCCGTCTCGCTATCCCAGTAGGCGTACTCGTGGTCCGAGACCATTCGTGCGATGGTCTTTCGCAGCGGTTTCGTACTTAAGAGGAAGGGCAGCCCCGGCTTCCGGGCGAACTGTGCTTCAAGGTCTGCTGTCGTCATCCGGCGCTTCTGGCTCTGCCACAGCTTCTGCTCGAACCAGACCTTTCCTTTGGGTTGGTCGTCGTCCCGGATGATCCGGTTCATGTCCTCGAGCGTGGTTCGGACCGCGTCGACGAGCTTTGTCCCGCCACCGGCGTCGACCGACGTGATGGTCACGTGCGTTAGCCCGTCGTCCTCGACATAGAACAGGTGTCGATAGACGTTCCGAACGCTCTCCCCAAGGAGGCCACGTGCTTCGTCCTCCCTGTCCCGGAGTTCCTGGAGCTGTTCGTCGGAGAGGTCCGCAGTCTGCTGAGAGTCATCTCGGAGGTCCTCGATAGCTTCGAGCCGCGTCGCCTGGTCGACCGCATTCTCGAGAAGTTCCGCATCCGGGGCAAGGAACAAGACGTAGTTCTTGTGCGAACGACTTTGGATGGTTCCTCCGTGTTTTGCGGCGGTTTTCTCGTACAGCTCCTGGATTTTGTCGGGGACCTCGGTTTCCTGACCACGCTCCGTTTGTACGGGCGCGGTGAGCATGTGCATAATCGAGAGCGTAGGTGTGGAGCCGTCATCTGCCACGTCCGCTGGCTCCTCGGGGAACATCTCGACGTTGAATCCCCCACTCCCGACCTCGCGATCCAGTCGAGCTTCGAACCGGCTTCGAGCCTGCTCTTCGGAGGTGTTCTGGATCCGCTGGTCGATGATTCGAATCAGGTTTGGCTCGGCTTTGAACCGGATCTGATCCTCGTCGTAGAGGTAGTAGCAGGCGACGTTCATGTCGTCGCCGCCGAGGTTCTTCAGCGCGTTATCGTAGTGGTCGAAGGAGACGCCAGGATGGGCGACAGCCTCGTTGAGCCCTCGTCGAGCGATTCCTGACGCCTGTTCACCGAACGCGAGACTATTCCAGAGCACCGTCGTCGTGATGTGGGATCCGAGCGCGGGGATGCCCTTCTCCGTCCACTTCTGGTCCTCGAGTTGGGCGTGTGCGGTCCCGTCACGAGTATAGATGTCCGCAGTCACCGCCGCACTCAGATCGACGAACTCGAACAGGGATTCGTTGAGTGTCGCCCGAATACTCCCGTCCGGAGCATCGTCTGCCGGCGTGAGATCGTAGAGACGGAGGAAGTGACGGTCATACTCCTCGGGCTGGTGATTCCACAGATAGTGAATCGCTCGTCCGAGCAGTTTCAGTGCTCCACGAGTCCGCTGGAAGTCCGGGATCGTGTCGATCTTCTCGGTCAGCGTTTCGAGAACAGTGGGGTGGAATGGGTATTCCCGTTCGAGTTTCGAGCGGTAACTGTCCTCGCTAGCCTCCTGCGGGAACTGACGGGGGGCTTCGTCGTAGAAGTGGAAGTACTGCTCGGCCACCGTAGCTGCCACATCTGTATTGATTTCGTCGAACAGTCGATGCTGGAGAACAGCCCCGACTTCCGTCTCGCCGGTAGGAGTGACCACCTTCTGCTGGCGCTGGACGACAGCGTCCAGTTCATCGACCAGGCTACGGACCTCTTCGGCCTCCTCCTTGAACGCCGAGTCCGCGATACTGTAAATGACGGTGAGTGAGTCAGCTTGGGCGGCTGTCTCCAGTAGCGATTTCATGAAGGAGACGGTCTGACTGGCTAGGGTAGCCCCGCCGACCTCGAGCGTCGACGCGTCCTCGAGGTACTCCGCGATCTCGTCAATAAGGACTACTGAGGGCTGGTCACTCTGTTCCAAGAGATCCTTCAGCGTGTTCTGACCAGGGGCCTGCCGGTCCCGGTCGTAGTCCTCGATCTCTCGATAGCCGTCCAGCCCGAACAGCTGGTAGGCAATCTCGCCCCACATCGTGTTCGTATCTGGGGCGTTCGGGTCAGTTCGACTACTTCGCGCGCTGCGGGCGTCGACGTGCCCGCCGACGAAGACCGCTGAATTTGCATCGAGCCCATCGGAAACAGCATCTAGATACTCGGTCGCCAGCTCGTCCTTATCGACGAACTTTGAGAGATTTCCAATCTCAGTCGGGTTGTTTGCGAGATGATACGAGGCTATGAGGTCGTGAGTTTTCCCACCGCCGAAGGTCGTATCGAGACAGAGAATACTGCTTTTGTAGCCGTGTGTCTCCCGGTCTGCGGCAGCCAGAAACCGACCGGACAGGTTGCTCAATAGTGTGGTCAACCCCTCTGTCGGATACGTGGTATCGAAAAATTCCGCAGCGTCACGATACACGGGGGCGGCTTCATCGGGCTCGTGGGCCACGGTTGCGAGGTTTGCGGCGAATTGCTCCTCCTCCAACGTCCCGTCGATAACGTCGGAGCGAGGCTGGCAGGCCTCGAAGAGCGAAGTCACCTCCTCCTTTTGTGTACTCATCGTATGACAAGACGTGGTTTTCACACCACCTTAAAAGTTCGAACCTCTGGTGTCCGATTCCGGTAGCAATTGATTACTGGATTCTCATTCAAATCGCCAGCTAATCTTATTTGAACTCCGAGAGGCTTTTATTTTGTATATTCGACGTTCTTCGACCGATCTGTATGACATCGAATTCGGATATCTGGAATTCTGTATGGTTCTCTACCGAGGTGCGCACTATGTCCGGAAGGGACTTGATCTCTATTGCTGTCAGCGGATGTTGGGTGAGGAAGTAACTGCTCGCAAGACCGGTAGGAGATACGACGATGACCTTCTCACTTGCTACAGACTGAAGTCTGATTTCTGCATCCCTATACTGTTGGACTTCCCCAGATAGACTCTCTACCGGGAAGAGAGTGGATGCATCACCGTGATCGACGTATCCACCCGCATCGTAATAATGTCCAACACTCATCTATACATACAATATAATGCTTGGTACTTATTTGTTGTGGGGGATACTCTAATCTGGTTTCAGTATACACGATTTTGTCACGATGGAAAGAGATCTATACCAGTGTACAGCGGGTGATCTTGCAACCAAATCTGTTGATACGGTGCCGACTGAGTGGACAGTAGATGAGGCTCATAAGTGGCTGTCTGAGAATGGCTACGATGTCTCACCGGTCGTCGACGGTGACCAGCCGCTGGGATATATTTCGATAGACGACTTGGCTGAGGCTCCCAGTAGTGAGAGCGTCTCTGACCACCGACAGCCTATCACTCTTGAGGAGGTCATTTCAACCGATGCTGATTTTGGAACCGTTCTCTCCGCTCTCTATGATGAAGGGTTCTATTTTCTTGGTGGACGAAATCAGGTAACTGGTATCCTCACGCGAGCGGATCTGAATACCTCCCCGGCGTATATCCACCTTTACGACCGGCTGTCTCTTCTTGAGGAGGAACTTCGAGATTTGATTCTAACTGAAGCTCCTGACTGGAAGGAAAATGAGGGGATCGATCTCTATCAAGATGAGGTCCGAGACATTGAGCGTAGACACCAGCAAGCAGAATCAGCTAATATTGCTTTGGAAGAAATTCACTACGCCCAATATTCAACGCTAAAGAAGATCATCGCTGCTGTCGAACCTTGTTGGCAGTCCTGTGGATTTTCAAACGATAATGTTGCCGAACGTGATCTCTCAGATGTAACTGATGTTCGAAACGCTGTGGCGCACTCAAATCTCTTGATAGAGAACACAGGGCAAGGGCTGATGGAGGGCCGAACCGTGGCTACCCTGTTAGATGCATACGAAACGATTGAAACGTGTATTGAGTCTCTGCACTCCTGACTGCTTGCTCTGAGAGAGCAACTATCCTGAGCCTTCGTTCTAAATATTTGATGGAGGTGATAGACTTCTCTAAGCTTATTACCTCGTCACTTGGCGTATCGTGTCAAATCAACTCGAAGGAATCTATGACGACTGACCCAACAGATGTTCTCGACGGCCTGGCTGACCAGGTCGCTGAGGAATTTGAGGCGCACAGGCAGCCAGATGAATTCAAAGACGTATCGCTTGTCATCGACAATAACGATCCAGACCGGCCAACGCTGATCGTACACGTCGATAAAGAGAACGCCGATACCCTGGCCAATGAAATCGAGAACTTCCTGCAAGAACGGGGTGCTCGAACTCAGCGCGAAAGACACTCGGACACAGATGTCCGGGTGCTAGCGACCGTCGACTAAATCCTCAGTCCTCTCTGATTTATTTCGGCCACTCTGGGTAAGGCACTCCTAAGCTGTCAGTCTCGCCAAGAGTGAAGTGAGACCGATATCTTGGTAAGGAGTGTTCGATGGATTCAACGCTTCTCACCGGCCCGAAACACGCCCGATTGGAACGACGGGCATTTCAGCGGGCTGATGACATTGCCACCGACTCGCTGGGGAGTATTCTCTACATAACACGGAACGACGCTCGCCGGAGTATGGTCGAGGACAGCTGGGCCGTTTCCCACGAACCTCTCCGTCTTCGTGCCGAGACGCTTGATGCGGTCGTTCGGGAGTGGTACGAGGATCTCCAGGGCCCGGTTCAACCCCTGTCCGGGCAGCTGAACCGCCGGCTGGCGGAGTACGCTCTCGACAGATCGACAGCCGAGACAGATGGCGCTCTCGCCGGCGAACCTGCCTCTGCCGCTCTCGCTGATTCGTTCAGTAGCCGCTTCTCGCTCTTCGACGACGCCGGCGTCGGGACCGCTGACGCGCTCGTAGCAGAGTTCGAGAGCTCAGACCTCGATGACCGTATCGCGGCAGCTACTGTCGACGCGTACCGCCACTACCAGGACCTCCATGCTGACTACGTTGATGAGTGGGTCTGTACCCGAGGAGAGATGTTCGACGCCGTCGCGACGGCGGACCAGTCATTATCGACGCTCTCCCCGGAACTGGATGTCGTCGTCCTCTCCGGGTATCACGAGTTCCGTCCTGTCGAACGACGCCTCATCGAACGCCTCGTCGACGAACTTCCAATGATCGCGCTGCTGCCGCTCCACCAAGATGGCCGGAGCGGAGTCGACGCCGTTGCGGAGGACGCCTTAGAGGTCTACGAAGCACTTGACTTTGAGACAGTAGAACTCGAGCCCGTCGACGAGTCAGGGCGGGCCTTCGGAACGATCACGGAAGCGCTCTATCGCCCGGACCCCGACACCGTCTCTTCTCCAGACGCTCTGCGATGGCGTGAACTCCCGACGCCCGAGCGCGAGATTCGCTTCGTCGCTCGCGAGCTCCGGACTGAGTTGGCCAATGGTCGCGACCCCGACGACTTGGCCGTCGTCGTCCCCGGGACCGAGGCCTATTCGGGGAACGTCGAGGACACGTTCGATACGTTCGACATCCCGCACGTCACGACCGCCGCCTCACAGCTGAACCGGACGTTCACCGGGAGTGTCGTCCACGATCTCCTGAACCTCGCCGAACCGGATCCGCGGGCCGAGGACCTCACGTCCCTGTTAGCAAATCCACTGGTTGACGTCGTCGACACCGACCAAGCCAACGCCGTCACGGCAGCTGCTCGCCGGCGTGACACGGTTTCTGTGTCACCCCTGCTCGATGACGTCGACGGCGAGTCGGCGGCCCTAATCGAGGAGCTGCTGGCCACGCTAGAGACGCTCCGAACGGAGGACATCGAGGGCGCAACCGAGACGCTCCGACGACTGTTGGACGACCGGTTCGACCTGGAGGCGGCGACAGAGGACTACGCCAGCGGCGCCGAGCAAGCCGTCGAACAGCGAGCCTACGACCTCGTAGACGAGGTCCTCTCCTCGTTCGAGTCGCTGGCGGCGGTCAATAGCGATCTCTCCCCGTTGGCACTGTTCACCCGTGCGTTCGATGGTGTGCCGATCCGGATTCCGCAGCGCGCTGCCGGCGGCCACGTCGAAGTGATGGGGTTGCTCGACGCTCGGATGCGCTCGTTCGAGAAGGTGTTTCTCGTGGGCCTGACGAGTGAGCACTTCCCGGTGACGCCGGAACGCCCGGCCTTCTTCGAGGAGATGACCGACGCCCACCCCCGGTTCGACACCGGCGACGAGCGCCTCCGTGGCCGCTATCTCTTCGCGACGCTCCTCGCGAACGTCGATGAACTCACGATCACCACACCAGAGACGGGCGACGACGAGTCCGCCGTCGTCCGGTCGCCGGTCCTCGACGAACTCCAGCGCGTGACCGGCATCGAACCCGAAGACGGCGTTGACGACCGCGTGGGCTCCCGCGAGGACCTACAGCGGCATGTCGCTGCAACGGCCGACCGGCGTGCGGCAGTCAGCCGCGCCGGCGACCGAGGTGACCTCTCACCCGAGCAGACCAAGCGAACGGATCGGGGACTCCACTGTGCGGACAACAGGGGAACGGCTGGCCTCTCCGAACACGACGGCGTGTTAGAACCCGAGACCGTCGCTGAGGTCTATCCTCCGTCGGAACGAGAACCCTACAGCGCGAGTCGGATCGAGCGATACGTCGAGTGTGGGTTCAAGTTCTACGCCGAGAAAGTGCTCGGAATNGAGGATCCNGANGACGTNGAGGTCGTCCCTACGCCCCTCGAAACCGGNTCNTACGTTCACGANGTNCTCGAACGATTTTTCGCGGATCTGCAGGACGAGACCGAGGATGGTGTCGATCTCACNGACTTNNACCGGGACGACCTGGCGACGCACCTTCGCGAGATCGCCGTTGACGAACTCCGGGATGCTGACTTCGAGTACGACGGCCTGTTCTACGAACGGTGGAAGGCGGAGCTGTTCGCGGGTCTGGGTGACGGCGTGAGCGCTCCGTACGAGGCTGGGAGCAAACCCCACGACGCACCGGAACAGGGGTTGTTCGCTAAGTTCCTCGACAACGAGCTCTCGCGGGACGGCGCCGGCCGCCCACACCTGTTCGAAGCCCCATTCGGCGAGGGACTTCCCGACTCGGATGCTGGGCCGTTCACAGTTGAGCGACCGGACGGCTCGACTGTCTCGATTCGGGGTTACATCGACCGCGTTGACGTGAACCGGGATGGAGAACAACCGACGCTCACGCTCTACGACTACAAGACTGGTCGAGCACCGTATATGACGAAGACGACCGGCGGCACGAAGTTCCAACTCCCCATCTATCTGCTCGCTGCCGCCGAGGTCGTCGACGGTGACCTGTTCGAGCAGGGATCGCTTTCAGCGACGTACTATCAGGTTCGACCGCCAAACGACCTCAAGGTTCCACGCGGCGTCGAATCGAAGTTCGATTCAGAGGCCGAACTCCGCCGGTTCCTGAACGATGTCGTTCCGGAGTGGTTGGGCCAGATCGACGAGGCGATCGGCAACGGTCGGTTCCACACGACCCTCCTGTCCGCTCGGGGTGCGAACTGCCGATACTGTGACTACCGTCGGGCGTGCGATGTCCGCCATCACCGCAAGCGGGAGTTTGTCGACGAGGTTCACGAGGACGACGCTGCGTACGTTCCGCTCCGTGTTCGCGACGACGAGGACATCGAGGCGGTGATGAGCGATGACTGAGGACCCCGAGGAGATTCAGCTCACGGAGGAACAGGAGGACGCGCTCGTCCAGGGCCGGAACGTCGCTATCACTGCCGGCGCTGGGACGGGGAAGACGACAACGCTCACCGAGCGGTACGTGACGATACTGGCCGAGAACCCGTCGCTCACGCCGGAGAATATCGTCACGATCACCTTCACGCGAAAGGCCGCTGCCGAATTGACTGAGCGTGTCCGAGAGGAGGTGTACGACCGGCTGGAGGCCGTCGACTCACCGAAGGCCTACCACCGGTGGCGAAACGTGCTCGACGACTTGGAGGACGGCTACGTCCACACCATTCACGCGTTCTGTACCCGGCTCCTGCGAGAACGGGCCGTCGAGGCTCCGGTCCCGCTCGGCTTCGACGTGCTCGACGAAGACGGCGCCGCGACACTCCAACGCGAAGTCGTGACGGAGTTCCTCGAACGCAACCAGGACGATGACGACGTGGAGCTCCTTGCCCAACTCTGGAGTCGCGACCAGTTGATCGATGTACTCGCTGGATTACTCGATGAACGCCCACAGAGCGAGTCTGTCCTCGAGGCGTGGCGTGACGCCGAGATCGACGACTACGTCGATATCTGTTGGGAGGTAGTTTGTGATCTCGACGTTGCCGACGCTCGACAGACGCTGTTTGCGGACGGACTCCTTGAGCATCTACGCACGGTCGCGGGCCGCGTCGACCGTGGGGGCGCTATCGGCGACGAGGACGGCCTTCGGGCCTACCGGACCTTCACCGAGATCGCGACGACACTCCCTGCCGACCCGGAGGAAAGCGATCCCCGCGACTGTCAGCGGGCCATCCTCGACCTCTACGAGGCCTGTGAGAAGAAGAACGGCGGCCTGTACAGCAGTTCGGGGTACGTCGTCGGTGACCGGGACGAGTGGGATGAGTACGGCGACGTCTACGATGACCTGAAGGACGCCATCGACGCGGTCATCGCGGCCGTCGAAACGCACGCGGATGCAGTCGAGACGACACCCGGTGAGCTCGAAGCAAACAGTGCCCATTACGCGCTGGCTCTGATGCGGGTCTTCGATGACGTCCTCGCCGCTTACGCCGACGAGAAGGAGCGCCGCGATACGTTCGACTTTCCCGACGTGATCGAGACAACCCTCGAGTTCTTGCGAGCGAACGATGCCGTCACGGAGCGGCTACGAGAGCAGTTTGCGGCCGTGATGGTCGACGAGTTCCAGGACACGGATCCGCGCCAGTGGGAGCTAGTCAAGCTTCTCACGGGCGTTGACGAGCAGACGGCGTCGAACGTCTTCTTGGTTGGCGACGAGAAACAGAGTATCTACGGCTTCCGTGGGGCCGACGTGACGACGTTCGGGGCGGCGAGGACAGAACTCCAGACCGTCAACGAGACCCGCGGGGTCGACAACGTCCCCGACAGCGATGCCGAGAGTCCGACCGCGCTCGAACTCTCCGGGAATTTCCGGACGCTGGACGGGCCGTTGTCGTTCCTGAACGAGCTCTTCGAGTACCTGTTCCAACCAGAAGGTGACACCCACGAACCCTACGAAGCGCCACCTCAGGGACTGAGTACGCAGCGCGACCGTGTCGAGGACATCGAGGGTTTGACCGGGAGCGTTGAGTATCTCGCTGTGCCCGACGACGCCGATACGGCAGCGGAGCTCTTCGGCGACGACCATCCGGTCGCCGAAGGTGCGCTGGACCACACTATCGAGGCCGAGGCGCAAGCGCTCGCTGCTCGACTGACCCACCTGTTCGACGATCCGCCGAGAGTCCAAGACCCCGATACAGGTGTCCATCGTGACGCTACTCCCGACGACACGGCTATCCTCCTGCGCCGGCGAACTCATCTGGATCGGTATCAGCGCGCCCTCGAGGAGTACGATATCCCCTACACTGTCGTTGGGGGTGTCGGGTTCTACGATACGCCCGAGGTCCAGGCGCTGACGAACCTACTCCGGGTACTTGGCGATCCGCAGGACGACGTCTCTCTCTATGGGGTACTTCGGTCGCCGCTGTTCGGCTTCACCGATGACCGCCTCGCACCGGCAGTTGCCGAGGCTGATTCAGTGTGGGACGCGCTGGCCGAGACGGACGATCCACAGCTCTCGGACGCGTTCAACCTCCTCACGACGTGGCGGATGCTTAGCGGCTGCGCGACGCTGTCTGAGGATGGCGTCCTCCCGTGGAACCGTCTGTTGTCCCGAGTGATCGACGACACGGGGTATCTGGCGAGTGTGAGTGCTGACGAACGCGGTCAGCAGGCCGTCGCGAACGTCGAGAAGTTCCGCGACCAGGTTCGCACTTGGAGCGAGAACGGTGTTCACACTGCTGCCGGGTTGCTCCATCGGATTGATCGCCAAGCCGAGATCGATCCCCGAGAGGGGGAGGCCGACATTCCCGGTGATGTTGAGGGAGTTCGGATAATGACGATTCACGCCGCGAAGGGACTCGAGTTCCCAATCGTCACTGTTCCCGATCTCGGAAGTGACCTCAATTTCGGGCGGTCCGTCGATGACCACGGCTATGTCCGCCTCGTCGAGGGGACGACTGATGCTCCACCGATTCCTGCCGTGGGTGGTCCCCACCCCAACGATGCGTTCTCAATCGAGAAGACGGCAGTCCACGAATATGCTGATCGTCGCTCGCTCCCGCAAGAGCGTGCGGAATCCAAACGACTGCTCTACGTGGCCTGTACCCGAACTCGGGACCACCTGCTGCTGTGTGGGACACACGATATCGATATCGATGAGTCTGGCCACATCGAATTCGGTGAGCCAGATGATTTCGACGACGCCAGCCGATGGCGGGATTGGCTCCAGCCAATTCTGTTTGACGACCAAGAGCTAGTCGCTGAGGCGGTTCACGAGGGTGCTACGGACGCTCGAATCGGTGATGCTTCCTACACTATTCAGACGCCACCTCGGCCGGCTGAATGGCAGTCTGAGGCTCCGACTGAAGATTCAGATCCCGCTATAACTGTTCCTTCCCCGCCGGAACGTCAGGCTGCCGTTCGTGTTGCGGCGACGACCCTCGTCAGTGCTGTTGCGGATGCCTCCGAAGACGGACACAGCTACACGTCGGGGGATGGGACAGTCGGATTGAGTCCGACCACCTTCGGAACTGTTGTCCATCGGCTCAATGAGCTCCGTCCCCCACGAGAAGAGTGGCCCTCGTTTATTCGTCAATTGAGTCGTATGGGGAGCGAAGAACCGACGGATGACGATCTCCAATCGGCCGTGAGCCATGCCCAGGATGCGATCCGGTTCGTCGATGAAACTGAGGCGGACCTCCCACTCGAAGCGACCTATGACGAGTACTCAGTTGTCGCTCGTCTTGATGACTCCCGCATAGTGGGTGATATTGACCGTCTTCTGGTCACTCCTGATGCGTATCATATCATCGACTACAAGACGAACGATCTTTCGTCGACGACCACTGATACCCTCGCTGACCACTATCGGCCGCAAATGCTTGCCTACGCTCTCGCGCTCTTCCAGCACGATCCCGCCCGGCAGGTTCGTGCTTCACTCCGGTTTACCGATGTTGGGGTGGAAGAACGATTTGAGTGGCAACGGAGTGAACTGACTGATATCGAATCTGAACTTCGCTCTATGTTGGAGCTCGTCTCCTGAGCCACATTTACTGATTCTATTCTAACTATTCTAGAGTAGTGAACTATTCTAGAATAGCGTGTATCTTTGGAATAGAATACTATTCGGACTATTCACCACAGAGTTAAGTTGAGAGGGGTGGATACTGCTGAATAGTATGAGTGGCTCAGATAGCAAGAATAGCATAGATAGAACGAATAGCCCGAATAGCCCATATGATTCGGTACAGACCGATGGGAACTCTCGGGCTGTTTCGGTGTGTATGCTGAAGGGAGGCGTCGGCAAATCGACGATTGCGGTCAACCTCGCCCGACAACTGGCCGCACACGAACACGATGTCCTCCTCATCGATCTTGACCCGAACGGCCACGCGTCCGTGGGGCTGGGGTTTGACGACCAGTACCACAACACCGAGGAAACCATCGGCGACGTCTTCTTCAACGATGCTGACCCGACTTCAGTTGTCTACGATACCAGCTATGAGTTCGATATCCTCCCGTCCAGCGAGGACTTAGAACAGGTCGAGCGGGAGATCGTCGT
>JGI12478J12828_1000067_pt1 | contig 37143 bp, 36 predicted proteins | sample A23E2SouthBayCA_FD_12828 | JGI IMG/M metagenome (IMG submission 12828) | reverse complement strand
CAGAAAAGCGAGGGCTATATGCCCTCACACTCGGAGTCCCCCTATCGCACTGTCGTGCAGTGTAAAGGTTTCGCGCCTGCTGCGCCCCGTAGGGCCCGGTATCTTGTCTCAGATACCGTCTCCAGGCTCTTGCTCTCACAACCTGTACCGATTATCGGCATGGTGGGCCGTTACCCCACCATCTACCTAATCGGCCGCAGCCACATCCTACAGCGCCGGAACGTTTCTAACTCTCTGCACTCCAGCATGANAGTTATATCCGCTATTGGCCTCAGTTTCCCGAGGTTATNGCGGTCTGTAGGGTAGTTTGGCCACGTGTTACTGAGCTATATGCTACGAGTCTAAACTCGTGCAACTAGCATGGCTAAATCGGACTCCGATAGCAATGGCCTCCGGCAGGATCAACCGGAATGTGCTGATATACATCAGCGGCGGAAGTGGTTGCACTCCGTCGGAAGCTAACACANTGGTTCCTACACCANTGTTGACTACTGCATGGGTCCGTGGGCTCACATCAGATTCCATCTTAACGGCGGACCGCAGGGGTGGAATCCTCATAGGGTGGATCTCGCAGGCCCCAGAGGGGAAGGCGAGATCCTCTCGTAGCTCAAGCCGACCCAGGTGGCCGACCGAGCGTGTCGACCCGGGCTCGCTGCCCGGTGCGACCTTCGCATTAGTTCAGAAGACGGGGGAACATATAAATGAATCGTCTCACACCCGCCCTGTATAGGACACACACGACGCATACGTAACGTGATGGCGTGACACGCATAATCGCAAGACAGCGCCCGTCTGTCTATCATCCAATGTGTATTTGTTCTTGAATCCTGACATGGGGTTCAATGACCGGAGGTCAGAAAGCCATTATATATCAATTGGAAGGGATAGAGACCTGACGGTAGACAGTCGTAGTATACCAGACACTATGACGAAACAGGCGTCGGGTGACGCAAGAAGACAGCAGTCAGAACAGGGGCCCGCCGGGGTTGTGATAGAGAACTATCTCAGGTCGTTGTGAACCAGGACGCGGGTACAGTGGTAAAATTAGGCGGTCAGCGAGTCAATGTGGCCTTCCGAACGGAGCTGGTCAGCGTCTTGCCCCTTGTAGCGCCATTCGATGTTGGCCTTCTCGTCTTGCCAGTCCCACGGTTCGGCGAGAACGATGTCATCCTCGTTAATCCAGGTCCGGAACTTCATCCGACCTGGAATCCGGCCGAGTCGGGTTTCGCCGTCCTCACAGCGAATGCGGACGTGGTTCCCGCCAAGGTGCTCTGTTACCACTGCAAACATCTCGTCGTTTGTAGGCATGCGGAGATTCCGCCGCCCTGAATCGTCGCTCACAGCATAAATACGGTCGCCTCCCGTATAAGTCGTTTGAGAGGCGGGATAGCGTGTACCATGGACCCGACACAACGGCCGTACCACGGCAAGAACTGACCAATAGCTATCGGAAGCAGTGAAACGATAAGAACGGACTGGCGACAGTGCGTTGATTCAGTCGGCAGTCAGGGCCTGTGGCTCGTCGGCTTCCTCGGCCATCGCATCCGTCAGTCCGGACGCGAGCGCAAAGACCCCTTCTTTGTGGTCTGTCTTCGATTTGTGGATTGATGTCGGTTTGACACCAAGGTCAGCGTAGAGATCGTGCTCAACGCTTGTGTCCGCCTCGTGCTCGTAGTGGTGTTGTACCTGTGCGAGAAGACTGTGAAGGTGAATGAGTTCTTGCTTCTTCATTAGTATCCAATCTTATGGAGTGAAGGGTAATAGTACTACCTTGCCAATGACCCACACGTAATGCTCATTCGGATGCAACACTCACCAATCTCAGTTGCAAAAATAGAGCTGTTTACCGGCGCAGTACCGTTTACCTCTTGTGCTTTCGGTTACAGATAGTAATATTCTTCTTTCAGGCCCTAATATTAAATGCAACGGCGGAAACTTTGTCGTGTCAATTATCACTCAATACTGGTTAACGTAATTGAGTGGGCTACTGACCTGCGAAGCGCTCTCAATCATGAAAAACCACGACAATATATTAGTTATCGAACACTTCATGCCTGCTGAGCACGTACCTATAGCCGTAATGAACTGGAAGCACCCACGAGACAAGACTGCGGCTATGGCGAAACAAGAAGAAGCAAACAGCGGGACGGAGTGGTCATTCATCGCGGCGCTGATGACTGCTGCATAACGGCTTTCTCACCGCTCAGGACTGAAATCCCATAGCGACAGATCTATGCACCGCGTACAGAGGCCGTTAGGTAACGGTACGGATATCAACCGTTGTGTTGTGGACGACAGCGCGGCTGATGCCTGTACACTGGTACGTGTGTGGTTCCGAGTGGCCCGACCAGTTTGGTAGTTCCTGCTCAAATAGACGGTGCCACGCATCCGGGTACGCAGTCTCCGAGACGTTGATCAAGACGGTTGTCGCGGACGGTGGCTTGCCAGCCTGGGGCGAAACGAGCGTCTTATTCTGGACAGCAGTCTCGATTGTGACGCGACTCGACGAGGAGAAGTCCGTCTGTCCGTCAAGCGAAAGGACGGAGAGGTATGCACTGCTGCTATCAGGGGTACACCGGAAACTGGGTTTCCGTGAGACGACCAGTCCCTCCTGCTGGACCCGATACACTGCACCGCTGGTGTAGACGATATCCGTCTCGGAGTCAGTCTCCCGGATGAACGCTCCGGTCGAGATATTCGTTGACCGTCCGTCAACAGTTACGTTCAGCGTTGACGACCGGATGGAGAGCCCGTGGCCCTGGAGTTTCATACTCGTGGTCCGTCGTGGGGCATCGCCCTGGATGTGGTCATCTGTAGTCTCCGCGAACCCGATCATCGACGTTTCAGCGACATCAGTTGTTGCCCCCTGTTGGATAGCGTCGAACGCACCGAGCCCACCGAGCGTCACCAGCGCAATGCCAGTGATGATGATACTGAACGTAAGCGTAAACGCAAGCAGATCGGACACGCCACGGTCGTGACTGTCTGGGATTGACAGTGTCGATGTCATCCGCGTGTCACCTCCATGCAGTCGGCCGTCGCATTGTACGAGACGGCTAGTGGCCCGCTGGAAACGACAGATGGGCAGACATTAGTTTCATTTTCGAATCGGACGACAGCGTACCGATTCAGTCCTGATGCGTTCACGTACACGCGTGTGCGCGAGGTATCTGGGGAGACCTCGACATTGTACGACTGGTCAGCGATCCGCTCCGGATACGTCGCACGAAACGACACCGTCGAATTGAGGCTCTCAGTGTTGAACGCATCCAGACGAACCAGGTCGCGCGCGATACCATCGCCGACGTTCTCTAGGGCTTCTTCGGTCACTCGCTCACGCTGTGAATCGACCATCTGGCTCCCGCCGATGAGGAGACCAGTCACCAGCAGCGACGTGATACCGATAGTGAGCGCCTGCGTGACTGCAGGTGAGACGCCACGGCTGTCGGACAGGAGACGGTCGAGGCTCATCCGTCGTCCACCTCCACAAGGACTGTTCGGTTGTAGCTCGCAGATGGTGTGTCGTATGTCGTGTCTACAGCAGGGATGACGGGATACGGCTCGGTATCTCCGGAATCGTAGCTCGTACTTGGGAAGGTCCCGATGGCCGCAAAGCGGTAAGTACCATCGGCTTTCTGCCCTTTGCTCACATTAATCGTGTAAGGCGGCTTGGTTACGTCACTAAATGTCTTGAAGCCACTTCCTTGATTACATGTTCCGGTAATCAGATTGACCATCAAGTCCTGGCTATCGGGCCCGGAGTTCGGGGAGGTACAGACAGGTATATCAGATCCCGGAGCACTATCTCGAATAGTTACTGTCTTGTTTTTAGGTGATCCGGTCCCATTAAGTGAAACTTCTAGCGCCCACCAGTTACCGTTGCTGCCTGTCACGGTAATGTTAAATGGTTTTCCGCTGTCATGTCCTTTGGTGAAAGTAAAGTTGAACACAGCGATACGAGTGACGTTCTTAGCCACAACCCACTCTTTCGGCTTCGGGCCTCCGTCCGGGTCGTCAATCTCACCGGGCGAGATCTGACTCGTTTCATTGCCAAGCGATGCGGACTCGTTCAGCGTCGCGTTCAGATAGGCCCCCCCGCTGCCTCCGACGACGCGATTGTGCGTCTCCGTATAGTTCTGAAGCGCGTTCTCGTATCGCGCCTCAAATTCATCGAGGTCATCGCCCCGCGTTTCGGCCGCAAGCCGTCCGAGATCACGTTCAACGGAGGCTTCGCGGTCAGCCGACCGTTCAATAGTATCCGCACTGCCGGTGGTCGTGATGCCGTCAGTGACGGCGAGACTGTGGGCAAACAGTATCGTACTGAACACGACGATAGCGATGGCGACGCCACCGATCAACAGCAGTTGTCCGCGCTCGTTGGCTACCATACGACCAGACGCACCTCCACAACGTTGTAGACGATAGAGTCAGGCTCCGCGTCGGGAGCAAAATACCCGCCGACCGCCGAGAGAGGCGGGCCGGTACCGCTGCAGTCGCCGATTCGGGCGGGCATATTGTCGGTCAGGGTCACCGTTTCGGTCGCGACGGCTGCATCAGCCGGCCGCTCAGCGACGTTCTCATCTGATTCCTGCGAGGCAAGAACTGTCTGGCGCACGCCTGAATCCGAGTAACTGAAGTAGAGATTGTACTGTTCTCCCTGACGGTCGAAAGTACGGTTCAACATCCGCTCGAACTCGGTTGAGCTGCCCGTCTGGTTACCGTTGAGTGTCGGTGTGCCGACGCTGTAACACGCCGTCGCGTTGTGCAGCGCTCCGGTTTCTGCCGCCAGTGATAGCGTGTCGCTTGCGCGGGTTTCCAGTGCCGCGGTTCGTTGCTGGGCGCCGGTCTGGAACGGGCCGGTGTCGACTGCCGACAGGCCGTAGACGGTCGCTGTCACAACGACGATGGCCGCGAGAACGCCTTCCAGCGTGTAGGCTTGGCCGCGCATCGTTACCACACCCTCACAATGAGCCAGCAGACCGGGTCGCACTGGCCGGTTGCGTTGGTCAGTTTCACCACACGGGACGTCGTCGCAACATTGTCTCTGTTGGCGACATCGGGCCCCCAAGCGAGCCGCTGGTCGTGGTCATCAATTGCCGGGTCCCGTGTTCCTGCTTTGAGCGATGACGCGTTGACCACACTTACATTGAGTGTGGCGTTTGTCCGGCGTTGTGTTGCGGTGTCGAGACCGGCACTCGATTTCAGGTCGCTAAGCGTTCCGCTGTGCTTGGCTATGTCATTGTTGAGGGACTCGTTGATCCCACCGCTCGCGTTGTATCGAATGAGGTTCCGCGTCCCCTCAACCGAATGGTTTTCGACGAGGTACGTTGCCGCCCTGTCCGCAATTGGTTGGTTACGCTGTACGTCTGGGGATTCGTACACACCGACCGCACTACCCTGTACGAAGGCCAATACCCCGATTATCGTCACGAGCAGGACACTCACCCCCACGGCGAAGTCCTGCGGTGTTTGTGCTCTTGAATCCATATCCCACACACCCTATTTATTATCTGATACGTCCGCTGTCGAACCGCGAGTGAGGCGCTAACCCACGGCGATCCACACCACCAGTGCAATCGTCGACAGGACGACTGCAAACTTGACGCCTGCGACGAGCTTCACTTCCCGAATGTAGCCGGCGATAAACGACGACAGCAACGCCTGCAGCGTCACTGCGTGGAAGAACAGCATCGACAGCAGTTCCGTGTCGACGCTGCCGCCGAAGCCGCCACCGGGCGCGCTCGAACTGCTTGACCCGGAGGCCTGCGTCGCCAGCCCCGACATCACATCAAGGAACTGTGTCTTTAGCAACGCCATCACGCCGAGCAGCGTCAGGTAGGTCATCAGGATGATGACCGTCTGCATCCGCGTCCGGGATTTGCGCTCCCGTTCGATGTCGTCCTGATTCTCCGAGGCCTGCGCGGCCGTCGAGAGCACGTCCTGAATCTGGCTGGAGGCTTCCTGTGCCTCCGCGATGAGCTTGACCGTCCGCGCCAGTCGTGGGACGTTGTACTTGTTGTTGAATTCTCGAAGCGCGTCTTTCAGGCTCGTTCCGTAGTTGACCTTTGCGTGGATGGTCTCGAACTCGTCGGAAAGCTTTCCGGAAGACGTCTCGGAGACCACCTTGACAGACTCTAGCAACGTCATCCCGGTGTCGTTGGCCGATGCAAGCTTCCGGAGGTTTTCCGAGAGTTTCCCGATGATTGCCTTCCGCGAGCGCTGGTTCCACTCGTAGAAGATCATCAGCGGGATGAAGTTGAGGTACATCGGGACGTACACCCAGAAGAACGTCGAACGAACCGGGACAGCGATCATCCCGTCTAGCGATAACGGGGCCCAGCCGATGACGATAGCCGCGACAACAGCGAGAATTGACAGTGGAACCGTCAGCCACAGCACCAACAGGGGATGGTCACGGAAGAACAGGTCAGGCCGTGTGAGGATGGCGAGAAGTTCGTGAGTTCCCTCCCGACTCTTGATCCGGTCGAAGACGCTGTAGGTCCCCGTGTAGCTCTCGATGAGCCCGAGGTTGAACACGCCGACGCCCTCATCGACGACGAGTTCCTTCTCGCCGGGGCTCGAGCGCAGATAGCCGTCCCCGATTGAGTCCTGCGTGACAGTCGAAACGAGGACGAGAAAGCCCAAGCCGGTCAGGGGAATCAACCCGTACACAGTCCCATAAATAAGCGACTGCTGTGCGTTCCCCATCATCGACATGATGACCAGAATGATAATGAGAAGCAGTGGAAACAGCGAGAGCGTCATGTACATCTCGCCGAACAGCTCCAGCGTCTCCAGCATCTTCTCCTGTTCCTGCCGGGCGGTTCGCATGTGCTTTTCCTTCTGGTCTTCGAGGAAAGAGGTCATGTCACCGCCGGAATTGATGATAGAAAGCATATCCGTCAGGAACTGTGACAGTTCGTCTGAGGGCGTCTGCAGCGCCTGGTTCCGGACGGCGGTTCGGTAGTCGGTATCGAAATACTCCGTCTCCAGTACGATGGACTGGAACTCTTTTGCGACTTCACCGTACGTGTCTTCGGCTTTCCCCATCGACTGCAGGATTTCGAGTTGGTTGAGCCCACCCACGGACAGCGCATACATGAACGAAATTGAGTCGGACAACAAGACGTTGATTTCGCGCTCACGCGCGCTCGAACGGAAATACGGAATCGAGACCAGCGACCCGAAGCCGATACCGAACCCGATGGCACCGAAGACGAAGCCGGTCACGATGACGAGGAAGGGGAGTTTCAGCACGGCGAGAATCTCTGAGACACTCTCAGACACTGGAATCCCGATGAGCGTCGGCGCTTCTCCACCGGCAAACAACAACTGGACCAGCAGATACCCGAGGAACGTGCCGACGAGCCACAGCGCTAGACCCGCGATGACACCGACCGCGAGTGCGCGTGCGAGGAACATCTCTACGTTGTCGGCCATCCGGGCCTCCGCGAGTTTGTTCTCGACACTGCTGACGAAGTCGCCCTCGTCGTCGAACACCATCTGGTACGCCGGGTAGAACGTGTCGCCGAGCGCACCGCCGCTGCCGACCTGTTGCTGACCCGGTGTGTCGAGGCTCATTCGCTATCTGCCTCCGCACCGGCCTTCGGAACGAACTGACCGAAGTCGATGCTGTCTTCGTCAGCGCTCTCCTCGGAATCATCCATCAACGCTGAGACAATGTCCGGCGTTTCGCGGCTCTTGTAGGTGTTAAACAGTGGCTGGGCGTTGTCAAGCACCTGCTTTGTCTCCTCGACCATTTCCGGCGGCGCGTCCGGCCGGGGCACCATTTCCTCTTTTTCCGGGTCGATATCGATCTTGACAGATTCCATCTCTCGGAGGTCCTCGAGTGACAGTTCGAGCTGGTCGTTGGCGATGAGCGTGAGGATGGTGTCGGGGTCATTAATAAACGCCTGGATGGTCGCCGCAACCTGCGTGTAGGTGTTGAGCCCCTTCTCGATGAGATATGCGAGGACAACTTTGCGCTTGAACAGTTCCTCGTCGAGTTTTTCTTGGGTCCACCCGCGGTCGAACTTGATCTCTTCGAGCGTGTTCGAGTTCCCCATCTGGATGTACTCATCCGTCTCGGCGCGCCACTCGTACACGTCCCGGACGTTGATCTCATCGTTCTCCGCGGAGTACTCGTTAATTTCGGTCAGGGACTTGTTTCGGCGAACCTTGTTGCCGTCGACGCGAGTCTGGGTCTGAATCGACACCAGATCAAGCGCGGTAAACAGCGTCTTCGAGACGTTGATCGGTTCGGTGGTGAACCGCTTGATGACCTCACCGACCGAGTCGGCGTGGAACGTGGTGTAGGTGGTGTGCCCGGTCGACATGACCTGGAACAGCGTCCGACCTTCTTCACCGCGGATCTCACCCATGACAATGTAGTCCGGACGCTGACGGAGTGCGGCTTCCAGCAGGTCGAACTCGTCGACGTCACCCTTGTCGTCTTCACCAAAGGAAGGGCGCGTAACGCTTGCCACCCAGTTTCGCTGTGGCAGTTCGACCTCACGCGTGTCCTCGATGGAGACGATCTTGGAGTTCGATGGGATGAACAGCGAGACGGCGTTCAGGCTTGTCGTCTTCCCCGAGGCAGTACCGCCGGCGAAGATGAGGCTCTTGTTGTTCTCGATACAGAGCCAGAGGAACGCCATCTCGTCCAGCGAAAACGTGTTCCAGTTGATGAGGTCGATAGGGGTAAAGGGGACGTCCTTGAACTGCCGGATAGTGTAGTTCGTCCCGTGGTCGGACACTTCCCTACCCAGTGTCAGCTGGGCACGCGACCCGTCCGGGAGCGTCGCATCGACCTGTGGCTGGCGCTTCGAGATACCCTTCCCGGACCGCTGTGCGAGCTTCACGACGAAGTCGTCGAGTTCCCCTTTGCCGTGTTCGACGTTCGAGATGATCTGCTCGTAGTCAGTGTGATAGACGAACACCCGGGAGTTGTACCCGTCACAGGAGATATCTTCCACGTTGATATCGTGTTTGACGCCGTCGATGCGGGCGTAGCCGACGAAGTCCCGCTTGAGCATATACAGCAGCTTCTCGACCTGATACTCGTTTAGCTTCGGTTCGTCGTCTTCAAGAATAGCCGGTTCGGGACGTGTCGAAATGCCGGAGAGTTGTCCCGTCGTTTCACTTTGTGTTTCCTCATCCAGCCCGAACAGTTCCTTGACCTGTCCGAGAACGCTCTCTTCACCACGGCTGGAGACTGAGCCGTCGTAGAGGTCATACCGCGAGAGGAGCTGTTCGGCCTCCCGCTGGATGACCTGTGCCCGGTCAGCATCAGTCCCCTGAACGATCACGTCGTCCTCGGAGTACTTGATCGCGGTCTTGAGTTTGCCCGAGAGGAACTCCCGAAGGTCGATCTCAATATCGGTGAGATACGGCTCAATGACGTAGTACTTCTTCTCGTTCTCTTTCCGTGAGTGGAAGATGATAACGCAGGCGTAGGGTTTGTTGACCCAGTACCGTTCTAGTTCGTTGAAATGTGATTTCTTCGACTGGGGAACAGCTTTTTCGAGGTCGTAGCGGTTGACGACGGTCGTGTGGCCGTCCCGTGTCGAGAAGAACTCGTCTTCGTCCAGCTCCGGGTTCACGTCAACGGTGTTTTCATCGACGTACTCGTGCAGTTCACTGGCGATGTCTTCAGCGGCGGACAGTTTGTTTTCCGTGTGTTCAGAGTCGAAGTGCAGATACTCACTTGCATCAAACGGAATAACTTCGCCGTCACTGTCACGGGGGAGACTGCCGTCCTCGTAATAGTACTCCTGTTTGAAATGCTCCCACGTGTAGATGTCTTTCGCGACTGGTGTCGTAGTTGGGTCGAGATACTCTTCGAACGGCGCTTGCAGTGTTTTCCCGGCACTCGCCGCGTCTTCGAGTCGCTGACTGAGTTCCCTCGGCTCGAAGCCGAGGTACACGCTCCGGTCGAACCGCCCCCCATCGTGTACCTCTCGCCGGAGATCATCCCACGTGTATTCGCCGACCCGTACAGGCTCGTCAGTCAGATTCCCCCCACTGTTGACCTGTTCTGACTCACCTCCCCCAGTATCATCGATAGCCATTGTTATTTATCTCCCGTTAGGCAGGAAAAAAGTTTATCCCCACCAAATGTCGATGAAAAAGAAGTTCCGGTTGTTCGTATCACGGTCTCCTTACGGTAGTAAGTGGACCATACTGAATGTTTCGCCGATCCTAGTTGTCAATTAAGGAATGACTCAATCCGGGCCATTGCTTCCTTGAGATCGTCGAGACCCGTCGCGTATGACACTCGGAGATGGCCCGACCCGCCCTCCCCGAACGCGGTTCCGGGGACAACCGCGACCCGCTTTTCCTGAAGGAGACTCTCGGCGAACTCACCGGCATCGTCCCAGGGACATTCCGGGAACGCGTAGAACGCTCCGGCCGCCGGGAAGCAGTCCAGCCCCATCTCTTCGAAGCGCGTGAGGACGTACTTCCGCCGGCGGTCGTACTGAGCGGCCATGTCCGTGACCTCGTCGCGGCAGTTGTCGAGCGCCTCGATAGCGGCGTGCTGAGCCGTCGTCGGGGCCGAAAGCATCGAGTACTGATGGATTCGGTTCATCGCCTCGACAGCCTCCGGCGGTGCCATCGCGTATCCCAGTCTGAACCCCGTCATCGCAAAGGCCTTCGAGAAGCCGTTGAACACGACGGTCCGCTCACGCATCCCGGGGAGGGTAGCAATAGACGTATGGTCGTGTTCGTACGTGAGATCGGCGTAGATCTCGTCGGCGAACACGAGGAGGTCGTTTTCGCGGCAAAAGGCCGCAACATCCGCCATCTCCTCGGCCGTCATCGTCGCTCCGGTCGGATTGTTCGGGAAGCAATATACGAGTGCGTCGGCCTCCGCCGCACCGGACGATTCCAGCACCTCTTGGGTGAGTTTGAACTCATCTTCCGCGCGCGTCGGAACGTCGATAACGTCGATACCAGCGAACGTCGCACCGGGGACGTACGAGACGTAGCACGGCTGGGCGATAGCGATCGAATCGCCGGGGTTTAGCAGTGCCCGAAAAGCGAGATCCAAGCCCTCGCTCGCACCCGCCGTGACGAGGATTTCCTCATCGGGGTCGTACTGCAGGTTGTGCGTCGCCGCTTCGTAGTCCGCGATGCGCTCCCGGAGCTCCTGTTTCCCGCGGTTGGCGGTGTAGGAGGTCTGGCCGCGTTCGAGCGACGCAATAGCGGCTTCACGGGCCGACCACGGGGCCGAGAAGTCCGGTTCGCCGACCCCGAGCGAGATGATGTCGTCCATCTCCTCGGCCAGTTCGAAGAACCGACGGATGCCTGATGGCGGCACGCTGTCGACTCTGTCCGCTGCTTCGAATGTCATGGTGAGACGGACAGGCGGTCGTCGTCGTCGTGGTCGTCGAACTCCATCCCCTGCTCCTTGTACGACTCCATGATGTAGTGGGTTACCGTCTGCGTGATTTCGGGGATCGGCGCGATTTTGTCGCTGATGAAATGCGACACTTCGCGCATCGAATCGCCCTCGACCTCCAGATCGAAGTCGTAGTCGCCGCTGACGAGGCGTAGCGAAGTCACTTCCGGGAACTTCGCGATCCGGTCGGAGATGTCGTCGTAGCTGGTCTCACGGTCCAGCGTGACGTTGAGTTCGACGGTAGCGCGGACGCGCTCCTCGTCGTTCTCGACCGCGTTCCAGTCGACGACTGCCTGATAGCCGCGAATGATGCCTGCCTCCTCGAATTCGTCGATAATCTCGGCTACCTCGCTCTCGGAGTAATCGGTCAACCGAGCGATGTCCTCGGTCGTGTAGCGAGCGTTCTCCCGTAGCAGGTCGAGTATCTCGCGGCGACTGCTCATACAGTGCCAGCAGAGTGACGCGGACAAAAGCCTTGCTCAATAGTGAGAGAGCGTCACATCATTCGGTCGGGAATGCACCAGACGGTTTTAATATCTCTGCTGGTTATATATCGCTTAATGTTCGAAGAGGGTGGCCAGCGGGCTGATTCTGACACTGGATGGGCACATGTCGCGAATCACGACAAGGCGGCAACAGTTATTGACACGATACTCCGCCTGGACGTGGACGAGACGTACACGAAAACGGCCCTGAGTGAGGAAGCTGGCGTGCCGCTGAAGACGCTATACCTTGACGGGACGCTCGAAGAGCTAGTGACGGTCGGGCTGCTGGAAAAGCACGAAGCGGAGGGCGAAGAGACGTTGTTCTCGGTCGATGACGGGAGCGCAGCGTTCGAGGCAGCGAAGGCCTTCGATACTGCGGCAGCGACATCCAGCGACGTGGACAGTTGATCGAAAAACGGCTGTCACAGAAGGCAGCCTAGCGTCCGTGGACTTTTGACGGCGACAGCCGTAGTAGAAGGCGATGGTTTCACTCGATTCGGAGTCCGACGTGCTCGGACGTGGGGACGAAGCACCGACGTTCGAACTGCCGGGGGCCGACGGGGCGACGTACTCACTGTCGGATTTCACGGACAAGGACGCACTACTAATTGTATTTACGTGCAACCACTGTCCATACGCGAAAGCGAAGATAGACGAGCTAAATCGCCTCGCGACAGAATACGACGACCTCGCTGTCGTCGGGATTAATGCCAACGACCCCGAGGAGTACCCCGACGACTCGTTCGAGCGGATGCAGGAACTCGTCGAGCGCGGAGAGATACAGTACGACGCGTATCTATTCGACGAGTCACAAAATGTCGCAGCCGCGTACGGTGCCCGCTGTACCCCCGACCCGTTCTTGTTCCGGAACGACAATGGGGCGTTCAAACTGGCGTACCACGGCCGCCTTGACGACGCGCCGAACCCGGACGACGAACCGAGCGAGCGGGAGATGGCTACACACGTCGAAACGTTGCTGGATGGCGACCAGATTACGGCGGTCGAGAAACCATCCAGAGGGTGCTCGATAAAGTGGAAGCCCGGTAACGAACCCGCGTACTGGGACGTTTAATCGGGATGGCCCGGCGTGGGCAAGACAACCGAGACAAATGCGTTGCCCGTGCTGAGATGGTGACCCAGTAGATGCACTAGTTATAACTTCAATCGTATCTACGGGCACCTTAGGTAGTGGTTAGGTATCAGTAGACATACAGTATAAAAACTCAGCACCGAGGTGAAGACGGTCGTCAACGAGATGCTCGACGACCAGTCAACCGAAGCCAGTTCTGGAAACCCGGGCGTCGATACCTGCTGTTAGATTTCGTCCAGAGATTCGAACCCGCTCCAGCACTCGCAGTCGAGGTCGTCGATGGACGTGACTTCGTCCGGAAGTGAACTTATCGGCATCCCATCATCAAACTCATCACACTCCTCGATATGAATAGAAAAGTCGCTACTCGACATGACTGGCATAGACAGTGATACGGCATCGTACCGCAAAAATCCTCGGACTTGAGACGGTATAGAATAGACACTAAAGGCTAGTTGTATAGAGAGAGCCGAGACGAGCACTGTCTCGTATTCGAGTGGCGCTTATCAAAAGTTACCGTATATCAAGGGAACGCTTATTTGTTGATGGCTTTATGGTTCCAGATACGATACAGTACGCAATGAACTCCGGGAGTGGGACAGTTGACCAGCCTCTGAAAGAGGCTGCGTCCGTATTGGTGTTGGCACGCAATGCAAGCGACGCCGAACGAGAGGGGTGTGCCGGGTTCCTGGCTGAGCAGGAGGTCAGTAAGTCGAAGGCGATCTGTGTCACAGTGTCCGAATCCCCCGATTCGCGCCTCTCGCTGTGGCAGCAGCACCTCGACGACGAGATGCCCGAAGAGGCGATCATCGTCGACGCCGGCAGCGAGTTACCGGCTACCTCACAGGCAGCAGCGTCTGGTGCGTTTCCTTCATTGACGCTTGATACCCTTCCCGCAACAGTGGCGCCGATAGACATCAGCGCGACCGTCTCTCGCCATCTCGGTCGGTTGGAGCAGGAAGATACACCGCTGCTTCTGTGCCTGCATTCACTAACTGGGCTGCTCGAGTGCTGGGAGCGTGACCGCGTCATCGCGCTGGTGACGGCGTTGAACCGACAATGTGCCGAGATGGACGTCTCGAGCCATCACCACATGGACCCCGAGGCCCATACGGAGGAGACAGTCGAGATGTTTCGGCCACTGTATGATGTCGTGTACGAGTATCTCCCGGACCACGGCTGGACCGTCACGGCGTCGCAAGACGCAGAGGAGACGCCGACGTTTCGAGACACCGTCACCCCACCCGGCGGCGTCAAGAAGGGCGACCCGGAGGAGCCCGAAACGATTCCGATACCCTACTCGTTTGACCAGGTACTGGAACTGATCTCCGCTCCGCGGCGGCGCAGTCTCCTGTATCACCTGAAAGACCGGTCTGAAACCGAGGTCCCGCTTGATGACCTCGTCGACCGCGTCTACGAACGCGAAAAGGCTATTCCAGCCAGAACGACGCCAAAATCACGCGATGAAGTGGGCGTGTCGCTGGCACACAATCACCTTCCGCGGCTGGACGATCTGGGGATTCTCTCGTACGAGACAGCTGATAATACTGTTGAGTACTACGCCAATCCCGCGCTGGAGTCCGTGATTCAGTACGTCGAACGCCTCGAACTCGGCTAGTTCCGGTCCGGACCCACTCGTTTATGTTGCCGCTACCGGCATAGCCTGACATGGACGAAACCCCGCTCCCGGAAGTGACAGAGCAGTTCGCTCGCACACTGGTGCCAGCCAGCGATGCAATTATCGATGAGATGGACGCCAAAGCCGACCGAGAGGGATTCCCGACGGTCGGTCCCGCAGTCGGCGGGTGGCTCCGCCTCGTCGCCCGGATGATCGACGCCGACCGTGTCTTTGAGTTCGGCTCCGGCTTCGGCTACTCGGCGTACTGGATGGCACCCGCTGTGTCCGACGATGGACAGATTGTCCTGACGGAGATCGACGCCGACGAACTCGAAGATGCCCGCGAGTTCCTCGACCGCGGCGGGTTCGCCGACCTGGCCGCCTTCGAGCACGGTGACGCAATCGAGATCGTCGAGAACTACGACGGCCCGTTCGACGTGGTACTTATTGATAACGAGAAACATCGCTATGCAGAGGCCTTCGAGGCTGTCCGGGCAAAGGTGCCGGTCGGTGGGGCCGTGGTCGCTGACAACATGATCGAGGCTGGGCCGCTGGAATTTGCAGATGTACGGGCGTTGCTGGCTGGCGAGGACATCGACGCCAACGAAACGAGTCGCGGTATCGCCGCGTATCTCAAACGCGTCGGCAGCGACCCGGCGTTCGAGACCGGGCTGCTACCGCTCGGTGAGGGCGTCGCTGTGAGCGTCCGGGTGGAGTGAGCAAGCGGCAGCAACACGCTCCGATTCTCGCCGACGAAAATGCGGGTGCATAGCTTATGTATGAGGGCACACAACTCAGCGGCAACGCTGGTCCTAACGAATGAGTCTGATGATAGATATTCGGAAGCTCGGGTTGTTCAATCAGATGGCTAAAGAAGGCGGTAACACCGTTGCGAACCACCTTAGCCAGATGACTGGGATGGAGACGGAGATGGAGATCACGAAGATCAACTTCATCGATATCCCGGATATCAAAACACACGTCGGCGACGAGAAGCAGATCGGTATCAGTATCGAAATGGTGGAAAAGCCCCACGGGCACATCCTGTTCCTGTTCAACGCCGCCAGTGCAAAGGACCTCGCCACCGGGATGATCGGCGATATGGGCGAGACGGACCCCAACGCGAACGGCTTCACCGACATGGAACGCTCGGCGATTCAGGAGATCGGCAACATCATGACCAGCGGCTTCATCGACGGCTGGGCAAACGTTCTCGATACCACCATCGACATCTCCACGCCGAACTTCACGTTCGGCCCGGGGAGCGGGATGGTGGACCAGCTCGTCGGCGACCGGGACAACGAGATGGCGCTGATGTTCGACTCCCGCGTCCACGCACTGGAGTCCGACATCAACGTGAAGGTGTACACATTTCCGGAACTCGAAGAGCTGGTCGACCTGATGCAGGAAATCGAAGTGTAAGCGGTCCGAACTTATTCTGGCGGCGGGAACTGCGGATGAACTCCTTGTCCCTCATGAAAGATTTAGCAGTGTTTCTTGTACCGTGGGCCCTTGCGTCATGATATGCCAGGAGGTAGCCCGCAAACTCTACGACCGTTCTTGTGGCGTGCAGAAACACTGTATCCGGACACAGAGGTCGTCTCTCGTACCCACGAGGGCATCGTCCGCCACGACTACGCCGAATATGCCGAACGGACGGCACAGTTAGCGAACGCGATCGAAGAAGCCGGCTACGGCGACGGTGAACGGCTCGGGACGTTCTGCTGGAACCACAGCCGTCACTTCGAGACGTACTTCGGGGTACCCGGAACCGGTGCGCAGCTACACACTATCAATCCGCTCCTGCCCGACGAACACATCCAGTATATCGTCAGCGACGCACAGGACGAACTCATTTTCGTCGACGAATCGCTCCTGCCGAAACTCGAGGGCGCTGCAACAGCGGACCCAGAGTCCTTCGAAACGGTCGAGCAGTTCATCGTAATGAGTGACTCCGTCCCGGAGACAGAGCTTGATGCCGTTGCCTACGAGTCGTTCATCGCCGACCAGCCGACGGAGTACGACTGGCCCGAGCTGGAGGAGGACCGCGCTGCCGGCCTCTGTTACACGTCCGGCACGACCGGGCGACCAAAAGGCGTCGAGTACACCCAGCAAATGCTGTGGAGCCACACGATGGCGATTCAATCGCCACAGGGAATTCCACTCGACGACGACGACGTGATGATGCCCGTCGTCCCGATGTTCCACGTCAACGCGTGGGGTCTCCCATTCTCAGCAACTGCCGGCGGGGCCAAACACGTCTACCCCGGCCCACAGCCGGAACCGGCGGACCTCGCGAAGCTCATCGAAGAAGAGGACGTCACCGTCACCGCCGGTGTCCCGACCGTCTGGCTGGGACTGATGGAGTACATCAAAGAGAACGACGTTGACCTCTCATCCCTTGAGCGCCTCATCGTCGGCGGAAGCGCCGCACCGGAAGCGATGATCCGGTTCTTCGACGACCGCGACGTGGAACTCGTCCACGCCTGGGGAATGACCGAGACGGCCCCGGTGGGTGCCGTGGCGTCCCTGCGGAGCGACCTGGAGGACGCCGACTACCAGACGCAACTGGACAAGCGCTCGAAACAGGGACTTATCACTCCCGGGCTGGAGTTCCGTGTCATCGACGACAACGGCGACGAGGTCCCACATAACGGCGAGGACTTCGGCGAACTCCACATCCGCGGGCCGTGGGTGACGACAGAGTACTTCAAGCGGCCGGAAGCGAACGAACAGGAGTTCGAGGACGGCTATCTGAAGACTGGTGACGTGGTGTCCGTCGATGAGGACGGCTACATCAAGATCGTCGACCGAGCAAAAGACGTTATCAAGAGCGGCGGAGAGTGGATCTCTTCGCTCGAACTGGAAAACGAACTGATCGCCCACGACGACGTGAACGAAGCGGCAGTCATCGGTGTCCCGCACGAGCGCTGGCAGGAACGCCCACTTGCGATGATCGTTCCGACGGCCGATGCCGACGAGGAGACGCTTGGTGATGAACTCCGTGAGTACATCCTCGAGTCCTACCCCAAGTGGTGGGTCCCGGACAACTTCGTCACCATCGACGAGGTTCCGAAGACGGCAACCGGAAAGTTCGACAAAAAGTCGCTCCGTGACGAGTACGCCGACGAATCGCTCGTCGAAGGTCGCGTCCCCGACGACGCCGCGCCGGAATAGGGGAGTTGGCGCGTTTTCAGCCGCTCAGTAGCGTTACTGGACGCCAGTGACGAGATTCCGGACTTCGGTCCGATAGGTTTCGGGCTGGAGTCCGAGGTCGACATCGACGGTGACTGTGATGCCGTCGCTCAGGTCGTTTTCGACGACCTGCTCGAAGTTCTGTGCCGGGTACGCGCCCCCGGAAATGACGACGAAGTCGCCGTGGTGCCAGACGGCGAACATCGCCGAGATGTCGATGTCGCTGGCTGGTATCTCGACGGCCTCGTCCTCGGTCACGTCGAAGGAAATCCCCTCGAATGGGTACACGGCGGACAGTTCCACCGTCTCAGCTGTCTCTCCGGTGTCGATATCGATTGTCCCCTCGCCGGATTTCTCGATGTCGGTCAGCCCCTGCGCTTCCATCTGCTGTTCGAAGCTGTCGCGGGCGTTTGTTTTGACTTCCGCCAGCAGTTCCTCGCGCCCCACGCCAGCCGGAAGATTGTCCAGATTGGGGCTGAAATCCACTCGGGTGGCGAAAAACACGGAGAGTGCAGTCTGAACCTGGTCAAGAGTACGGTCGGCGACACGCTCCTGTAGCTGTTCGTCGACGTACTGAACCGTACTGGAGACGGCCTCGACCGAAACCGGGCCGTAGCTCCGGTCGAATACTGTTTCCGAGGACTGGGCCGTTTGCGTCCAGCCACCGTCGTTCAGTTGCGCTGTCGGAACGTCCGGTGGCGGTGCCTCGGCTGCGGCCAGAAACGAACACCCCGCAAGCCCGGCAGTTCCAAGGGTGGCTCCGGCGAGCAAGTAGTCTCGACGATTCATGTCAGAGGAAGGCTACAGCCATGGAAAAGCGTGCTGGCCGATTATCAGGAGTTTCCCAGAAACAACTACGACGGTGTTTGGCAGAGTTCCACGGAGTATATGAGTACACAAACCATGATAATCTCTATGGACCTGCTATCCGAGAAACTCGTTCCGGAGCACGCACACGAGGTCAAGGAGGAGGCTCGGGAGTTCGCCGCGGAGCACATCGAGCCAGTCGCGGGTGAGTACTACGCGTCCGGGGAGTACCCCTGGGACGTGCTCGAAGCGGCGACGGAGGCCGGGCTCGTCGCACAGGATATCGGCGAAGAGTGGGGCGGGAGCGGCTACGACCTCCAACAGATGCTTGCGATGGCAGAGGAGCTGTACAAAGCCGACGCAGGAATCGCGCTGACGATCCAGCTCGCCAGCTTCGGGGCAGAAATCGTCGAGGACCACGGCGCGGACTGGCAGAAAGAGGAGTTCCTCAAGCCCGTCGCTGCCGGCGACCAGCTTACCGGTCTCGCCGTCTCTGAACCGGAAACGGGGAGCGACCTTGCTGGGATGACGACGGCCGCTGAGAAAGATGGTGACGAGTGGGTAATTAACGGCGAAAAATACTGGATCGGCAACGGTGTCGAGGCGGACTGGGTGACGCTGTACGCCAAGACCGGTGACGACCCGAACGACCGCTACGGGAACTACTCGATGTTTATCGTCCCGACGGACGCCGACGGCTACCACGCCGAGCACATCCCCGAGAAGATGGGCTTCCGGGCGTCCAAGCAGGCCCACATCGTGCTTGACGACTGCCGGATTCCGGAGGAGAATCTGGTCGGCGTCGAAGGGGCCGGCTTCTATATGCTCGCCGAGTTCTTCAATCACGGCCGCGTCGTCGTCGGCGGACACGGTCTCGGGCTGGCCGCCGCAGCCATCGAGGAAGCCTGGGAGTTCGTCCATGACCGCGAAGCCTTCGGCAAGACCGTCGACGAGTTCCAGGCGGTCCAGCACAAACTGGCCGATATGCAACTCAGCCTCCAGTCCGCCCGGACCCTCACCTGGCACGCGGCTGAACGCGTCGCCAATCAGGAGAACTCCGGCTACTGGGCCGCACTAGCAAAGACCAACGCGACCGAAGCCGCAATGGACTGTGCGGAGAAGGGAATGCAACTTCACGGTGGGCGGTCCGTGCTGACGGAGAACCGCATTTCCCGCGTGTATCGCGATGTTCGGATTCCGGTTATCTACGAGGGAGCCAACGACATCCAGCGGAACCTCATCTACAAGCAGGCTCCGATGTAACGGAGAGAGTAGCGGTCACTGTCGATTGATTGCGTCGCAAACGGCGTGTTTTTCGCGGGAACACCACCCTTCGAGTGTTCTTTAGAGGAGCGTTGCTGGCCAGCTATCACTCCAGCGGCTGTTCACGACTGGACAGCCTGTACAGCCCGGATATACCAACCAGACAGGGATTACGCTACTGTACGAAGTCCATGCGAGTGATACTGAGTCGGTACACCACCCTACAAGTGTTCTGACATCACCAGACAGTTGACCCGACACCACCATACAAGTGTTCTATCACCACCCTGCGAGTGTTTCCAGTTCGACTACAGCCAGACCAGAATGGTGAACACGTGTTCACACACCACCCTGCAAGTGTTCGCACGGAAGGTGTGCAAGCGTCTGAATCTACGAAAACACCACGCTGCAAGTGTTTTTGTGGCGTTGTTCCGAGTTCCGATTCGCCCTTGCACACCACCGTGCAAGTGTTTCACGTACTGCTTGAGATGTGTGAGAGTATGCTGAGACACCACCCTGCAAGTGTTCCAAAAGGCCGTTTGGGCGGTTTTCCCGTCGGATCGGGTTCACACCACCCTGCAAGTGTTTTCGAAACGGAATACGTAGGGTCGTGTGGAACCGGACGGACACACCGGTCTGCAAGTGTTCTACACACTGCAGCGGGGAACAGATACCAGATAACCGTCTGTTTGCACCCCCTTTCACTGTCTACTGTGGGGACACACACCACCCTGCAACTGTTCTGGACGCCACAATAGTTAGACCGCCGCTGAACACACACACACACACCACCGTGCAAGTGTTCTGCCGTGTGAGCCGACGGGGGGTGGCTACGTGAACTGCCAGAGGTTCTGTTGCTCGTCGTCAGTAGTGTCCGGTGCCTCGAACTCAGTCGCCTCGTCTTCCAGATAATGTTCGAGAATCCCGTTGACGTTACTCGGCACAGCATCGCTGTAGGAGGACTGGAGTGCAGCGTTGATGATGTCGGTCGGGTCATCAGTGACTTCATAAATATACTTGCGTCCGCCCTTGCGGCCAAGGTTGCGTTCCGCAGAACGGACCAGTCCCTGCATTGAGAGCTGGTCAAGGAACTCGTATATCTTCCGCTCGGATTTCACGCGGCGACCGCTCGACTCCGCGATAGAGGAATAGAGATTGTAGATCCGTTTTGTCGACGCCTCGTGTTTCGGCTCGATAAGTGCAAGCGTCGTGGCAAGATAGGTCAATGCTTGTTGTGAACTCAGATCGTGCTCGAAGTAATCCAGCAGTTCATCGGTTTCGATGGTGTCCGTCGCCCGCCGTGTATGTGCCTCCGTTACACCCTCTGCACCCTCCATCCGCGCGTACTCCCCGGCCTTTTCGAGGATTCGGAGTCCCTGCCGAACGTCACCGCGTTCCTGTGCAGAGAAGGCTGCTGCCAGCGGGACGACATCTTCGCCGAGCACGTCCTCCCGGAACGCGATGTCGGCGTAGTAGCCAAGAATATCTCGAAGTTCAGTCGCGTCATATGGGCCGAACTTGATCTCTCGCTCCCCCAGCGTCGATTTCACCTTGGGTTCCAGCACGTCGACGAACTTGAGGTCGTTTGAGATACCGATAAGTCCAACCTTCGCATCGGTGATCGGCGTGTTCTCGTTCGCTTCGGCCCGCGGCAGTTCGTAGAGAAAGTCGTTCCGTGCATCCGCAGGAATGTTGTCGATCTCGTCCAGAATGATAAGCACGTTCCCGCCCACAGCCTCTATCTCTTCGTAGAGGAACTCGAAGACGCTGTCAGTGCTGTAGCCGCTCTCCGGGAGCTGGTTCTCGGGATCCCGGAACTCGTTGACGAGCGTATTTACCAGTGCATACGCCGACCGGTAGTTCCGGCAGTTAATCGGACCGACAACGGTGAGCGGGATATCCTCAGCCTCGGCTTTCTCTTCGAGTTTGTCTCGTACCCACTTTGTAACAGCAGTTTTGCCGACTCCTGTTGGACCATAGACGAAGACGTTGTTGGGGTCGTGGCCGACAATGACATCCTGAAGTGCGTTGATGTAGAATTCGATTTCCTCGTCGCGGTGAAAGATCGTATCTGGCGTGAACGTGTCTTTTTTCAGCGGTTGTTTTCGTTCGAAGATCGAATCAGTCCCGTCGAACGGGTTCTCGTTCACGTCGACCATCGTATTCCACCTTTTGAGTGGCTCTATATAAAACCAGTGACCACCGTTCAAGTGTTTCAAGTGTTTTCACGCCGAACAGTCACACACCACCCTGCAAGTGTTTCTCCGCTCCCACTCGAAAACAGTTACGAGCGGCCTGCTACACCGATACCTGACTTAACACACTTGATTCCTGCGATTCTTCATTCTCTAGTCAATGACTAGATATGGAACTAGATATTGTTTTTATATCTTATGGTATATGCAATATAGTCTGGTTACTGTTGAATAGCACAGTCTATAGAATCTACGTCGGAAGGGGTCTGTAACGGCTAAATCTATGTATTCAGGTACAGTACCGACCACACAGTCTCGGCGAGACAGAACAATCTCCACTCTATTTAAATATAGTGACGTGGTTCCGCCACTCCCCGCCCCCACCCCCTGCAAACCCCGAGAACACTTGCAGGGTGGTGTGTGTGGGTCCCGCTCTGTCACGAATATTTTGGCAGAAATCTCACTCAATGTCCACATGGCATGAAACCCCATTCCACAGCGAAATGCGGCTGGTGCACCGAGCCAGCCCACTGCGCACGGCATCGTCTTTACTTTGTGACAGGCCGTAGACACTGTATGGACGACCTCACAGTGACATTCATCGACCGGGGCCGCGTACAGGCTGACCGAAACTTCGTCGTTGACGGCCACAGCGTCGCGACAGCCTCTCACCGTGACCCGGAGCACGAGTACGAAACGTACGTTGTATGGAACCTCATCATCGAGACGCCCGAGCTAACCGTCCTCTGGGACACCGGCTCTCACCCAGAGGCCGGCGACGGGTACTGGCCGACGCCGCTGTACGAGGCATTCGCACACACCGATGCCGCCGAGCATGCCCTGCCGGCAGATCTCGAAGATGCGGGCTACAGCATCGACGAGATCGATGCCGTCGTGATGAGCCACCTGCATCTGGACCACGCTGGCGGCCTGCGCAATTTCGCGGGAACGGACGTGCCAATCTACGTCCACCGCGAGGAACTCCCATACGCGTACTACAGCGCCAACACGGACGACGGTTCTATCGCTTACCTCGCCAGCGATTTCGACCGCGACCTGAACTGGGAGATCGTTCACGGCGACAGCTATCACCTCACCGATGGTATCGAACTGCTTCACCTCCCTGGCCACACCCCAGGGCTCATGGGTGCATTCATCGACCGCCCGGACCAGTCGCTCCTCGTCGTCGGCGACGAAGCCTACGTTGAGGCGAACTACGCGGGCCAACCAATGGCGACAAGCCTCCTGTGGAACAACGGCGCGTGGAAGGAGAGCCTCGAACGGTGCCGCGACCGCCAGCGGGCCACGGGGGCTGAAGTCCTACTCGGTCACGACCTCGCGGTGTTTGAGGACGTAGCCGGGGCGACAGACTGAGACGCGGTTCGTTGGGTCAGTCCGAGACAACGACGAGCGTTCGGCGCTCGCCGTCTTCAGTTGCCACGATCCACCGGTTATCGTGCCGCTCAACGACTGCCCACACGCCGAAAAACAGGTGTAACTCCAGTTCGAGACCGTTGACGCGTTCGCCAGTCTCTTCGATACGGAACTCCCGGGACGCAGCAACGTTCGTCATGTCACAGACGAGATGGCAGCCAACGGCGTGCCGTGGCAGTGGCTGCGTTGGCCCGTTTGCGCGCGGCTGTCACTGTTCGAGATAGCCGTACGTCTCCTCCAGATAGTCGATGATCCAGTCGACCGTCGACTCGTCGTAGGTCCAGAAGCCGTAGAACTCGCGCGGTTCGCGCTCCTCGGCCAACAGGGCGCATTTCTGGGTCGGGTCACCCCCGCCATCGAACACGACGAACCACGAGTCGGCGATCTCGTTTGACCGTTCCAGATGCAGCGAGAACGTACTGTACTCGGGCGGTTCGACGTCAGGGACGGCATAGGCGTGAACATCCACGTCGGTCTCACCCAGTCGTTCATAGAGGTCGAGTTCGCCCTGAAGCGTCGAGAGTGTCTGAAAGCCGGCGTGCAGGGTTCCCTGTCCCACTCGCCATGCGCGATCCTCTATTTCGCGCGATGCGGCGGTCATCCGTTGAATCGACCACGAGGTGAACATGGTCTCATCAAGGTGGTCGAGAATCGACACGTACGGGCTGTTGTCACGCGTGATGTACTGTCGACCTTCGTTGAGCGCGTCCGTGAACGAGTTGAGGCTCGCGGCCGCGATCACCTCTGTGTCCTCGCTGAGGGTGATAAACTCGCCCGGTCGTCCGCTCTCGGTCTGCTCGGTCTGAACGTGGACGTTACGGTCCGCGAAGCGCTCGCGAAGGTCCTCGGCCGCTGTCGGCCCGGCGTTAAAGATAGTCAGCGTCTTCTGATGGTCCTCGACGCCGGTGATGAGTTCCGTTAACGACATCTTCGACTGTACATCGGTATTCACCGTGTTAGTCGTTGCGGGAGGGAGTTACGCGACTTACTAGTAGCGGCTGACACGTGTGGGTTAGCTGAATATATCGACCCTGTGAATCTGTCCCACTAGTGACGAACCCCCATTTCGAAAACGGCAATCTGAGGTGCCTGAGCCGAAAGATAACGATTAATGAGTGGTGACATAGTGGAAAATCTTTAGTCATGGCCCCCCAACGGAATGATACGGCACCAGAGCTGGGGCCGAGGATTTCACCATGACAGACAACGAACTAATCTGGCGAATCGCCGGTGGTTCCGGTGACGGAATCGACTCGACAAGCCAGAACTTCGCGAAGGCCTTGATGTGGTCGGGGCTGAACGTGTTCACACACCGCCATTACCCGTCGCGTATCCGCGGCGGCCACACGTACGTAGAAGTACGTGCGAAAGACGAACCGGTACAGTCCCGCGGGGACGGCTACAACTTCCTGCTGGCCCTGGGTGACTCCTTCGCCCGCAACCCACAGGAAGAGGCCTACTACGGCAAAGAAGAGCTGAAACCGCTGTACGAGAACTTCGACGACCTCCGAGAAGGCGGCGTTCTCCTCTACGACGAGGGGCTGCTCGACGACGAGGATGTCGACGAAATCGGTCTCGAAGAGGCTGCCGAGGAGAACAACTGGCACGTCGTCCCGATGGACCTCCGCGGCATCGCCAAGGAGCACGGCCGCGAGATTATGCGGAACACGGCCGGTATCGGCGCGACAGCGGCGATTCTCGATATCAGCACCGACGAGTTCGAGAAACTCATCACACAGAATATGAGCGGCGACATGCAGGAGGCGAACCTTAACGTCCTGCACGACGCCTACGAAGCCGCCAGCGAACTCGATGTCGACCACGACATCGAGGTCCCCGAGGGCTCCCACGACGAGGAGCAGGTCATTCTCTCGGGCTCGAACGCCATCTCCTACGGCGCAATCGACGAGGGCTGTCGTTTCATCTCGGGCTACCCCATGACTCCGTGGACCGACGTGTTCACGATCATGTCACAGCATCTGCCCGAGTTCGGCGGCATCTCCGAACAGGTCGAAGACGAGATCGCGGCCGCCGCGCTGGCGCTCGGTGCATCCCACGCTGGCGTGAAAGCCATGTCCGGGTCCTCCGGCGGTGGCTTCGCGCTGATGTCCGAACCGCTCGGACTGGCAGAGATGACCGAGACGCCTATCGTGCTGGTCGAAGCGATGCGGGCCGGCCCCTCGACGGGGATGCCGACCAAGCCCGAGCAGGCTGATCTTGAGCACGTCCTGTACACCTCACAGGGCGACTCCGCCCGCGTCGTGTTCGCACCGGCGAACATCCGCGAGTGTTACACGCAGACCCGCTCGGCGTTCCGCATCGCCTACGAGTACCAGATCCCGGTCATCGTTATCTACGACCAGAAGATTCAGGGCGAACTCCGAAACCTCCCGGCCAGCCACTTCGACGAGGAGCCAAACGCCGATCCCGGCTCGGTCCTCACCGAAGAGGAGATTCAGGACGCCGCACACCACTCCTCCGGGAAGTTCCAGCGGTTCCTCCACGAGCCCGAGGACGGCTCGAACGTCAGCCCGCGCTCCGTGCCGGGCCAGAAGGACGGCCGCTTCCTCGCGACAGGCAACGAGCACAACCCATCGGGCCACATCAGCGAGGACCCCGAGAACCGCATCGCCCAGATGAACCGTCGGCTCAACAAGCTCGACGACATCCGTGCTGATCTGGACGAGAACACGTCCCACCAGACTTACCACGGACCCGAGGAAGCCGACTACGGCATCCTCGTGTGGGGCAGCCAGCAGGGGACCGTCTTCGAGGCCGTCGACCGACTCAACGAGAACGGCCACTCCGTGAAGGCGCTTGGCGTCTCCGACATGGCTCCGTACCCGAAGGAGGAAGTCTCCGAGTGGCTCGAATCAGTCGACGAGGCGCTCGTCGTCGAGATGAACGCCACGGCCCAGTTCCGCGGCCTAACTCAGAAGGAACTCGGCAAGTACGGCGATAAGATGTCGAGCCTCCTGAAGTACAACGGCAACCCATTCGAGCCCGCCGAGATCGTCGACGGGTTCGAGTCCAGCATCGACGGCGAGGAACTCGCCGCGAGCAACATGAAGTACGTACCCGCGGCAGGTGACTAACCTATGAGTGCATTCTCAGCAATCAACGAAGAACGCGAAATCGAGCGCGACGAGTTTACACCCGGCATCGAACCCCAGGCGACCTGGTGTCCGGGCTGTGGCGACTTCGGCGTCCTCAAGGCGCTCAAGCAGGCCATGCCGGAAGTCGGCAAGAACCCCGACGAAGTCGCGCTGTTCACCGGTATCGGCTGTTCGGGGAAGCTCAACAGCTACTTCAACAGCTACGGCTTCCACACCATCCACGGCCGCTCGCTGCCCGTCGCCCGGGCCGCGAAGCTCGCCAACCCCAACCTCGAAGTCATCGCGGCCGGTGGGGACGGCGACGGCTACGGTATCGGTGGGAACCACACCATCCACACGGCCCGTGAGAACCACGATATGACGTATATCGTGTTCAACAACGAGATCTTCGGGCTGACAAAGGGCCAGACATCCCCGACATCGCCGAAGGGCCACAAGTCAAAGACACAGCCCCACGGCTCGGCGAAGTCGCCGATTCGCCCCCTGTCCCAGCAGCTCAACGCCGGCGCGACCTACATCGCCCGGACCGCGGCTGTCAACCCGAACCAGGCGAAGGAAATCATCGCCGAAGCCATCGAGCACGACGGCTTCGCGCACATCGACTTCCTGACCCAGTGTCCGACCTGGAACAAGGACGCGAAACACTACGTCCCGTACACGGACGTCCAGCAGTCCGACGAGTTCGACTTCGACGTCTCGGACCGCGCGGAAGCCGCCGAGATGATGCGAAAGACCGAGGAGCGCCTCTACGAGGGCGAAGTGCTCACCGGTCGGATGTACATCGAAGACGAGCGCCCCTCCTACGGCGAGGAGAAGCGCCAGATCGGCGAAATGCCCGAGGAACCGCTCGCAGAGCGGTACTTCGACGAGGACGCGGAGTGGGAGCGGACCTACGACAACCTCCTCGAACACCACAAATAAGGCTCGCTGCCGGACTGCGGATACCCCCCGAACGTGGGTTTCTGGTTCGGAAGATATTTTTTCATGCACCGAAAAGATTAGTGCATGAGTGCCGAGTCTACGGAGCGTCGAATCCTGTCGGTCCTTGAAGAGGACGCACAGGCCTCGTACGCAGAAATCGCAGAGCGAGCGGAGGTATCGAAGCCGACAGTCCGGAAATATATCCAGAAACTCGAAGAGGAGGGTGTCATCGTCGGCTACTCCGCCGATGTCGACCCGAAGAAGCTGGCGGGCCAGTCGATTGCGCTGGTCGGCATCGACATCGCGAGCGACTGCTACGTCGAAGCCACGCGGAACCTCAAGGAGATTCCGGAGATGGAGGAACTGTACACGTCTAGCGGCGACCATATGCTGATGGCGGAAGTCCGGGCGATGGACGGTGACTCGCTGGCGGACGTCATCGAAGACAAGATCCTCGCTCTCGACGGTGTTACCGCCGCACATCCGTCGTTTCTGCAGGAACGGCTGAAGTAACGGGTTTTTAGACGCTCCAGTGCTGACTGCACGGTATGCTTTCTCGGCTGGTGCTCGGACTCGGGCCGACGGCCGCGGACCTTCTCGACGCGATTAGCGACGACCGCGGCGAGCTGGCGGTCGTGACCCAGGACGAGCACCGTGCTGAAACGCTCCGGGCGGACGGCATCAACGTGCTCGAAGCCGACCAGGCCGACCCATCTGTTCTCGCCGACCTCGACTTTCACCCCGAAAGCATCATCGTCGCCAGTGAGGATCCCAAACAGAACGCCGACGCGGCAACGGCCGCGCGTGACTGCTTTCCCGGTGCGTTCCTCCTCGCATACGCCGGCCACGGCGCGACAACCGACCAGCGCGACCGGCTTGACAGCGTGGCGGACCGGCTGGTCACACCGGAGACCGTCGTCACCGACTACGTTACCCAGTCGGTCGGCGACGAAGGAACGCGGGCCAGACAGCTCCATCAGGTACTGCGGGACATCGACGACCACCTCGCTGTCGTCATGCACGACAATCCCGACCCTGACGCGATTGCCAGCGCTGTCGCCCTCGGAGCGCTCGCTGAACGAGCCGACTGCGAGGTGACGATCTGTTACTACGGGGAGATATCCCATCAGGAGAACCGGGCGTTCGTCAACCTCCTCGAGTTTGACCTCCGAAACCTTGACGCCGATTCACCAGACGAACTGGAAGCGTTCGACGCGTTTGCGCTAGTTGACCACTCCAGAGCCGGTGTCAACGACCAACTCCCGCCGGAGACCCCCATCGACATCGTCATTGACCATCATCCGCCACGCGTTCCGATCGAAGCCCGCTTCGTCGATCTCCGAAGCGGCGTCGGGGCGACGAGCACACTGCTGGTCGACTACCTCCAGCGGTTCAACGTTGACATTCCGACACCTATCGCAACGGGCCTGCTGTTCGGCATTCAGGTCGACACGAAGGACTTCCGCCGGGAGGTCGCTGCCGCGGACTTCGAGGCCGCCGCGCATCTCGTGACGAACGCCGACATGGCGACGCTCCAGCGAATCGAAGACCCAAGCGTGAGCCCGGAGACGCTGTCCGTCATCGGCCGCGCGATTACAAACCGCGATCAGGAGGGCTCAGTGCTCCTGACTGGTGTCGGTGAGATCAGTGACCGGGATGCACTCGCACAGGCGGCTGACAGGCTCCTCGACCTCGAAGGCGTCCAGACGACGATGGTGTACGGCGTCGTCGACGGGACGATATACGTCTCCGCTCGGGCACGTGGGGCAGATATCGACCTCGGCGAGGCGCTGCGGGACGCCTTCGGACAGATCGGGTCCGCGGGCGGTCACGCCGATATGGCGGGCGCACAGATCGACGTGGGGATGATCACCGTCGACGACCGCGAGGAATCACTGGAGGAGATTGTCCGCGCTATCGTTTCCAATCGGTTCCTCGACGCTGTCCAGTCGCGGTCCCACCGGCTGCTTGGGCGCGTCTACGCCCGTGCTGACTACGACGTGGCCGCGTTCACGGAGTCGACGGCGCTTAGTCAGGACAGCGACGACACCTCAGCGACGGCCGAAGGCGCATCTGGAGAGGCTGGTGACGACGGCACAGCGGACTGGAACAGCGATGTGATGTTTCTGGAGAACGGCGACGAAGACGGTGGTGACGAGCCAGACCAAGCAGCCGACGCGGCTGAACCGACAGACGACGAGGCAGAACAGGGAGAGGACAGCCCGGAAACGCTCGTCGAACCCGACGACGGCGAACCGCTGTAGGCGAGCCTTTTTTGCTGTCGGTCGAGAACCCAGTGCCGATGGAGGATTCGAATCGCCCGACGGTCGGGGACTATATGACACGCGAGGTTGCCACCGTCGAACTCGACGACACCGTGGGAGAGGTCGCCCGACGAATCGCCGACAATGACCACTTCAGCGGGTTTCCGGTGACTGACGGCCGCCGGGTCGAGGGATTCGTTAGCGCGCGCGACCTGCTGCTCGCAGAGGACCACGAGCCGATGTTCCGCGTGATGACCGACGATATCCTTGTGGCACATCCAGACATGGCCGTGCAGGACGCGGCGCGCGTTATCCTGCGGTCGGGCATCCAGAAACTCCCGGTTGTCGACGACGCCGGCCATCTTGTCGGCATCATCTCGAATGCCGACGTGATCCGTTCCCAGATCGAACGGGCGACACCGGGCAAGGTAGACAAGCTCGGCCGGACGCTCGAGAATATCCACGGGATCACGACACACGAAGGCCGCCGTGAGGTGGACCTCGATGACCTGACGCCAACACAGACAACGGTGTACGCCGACGAACTCGAAGGCCGGGTGTACGAACTGGAACGGGGACTGGCGGAACCACTCGTCGTCATCGACAACGGCGGAGACCTCCTGCTGGCGGATGGCCATCACCGCGTGAAAGCCGCTGCCAGACTCGACATCGACGAGATGGACGCCTACGTCATCGTCCTCGATGAGACGGTCGAACTGGGGATGGCCGAGACGGCTGCAGACTCCGACCTGGAGTCAATCGACGATATCGAGGTCGTCGACTACGCACACCACCCGCTCGTACAGACAACGGAACGACTCCAAGACTAGTCCCTAGCGGTGTGATCGACGGTAGCACCCCGCTTTGCCCGAACCTTCTTACTAAATCATGACATACACCGGAGTATGTTCGACGAGTCAGACCTCCAACGAATCCGCGAGCAGAAAGACGAGTGGGAAGCCGAGACACTGGACCCCGTACTGGACGCTTACGGCGAACGCAAGGAGCGGTTCGCGACGGTCTCAAACCTCGATGTAGACCGGCTGTATACGCCACGCGACGTGGATGGCCTCGATTACGAGGAAGATATCGGCTTCCCCGGCGAGGAGCCGTTCACACGCGGTGTCTATCCGACAATGTACCGTGGCCGGCAGTGGACGATGCGACAGTTCGCGGGCTTCGGGACCGCTGATGAAACCAACGAGCGGTTTCACTACCTCATCGACGAGGGCCAGACCGGGCTCTCGACGGCCTTCGATATGCCGACGCTGATGGGGATCGATTCTGATGACGTGATGGCCGACGGCGAGGTGGGCAAGGAGGGTGTCGCCGTCGACACACTGGCGGACATGGAACGGCTGTTCGACGGCATCAACCTCGGCGAGGTGTCGACCTCTTTTACTATCAACCCCAGCGCTCCCGTCATCTATGCGATGTACATCGCGCTGGCCGACCAGCAGGGAGTCCCACGCGAGGAAATCCGTGGGACGCTCCAGAACGATATGTTCAAAGAGTTCATCGCACAGAAAGAGTGGGTCATCCCGCCAGAGCCGTCGCTGAAGCTTGTGACCGACACCATCGAGTTCGCCAGTCAGGAGACGCCGAAGTTCAAGCCCATTTCTGTGTCGGGGTATCACATCCGGGAGGCCGGCTCGACAGCGGTACAGGAGCTCGCGTTTACGCTCGCGGACGGCTTCGCCTACGTCGAGGACTGTCTGAACCGTGGGCTGGATGTTGACGAGTTCGCCCCACAACTCTCCTTTTTCTTCAATTCACACAACTCCATGTTCGAGGAGATCGCGAAGTTCCGCGCGGCCCGGCGCATCTACGCTCGGGTAATGGACGACTGGTACGACGCGGAGGCCGACGCGAGCAAGCAACTGAAGTTCCACACCCAGACCGCTGGCCAGTCACTGACTGCCCAGCAACCGCTGAACAACATCGTCCGGGTGACGATTCAGGCCCTCGCAGGTGTGCTGGGCGGGACCCAGAGTCTGCACACCAACAGCTTCGACGAAGCGCTTGCGCTCCCGTCCGAACAGGCGGTTCGGGTCGCCCTCCGGACACAGCAGATCATTGCGGAGGAGTCAGGGGCCGCCGACATCGTCGACCCGATGGGCGGCAGTTTCGCCATCGAGTCACTGACCGACGAAGTCGAAGAGAAGGCAATGGCCTACATCAATCACATCAGAGACGAACTCGGAGACGGGTCGGTCCGGGACGGCGTCATTCAGGGGATTCAGGACGGCTACTTCCAGCGTGAGATTCAGGACGCTGCCTACGAGTATCAGCAACGCGTCGAGAGCGAGGAAGAAGTCATGGTCGGCGTCAACAAGTACACCGTCGAGGAAGACACCGAACCCGAGATTCTCACCGTCGACGAAGACGTACAGGAACGCCAGCGGGACAAGCTCGCGACGGTCAAAGCAGAGCGCGACGACGCGGCCGTGGAGGCGGCGCTCGATGACCTACGGCAAGTGGTCACCGACGGCGGGAACGTCATGCCCATCATTATCGACGCGGTGAAAGCCTACGCGACGATGGGCGAGATCATGGCCGTCTTCGAGGCAGAGTACGGGAGCTATCAGGAAACGGCGAGCGTCGCATGACTGGCAGATCGTACGCCCCATTGTCGCTTTAACGACTGTCTCAGAGGGGCAGACAACTCATCCATCATTACCCTGACGCGCACTGATATGACCCGAGGTGCTCCCGGTCGACGGATTCGGGTCCGTTCAGGTTCGTCGGCTCTGTCAGGAGAAGCAAGTCCATGCGTTCGATGTCATCGCTGTGGCTTTGATTCCACCGGGAACACAGATACGTTGCAAGCGACCGTCGAAGGCTAGGTTCGTGACGGGCGGTCTCAAAGAGCTTCTTCCAGCGCTGGTTCGGAACCCGGTCGGACACCTCCGGTGGCCGAGAGAGATTAACCGGCTCCCCGGTCAGCGCGTCAACCCGGTTCCCAGACTCCAGGGTTGCTGGGGCCGCGTACCACCACGTTTCCAGTGGGGGGTCTGGCACGAACATATTCCAGCTCCGGTCCTCGATTCTGTCCGGCGTCCCTGTCGGCGCGGCGACGAAGCCGACCGCGATAGCGTTGAGAACGACAATCGCGACGATACCGAGCACCGCTATCGAATACGTCGCCGAAGGGCACCAGACCTGCGGAGACCCCGTCGCTGACTCCGGCCACTGTGGGCGCAACGCTTCGATAGCGGCGGGCCACCGGTCCACGAGGGTGTCCCAAAACGACGGCGGGAAAAACAGGACCAGTCCGAGAACAGAGACAAGCGGGAATACGCCAAGCTGGAATGAGAGTGCCATACAGGCGTGGGCGATAACGAACGCCGCGACCAGGCCTGTCCGATACCGTCCAGTCCAGATGAGCAACAACGGGGACCCAATGAGCAAGGCGAGCCAGAGCCAGTTCCCCAGCACCAGCGCCAAGTCCCAGCCTGCAACCACGTCACCAGCGCGGACAGTGAGGTGATCGAGTTGGAGCACGTATCGAACCGCAGTCCCCCGGTGCCAGTACGTACCGCGAAGCTTCATAACGCCGTTCGTCACGTACACGGCCAGTACTTGCAGGAGGATGCCCGCAGTGCCGGCGGTGGCGACCTGTGTTGCAGACTCCGGCAGCTCATCTTCCCAGCCCCATCCGAGCGGGAGCAGGAGACTCCAGAACAGCAGCCGGCGAAACAATGTATCGCCAGCGTTGAGGACGACAGGGTTCCGAAGCTGTATCGCTACGAGCAGGACGAACGCGATGCCCGCACTCAGGCGGGGCCGGTAGCCCACCACCAGCGCCAGTCCTGCGAGCGCCGTCAGTCCGAGGGCCACCAGCGGTAGCCAAGCGGCCCCCGAGACGGCAAGCGGTGACACGTCTCCCAGCACCGGATACAGTTCAGTCAGTGTTGAGCGCGGGAGCGCGCCACTGTCAGTGTAGAACGCGACGATGTCCGGGTACCGCAGAGCGATGTCGATGAGGAGGCACAGCCCGAGCGCCACTCTGAACGCTACGAGCGCACGTCGGTCGATGGCGATTCGGCGGACTAGCCACTGATGGAGGGCAGACTTGAGGCGCATCTGTGGGGAGGGCAGCGAGACACCGGCTTGCTGTCACGCAAGCGACTACCAGCCGATTTTCTGTCGGATTAAAATAAACTAACGGAATCGGGCTATCAGATATATGAGAGGAACACAGCGGTACGAGAAACTGTCTCACATGGTAGGATATACTGCAGCAACGGACACTCAGGACCCGGCCGCGTCGTCGATTCGCTCGGAGACGTATATGACGAGGCCAAGCAACACGCCAAGGACGATACCGATAGTGACAAACCCGTAGATAGCGACACCGAGCGGCGTCGGCGGCAGTGCGATTACACCGAACAGTTCCGGTTCGAGGTCCTCCGGACGAATGCTTCCAAGGACGAACCCCATCACACCGGCAAGCACAACGATAGCAACGTACAGGCGAAGGACGATTTGCTGTCCGGATCTGGCCTCGGCTGACTCGCTCATGTGAGACCAACGGCTCGGAGACGATTAGCCTTTTTCACTTCCACGCCGTAGCTATCCTATGTCACAGAAGGAACTGTTGTTTCTCGTCCTGACCGGAATCGCGCTCATGATGTTCGTGACGGCTATGGTACTGGTCTCTGGCGCAAGCTAACAGGCACTGTCCGTTCTGGCTGCGAACGAAAAGAAGCGGACGAAAACAGGGTTCGGGACGCTTACGAGTCGTCTTGTTCTTCTTGGCCGCCGTCAGCGAGCAGCGATGGGTCCTTTTCGGGTGCCTCGGCTTCGAGTTGCTCGTCGAACCACTGGAACTCGCGGTCCAGCATCCCGTCGCTTTCGAGGTCCCACGGGTCGCCGTCCTCGACTTTCGGGCCCTCAAGCCAGGACTGGACGATGTTCCAGACGAAGAACAGCTGACCGATGAACAGGATGAATGCGCCCACCGTCGCCGCCTGATGGAACGTCGACACCTGCGTCAGCGGTGCGATAGCGCCGTCAAACTGGTAGGTGGCGTACCGCCGTGGCATCCCCAGGTAACCCAGTGCGAGCATCGCGAAGAACGTGATGTTGGTCCCGACCATCGAGAACCAGAAGTGGGCCTTCCCGAGGGTGCGCTGGTACATCCGACCGGTGAAGATGGGGAACCAGTAGTAGATGCCCGCGAAGGCCGCGAAGCCGATGGCCCCCATCACGATGTAGTGGAAGTGCCCGACGACGTAGTAGGTGTCGTGCAGGATCAGGTCAACGGGGATGGAGGCGAGGAACACGCCCGTCACGCCGCCGATGATGAAGTTCGAGACGAAGCCGATACAGAACAGCATCGGCGTCGTCAGACGCAGGCGGCCGTTCCACATCGTCGTGATCCAGTTGAACGTCTTGACCGCGCTCGGTATTGCGATAGCCAACGAGACAGCCATGAACGAGGCCCGGAGCCGCGGGTCCATGCCCGTCGAGAACATGTGGTGGGCCCAGACACCGAACGAGAGGACGCCGATGGCGAGCGTCGAGTAGACAACGAACTTGAAGCCGAACAGCTTCCGGCCCGAGAACTTCGGCAGGATGAGGCTAACCAGTCCCATCGGCGGCAGGACGAGGATGTACACCTCAGGGTGGCCGAAGAACCAGAACAGGTGCTGCCACAGCAGCGGGCCGCCACCTTCGACAGCGAAGAACGTCGTTGCGAGGTTCCGGTCCAGCAGCAGCATCACGATGGCGCTCCCCAGTAGCGGGAAGGCGAACAGGATCAGTGCGGACTGGGTGAGGATTGTCCACGAGAAGATATCGAGGTTCGCCCAGTTGACCTCCTCATTGCGCTCCGTGAAGATGGTCGCAATGAAGTTGATCGCCCCCATCGTCGCTGCGACGCCCGAAAGGTGCAGCCCCAGCAGCATCAGGTCGACACCGGGGTTCGCCTGCTCGACGGACAGCGGCGTGTACATCGTCCAGGCCGTTCGAGCCGGCTCGATCATGTTGTCGGTCACCGGCGCGAGGAAGAACCCCGCCCAGATCAGCAGTGCTGCTGGTGGGAGCAGCCAGAACGCGATGGCGTTGATACGCGGGAACGCCATGTCGTCAGCCCCGATAAGCAGGGGGATGAAGTAGTTCGCGAACGCCGCGATGATGGGCGTCCCGAACAGGAACAGCATCGTAATGCCGTGACTCGTCAGGATGGAGTTGTAGGCGTTGTTGCCGAGGATGGCCCCTGCGGGCGTGACGAGCTGGATACGAATGAGCATCGCCATGATCCCACCGACAGCCAGGGCGATGACCGCGTACACCCCGTACAACAGACCGATGTCCTTGTGATCGACAGTTGTTAGCCAGCGAATGATACCTGCGGGTTTCTCACGGTTGATGACCGCCGTCTCGTCACCCGTGACGGCCCCGCCACCCGCGAGCGGCGTGTACGAACGCCAGTTCTCGACACGGGTGAGAAGCGCGGCGACGCCGACGAGGAGGACGGCCATCAGCCCCGTCAGCACAATATCTCCTGCTACCATAGTCGTCCTTCAGGACTGGGACATTATCAAAGGGTCGATTCCTGCAGCAACGACCATAAAATGCGGCTCCCATCCAGCATTACAGCTTCAAAAATAAGGGACCACTCACACTGTCGCCCGGTACCAAGCGCGGGCGTCTTCGAAACGGTCTGTCTGCAACTGGCCGCTCAGCCTTCGTGGCCCAGTTCGTCGTTCTCTTTCTCGGCGTTCTCGACAGCCTTCCCCGCGTAGTACGTCAGGACAGCGAGCAACAGGAACATCGAGATAATCAACGCGAACTGCAGCCCGGAGAAAACGGGGTCCGTTCCGAACGCCGGGAACACGGCAAATGCAACGATGAAGAAGAAGAGGATCCCAAGCGGAATGATGTTCACGGTGAGGTCGAGCAGGGTGTCTTTTTCGAACCCAAACAGTGCCATGTCTGCCCGTTAGCACAGGCCAGTAAATAGATTGTTGGTTTCCGTATCGGGCAGGGACCCGTCTCAGACAGCGGTCTGTTCCATTATCGAGGCAACGCCACCCATTGCGATCATCACTGTGCCCGCCACGGCGACAGCCACCAGCCGAGTGAACAGCGGCCCGGTCCCGACATTTGAGAGCGCGATGTCGGCGACCGGAACCTGCCAGAGCGTAAACGCAGCAGCGAGGACAATGAGAATGACGCCCACACCCAGCATGGTCGGCCACGGCCGCCCCACGTACCCGGACTCCGTGAGGATGCCGGCGATACTACCGCCAAACAGTATCAGCCCGAAGACAGCCACTGGAAAGAGTCCGACGAACACGCCGATCTCTGACAGTGCTAATCCCAGTGCAACGAACAGCGGCCACGG
>JGI12478J12828_1000060_pt1 | contig 39167 bp, 36 predicted proteins | sample A23E2SouthBayCA_FD_12828 | JGI IMG/M metagenome (IMG submission 12828) | reverse complement strand
CTCGGGCGCCACGCCGTCGTACACCGCCACGTCGACGCCGGCCGTCTCGAGCCGGGCGAGTGCGGGGTCGACGACGCCGCCGGCGGCGAGCTGTTCGTCGGTGACGACCAGCGCGGACTCGATCCCACGCTCCGCGACGAAGGGTTCGAGCGCCGCGACAGCGCCCGATCCGTACTCGATGTGGTCGGGACTCCGGATCGTATGAGACTGGGTGAGCGAACCGATCGACATGGGAGCCCCGTCGCACGCGGGATACATATACTGTCGGCCGGCGACGGGGGAGAAAGCGACGGAGCGCTACGTTACCGCGCGGCGGCGGCGACCCGCTCGGCTTCCTCTTTCTGGTTGATGGCGTAGGTGCCGACGTCGTAGTCGGCGGCGCCGGTCAGCTGCGTGGCGAGCGCCTGCGCGGCGCTCGTGGGCGTCTTGTAGGAGCCACGGTAGGTGCCCTCGGCGATGACCTTCAGGGCCTGGTCGACCCGACGCTGGGGCGCCACGTCGACTGCCTGCGGAACGGAGATACCGCCGTACTTCAGGCGGACGGTCTCCTCGCGCGGCGCGGCGTTCTCGACGGCGGTGACGAGCACCTGCACCGGGTTCTCGTCGGTCTCCTCGTGGACGATCTCGAACGCGTCGCGGACGATGCGCATCGCCTGCTGTTTCTTCCCGGTGTTCTCCTCGGTCTGCATCAGGCGGTTGATCAGCCGCTCGACGATGGAGATTTCGCTTTTCTGGAACTGCTTGGAGGCGTGGCGGCCCATCGTGTGCGCGATGGGCGTCACGTTGATGTACCGCTGCGTACTGGGATCCTCGTACGCGATGTCGGTCGTCTCCCAGACGCCGAACAGGAGCGCGTCCGTCTCCTCGTCCTCACTGCCGGCCGGGGCGTCCGGATCGGGGGTGTCGCTCTCGGACATTATCGGACCGGTTTCTCCGCGTTGCCGCGAACGAGTTCGATCATCGACACGCCGTTGACCTTCTCGACCTTGTAGTTGACACCGGAGAGGTCACCCATCGCGCGACCCTTCGCGCCGCCGATGCCGGCGATGGTGACCTCGTCGTGTTCGTCGATGAAGGAGATGGCGCCGTCGCCCGGACAGAACGCCGTCACCTGCTTGCCGTTCTTGATGAGCTGGACCCGGACGCACTTCCGGATCGCGGAGTTGGGCTGTTTCGCTTCGATGCCGACCTTCTCGAGGACGATGCCCCGGGCCTGGGGCGCGCCCTCGAGCGGGTCCGATTTCTTCCGGAGGCCGCGCTCGCGTCGTGCGTACTCCGAGTCGGACCACCGTCGCGTCTGGCGGTCCTTCTTGAGTTTGCGGGCCGCATACTTGCCGTTCGCCATAGTGCAACGTCGTTGCCGGCGGAGCTACTTAAGCCTCCCTCTTCGCGGACGGCGAGACCGGCTCAGAACGCGTTAGGGCACCCGCTAATCCGATTTGAGCGACTCCACAGTCCGAATCGGCGACCGGAGAGCGACGTTCAGCGCCGAAAGAGCGCCGAGAGACCGTGAGAGACGTCTCATCCTGCGGAAGGCTTATTCGGCCGCCGCCGGGAGGCCGGGATATGGTCTCCCGCCGTCACGCTCTCACCGTCCTCGGAAGCGCCGCGGCCGTCGGGCTGTCCGGCTGTCTGTTCGGCGGCGCCGGCACCGGTGCCGGCGACGAACCACCGGCGACCGTCTCGAATCGCCCCGTCGACGCGACGGGAGCGATCCCCCAACACCAAGTCGACGCCGAAAACGCCGGGACGCTCGCCGACACGGCGCCGGCCGACCCCACGGTCGCGTGGCGCCGCACGCCGAACCGCTACGACGGCTCTCAGCCCGTCGTCGTCGACGACGCCGTCTACGTCGCCTTCGACGGCGACCTGGTGAAACTCGCCCTCGGCGACGGCGAAACCGTGTGGACCGTCGACGCGGGCCACGCCTCGCGCTCCACGCCGGCCGTCCACGACGGCGTCGTCTACGCGACGGTCTGGAACGGCGGCGAGTCCGTCCCCCGGGGACTGGTCGCCGTCGACGCCGACGACGGCGCCGAACGCTGGCGGGCACTGACCGACAGCGACGTGACCGCCTCGCCCACTCCGACCGACGACGCCGTCTTCGTCGGCGGTGGGTTCGAGACCCGCGAAGTCGCCGCGGTGGAACACGACGGAACCGTCAGGTGGCGGCGTGATCTCGGCGAGTACGCCGCGGCGCCGGCCGTCTCCGACGGCCGCGCGCTCTACGCGACGGGCGAATCGGCCTCGGTCGTCGCACTCGACGCCGGCACCGGCGAAACCGTCTGGGAGCGGTCGCTCGGCGGTCGTAGCTTGGTCGCACCGACGGTCACCGACGGCGACGCGGTCGTCGCCGACGAGACGGGGACCGTCCGGTCGCTCGGCGTCGAGCGCGGCGAGAAGCGGTGGGAGACAGCCGTCGATGGCCGCGTTCGGCACTCAGTCGCCGTCGACGGTGACGGCGAAGTCGTCGTCACACACCACGGCGGAGTGACGGCACTCGCGGCGGCCGACGGACGGGAGCGGTGGACGGCCGAACTCGACGGCGACCCGACCGCTCCGATCTTGGCCGAGAACGCGGTGCTCGTCGGGACCGGCCGGGACGTCGTCGCGGTGACCCGCGCCGACGGCGCCGAGCGCTGGCGGGTCGAGACGCGAGAGCGAAACTACACGGACGTGGTCCTGGGAGGTGTGACGGGGGCACCCGTCACCGTCGACGGGACCGTCCTCGTCGCGACGCAGGCCGGCGACGTCTACGCGCTTGACGACGGGTGAGTCGCGCGACCGCCGTCACGTCAACTGCACGTCGTCCAGATCGTAGTGGCGCCGCGCCAGTCGACGCGCCGTCTCGATGTTCCGGCCGTCGCGGCCGATGGCGGCGCCGCGGTCGGCGTCGGGCACCTCGGCGTAGGCCACCCGATCGCCCTGCTCGCTGATCGTGACGTGCTGGACCGCCGCAGGAGCCAGCGCGTTCGCGACGAACGCCTCCGGCGTGTCGGCGTCCTCGACGAGTTCGACCGTCCGGCCGAGCGCCTCCTCGACGGCCCGGACGGTTCGCCCGCCCGGACCGACCGCCTGAGCCATCTCGCCGGCGGCGACGAGGAAGACGACGCGCTCGTCGTCCTCGTAGACGAGGCAGTCGCGAGCGGTCACGCCGGCCTCGTCCTCAAGCCGGGCGATCAACCGGCGGTCACGGTCGGACAGGGTGACACGCATTATCGCNCCCGCGGACCGATTGGACGCGGGAGCGGCGGGACGTCACGCCGGTTTCGCCGTACGCTGCCCGCCATCAGTCGTCCGACGGCTGCCCCACGTCGGGGCTGAACGACCCCATCCGGAGGTCGACGTCGCCGGTGCCGATGGCGACCGGCTTGCCGACGATGACGTTCTCGATGACACCGTCGAGACGGTCGCGCTCGCCGTGGATCGCCGCGTCGAGCAGGTGGTTGACCGTCACCTCGAACGCAGCGCGGGCGAGCACCGACTCCTTCGATCCCGAGATTCCGTGCCGACCGATCGACTCGATGGTGCCACGGTTGGTCATGATGTCCGCGACCAGCATCAGGTGCCGGACGTTCACGTCGTCGAGCCCCTGTTCCTCGAGGGTGTCCATCGTCTCGTTGATGATAGCCTCGCGGGCGGCTTCGACGCCGAGGTTCCGGTAGATCTCGTGGATGTTGTTGCAGGTGGTCCGGGAGGCGTCGACGCCCTCGATTTCGATCACGTCGCCGAAGGCCGACCCCTCGGTGTAGAGGACGAACTCCTCCTCGCCGTCGTCGAGTGTCTCCTTGCGGATGACGACTCGGGAAACCTCTTCGATCCCCTTGAACACCACGTCACGCAACTCCTCGACCAGTTGGAGCAGTTCGCGGTAGCTGGGTTCGGAGGGGCCGAACTCGACGAGCGTCCCCGAGCGACGGGTCTGGACGCCCAGCGCGTCTTCGATGGTCTCGGCAATCTCGGCCGCGATGTCGTCGACGTCGCCGACCGTCGGCCAGCGCTCCAGCAGCGTCTGGTCGTTGAGGTCGACCTGAACGAGCATGTCCGCGACGTTCGTCGACACGTCACCCAGCGAGAGGATCTTGGTCGACTCGATCGACCACACGACCTCGTGGGCGCGCTCGCGGTCGGTCGCGTACTCCTCGTCGAGGTACACCGTCATCATCGGCGTGTCCGGCGTCTTCCGCGCGTCGACGAGTTCGATGAGTCGGGGGAGCCCCTGAGTCACGTCGATCTCCGCGACGCCCGCGTAGTGGAACGTGTTCATCGTCATCTGCGTGCCGGGCTCGCCGATCGACTGTGCCGACACCGTGCCGACGGGGTCGAGAGGGTCGACGCGCGTGTCGATGTACCGCGACTCGGTCGCCTGCGCGATTTCGTCCGCCTGCTCGGTCGTGATCGGACCACGGTCTTCGATCGTCTCGTAGATCCGCTCTTTCATTCGGCGCGGAAGCTCCGTGTCCTCGACGACCGCCTCGATGTCGTCGGTGACGTGGTCGTACTCGCTGTCAGTCATCGGACTCCACCTCCATCCCCTGGGCCTTGTTCAGGCCGGGACCGGCGTACTCCGAGAGGTTCGTCGGCGGTTCCCGTTCGCCGAGGAACCGTTCCTTATCCGCGTCGGAGTCGAACTCAGCCTCGATGACGCGATCCGCGATTCCTTCGACGTCGATGGGGTTGTCGTCGTTCGAGGACACCTTCACCGGGCTGGTGCCGTCCTCGCCGAACTCGAACTGGACGATAGTGTCGGAGGTGTCGCGGACGGTGCCGTCGTACTGCGACTCCAGTTCCGACAGCGCGTTGATCAGCCGGCGCTGGAGGTAGCCGGACTTCGAGGTCCGGACGGCCGTGTCGACCAGCCCCTCGCGACCCCCCATCGCGTGGAAGAAGAACTCCCGCGGCGTCAGCCCGCCACGGTAGGAGTTCTCCACGAAGCCGTGGGCCTCGGCCGAGAGGTCGTTGGGCTCGTAGTGGCTAAGCGTGCGGTCCTCGTAGCCGCGGTTGATCCGCTCGCCGCGGACCGCCTGCTGGCCAACACAGCCGGCCATCTGCGTCAGGTTGAGCATCGACCCGCGGGCGCCCGATCGCGCCATGATGACCGCGGGGTTGTCCTCCTCGAAGTGATCCTCGGCGATCTCACCCGCGCTGTCGCGGGCCTTGCCGAGCGTCTGCATCACCTTCATCTCCAGGGTCTCGTCGATGGTCCGGCCCGGCAGCGATTCGAGTTCGCCCGCCTCGTAGGTCTCGATGAGCTCCTCGATGCGCTCGTAGGCGTTCTCGATGGCCTCGTCGACCATCTCGTTTGCCTCCTGTGGGATGGACTCGTCGTCGATCCCGAGCGAGAACCCGAAGTGCATGATCGCCCGCATCGCCAGCGCGGCCACCTCGTTGATGAAAACACGTGCGCGCGTCTCCGAGTAGACCTTGGTGAGCGTGTCGACAATCTCGCCGCCGAACGCGCCGACCGCGTCCTCGTCGATGGTGCCCGAGACGAGCTGGCCGTCCTCGATGACGACGGTGTCGCCCGCCGACGACGTGAACTCCAGGTTCAGGTCGTCCGGCAGGAGCTCCGAGAAGACCGTCCGCCCGGTCCAGTAGGGGGCGCCGTCCTCTTCCCCGTCGGCCGGGGGCAGTTCGTCCACGCTCGTCGCACGCAGCAGGTCGAGCGCCTGTGTCTCCGAGAAGTGGGGGTTGTCGTGGGTCAGCAGGTAGGTCCCGCTGATGTGGTCCTGGATGGCCCCGATGATGTTCTCGCCGAAGCGGGGGCTGAGGATCTGCTCCTGGACGCGCATCAACACGCGCGCCTCCGCCCGCGCCTCCTCGTTTTGGAGGGCGTGCATGTTCATCTCGTCGCCGTCGAAGTCGGCGTTGTAGGGGGGACAGACGGTGGTGTTCAGCCGGAACGTCTTGTACGGCATCACGACCACCTCGTGGGCCATGATCGACATCCGGTGGAGCGACGGCTGCCGGTTGAAGATCACGATGTCGCCGTCGACGAGGTGGCGGTTGACTTCCCAGCCCTCCTCGACTTTCGTGGCCAGCTCCTCGCAGTTCTTCTCGGTTACTTTCAGCCGCCGGCCGTCGGGCCGACGAACGTAGTTGGCGCCGGGATGGGCCTCGGGACCGTTGGCGACGTACTGTCGCGCCTGCTCGACGTTGCGCTCGGTGACGTTCAGCGTCTGGGTCATCTCCTTGGCGACCCGGTCGGGTACCCCCACCTCGTTCAGCGAGAGCGTCGGGTCCGGGCTGATCACCGTCCGCGCCGAGAAGTTGACGCGCTTGCCCGAGAGCGAGCCCCGGAAGCGCCCCTCCTTGCCTTTCAGGCGCTGGGAGAGCGTCTTCAGCGGCCGCCCGGAACGGTGGCGGGCCGGGGGAGTGCCGGAGATCTCGTTGTCGATGAACGTCGTGACGTGGTACTGGAGCAGTTCCCAGAGGTCCTCGATGATGAGTTGAGGCGCACCCGCCTCGCGGTTCTCCATGAACCGCTGGTTGATGCGGATGATGTCCACCAGCTTGTGGGTGAGGTCGTCCTCGCTGCGCTGGCCGTTATCCAACGTGATCGAGGGCCGAGCGGTGACCGGCGGCACCGGGAGGACGGTGAGGATCATCCACTCCGGCCGCGAGCGACTGGGATCGATGCCGAGCACCTCGATGTCCTCGTCCGGAATATCCTCGAACCAGTCGCGGATGTCGGAGGGCATCAGCTTGTTCATGTCCTCCTCGGTCAGATCCACGTCGAGGGCCTTCTCGATCTTCTTTCGGGTCTCGCTTTTCGGCCGGAACTCGCCGGCCATGATGTCGTTGACGCGCTCCAAGTCGATGCCGAGCCCCTCGGCCAGCTCCCGGGGGCTCGTCCCCTCGTCGTCCTCGTCGTCGGGATCCGGCTGCATCGCCTCCGCGATGCGCTCGGAGTAATCCCCGGCGAGCACGTCCTGCACCTCGTAGTAGGTCGTGGGCTTCTCGTGTTTGATGTCGTGCATCACGCCGTCGCAGTCCGGGAACGGACAGTAGCTCTGCTTGCGAGCCTGCCGGACCGCGGCCTTCAGCACGTCGTTAGGGTCCTCGCCGAGCTCTAAGTCACGCTGCAGTTGGTCGGCGTACTCCTCGCGCTCCTCCTCGGTGAGCGCGAGGCGCCCACACTCCCGACACGTCGAGCGCAGGAGCCGTCGGATGAGCTTCGTGAAGCCGACGTGGATGACGGGCGCCGCGAGTTCGATGTGGCCGAAGTGACCGTTACACGATCCGGAGTGTTGCCCACAGGTCCGACACTCTAGGCCGGGGTCGATGACGCCCAGGCGCGGGTCCATCAGCCCCATGTCGATGGGGTAGCCGTCGTCGTCGTAGGTGTCCGCCGTGATGACCTTGGTCGCGGACATGTCGCGATACGTCTCCGGGTCCATCAGCCCGAACTGAATGCCGCCGATCTCTTTTGGTGTCTGAGTTGACATTGTTACACTGCGTCCTCGAGTTCCAGCCGCGGTCGAATACCGAGTGCGATCATCTCGTCGAGCAGGAGCTTGAACGCGTAGCTCACCTCGATCTCGTGGATGTCGTCCTCGTCGCCGCTGACCGGGTCGTACACCCGGCGCTGCTCCACGTCCTCGACGGCGACCATCCCCGTCTCGGCGCTGATGTAGACGCTCTCGCGGTCCGAGGAGTCGAGCAGGCGCTCCTTGAGCGCCATCGCCGCCCCGTGACCGATCAGCACCTCACGCTCCATCTCGCCCACGCGCAGGCCGCCCTCGCGGGCACGCCCCTCGGTGGGTTGACGGGTGAGCACCTGCACCGGCCCGCGCGAGCGGGCGTGCAGCTTGTTGCTCACCATGTGGTACAACTTGTGGTAGAAGATGGTGCCGACGAAGATTTCGGCCTCGATTTTCTCTCCCGTCACGCCGGAGTACATCACTTCCTTGCCGGAGGACTCGAAGCCGCGGTCTTCCAGCGCACCCCGGAGTTCCTCCTCGTCCTCGCCCTGGAAGGCCGTGCCGTCGACGCGACGACCCTCGAGCGAGCCCACTTTGCCGCCCAGCATCTCTAAGACGTGGCCGACCGTCATCCGCGACGGGAGGGCGTGCGGGTTGAGCACCAGATCCGGGACGACGCCCTCCTGCGTGAAGGGCATGTCCTCCTGTGGGGCGAGGTGACCAACGACGCCCTTCTGACCGTGGCGGGACGCGAACTTGTCCCCGAGTTCCGGGATGCGCTCGTCGCGCACGCTCACTTTCGAGAGCTTCGAGCCGTCTTCGCCCTCCATCAGGGTGACCGTGTCGACGACGCCGTCCTCGCCGGAGCGCATCGTGACGCTCGTCTCGCGGCGCTTCTGGGGCGACAGCCCGCCCATGTCGTCCGGCTCCTCGAGGAACCGTGGGGGGCTCGTCTTCCCCAGCAGAACCGAGTTCTCGTCGACCTGCGTCTCGGGGTTGACGAGGCCGTCCTCGTCCAGGTGGGTGTACGCGTCCTCGCCGCGGGCGCCGCGGACGTCCTGGCTCGGCACCTCGAAACGATCCTCCTGGCCGCCGGGGTAGCGGCGTTCCTCGCCCTCGTAGGTCCGGAAGAAATGCGAGCGGGCGAGCGCGCGGTCGACCGACCCCTTGTTCATCACGAGGGCGTCTTCGATGTTGAACCCCTCGTAGCTCATGACGGCGACGACGAAGTTCTGGGCCGCCGGTCGCTCGTCGAACCCGATCTGTTCGGTGGTCTGGGTCTTGACCATCGCCAGCTGCGGGTAATGCATCAGGTGCTGGCGCGTGTCCGGCCGGATCCGGTAGTTCGCGGCCGGGAGGCCGAGTGACTGCTTCATCATCCCCGCACCCATCGTAATCCGTGGCGACGCGTTGTGTTCGGGATAGGGGATCATCCCGGCCCCGATGCCGAAGATGAGCTGTGGGTCGATCTCGAGGTGGGTGTGGCGCTCGTTGAGTTCGTCCTCGTCGACGGCGACGTAGATGTCCTCCTCCTCCTCGGCGTCGATGAACTCGACGTAGCCACGCTCGACCAACTGCTCGAAGTCGAGTTCGCCGCGTTCGACCGCCTCGATTTCCTCGTCGGTGAGGAGGGGGTCGCCGTCCTCGACGACGATCAGCGGGCGACGGGCCCGGCCCGCGTCCGCGTTGACGATCACCTCGCGGGTGCGGTCCTTGACGGAGACGTTGACCATGTCGCTGACGTCGCCGCGCCGCCGCGCTTCGCGAATCTGTTCTGCGAGCTGTTCGGGGTCGGGATGGGTCCCGACCAAACTGCCGTTGACGTATACTTTCGCCTCGCGTGCCTGAGCCATGTTAATCCGCCATCGAGTCGACGCCTTCGATTCCGGGGATACCTTCGACCCCCATCGACGCCAGTTCGCGTTTGAGTCCCTGTTCGTCCTCCACGTTCTGTGAGAGCTCCATCGCCTGCGCGAAGTTCTTCACCAGTCCGCAGTTCGGTCCCTCCGGCGTCTCGGAGGGACAGATGCGACCCCACTGGGTCGCGTGCAGGTCCCGGGCCTCGAAGTGAGGCTGGGATCGTGAGAGCGGCGACCGCAGGCGACGCAGGTGCGAGAGCACACCCATGTAGTCCGTGCGGTCGACCAGTTGAGAGACGCCCGACCGGCCACCGACCCAGTTGCCCGTCGCGATGGGGTGTTCCAGCCGCTCGGTCAGCACGTCCGATCGGACCACGGTGTTGACCGTCAGCTGTCGGTTGCGCATGTTCGCGCGTTCGAGCTGGTACTTCACGTCGCGGGCCAGCTTGTTCAGTGCCGTCCGGAACAGGTCACGCATCAGGTCCCCGCTCACCTTCAGGCGCTTGTTCGCGTAGTGGTCCTTGTCGTCTGCCTCGCGTCGCTCTAAGGCGAGTTCGAAACACGCCTCCGCCATCCGACAGAGGTAGTAGGCCTTGTTGATGCGGACCTCCTCCTCGTCGACGCCCTCCTCGTGGAGATGCGGGAGCAGGTAGCGGTCGATGACGTAGTTTGCGCGTTTCAGCTGGTAGTTTTTCCCCTGACCGCCGGCGACCCGCTTGCCGAGCGTCTCGATGGCCTCCTCCTCGCTCTGGACCTCGGCCATCTCCAAGTTCTCCAGCATGAACTTCACGATCTCGGGGTCGTCGCTAACGCGGTGGACGATCTCCTCGTCCGATTCCAGCCCGAGCGCCCGGACCAGCGTGACGAAGTTGACGCTGCCGGAGACGGAGGGGAACGACACTTCGAGGATCCCCTCACGGTTGCGCTCACAGAGTACCAGCGCGCGGTAGCCGCGGCGCTGGCTGAACGTCTTGGCGACCTGGATCTCGTCGCCGTACTTGGTGTCGTACTCCGCGAGGATCTTGTTGGGGGCGAGGTCCTCGCTCGTCATCAGCACCCGCTCGGAGCCGTTGACGATGAAGTAGCCACCCGGATCGACGGGGTCCTCGCCGATGTCGATCAGTTCCTCTCGCGTGAGATCCGCGATGTTACAGCGCCGCGAGCCCACCATGATCGGCATCCGGCCGACCTTCGTCTCGGTGGAGTCGACGACGACCTCTTCCTCCTCCTCGCCGCCTCGGACGATGGCCATCTCCATGAACACCGGCGCGGCGTAGGTGATGTTGCGCAGGCGAGCCTCCTGCGGGTAGAGGAGTTCCTCGCTCCCGTCGGCCTCCCGGACGCGGGGCGTCTCGACGCGGACGTCGCCGAGTTCGACGAACACCGGTTCCTGTCCCTCCTTGTCGCCGATGTCCGTCTCGATGCGCTCTTTCTCGTCGACGACCTCTTGCATCCCCCGGTCGAGGAAGGCGTTGAACGAGCGGAAGTGGTGTTCGGCCAGTCGTTCCTGTGAGAAATACTCCCGTGAAATCGTGCGTCGGCTCTCTCGGTTCATTCGACCACCAGTCGGTACACGGTCGCTTGGTCAGTAGTGCGAGAGTCGCGGACGATCTCGATCACGTCGCCCACCTCGGCTTCCTCGGGCAACGCCGGATCGCTCGACTTGATCTTCGGCAGGTTGGTCTTGCTCACGTTGTACTCCGCGAGTACCTCCTCGACGCGCTCCGGATCGTCGAGGACGGTGTGTTCCGGAACCAGCTTGTGTTGGCTTACGTCTACCATGGGTGAGTGGGTGGAGAAGTTGTCACGAGATACTACGGCGCCCTTGTAGACCCACCCATATAACGCTTGTCAAAGATCCGCGAAGCGAAGCTAATCGACCCGCCGGCGGTCGCCGACGGGTGAGGATCGGTACGCGTTCTCATGCGCGCTTCCGGTACAAAGCCGTTTCGGCGACGGGGCGCGATACCGCGACCCACGGCGGCCCGATATGGCAAGTCTTATTTCCCAGTCCCCGGTTGGGTTAGATGCGAAAGCCCGGATGGTGTAGTGGCCCATCATACGACCCTGTCACGGTCGTGACGCGGGTTCAAATCCCGCTCCGGGCGTTCTTCCTGAATTCACACTCTCGAGCGACGAGCGTAGCGAGAAGCGAGTGACTGAATCAGGAGACGCCTACAGCGGCGATTTGAATCCGAGGACGAGCGAGCATCGCGAGCGAAGTCCTCCGGGTTCAAATCCCGCTCCGGGCGCCTTCCGTTGCGACCAACCACCGAGCGACGAGCGTCGCGCCGGGCGAGCGTCGGTAGCCGTCGGATGAACTACGCCTCAGCGTCGGCTGGTCGTGCCCGCCGGTCCTCCGACTGCGGGTGGTCCCCGGCCGTCGCCACTGGGAGTTCTATCTCGACGACCGTCCCCTTCGGTTCGTTGTCCTCGATCCGGATATCGCCGCCACACTCGGTGACGAGCGTCTCGGTGAGATAGAGGCCGATGCCGGTGCCGGAGCTGTCGAGTCCGCGTTCGCCCTTCCCGAAGACGGCCCGCTTTCGATCGTCCGGAATGCCGGGACCGTCGTCCGCGACGCGCACGACGACCGATTCGCCGACGTGGTTTGCACGCACCGTCACCGTCGGAGATGCCCCGTCGTTGTGCTGGACGGCGTTGTTCAACACGTTGCGAAAGACGGCGCCGAGCATCTCGTTGGCCCGGACGGTCACCCCGGGGAATTCATCGAGCGTGAACGAGGCGTTCGGATAGGCGTCGCGGCGGGTCCGGAGTTCCGTCTCGACGACGTCCGAAAGCGAGACCGGCTGCAGGTCGGGACGGGCCTCGCCGGCGATTACGTCGACGTAATCGTGGGCGATCCGCGTGAGTTCGATGGCGTGATCGCTCGCGGTGCGCACCCGGTCGAGGGGCTCCCGGCCTCCGTCGTCGACGTGCTTCTCGAGTGCCGTGAGCCACCCGCTCACGACCGACATATCGTTGCGGATGTCGTGGCGGACGACCCGGTTGAGCACTTCCAATCGTTCCCGCTCGGTTTCGAGTCGGTCGCGTTCCGCCACCAGTTGTTCGGCCTGTCGCCGACTGCGAGTGTAGAAGTGACCGATCAGGAGACCGCCGGCAGCACCGACAACCATGTTGTTAGTCAGGATGTACACCGTATCGATCAGGACGACGCCGTGGCTCTGCTCGTAGACGACCGACGTGACACCCATGGCCGCGGATACCACGATTCCGAACACCCACCACCCCGTCAGTCGGAGAACTGTCGGCTTCGGGAAGTCCCGTCGGACGATCCACGCGCCGGCAAAAACGGTCCCGAGGGCGACGAGAGAGGGAATCACGCCGCCGAGGAGGAGCGTAACTGGCTGGCGGTGTTCGCCGACGAGGTGGTCGATTGCGAGAGCAAGAAACCCGATCCCGACGAGGGAGATTCCAACGCCGCCGAGGAGTGCCCACGAGTTCCGCCCGTCGCGTACCATATCCGACAGGTGAGTACGACCGAGTATAAATAAGAACAGATTTTGGTGACGGAGCGCTCCGTGGTGCCGGTCGCTCAGATCGGCGCGAACTCGTGGATCGGCCAGTCGACTTCGTAGGCGAGCGCCATCTCGCGCTCGTCGTCGTCCGGAGGACGAGCGGTCAGCCGAACCGGCATGGGTATCGATGCCTCGGCGTAGGGAACTGAGAGTCGTCCGGTCAGCCGCGCGCCGGAGTCGAGTTCGACGACAGCGACGGTGTACGGCGCCCGGTCTTCGAGCGCCGGCGGCGGGGTCCGAACCTCGGTGTAGGAGACGACGGTCCCCGTTTTCGGCTGTGGCTCGACGCGCAGGCTCCGGCCCCCGCAGGCGTAACACGCCGGTCGTGGTGGGAGCAGGTGCGTGTCACAGTCCTCGCAGACGGCCGCGAGCAGGTCCCCGGCGTCGAGCGCCGCGAAGAAGCCGGGGAGGGTGAAGGGACTGTCCGCAGTCACGTCCTCGCGGGCGAGCGGTGCGGTCGGAGTGTCGTCGTGGTCGGTCATGTCGTGAGAACGTGAGCGACGGTGACGGCGTCGGCGACGCCGCCTTCGTTGATCAGCAGGCCGGTCGTCGCGTCGTCGACCTGCCGTCCGGGAGTCGCCGTCCGGGTCAGCTGTTCGTACACCTCGACGGCTTGGGCGAGGCCGGTTGCGCCGATTGGATGACCGCGGGCCTTGAGACCGCCGCTCGTGCTCAGACGCGTGTCGGTCCACCCCGCCGACCGCTCGGCGGGCGGGAGCGCGCTCTCGTACCCCCGCCCCCGTGGCGCGAACCCCGCGGCCTCGGCGAGGAGCGCCTCGCTGATGGTGAAGGCGTCGTGTACCTCGGCCACGTCGACGTCCGCGGGGTCGACGCCGGCCTCGTCGTACGCCTCCCTCGATGCGTCGTGGGCCCCCTCGACGAAGGTGAGGTTCCGGTCCGCGACGCCGATGTTGTTCGCCCCGGCGCCGACGCCGGCGATTCGGACTGTCGGACCGGCGTCGTCGAACCGCGCCGCCACCTCCGCGTTGGCGACGAGGACCGCGGCGGCGCCGTCCGTGACGGGCGCGCAGTCGAACAGCTTCAGCGGCGGCGCGACGTAGTCGGAGTCGAGGACCGTCCCGACGTCCGTCTCCCGTTGGAACTGCGCTCGTGGGTTGACGGCGGCGTTCGCGTGGTTCTTGACCGCGATGCGGGCCAGATCCCGTTCGGTCGCGTCGGTGTCGTGGAGATACCGCTGGGCGAGAAGCGCGTACTGGCTCGGCGCGGTCACGCCGGAGCGCTGTTCGAGCGCCCGGTCGAACGCCGCCGAGAGCGCGTTCGTCGCCCCCGCGGTACCGCCCGCGGTCATCTTCTCGACGCCACAGGCCAACACCGCGTCGCGTCGGCCGGATCGGACGTCCTCGACGGCGTGGCGCAGCGCCAACGCCCCGGCGGCCGCACACCCCTCGACGCGCTCGGCCGGGACGTGGCGGAGCCCACACCACTCCGCCAGCAGCGTCCCGTACATGATCTGGTGCTCGTAGGACTCCGACTGGTTGCCGACGTAGAGGGCGTCGACCACCTCGGCCGGATCGGGCCCATCCGCGAACGCCTCCGCGACGGCGGCACTGAAGAGGTCCCGACCGGTGAGTTCGATGCGGCCGAAATCGGAGGTTCCGACGGCCGCGATAGACGGTACCATACGTTACCTATCTCGCGCCGTCGGATTAACTCTTCACCGCGTGGCGGCCGAACGCTTACTTCGCCGCGGTTCGAAGTCGAGGTATGGGCGAGCCGGCCTGTTATCTCGACTACTGTCCCGACTGTGACGCGCCGGTCCCCGTCGTCGAGGGGGAGTGCCCGGACTGCAGTGCCGCCCTCCCGGACGCCTGATCCGTGCTATCGCTGGTCCGCGGATCGGCCCCGCCGTGGGGCGTCTCCCGACAGCGCACCCGCACGCCGTGGACCGACTCGGTCGCGTCGTCGACGACGACGGCGCCGCCCGGGTCGGTCGGGAGTCGGTCGCGGAGCCGCCCCGTCAGATACGTCGGCGTCGCGCCAGCCAGCGCCTCCACGTCGGCGGCGGCAGTCAGTCGGTGAGCGACCAGCAGGTCGGACTGTGAGACCGCGACGTCGGGAAGGACGCCGGGTCGTTGGGTGGCGGCGACCAGCGAGACGCCGGGCGTTCGTCCGCGGGTCAACACGGTCTCCAGCGCCGGTGCCGCGACGCCGTCGAAGAAGGCGTGAGCCTCGTCGACGAACAGCCAGGGCAGGCGCTCGGGACGCCGCTCGACGCAAGTCTCGTACAGTGCGAGCGCCACGCCACGGACCAGCGCCGACGCGGCCGGATCGGGGAGCATCGAACAGTCGAGGACGGTCGCCGCGTCGGACAGCAGCGCGTCCGGGCGGAGGCCGCCGGGATCGAAGACGTCCCACGACTCGGCGAGTCGGAGGTGGTTTCGAGCCGCGCGGCGGACGGCCGCGTCGAGACCGGCGCCCTCGACGTGTGCCAGCATCCCGTCGAGGGTTTCGGCCTCGCGCGCCGCCGCCCAGAGCGACGACCCGACGGGACCGGTGGCCGGGCAGTCGAACAGCGCGGGCCACGCCGACGGCGGTACGGCCGACGCGGGGACCATCGGCGCGTCGACGACGCGTGCCGGAACGGTGCCGTCCGCGAGGCCGAGAAACTCGCCCATCGGATCGACGACCACGGGCGCGACGCCCGCGGCCCGCGCCACCCCCTCGGCGAGGACGCCGAGCGTGTGGGACTTCCCGTAACCGCGCTTGCCGACGATCAGCGCCGCGTGTGGCCGGTCGAGGTCGAGGCCGACCGCAGCACCCTCGCTGCCGTCGGCGGCGCGGTAGGTTCCCAGACGGGCGGCAGGCCCGTCGTCCGCCGAACCGTCGCGTCCGAGGACGTTCATGGCCGGGGGTGGGCGCCCCTTCCCGGATAAATCACGGGCCGGGAGTTCAAATACCGGAACGTGCCCAGAACGGATCATGCTCGACGCGTTCCGAGCGGATCGGCGAGCGATCGAAGGGTTGCCGATCAGGCTGGTTATCGCCCTCGTCATCGGTGTCGCCAGTCTGAGCGTGATGATGAACATGCTGACCGGCATCCAGGGGCTGTCGACGACCGAACTCGACGTGCGTCCGGAGCCGGAGGTGATCGGTCCCGGCGGGGAGTCGATCCAACTGACCGTCGTCGGCGCGGACGGATCGGCAGTCGCGGACGCGACGGTGCTCGTCAAGGCCGGAAGCGCCAGCCTCGACGGCGTCGAGCGGGGAACGACCGGCGACGACGGGACGGTGAGCATCTCCGTCGAGCCGACGCTGCGGGCGAATCAGGACGAGGGGACGCTACTGATAGCGGTGAAACCGCCTGCTGGAAGTGGCTACGTCGACCGCCGAGAGAACACCAAGGTGCTGGTGGTTCGGGGGTAGCGCCGGGAGGAGTCATGGCTCGCGCACACACCCGTGTCGTGTCACGCCGACACCAGACATCACACGCCGACACCAGTCGTCACCGCCGTCGATGGCCGCGCCCGCCGTCCAGTCGGTCCTCCCAGTCGATCCACTCGTGTTCCCAGCCGGTGGGCGCGAAGTAGCCTTGCTCGGCGAACTCGCGATCCTCGCGCTCGGTACGGTTGCGCGTGACGCCGCCGGTCTGTTCGCCGTCGACGAGCAACGGCGCGATCGCCACCGAGCCGAACTTCTCGGCGACAGTGTACCCCTGGGGAGAGTCGTCGGTTTCGACGGCGACGAGTTCACCCGCGGGCGTCCCCAGCGGCATCACGAGACGGCCGTCGGGGGCGAGTTGATCGAGCAAGGCGCGGGGGGGNCGAACGGCCGACGCCTCGACGAGCACGCGGTCGAATGGGGCGTACTCGGGGAGGCCGTCCGCGCCGTCGCGGCGGTCGACCAAGACGCCCTCGTAGTCGGCCCGGCGGAGGTTCCGGCGGGCGTCGAGGACGAGACTACGGGCGATGTCGATTGCGTGAACGCGACGCTCGCCGACGAGTTCGGCGAGGAGGGCGGCCGTGTATCCGACGCCGACGCCGACGACAAGGACGGCGTCCCCGTCGTCGACGTCGAGCGCTTCGAGCAGTCGAGCGACGGTCCGTGGAGCGAGGACGTCCGTCCCGGCGTGGTCGCCGGTCCGGTCGGCGTAGGGCTGCTCCTCGACGAAGGCGTGTCGCGGGACCGTCCGCATGGCCACGCCGACCGCCTCGTCGAGGCCGCCGAGGGCGTGGTCGAGGCCGTCGACCATATCCTCGCGCAACACCGCGGGATCCATACGTGGACGCTGGGTGCGGGCACGTAAGAAGGGCGCGCTTAGGAGTCCGACCGGCGCATCGGCACGAACCGGACGCCGCCGTGGCTCTCGCGGTCGACGCCGCCGTCGGCACGGCGGGTCAGCCGGACGAGTTCCTGTCGGCGTCGGCCGACGGGTGCGACGACGTGGGCCCCGGGGCGTACCTGTTCGACGACGGTGTCGGGAATCGACTCGGGTGCGCAGGTGAGGTAGGCGCCGTCGTACGGCGCGGCGTTTGGCCACCCGGCGTGGCCGTCGCCGACGTGGACGTGAACGTCGTAGCCGAGACGGTCGAGTCGCTCGCGGGCCCGTTCGGCCAGCGCGGGTTCGACCTCGACGCTGTGGACGGTGCCGTCGGCGCCGACGATATCGCTCGTCACGGCGGCGTGGTAGCCACAGCCGGTACCGACCTCGAGGATGCGGTCACCGGCGTCGGGTGCGAGCAGATCGGTCATCGTCGCCACCATGTGTGGAGCGCTGATCGTCTGCCCCTCACCGATGGGAAGGGGGCGGTCCCGGTAGGCCGCCTCGCGCCGCTCGTCGGGGACGAACGCGTGGCGGGGCACGGCGCGCATGGCGCGCTCGGTCGACTGGCGTTCGATTCGGTCGGCCTCGATCAGACGATCGACGAGGTCGTGACGGGCGCGATCGAGGGCGTCCATGGGCGAGTCCGACACCGCGTCACCACGGCGACCACGGGGTCGAGGTCGCGTCGCGGCCGTAGACGCGCTTGGTGTCTTTCGCGAAGACGCTATCACCCTCGTGATCCAGTTTCTCGAAGCGGTACTCGGGGGCGTCGTCGCGGACCTGGACGCCCGTAATCTCGAACTCTTCGTCGCCGAATTCGACGGTCTCGCCGACGACGAACTCGTGGTCGCCGGGGACCGACACCGTCACGCTTCGGGACTGGTCGTTCCGACCGTCGTTCGGGTGGACGGTCACGTTGACGCGGACGTTGTCGACCGCGCGGGTCCAAAGGGTCGCGACGTCCTCGACGGACGCCTCCTCGACTCGCTGGTCGCCGTCGAGTTCGATCGCCGTGATCCGCACCTGCATGATCGCCTCGGGCGTGTCGGCGACGAACTCCTCGCCGGTGGCGACCGTCTCCGTCACGGGGACGTCGACGGTCGTCGTCAGGGACTCGTCGCCCTGCGAGACGACGACGTCGACGCCGACCTCGCGGGGCGGATCGTAGCGTTCCTTGTGGACGTGGTCACACTCGGTACAGCGGACGGTGACCTGTCCGCCGGGTTTCAACACCTCGTGGGCGGTCGTCGCGGTGGGAGTACAGGACGGACAGGCGAGTGCGACGCGCTCGCCGACGGCTGGGCCGGAGTCGGTCATGTGGAGCCGTAGCCGGTCAGGCGGTAAAAATCCGCCCTTCCGACCGTACGCCACGGCCGCGGTCCGGGACCGCGGTGTCGACCGCCGACGCCGTTGGTCCTGCCGGCCGTCCCGTTTCGAGAGATGCGCCCGCGGTGGCGAGGATCGTGGGTGACCGACGGCCGACGGAATCAGAAGACGAACCGTTCGAGCAGTCGGCGGCCGAGGGGCGGTCGGCGCGTCGCCACCGGATAGACGGTGACGGTCGTACAGCCCGGATTCGGGAGGAGCGGCCGCCCGTCGAAGAGCGCGGCCCGGAGTCGATGGTCGGCCCCGGTGCGGACGAGGACATCCGGATCGACCGGCCGACCGCCGTCGGTTCGGACGGGTTCGGCGTGAACCGGGACGTCGAGCAGGTCTGACAGCTCGGACTGGTAGTCGTCCATCGTTTGCCGGTAGCTGCTCGTGTCGTCGTCGCCGTCGGGGTACCACAGCGAGAGGGAGCCGCCGTTCGCCGTCGCGAGCGCCTCCGCGACCGACACCCCCCGGGAGTCGTAGGGGCTCCCGTCGCCCGAGAGGACGATCCGCCCGGGGTCGTCGTAGCCGACGTTGTCGACGAGCAGGACGTCACAGCTCGCGTGTCGGACCACCCAGTCGACGGGATCGCCGAGCAGGTGCGAGCGCAGACGGAGAGGTTCGTGTTCGGCGACGATTGCGTCGATACCGTGACCCTCGGCGAAGTTGACGATGGCGTGTTTCGTGTCGTGGCTGACGATTTCGTCGGCCTCGATGCCGACGTCGAACTCGTCGGCGAGGGCCTCGACCCGCGACTCGAAGGAGACGTCGGCGGGCGACTGCGTGGTCGCCGACTCGGTGAGCGGCGCCTGGTCGGGAATCTCCTCGAAGCGGACGACGACCACGCGCCCGTCGTGAGGGCGGACGAGATCCGCGGCCAGGGCGACCAGCGAGCGCTCGCGGTCCTCGCCGATGGCCTTCGTCAGTGCGACGAGCACCGTGTGTGGCTTCTCGTCGGCCCCGCCCTCGACGTCGACGAGCGCGTCCCGTCCGACCTGCCGTCGGATCGCGTCGGTCGCGACGCCCTCCCGGCGCACGCGCGGGCGGACGTAGAGCAGGTACCAGACGACGCTCCCGAGGACGATGACGACCGCACCCGCGAGCGCGACCGTCCCCATCTGCGTCAGCAGGAGGACACCCGTGATGGCGCCGAAAATCTGCATCCACGGATACAGCGGCGAGGTGAACTCGGGTTCGTAGTCGGCGTTCCCCTCACGGAACGCGACGACGGCGAGGTTGATCAGCGCGAACACCATGATCTGGAAGGCGCTGGCCAACTTCGCGATGTCGAGAATCGGGACGAACGCGATGAGCGCAAGCAACACGACGCCGGTGAGCGTAATCGAGGTGGTCGGCGTCCCGAACCGCTCGCTGACCGTCGAGAGCGACGGCGGCGCCAGCTTGTCCCGACTCATCGCGAACGGGTAGCGCGACGAGGAGAGGATGCCCGCGTTGGCCGTCGAGACGAGCGCGAGGATGGCCGCGAGGATGACGGCGACGACGCCGGCCCGGCCGAGGGTGACCTCCGCGGCGACGGCGACGGGCGTCAGCGATCCGGCGACGCTACCGGGATCGGTGATCCCGACGAGGACGGCGACGACGGCTACGTACAGGACGGTCGTGAACGCGAGGGAGCCGAGGATGCCAAGCGGGATGTTGCGTCCCGGATCCTCGACTTCCTCGGCGACGCTGGCGACTTTCGTGACGCCGGCGTAGGAGACGAACACCAGTCCCGTGGCCGCGAGGATGCCGCCGACCCCCGAGTCGAGAAAGCCGGCGAAGTTGGCCGACTGGACGCTCGGAGCGCTCCCGGCGGCGAACCAGCCGAGCGCCGCGAGCATGACGACCACGATGGCGACCTGGAGCCGTCCCGTCTGCTTCGCGCCGAAGAGGTTCACCAGGATCAGGAGCGTCGCCAAGCCCAGCGCGACCGGCTGGAGCGGCAGATCGAACAGGAGCAACAGATACGGGACGCCGCCGACGAGCGCGAGCGCGCCCTTGAACGAAAGCGAGAACCACGTCCCGACACCGGCGATAGTGCCGAGCAGCGGCCCCATGCCGCGCTCGATGTAGATGTACGTACCGCCGGCCTCGGGCATCGCGGTCGCCATCTCCGATTTCGAGAGCGCGGCCGGAACGACGAGGAGTCCGGCGAGGAGATAGGCGAGGACGACGGCCGGCCCGGCGATTTCGAGCGCCAGCGCCGGCAGGATGAAGATGCCGCTGCCGATCATGGCGCCGATGCTGATCGCGAGAACCGACGGCAAACCGAGGTCGCGTTCGAGTTCCTTCATGCGCCGTCACCCTCGGTGAGTCGGAGGCGGACGTCGTCGACCACGGCGTCAGCGAGTACCGAGGTCGCACAGATCGGCTCGTGACCGGCGTCGGCGACGACGCCGGAGCGATCCGGCCCGTGAACCACGACGAAGACGTCGCAGACGCCGAATCGGGTGCGGACGAGTTGGGCGAGAAGCAGGTTCCGACCGTCGTCCTGGGTGGCCACCACGACCGCCGACTGCTCCGACAGTCCGGCGTCACGGAGGACGTCGATCGACGACGGATCGCCCGGTAGCGACCGGATTTTCGCGCCGTCGGCGGCGTCGACGCCGACGAGAGTGACGGCGTGTCCCGCCGCCGTCAGCCGCCGGGCGACCGCGTCGGCGAGGGTGCCGTCGCCGAGGACGTAGCAGTCCGACGGGGGTCCGGTAGACGTTTCGACCGTCGAACGGGTGATCGAATGGAGTGTCATGGATGGTGAGACGACGGGGCCGTCGCGGTCCCGCCGCGGGGTACCCCCAGTTAGATCACGGAAACACATAAGCTAGCCGTTCTCATTGACGGTTCGTCAAATATATACCAATATATATCGGCTCCCGTCACAAAAATGGCGCGTGCGGACCGGTAGGCCGCCGTAGGCGGCGAGGAACAAAAGTAAAACCGGCAGCGACGAATGCGTACGTTCATGAAAGACGGCAAGTTGGACTCCGTCGATCGCTCCATTCTCTACTACCTCCAGCAGGATGCCAGACGGACGTCGTCGAGCGACATCGCGGCGAAACTCGATCTGTCGTCGAGCACCGTCCGGACGCGGCTCAACAAACTCGAGGAGAGCGGGATCATCCGGGGGTACCACATCGACATCGACTACGATCTGGCGGGCTACCCACTCTACACCAAGATCATCTGCACAGCGCCGGTTACGGAGCGCGACGTACTCGCGAACCGCGCACGGCAGGTGTCAGGCGTCACGGCGGTCCGCGAGATCATGACCGGAAAGCGCAACGTGTACGTCAACGCCATCGGAAAGACACACGACGACCTGAACCGGATCGCGGAAGAGCTCGACGAGATCGGTCTGGAGATCGTCGACGAGCAGATCATCCGGGACGAGTACGTCTGTCCCTATCACGGGTTCCTCGACGAGACCGACGAGGAGTAGCCGGCCGACGGCGGACGCGTCGCCGCTCGATTTCGGGAGTCCTTCGCCTCGCCGTCTCGCCGTCTCACCGCTCGACTTCCGGAAGCTCTACCATCTCCCCGTCCGCGTACACCGTCGGCTCCCGGATGATCCCGTCGAGGTGGAGTGGTGCCTCGGTGTCGCCGCCGATGCTCGCGTCGTCGCCGATGGCGACGTGGACCGTCCCCGCGGCTTTCTCGTCCAGGAGGACCGATCCCACCAGTTCCGTCACGCCGACGTTCGTCCCGATGCCGAGTTCGGCGAGGTTGGCGGCGGCGTCGCCCACCTCCTCGCGCGCAGCCTCGATCTGCCCTCGCACGGCGTCGTCGGAGACGTGGGTGACGTAGCCGTCCGTCACCTCGAACCGGAGGGGTTCCTCGATTAGTCCGTGTGGCATCATCGTCCCGTCGACGACGTACGTCCCGTCGGCCGTCTCGGGGCTGACGAACACCTCACCGGCGGGGAGGTTGGAGAAGTCGCCGGCGTCGTGGACCATCCCGGTGTCGGTCAGCCACTCCCGTCCGCCGGGTTCGACGGTGAGATCCGTCCCCATCGCCGACGTCACGCGAATCTCGTCGGCGCTCGCGACCCGATCGAGCACCTCGAGACAGCACCGTTCGATGGCCTCGTAGTCGGCGTCGAGACCGGCGATCATCACGTCATCGGTGATGCCGGGGAGGGTCGCGGCTCGGGCGCCGGCGTCGCAGGCGCGCCGCCGGGCGCGGGTGTGACTCAGGCTCTTGGTCGTCGGTGCGAGGACGACGTCGGCGTCGGCCATCGCCGCCGCGACCGGCGCGGGGGGTTCGGTGCCGTGTTGCTCGCCGGGCGGGTACCGAAGCAGGACGGCGTCGTCGGTCACGGCGCTCGCGGCGTCGTAGAGCGCCTCGCCGATGGGGAGGCGTTCGTCGTCGGTGACGACGGCACAGGACTCCTCTCCGTCGAGCGCCATGCACTGATCGACCGCCGTCGCGGCGGCCTCGCGGAGTGCGTTGGACATGGACGAACGGAGGAACGCACCGGAGTTAGCAGTTGTCCCTCGGCTCTCAGCCCAGCAAGTAGACCAGCCAGCGGTTGTTCCGGACGACGCCGGTCTCCTCGAGGCGGGCGTCGACCCCGAGGATGCGACCGGCGCCGAACGCCCCCAGACCGAACAGGAGGACCGCGTAGACGAGATGGTCGTCGACGACCCAGCCGTGGGCCAGCGGGAGTCCGGCGAGGAGGCCGCCCTGGAGCGCCGCCGCCCAGTAGAACAGCATCATGATCGCTCCCCAGAAGGCGCTCCAGCGGACGAACGCGCCGACGATGAGCGCGAGACCGGTCAGCGTGAGCCCCCACATGTTCAGCGCGTCGATAAGCGGGTTCCCCGCCATACTTGCCCACACGTCGACCAGCGGATTTCCGTCGGGGACGTTCATCAGGAAGCCGGCCGCCGTCCAGTCGTTCTCGGGGTTGGCGTCGAAGTGAGTGATGACCTTCGTGATCCCCCCCTGAAACAGCGTCCATCCCATGACCAGTCGCAGGAGAAAGAGCGAGTAGCCGACCCAGTGTGCCGCGTACTCGAATTCGATCGATCGACCCAGGATGTCGGTTTCGAGCGTCTGTCGCGTGGACATACGTTCCGCTGCACGGCGGCGAGTCAAGAAGGATCTAGGTTGTTTTCATCCGGTGAGAGCGACCGGTGTGGATGATCCCGGGGCGGCACCGAGAGTACGGCTCGAAACGATTATGCCCGTCGGTCGTCGACTGCGCGGTATGACACAGGTCGGCGTCAACGGCTACGGAACCATCGGCAAGCGCGTCGCTGACGCGGTCGCAGCACAACCGGACATGGATCTCGTCGGCGTCGCCAAGACGCGCCCGAACTTCGAGGCGGCGGCGGCCGCGCGGAACGGCTACCCGCTCTATGCGGCCGTCCCGGAGCGCGTCGACCGCTTCGCCGAGGAAGGCCTCAACCTCGCGGGCGAGGTCGACGACCTCGTCGCTGCGGCGGACGTGATCGTCGACTGCACGCCCTCGGGGATCGGCGCCGAGAACGCCTCGCTGTACGAGGCCCACGACACCCCCGCCATCTTCCAGGGCGGCGAGGACGCCGACGTCGCCGACGTGAGCTTCAACGCCCGCGCCAACTTCGACGACGCGGTCGGCGCGGACGCCGCACGCGTCGTCTCCTGTAACACCACCGGCCTCTCCCGGATCCTCGCCCCGCTGTCGGAGACCTACGGCGTGGAGAAGGCCCGCGTGACGCTGGTGCGCCGCGGCGGCGACCCCGGACAGACGGGGCGGGGACCGATCGACGACATCCTCCCCGATCCGGTGACGATCCCCTCCCACCACGGGCCGGACGTGAACACCATCTTCCCCGACCTCGACATCGACACGCTGGGGATGAAGGTGCCCGCGACGCTGATGCACACACACAGCGTCAACGTGACGCTCGAATCGGCCGCGGACGCGGCCGACGTGCGGGACCTGTTCGCCGACGAGACGCGCCTGTTCCAGATCCCGTCGGGGGCGGACATCGACGGCGCGGGCAAGCTCAAGGAGTTCGCCCACGACGCCGGCCGGCCGCGGGGTGACCTCTGGGAGAACTGCATCTGGGCGGAGTCGATCACCGTCGAGGGACGGGATCTCTACCTGTTCCAGGCGATCCACCAGGAGAGCGACGTGGTGCCGGAGAACGTCGACGCGATCCGCGCGCTGACGGGCGCCGCCGACGCCGCCGAGAGCAGGTCGACCACCGAGGACGCGATGGGCGTCGGCATCGACTACGGTCGGTAGGCCCAGTGGGGGCGGGCGCGACACCGCCGTGGCGGCGTGGTCTCCGCGTGAACGGTGGATCGGCGCTGGCAGAGAGGGAAGTTACTCTACCAACACCTCGACGCCGGGGAGCGGCTGGCCGGTGAGCGCGCGGACGTAGGCCCCGCCGGCGATGGAGACGTGCGAGAAGTAGTCCTCGTCGAGGCCGTAGAGTTCGATGGCGCGAGAGGTGTCACCGCCGCCGATGACGGAGAAACAGTCGGTGGTGGCGATGGTCTCGAGGATGCCGACGGTGCCGTCGGCGAAGCGTTCGTCCTCGAACACACCGAGGGCGCCTTTCACGAACACGGCCGCCGAGTCCTCGATGACGTCCCCGTAGCGCTCGACGGTGCGCGACCCCACGTCGAGGAGGGGGCGTTCTTTCACCACGCCGTCGACGGGAATCTCCGTGCGGTCGTCGCCGTCCTCGTACGCCAAATCGGTCGGGAGGGTGATGCGGTCGCCGCGGTCGGCGAGAAGTTCGCGAATGCGCCCCTCGTTGTCCGCCCACTGGTGGTCGTACAGTTCGCCATCGCCCACGTCGTAGCCGACGTCGTGGCCGGCCGCGCGGAGGAACAGTTCGCCCACGATACCGCCCAGCAGGTAGTGATCGATCTCGTCGTCGAGCGCGCTCATCACGTCGATCACGTCGGTCGCCTTCGCGCCGCCCAGCACCATCGTCACGGGACCGTCGAACTCCCGGTTGGCGATACTGGTGTTGGCCTCGTACTCCGCCACCATGACGCGCCCGGCGTACGCGGGGAGGACACACGGGAAGCCGACGATGGAGGCGTGCGAGCGGTGGGCGACCGAGTAGGCGTCGTCGACGTAACAGTCGAACTCGGGGGCGAGAGTCCGGACGAACTCGCTGTCGGCGTGGGCCGCGGGCGGCTGCTCCGGCAGTTCGTCGTCACACATCCGGACGTTCTCCAGCATGAGCACCTCGCCCGCGTCGAGCGAGCGGATGGCGTCGAGGGCCGCCTCGCCGTGGACGTCGTCGACGAACGCGATGGGGGTCTCGACGTACTCCGCGAGGAGATCCGCGTGCTGGTCGAGCGAGACGAAGGTGTCCCGACCCGGTCGGCCCTGGTGAGCCATGACGACGACACGGTGTCCGGCCGCGACCAGCTCCCGGACGGTCCGGGCGTGGCGTGCGAAGCGCCGGTTGTCCTTGACGATGCCGTCCTCGACCGGGGAGTTGAGATCCAGTCGGACGAGGACGCGTTTCCCGGACCCGATGTCGTCGATCGTCTGGAACATGACCTTCGTCCCGTCGATGGCGGGACGAGTATTTCAAACGGGCGATTCCCGCCGGAACGGCCGTGGCATTCGTTCCCGGTGACAGAAGGTTTTTGAGTAGAAGCTCCCTACGGTTCCCCATGAGAGGCGACGACCGTGACGACCCGTTCGGCGACATTTTCGACGAAATCGAACGGATGATGAACGAGATGACCGGTGCCGGGACCGGCGCCGTCGGCGACGGCTCCGGATTCACGTCGGAGACCCACGTCGACGTCTACGAGGAGGACGACCGGGTGCGACTCGTCGCCGACCTCCCGGGGGTCGAAAAGGAGGCCATCGGCCTGAAGTGTGACGGCAAGACACTCACCATCAGCGCCACCTCCCCCCACCGCGAGTACGACGAACGGATCCGCCTCCCCGCACGCGTCGACGAGCACTCCGCCTCGGCGAGTTTCAACAACGGCATCCTCGAGGTCACCGTCGACAAGGTCGGCGACTCCGCCGCCATCGACGTGGAGTAATCACGTCCGCGCCGTCCGCCGTATCAACCCCGCCAGCCGCTCGTAGAAGTCCGAGTCGTACTTGGTCGCGGCGTCGACGGTCGGGCGCGCGTTCGTCTCCGCGACGACGACCCGGTCGTCCGTGATGAGGAGGTCCACCCCGAGGTAGGCGATGCCGAGCGCGTTCGCGGCCCGCTCTGCGAGGCGGCGGTGTTCGTCTGGCGGGTCGATGGCCGTCGCCTCGGCGCCCCGGTGGACGTTGTGCTTCCAGCGACCCGCGTCGCGGTCGGCCGCCGGGAGACGCCGTTCGACCGCGCCGGCGTACTCGCCGTCGACGACCATCATCCGGTAGTCGCGAGCGTCCGGCAGGTACTCTTGGAGGAGGAACGTCTTGTCGCCGGTGGCGCGGTAGTCGTGCACCAAATCGAGGTAGTCGACGACGCCGAGCAAGGAGTCGAGGTCGCCCGCCTTCGCCACGCCGGTGCCACGCGTCGTCGAGTTGGGCTTGACCACGACCGGCCAGCCGAGGCGATCCGCGGCAGCGGCGAGGTCGGCGTCGTCGACGGAACTGGAAACCATCGTCGTCCGGGGCGTCGGCAGGCCGGCGGCACCGAGCGCCGCGAGGGCGCCACCCTTGTTTCGCGAGGTGAGGACGGCGTCGCGGTCGTTCACCCAGGAGAGACCGTGGAGCGCGGAGAGTGCGACCCCGGCCTGGGTCCGCGAGGGGAAGACGAGACCGACGTCGAACGACTCGGCCGGCGGGGTATCGAGATCGATCGTTCGCCCCTCCGCGGGGAGGTGGCCGACCTCGATGCCGCGGTCGCCGAGTGGCTCCCGGATGCGGTCGAACGTCTCGGCGCGGGTGGTCACGGCGAGTCGGAGCATGCGCTCACTGGGGCTGGCGGCGCCAAAAGGTCGCGGATCCGTTCCGGCGACGTCGCCCGTCGCGGGAGCGCCGGACCGGGAACTCGAGGAACGCGGCCTACGCGACGAGCAACTTCTCGCCTTTCTCGACGACGATCCGACAGGGCGGCGAGATCTTGTTGTAGGAGCGCCGGAGGGCGTCCTTGACCGTGTCGGCGTCCTCGGGGTCGCAGTAGCAGGTGAAGACCGTCTCGTTCGCCTGAATGCGGGCGGCGGTGCCGACCGGCTTGCCGAACGCCTGCCGCATCCCGTCGGAGACGCGGTCCGCGCCCGCGCCCGTCGCCTGCTTGTTCTCGCGGATGATCTGGTGGGGGAACTTCCGGAGGACCATCTTGTAGTTCTCCTGGCCGATCTCCTTCAGGAGGCGGCGGTTGGCGGACAGCCGCGAGGCTTCGAGGGCGCCGTGGCGGATCTGGCACTCCTCCTCGACTTCGAGGCTGATGTGGACCGGATAGTCCTCGGGGCCGGTCTGTAGGTTCCCCATGTTGTGCTGTGCGATCTTGGAGCCCGGGATGCCCGTGACGTACTCGCGTCGCGTGTACGAGGGCTTGCTGATCTCCCGGTACATCGAGGCGGGTTTGTCGGCCATGGTTACTTGTCAGAGTCGAAGCCGAGGCGGTGAATAAAGCCTTCGATGCCGAACGGCGGCGTCAGCGTCCGACGACGCGGTTGATCGCGGCGTGGCCGTCGATTCGGGCGGAGAGAGACACGGGGCTGGTGCGGTGAATCGATCGGTTCCGTCGCGGAGGCGCCGAACGGACGGCTACAGCGACTTCCGCATACAGGTCGCCGTTGCCGGACAGAGCGCCGCGAACTCGGTCGTGTCTCGGATAACGTCCGGGGCGGCCGCCCGCCCGACCGGAGGAGCCGACGGTGCCATAGCGTTCGAGACCGTCGATTCCGATCCGCCCGCTCTCGGCCGTCGCGTAGTGAAAGTCCTCCGGGCGCGTTCGGACGTCTCGAACGGGAAGTCGTTCCGTTCCAGAAGGGTCTCGACGTAGTCGAGATCCGCCGTCCCGGGGTGGAGCGTTACCGAGGGCATGTCCGCCGCTCATCCCGTACTCTTCATCCCCGCCGCGATCCCCTTGACCGTCAGGCGGAGGGTCCGCTCCTCCGAGGGGGTGCGGTCCTCACGGGCCAGGAGTCGCGTCTGGAGGTAGTTCAGGGGGTCGACGTAGGGGTTGCGCCGGTCGAGACTCTCGCGGAGCCACGACCGCCGGAGCGGATCGTCCCGCTCCGTGATCTCGCGGACGAGTTCCACCCCACGCTCGTGTTCGGCGCGGATGCGCGGGAAGAACCGCTCGCGGAGGTCGGCCGGCGCGAGCGCCGCGTACTCCGCGGCGATCTCCATGTCCGTCTTCGCCATCGCCTGGGCAGCGTTGTCGAGGGTCGTGCGAAAGAACGGCCACCGCTCGTACATCGCCCGGAGCGTCGCCACCGACCCGCCGTCGTCGAGGTAGGCGTCGATCCCCGTCGCCAGGCCGTACCACCCCGGGAGGATACACCGCGCCTGCGTCCACGAGAACACCCACGGGATGGCTCGGAGATCCTCGACGGTGCGTTCGCCGGACCGCGACGCCGGCCGCGATCCGAGGTTGAGATCCTCGATGACCGTTATCGGCGTCGCCGTCTCGAAGTAGGGGATGAACCCCTCCGTCTCCAAGAGGTCGGTGTAGGCCGTCCGGGCCGCGGGCGCCATCGTCTCCATCGCCGCCGTCCACGCGTCGGGCGTCTCCTTGATCGGCCCCGCTATCGACTGGTGGCGGGCGCGCATCTGTGCGTCCAGCATGCGTTCGAGATTGCGCTCGGCGATCCGTGGGTTGCCGTACTTCTCCGCGATGGCTTCGCCCTGTTCGGTGAACTTGATCTCGCCGGAGACCGTCTCGATTGGCAGGGCGAGCATCGCCTCGTGCATCGGGCCGCCGCCCCGGGAGATGGATCCACCGCGCCCGTGGAACAGGCGCATCTGGACGCCGAACTCGTCGGTGATGTCCGCGAGGCGGCGCTGGTTCCGGTAGAGGCTCCAGTTGGCCGCGAGAAAGCCGTTCTCCTTGTTCGAGTCGGAGTAGCCCAGCATGATCTCCTGGGTGTCGCCACGGCAGGCGAGTGCGGTCGAATACGCCTCGTTCTCGAACAGCGTCCCCATGATGCGCCGGGCGCCGTCGAGGGCGCGTTCCGTCTCCAGGAGGGGCACCACGTCGAGGCCGCTGTACTCGGGAAGCGAGACGACGCCCGCCTGGTCGGCGAGAAACAGGACTTCGAGGACGTGGCTCGGCTCCTCGGTCATGCTGATGCAGTAGGTATCGACGGCGTCGGTGCCGTACTCGCGCTGCCAGCGCCGGAGGGCCTCGAAGCGCTCGCAGACCCGGGCGGCCGTGTCGGTCACGTCGCCCGGGTTCCCGAGATCGACCACGTCGGAGTCCTGCGTGATCGCCTCCGTCAACACCTCGATCCGGCCGTCTTCGTCGAGGTTGCGGTACTCGACGCCCTGCCCCTCCAGCAACTCGCCGACGGTCTCGGTGTGGTTTTTCTGGTGATCGCGCAGGTCGAGGCTGGCGAGGGCGAAGCCGAAGGTGTCTACCTTGCGGATCAGGGGCTCGACGTAGGCGTCCGCGATGGATTCGGCGTTGTTGTGGCGGAGGCTCTCGTCGACGGCCTCGAGGTCGTCGACGAGTGCCTCCGAGTCCTGGTAGCCGCCGGGGCGCACGTCGTCGACGCGTTCGAGTCGCTCGCGCATCAGCTTCAGTTTCTGCCGGTAGACCTCGTGGGGATAGCGCTCCTCGGCCTCACTGGTCACCTCCGGGAAGCGCTCGCGGTCCTCGAGCAGCGACGTCTCGAACCGGTCGCCGGGTGTGATCCACGCTGCGTCCTGGCTCAGGATGCCGGAGAGGCGCTTCAGTTCGTCGCGATACTTCGAGAGGACGACCGAGCGCTGGCGATCGAGCGTCTCGCTCGTCACGTCGACGGTGACGGCGGGATTGCCGTCGCGGTCGCTGCCGGCCCACGACCGGAACTCGAAGAGCTTCGGGACGTCCACCCCGGGGTAGGACTCGGCGAGCGTCTCCTCCAGATCGGCGTAGACGTCCCCAACGACGTCGAACAGCGTGTTCTCCAGATACCACTGGACGTTTCGCGCCTCGTCTTCGGGTTCGGGGGCGCGGTCCCGAACCTGGGGCGTCTGCCAGAGGCTCGTCACCTCGGCCTCCAGTTGGTTCCACGCCGACCGGCGCTCGACATCGGTCAGCCGGCGCTCGTCGAGATCCTCGAGGAGCGTCGTGATCGCCCGTAGTTTCGCTTTGATCGTCTTGCGGTGGGCCTCGGTCGGGTGGGCGGTGAACGTCGGCTGGATGAGTACGTCGTCGAGTACGCGCTGGACCGTCTCGGCGTCGGCGTCGCGCTCGATCAGCGAGGCGACCGTCTCCGTCTGACTGTCCTCGATGCGGCCCTCCTGTTCGTCGCGGCGGATGGCGCGGACCCGTTCGCGCTCCTCCGCGAGGTTGATGAGTTCGAAGTAGGCGGTGAACGCGCGGGCGGCGGCGCCCTCCAGCTCGGAGTCGAGCGATCCCAGCGCCGTCCGGAGCGGTTCGCGGGTCGGGAGCGTCCCGTCACGGTAGTCGATGGCCGCCGTGCGGAGATCCTCGACCGCCTCGAACGCCTCGGCCGAGGACTGTTCGGCCAGCACCTCGCCGAGAAGCGCCCCGAGCTCCCGGACGTCTTGTCGAACCGTTCGGTGGTGGAGATCCATGAATTGTGGGTAACGAAACCGTCGTATATTAAACGACGGGATGGTGCAGCGTTGGCGCGGAAAGGGCCGTCCGTCGAAGTCACTCCGCCGACGCGTCGTCGATCGGCGGCCGACCGGTCGTCGGGTCGAGCGCGACGAACTCCAGACCCTCGCGCTCCAACAGCGCCGCCGCCCGATCGGTGACCGACGGGGCGACGAGAATTCCCCGGATCTCGGCACCGTCGCCCAGCTCGCGACCGAGCGCGTCGACGTACCGCCGGAGCTGGCCGACAGCGTCGGGGCCGACGCGGCGACGCTTCAGCTCGACGACCACCGGCCGGCCGTCGTCGTCCTCGCCGAAGACGTCCATCGGTCCGGCCGCCGTCTCGCGTTCGGTTGCGATCGGTTCGAAGCCGGCGTCGATCCGCTCGGGGTGATCGAGGACGTGCGCTTTCAGATCCGCCTCGCTCCCCTGTAGATCCAGGTCGTCGGGATCGGTGACGTCGTAGGTCACGAGGTGGTGGACGCGCTCGAAGCGCACGTCGAGGAGTTCGTCCGGGGAGCGGCGGACGCTTCGCACGCGCAGACGACCGTCGCGGACGCTCGCGAAGTGGTCACAGCCGGGGGGCTGCCAGTTGACCGGCGTCCGCCCCTCGTCGGTGTGGACGAGCGCCGAGCCGTCGGGCTTGAGGAGGATGAGCCGGTCGCCGGAGCCGAGGCTGCTCGACGCGCGCCCGTCGTACTCGACGGTACAGCGGCCGAAGACGGTGATCAGGTCGCCGCGCCGGAACGCGTCCTCCAGATGCGTTAGCGCGTCCCGGTGGGCCGGGCGGTGGAGCGTGGTGACCGGCATCCAGCGACCGTATGTCACCATCGTACAAAAGGTGCGTGTCGGGGCGATCCATAGGGTGGCCGGCATAAAAGCACAAATAGCGCCCACCCGTGTGTTCGATCGAATGGGGCTGTTCGAACTCATCGCCACGGTCGACGACGAGGAGAAGACGCTGACGGTCTTCAACCCCGAGGCGGGCGTGGCGACCGCGTTGCGAGACCACTTCGCCGACCGCAACCTCACCGTCGAGCGGGCGGAGAGCGACGCCGGCCCCCGCAACTACGCGGTGTTGAGCAGCGACGACGAGTTCCTGACCGCGATCGACGTCAGCGACGTTCTCGCGCCCGCAACCGGGGTCACCCCGGAGTTCACGCGAGAGACGTACGAGGCGGTCCTCGACGAACTCGACGAGACGATGTTCACCTCCTACGACACCGAGCGGATGATCGCCGCCTCGAAGGAGATCGAGGACCGCGCGTGGCGGGGGGCGTCCGGCGAGATCCACGCCGGCTTCCAGACCTGCGCCCGATTCGCGTCACAGGCCGACGTCTACGACCACCTCGCCGACCGCGGCAGTCTGGACGTCCACGTCTACGCCCACCCCGAGGGCCGGGAGTCGTTCGATCCGCCGCGCGGACCGACGCTTCACGTCTCGACAGCGACGGAGATCCACGACACCTGGTTCGTCGCCTACGACGGCGGCGGCGTCGAGGCCACGAAATGCGCCCTCCTAGCCGAAGAGCGGCTTCCGGGCTCCTTCTACGGCTTCTGGACGTACGACCCCGAGACGGTCGACGAGGTAATCGAGTATCTCACCACGACGTACGCCGTCCCCGAGGCCGACGGGGCGACGACCGACGGCGGCGCCGACGACCGGTAGCGGCGCCGGGACCTGCGGCCCGGTAACCGCGATCCGGCGCGTTCGACCGGTAGAAAGGGAGGGAAGCGGAATCTGAGGAGGTGGTAACACACAATATACACCGGTACCGGAACACTATTGATAGTAAGATATATATGAAGGTGCGATTGTTAACGAATGTCTATGCGACCGAAAGTCAGCCGACGGCGGATGTTGCAGGCAACGGGAACCGCAGGTCTCATCGGCATCGCCGGTTGTTCCGGCGGTGGCGGTGGCGGTGGCGACGGCGGTGACGGTGGCGACGGCGGTGACGGTGGCGACGGCGGTGACGGTGGCGACGGCGGTGACGGTGGCGACGGCGGTGACGGTGGCGACGGTGGCGACGGGGAATGGACTCCCGATCGGAACCTCCGAGTCATCGTACCGTGGGGTGCCGGTGGCGGTACCGACACCGCGACGCGAGGCGTCGCCAACCCCGCCGAACGGATCCTCCAGGAGGAGCGTGGTCTCGACATCAGCATCAACGTCGAGAACATCACGGGCGCGAACGGTCTGAACGCGGCGCGTGAAGTGCTGAACCAGCCAGCGGACGGCTACACGCTGCTCGCGAACACGAACGTCATCGTGCCCAACCTCGTCGCGGGACGAGCCAGTTTCTCGATCGACGACTGGGCTGGCGTCTGCCGCGTCCAGCAGGACACGAGTTGGCTCTACGGCACCGGCAATCAGGACGCGGACACCTACTTCGAGAACATCGAAGGGCTGGTCGAGTACGGCCAGGACAACACCGTCCGGATGGGCGTGACCGGCGGCGTCGCCAGCGCGGTGTTCATCCACCAGGTCTCCACCGAGGCCGGCATCTGGGAGAACGTCGAACTCGTTTCGTACGACGACGCGGGCCAGATGCGCAACGACGTCATCTCCGCCGAGATCGAGGCCGCGTTCGGTGAGGTCCACGAGTTCGTCGAGCAGCTCGAAGCCGGCGACCTCCACGGACTGGTCATCGGCAAGGAGGGGCGGCTCGACGCCTACCCCGACGTGCCGACCACGGTCGAGATGGGCTGGGACGCCACGTGGGGCGTGACCCGCGGCATCAACGCCCAGGCCGGTACGCCCGAGGCAGCCATCACGTACTGGCAGGACCTCTGGGAGGAAGCGATGCAGAGCGACTCCTACCAGGAACTCGCCGCGGAGACGATGGTCGACCTCCGTCCCGGCTTCGCGCCGGCTGACGAGTGGATGGAGCAACTCGAGAACGAGCGCTCGCTCTTCGAGACGGTCCGCGAGGCCATCGAGAACAAGTAACGCGGCGATCCCCGCGACTTTGATCGTTCTCCTGCGGGGTGGTACCGCCGAGACCGCATGAACCCCGCAATCAATCACACTGAACGGCACCGAAATTCGCGCAGTGTCGACGAAATCGAACCGCGTGAAAACGACCGAGACCGAGACCAAATAAATGATTACGGTACAACTCACGGAGCTTGATATATGGTTGTAGAACAGCTCGTGGGGGCGTTCGTCAACATCCTCACCGACCCACTGAATCTGCTCGTCTTCGTCGTCGGCCTGACGCTGGGACTGTTCAGCGGAGCGATCCCTGGGATGAACGGGACGATGACCGTCGTACTCATGATTCCCATCACGTACAGCATGGACCCGGTGACGGGGATCATGATGCTGTCGGTGATCTATGCGGCCGCGGTGTATGCCGGATCGATCAGCGCGATCATGTTCAAGGTGCCCGGCGCGCCGGAGGCGATCATGACGACTCTCGACGGCTATCCGATGAACCAGCAGGGTAAGCTCAGGCAAGCGATCAGCACCGCCGTCTTCTCGTCGGCCGTCGGAGGGATCATCGGGACGATCATCCTGATCCTCTTCTCGCCGGTGCTCGCGGACTTCGCGATTCAGCTGTCCGATCCCGAGTTCTTCGCGGTGATCCTCCTCGGCTTGGCGCTGATCTCGACGGTCGGATCCGGGAACGTCCTCAAAGCGACGATGACGCTCTCGATCGGCCTGTTCCTCGGCGTCATCGGATTCGATCCGCTCCAGTCGATCCCCCGGTTTACCTTCGACATCAACTTCCTCCAGAGCGGGGTGTCCCTCATCCCGGTGATCCTGGGGCTGTTCGCAGTCGCCGAAGTCCTGAAACAGGTGCTGACCGGCGGAGAGATGATCGGCGAGGCCGAATCGGAGGACTCCGGGGAGAGTTCGATGTTCCCACCGGTGGAATATCTCAAGCGCTTCCCCAAGATTCTGGGCGTGAACTCGGTACTCGGGACGCTCATCGGCATCCTGCCGGGCGCCGGAGCCACCACCGGTGCGCTCTTTGGGTACACGTTCGGGCAGCGACTCGTCCCCGAGAATATTCGCAAGCAGTTCGGCACGGGCATCCCGGAAGGGATTGCCGCCCCGGAGAGTGCCAACAACGCCGCCGCCAGCGGGGCGTTCGTCCCGCTGTTGACGCTGGGCATCCCCGGTAGCGCCACGACCGCGGTCATCCTCGCGGCGTTCATCCTCCACGGCATCCGTCCCGGGCCGGAACTGATCACGACACAGGGGACGCTCGTCTACACCATCTTCGCCGCACTCCTGATGGCCAACGTCGGGATGTTGCTCTCGAACCAGGCGTTCGTCGCGGTCTTCACGAAAATCCGCCATCTCCCCCGAGCCATCCTCTTCCTGTTAATTATCGCGTTCTCGTTCATCGGCGCCTACGCGACACGGAACATCATGGTCGACCTCTGGCTGATGCTGCTGTTCGGGTTGGTCGGCTACCTCTTCGACCGGTACAACTACTCGATCGCACCGTTGATCATCGGGCTCGTCCTCGGACCACTGGCCGAACCGAGCCTGCGTCGCGGCGTGTTGAAAGCCGGCGGCGACTTCGGTGTCTTCCTCCAGCGACCGATCTCGGCGGTGCTGATCGTCGCCGCCGTCCTGGTCTTTTTCGTCCCCCTGATCCAGGACCTCGGCCTGATCGGCAAAGTGGTCGACATCGGGGCGGAAAGTGACGTGGAGGTGGAGAAATGAGCGAAAGCACCGAAAGCCAGGCGACCGGGGAGTCGAGCCCGGGCGAACCGGATATCGATCCCGAGGAGGAACTGGGTCCGGACGAGGTGCCGAGCAACTGGCTCGACGCGACCATCTCGGCGGTCGTCCTGTTCGGCGCCATCGGCCTGCTGTTCCACACCACGACCATCGAAGCCATCACGCTGGGCGACTCGGCCGATCCCGGGCCGGCGTTCTGGCCGCGTCTCGTCCTCGGTGCCATCATCGCCACCGCGCTGGGTAACCTCGTCTTGGTTCTCCGACGACTCAAAAACGAGGAAGGCCGACTCCTCCCGAACAAGGAAATCGTCGTCAGCGGGTTCGAGCGACGGTTCCGCGACCTCTCGGCGAACGAGTGGCAGTTCTACCTGGTCATCGGACTGGTGATCGTGTACCTCCTGGTGCTCGATCCGATCGGCTACCTGATCGCTACCCCGCCGTTCCTCTTCGCGTTCGGCTGGATCCTCGACTACCGCAAGCCCGGCAAACTCGGCGGGACGAGCGCCCTCGTCTCGACCGTGATCTTCGTGGGCTTCCGGCTCTACATGAACATCCCGCTCCCCTACGGGACCGGTCCGTTCAGGGCCTTCCACCTCTTCGTCGAGAGCCTGTTCTGAACGCCGGCGCCGAGGGGCGTCGCGGGATTCGGATTCGCCGATATCCGTGCGCGATGGATCGGCGGCCGTCTCGACGCCGCGGCCGACTCAGTCGTCGCCGAACGCGCCGCCCTCGCGCCACGCCTCGACCTGTTCTTCGTCGGCCAGCGAGCCGAAGACCTCCTCGACGTCGTCGCCGAGCCGTGGAGCCGGCGACCGGATCGAGGTGTCGTGGTCGGGGAAGTGGATCGGATGCCCCGGCATGAGACACTCGCCCCAGTCGGGGTCGTCGTGTTCCTCGACGAGGCCGCGGGCCTCGCTCTGTTCGTTCTCGACGACGTCCTCGACGTTGTTCATCGGACCGTTCGGGAACCCGTACTCCGTGAGACGGTCGAGCCAGTACTCCGTGGGCTTCTTTTTGAACTCCTCCTGAATGATGGAGATGACCGTCTCCTTGTGTTCGACGCGGTCGGCGTTGGTGGGGTAGTCCGCGAGTTCCTCGCGGCCGATGGCCTCGACGAAGTCGTCCCAGCGCTCGTCGCTCCCGACACCGGTCACGATGTGGCTGTCCGCCGTCTCGAACAGTTGGTACGGGACGGAGGTCTGGTGGCTCGTCCCCTGAGTCCCCGGCACCTCGCCGGTCATCGAGTAGTTGGTGATGTACTCGTTGAGGAACGAGACCACGGCGTCGTACAGTCCCACGTCGAACTGGCCGCCCTCGCCGGTTTGCTCGCGCTCGTAGAGTCGCGCGAGGATGCCGATGGTGGTGAGCAGGCCGGTGTTGAGATCACCGAGCGCCTGGCCGACCTTCACGGGGTCGCCGTCCTCGGGCCCGGTGACGCTCATGATCCCTCCTTCGGCCTGCAGGATGAGGTCGAGGCCCTTCTTCTCTTTCAGCGGGCCGGTCTTGCCGTACCCCTTGATGCTCGCGTAGATGATGTCCTCGTTCACTTCCTTGACGTCCTCGTACCCGACGCCGAGGCGTTCGGGAACGCCGAGCGAGAAGTTCTCGATGAACACGTCGGCGTCGGCCAACAGTTCGAGCATCGCCTCCTGTCCCGCCTCGGCCTTCAGGTCGAGGGTCACCGACTTCTTGTTGCGGTTGTTCACCATGAAGTACGCCGACTTCCCGTCGGGGCCGACGCCCTGGCTGCGTGCCGGATCGCCGACGCCCGGGCGCTCGACTTTGATCACTTCGGCCCCCATGTCGGCGAGGAGGGCGCCACAGAACGGGGCGGCACGGTGGACTGTCAGTTCGACGACCGTCAGATCGGACAGTGGTCCTGACTCTGCCATAGCCGCGGTACCGTCACCCACGCCATAAATTCTTGTTGTTCGGTCCCACATCGAGTCGGGGGGATTTATACGGCTCCCTCACGCACTCCGGTGATGGTAGACACCCACATGAACCTCAAACAACGAATCGGCGTCGACATCGGACAGAAGATGAGCATCGCAGAAGGAGTCGAGTGGGCGGCCGACAACGACGTCCACTACGTCGACATCTGTCTCGACGACGGACCCATCGACCCGGACGCGTACGGCGACGACGAGATCGAATCGATCAGGGAGACCTGTACCGAGAACGACGTCAGCCTCGGCCTCCACACGCTCTCGGCGGTGAACGTCGCCGAGACGTCCGCCCACGTCGACGACGCCGTCGACGAGTATCTGCAGGCCTACGTCGACATCGGTGACCTCGTGGAGGCGGACCGGATCATCGTCCACGGCGGCTATCACTTCACCGACGACTACGAGGCACGCGTCGCGGCGAGTAAGGCTCGACTGCGCCGGGCCATCGAGTACGCCGAGGATGCCTACCCCGACCTCCTGCTGGAGAACCACAACTTCGAGCCCGATGCCTCGGAGATGAAGTACGTCCCCGTCACGCTCGACGAGGTGACGGAGTACTTCGACGAACTCGAAGCCGACAACCTGGGCTGGGCGTTCAACCCACCCCACGCCCGCCAGTTCCCCGAGGATATCGACGGCTACTTCGAGGCGCTCGGCCCGGAGCTCTGTGGCGAGGTCCGCCTCAACGACAACCACGGCGACGTCGAGGAGCATCTTGCGCCCGGCGAGGGGAACCTCGACTTCGACGCGATGTTCCAGTTGGTCGAGGAGAGTGGCTACGACGGCCACTACATGCTCGCCTTCGGGACGCTCGAGGACATGCTCGACGGACGCGAGTATCTGTTGGAGCAGTACAGCGGCGTTCCGAGTCCGTAAGCGACCGCCGGACCACCGGGGATCGCCGCCACCGAGCGGCGGTCACCGGGGAGCGAACCCGTCCCGGCGCCGTGGCGGGAGTCAACAAGTTTACTGCTGTCGAAACTTATTCCAAGACGATACTTATCCACCATGGCCAAAACCAACACTCCACCCGACGACATCGGACCGGTCACCGATCCCCGGGCGAACTACGACCACCGCGGCGACTCGGTGGAGCGGCCGGGGCTGGCCGACGATCTCGACGGCCTGATCGACGGCGACGTACGCTTCGACGACTACTCCCGACAGCTGTACGCCACCGACGCGAGCATCTACGAGGTGACACCGGTCGGTGTCGTCTTCCCCACCTCGACGGCCGACGTCTCGGCGGTCGTCGAGTACTGCGCCGAGCGCGAGATTCCCGTCCTTCCGCGGGGCGGCGGCACCAGCCTCGCCGGCCAGACCGTCAACGAGGCGGTCGTCCTCGACTTCTCGCG
>JGI12478J12828_1000050_pt1 | contig 41657 bp, 42 predicted proteins | sample A23E2SouthBayCA_FD_12828 | JGI IMG/M metagenome (IMG submission 12828) | reverse complement strand
ATACTCACGGACATAAATACGTGAAGACATCTGGAACTTCAATTCGATCGAGTGCAGTGAGCGCAGCATCACGCAGATCGTCGAGTGTGTCGAACAGACGGTTGCCAAGTTCTTGATCGAGTTGTCGCCAGCACTCTTCGGCGGGGTTCAGCTCCGGTGAACCCCGCGGAAGGTAGCACAGTTCGATCGGCGTGTCTTCGACGAATTCCTGCACTGCGTTAGCCGTAAAATACGACGCGTTGTCCAAGATGACGCAGATTTTCTCGCCGAATTCGGTTTGGAGAGCGTCTAGCAAGCGATTCGTCGTGTCGCTGTTGAAGTTCTCCTCACAGGGTAGAAAGAACGTCTCGCCGGAATCGCTGATTGCACCGAGTAGTTTGATGCTGTCCCACGCGCCCGTCACCGGGAGTGACGGGCGCTCTCCTTCGGGAAACCACGCATAGATCAGCGTCGAGAGCACCTGACGCGTCTGATCGATGGTCAGGATCGTGTATTCGTCGTCCAGGTTGTCGCGCTTTTTTTGAACCCTTCTTGCCAGGCTTCTTGCGCTCGCTCGTCGGATTTGTAGTACTCCGGCCGGGCTGTCTTCCAGGACAGCCCGGCCTCGGACATCAATCGACGGATGTGGCGTTCACAATACTCAACGTCGAATTCTTCGGCAAGATAGTGACGGGCTAGTGGAACAGACCACGCGGGCGCGTCTAGTCCAACTTCTTCGGGTGATTCGTGGAGAGCCTCAACGAACTGGTCGTATTGTTCACCAGAGAGTTCTGCTGTTCTGCCTTCACGTGGATCGTCATAGACGACTTGCTCGACCGGCTCATCAGCGAGCCGGTCGAGCCGCCCAACCCATCGAGACAGCCATGGACCGGTGTATCCGTACCGCTCAGCTACTTCTGCCATCGTTGCGTCGTCTTCTTCGAGGTAGTTAATCACCGCCATTAGCCGCTGTGTCGGCTTCTTGTCCTCGACCTCCGCGAGAGCCTCGCGGAGGTCGTCGAGAGTGGCGTCGTCAAGCGCGGCCATACTCGACAGTCACACTCTATCCTAAAGAATTTTCAGCCGACAGTATGAGCCACTGCACAGTCGATGGTACCCCCGTTAACGACTGGCCCCTGCGAACCGGAAACACGCCCGTCAGCGGTCCTTGTGCTGGTTCGACGGGTTTAAGTGTCGCATTGGCGTCTACCTGCACGAGACAGGCATCCGCCTGTTTCACTGACCCGTAGAAGCCGATTGGCGTACTACGGAGGTGAACAATGGCAGATCAGGAAATAGAGAACGCAGTCTCGCGCGCACTCGAGGACGCACCTGAGCGGAATTTCCGCGAAACGGTCGACCTCGCTGTGAACCTGCGCGACTTAGATCTTAACGACCCGTCGAACCGCGTCGACGAGTCCGTCGTGCTTCCTGCTGGCACCGGTCAGGAGACCACTATTGTGGTCTTCGCCGAGGGCGAAACCGCCCTTCGTGCCGAGGAAGTCGCAGACGACGTACTCGACGAGGATGAACTCGAGGAACTCGGTGGCGACGACGACGCCGCCAAGGACCTTGCCGATGACACTGACTTCTTCATTGCGGAGAAGGGACTGATGCAGGACATCGGTCGCTACCTCGGGACCGTCCTTGGTCCGCGTGGGAAGATGCCGGAACCGCTCGACCCCGACGACGACGTCGTCGAGGTCATCGAACGCATGAAAAACACCGTGCAGCTCCGCAGCGGGGAACGGCGAACGTTCCACACGCGGGTTGGCGCGGAGGACATGTCCGCCGAGAATATCGCGGACAACATCGACGTTATCCTCCGCCGTCTGCACGCGGACCTCGAGAAGGGCCCGCTCAACATCGACACTGTCTACGTGAAGACGACGATGGGGCCTGCGATGGAGGTTGCCTGATATGAGCGCCGAATCCGAACGCAAGACCGAAACCATTCCCGAGTGGAAGCAGGAAGAGGTCGACGCCATCGTAGAGATGATCGAGTCCTACGAGAGCGTCGGCGTCGTCAACATCGCCGGGATTCCGTCCCGGCAGCTGCAGGACATGCGACGTGACCTGCACGGGACCGCTGAACTTCGTGTCTCCCGGAACACGCTGCTCGAGCGTGCGCTCGACGACGTGGACGACGGACTCGAAGACCTCAACGATTACATCACCGGGCAGGTCGGGCTTATCGGGACCGACGACAATCCGTTCTCGCTGTTTCAGGAGCTCGAGGCCTCCAAGACACCCGCACCCATCGGTGCCGGCGAGGTGGCCCCGAATGATATCGTGATTCCGGAAGGCGACACGGGCGTCGACCCCGGTCCGTTCGTCGGCGAACTCCAGAGCGTGGGTGCCGATGCACGCATTCAGGAAGGCTCCATTCAGGTCCTTTCTGACTCGACGGTACTCGATACTGGCGAGGAAGTCTCTCAGGAACTTTCGAACGTGCTGAACGAACTCGGTATCGAACCGAAGGAGGTCGGTCTCGACCTTCGCGCCGTCTTCGCCGACGGTGTGCTGTTCGAACCTGAGGAACTGGAACTCGACATCGACGAGTACCAGAGCGACATTCAGGCGGCTGCCGGCCGAGCGTTCAATCTCTCGGTCAACGCCGACTACCCGACCGCGACGACGGCCCCGACGATGCTCCAGTCCGCTCGTGGCAACGCCAAGAGCCTCGCGCTCCAGGCGGCCATCGAGGACCCCGAGGTCGTGCCTGACCTCGTGAGCAAGGCTGACGCACAGGTCCGTGCGCTCGCCTCGCAGATTGACGACGAAGAGGCACTCCCAGAGGAGCTTCAGGGCGTCGAGGCCGACGTGGCGACAGAGGAACCGACTGACGACCAAGACGAGGACACCGCATCCGAGGACGACGCGGACGCCGACGACGCGGCCGAGGAGGCCGACGACGGCGACGATGATGACGACGAGGACGCCGGCGACGCGCTCGGAGCGATGTTCTAACAACACAGACTACAACAATGGAATACGTATACGCTGCACTCATCCTGAACGAAGCTGACGAAGAGATCAACGAAGACAACCTCACCGACGTGCTCGACGCCGCGGGTGTCGACGTCGAGGAGTCCCGCGTCAAGGCCCTCGTCGCCGCCCTCGAAGACGTCGACATCGAGGAGGCCGTCGACCAGGCCGCTGCGGCACCGGTGCCGGCAAGCGGTGGCGCGGCCGCACCCGCAGAGGGTGACGCCGACGAGGCCGACGAGGCCGACGAGGAAGCCGAAGAAGAGGCTGCCGACGACGGCGGCGACGATGATGACGATGAAGACGACGAGGCAAGCGGTGAGGGCCTCGGCGAACTCTTCGGCTAAACTCGGTTCAACACAGCTCAGTTTTTTTGTGTGCGCTCAACTGGTGAGAGACATCGCTGACGTTCGAATCCTGGAAGCTGCCGTATTGCTTGCCTTCGAAGTATCGTCCGACGAACAAGCGACTGCAGAAGGATGTCGACGCGGCTGTTTAGCTACCGAGTGTCACCGTGTCTGAGTCGACCGTAACCGGTGAGTCGTTCCCGGTCGCCCCCGTTTCGTCGACGTTCTTGAGATATATCTCACCCGTCGCGGTGTCGGCCACGGTGCCGCTCGCCGTTTCGTCGTACACGGTCACCTCATAGGTGTAGTAGCCGGGGTCGAGATCGACGTCGTAGCCCGCCCAAGCCGGGAACGGATCGGTATTGGTCAGGTCGCCGGTCCCAGCAGTGACCATCTCGGAGCCGGCGAAGACGGTTGACCCGTCGCTTTTGTTTTTGATTGTGAGGTTCACTTCCCGTTCGTCACCTACGGTCCCGTTATTGCGGACCTCCACAGTCATCCGCTGTGCGCCGCCGCGACGCTCGATTAGTTCTGAGGTGTTGTAGGTCTCCGCGCCGATGTTCACCGACTGCGTGTCGTTGACGACAACGTTCGACTCCCCCACGAAGAACGACAGTTCCGGGGACGTTGAGTTCGACGTTTCGATATAGTAGGTGTAGTTGCCGCGACTGGTCGGCATATCGAGCGTGAACTGCCGCGTTTCACCGGGCAATAGTATTGTCGACATAGCTTCTGAGTCGATGGTAGTGAACGACGGACTCGGGTTGTCGTTGTTTTTCGCTCGAAGAACAATCGTATCCGTCCCGGCTTGGCCGCCGACATTAGTGACATTAACAGTCGCCGTTGCCGTGTCGTCGCTGTCAGTGACGCTTTCGCCTCGAACTGAATCAATCTGCATGAACGGCTCTGGCGTGTCACCGACACGCACGTTCCCGCCTGCCTTCTGTTGCGTACCGGGGATAGATACCGTGTACGGATAGCTTTCTCCAGATGGTTTTGAACTGGTCGGAAGGGTGAACGTGACGGTTTCGGTCTCTCCGGGTTCAATTGTCGTCGAGTTCGTCCCGGCACTGTTGCCATCAAAGCTGCTCTCTAGGGTAGCTTCACCGCTCTTTCCGCCGACGTTCATTACCTCAGCCGTCAGCGTTGCGTCGGTTGTCTCATCAACCCTGCTTGGGGCGTCGGTGTCGATGAGGTTGTACTCCGGACCCGTCTGTACGTCTTTTTCGATTGCGTTGACTGTGAACAGGACAACGGCATCGTTATAGTCCGGGTCGCCGTCATTCGACGCGTTAGCTGGGTCTGCGTCCTCCTGTGAGAGTTCATAGAGGAGTGCGCGTTCCCCGTCGCCCAGTTGGAGATACCCCGTGTCGTTCACGCGGCTTCCGAGCGTATCCTGAATGTCTCGCTGGTACCACTGTGCTTGCTCGAACGCTGGAAGCTCGTCGCCATCGTTCAGGATGACGAGGTTCTGCTGGTTCTGTGTCTGGCTGACAGTGGTCGTGTCGTATGCATCCCAGTCACTACAGTACTTCGTGTCATAACCAGCCAGCTCAATCGAAGGAGAGGTGTAGGAATACCTGTCACAGCCGTAGGACTTTGCAAAGACTGAGATCTCCGTTCCGGGTTCGAACGAATCGGAGTAGTAGTACGGGTTCTCGTGTTCGTCAGAGATGAGGCGCTGCTCCGCGTGCGGACCATTGATGTCGCCGTTCTTGTACCCTCGCCAGAGTCCGATCGACTGTGGGTCGGACCCGTTGTCGACATATAGTGACATCTGCACGGGTGCATGGTAGATGTAGTTCCAGCGATTTGAGAAGCCTTCTAGGTCCGCACCCTTCAGCGCAACCGAAGCATTGACCGACTGCTGTATCGTGATCGTCGAGCCGTTCCCTTCGAGCAGCGAGTCCGGCTCGACGGTCAGCGTCGACTGTCGCGACCGGTTCGCCGTCGAGAAGGTTACCGAGTAATCTCCGGGCTCGGCGGGCGCCGTAACAGCCCGATTGAGCGTGACGCTCTCCCCGGGGTTGAGCGGTTCGTCCTCCGCAATGTGGGTCGTTCCGTTGTACTCGACGCGCAGTGTTTGCTTTCCTTCGGTTCCGCCGGTGTTCGCGACGGCGAACTTGATATTCGTCTGGTTGTTCGGTGCGACGGGGTTCTGTACGTCTACAGCGGTTATCTCGTACAACGGCGGCGACGATGAACCGACGACGAAGGACCCTGACCCGGTATCGTCCGGTGTCTTGACGACATAGGTGTACTGCTGTGGTGACCCGACTGTTAGTGGGCTACTGGTCACTGAAGCAGTCCCCGACTCAGTGCCTCGGCGAGTCCCGTTGAGGGTGAGCGTCGTGGTCTTCGACGCAACAACGCTGCCAGACGCGTTCTCGATACGGACCTCGACATCGGTGGATTTCCGAATGTCACCAGTGTTTTCGACCGTTGTGTCAACGGTCGCCGTATCCCCACTTTGCAATCCACCCGGCGGCGAAACGGACGCTATTTCGAACACACCTGCATCACCGACGATGAAGTAGTGTCCGTCGTCGTTGTGTTGTGAGTATGTATCATCCTCTGTTTCGACTTCCAGGTCGTACGTGCCGTTCTCCGATGTCGGCATTGACCGCCCGAAGTCGATTGTTCGGCTCTGTCCAGGGCCGACCAGCACGCTTCGTGTCGCGTTTTTCGACCCGTTGACGCGGAAGACGACCTCCTGATCTGCCGTCATTTGCCCAGTGTTCGTGACTGTGACCTCAGCCGCTGGGACCTGATTCAGCCGCGCCGTTGCCGGAATCGAATTGCTGGTGACATCCAGTGACGGCGTTCCGTGGACGGACGTATACTTGATGACTTTGTAGTCTTCATCCTGCTTTGACTCCACAGTGAAGTTGTGTGGCGTCGCCGACGAGACGCTCACCGACCGACTCACAGTGGTCGATTCCCCGCCGATGAGCGTTATTGTCTCCTCCACCTCGCTTGGTGACCCCGACTGGTTGTGCTTCAGCGTGATATCTTGCGTATCTTCTAAGCCCCCGGTGTTACGGACCGTCGCCGTCACGACCGCTTTCCCGGGGTCTGACGGGTCCGGCTTGACCGTGACACCCTCGACTTTGAACTTCGGGTTCGTCACGTCGCCGAGTGCAAAGCGTATGTGAACGCTCTCTCCCGGCTTGACAGACGCCGGGGTCACCTCAACGTACTGATCATCGTAGGTGCTCCGTGCCCAATCTGCCCAGGCGCGGGCATAGCTACTGTTTTCGATAGTCAACGTCGCGTTGGCGACCTGCGACGGGGAACACTCATAACTGGGCGATGAAAACGAGCCGGTTCGTGCGTCCTCGTAGGACACATCGGTGAACAGAGCCATCTGTAGTGCCGCTTCGTGAGACCGTCTGGCCGTCGCGTTCGACCGAATTGCAACCGAATTTCCTCCGATCTGCTGTCCGGAGATATTTGCGAATGAGACCGACAGCGCCCCTTGGTCGTAGTTCACTGCTGGGGGCGACGACATCGTCGCGCCCGACTCGGTCATCCGCCACACACCCCCTCCCTGATAGCCGACCTGTTGGCCGTTCTCTTGATATCGAATCGTCTGTAACGAACGGTTCCCGGTCGAACAGGCCGAGCGGCCGTTCAACGTCAGATTGTATGTCGCATCGTCTGTAACAGTGATATCAGATCGAACCCGGTCTGGTATCTCGACTGACTCATTGGTATCTGACCGCTGGAAGCTCTGATCAACCGACAGCAGCACCTCCTCAGCGAGCTCAACATTCGCGTCGTCGTTGATATCTCCGATCGTCTGTTGCCCCACTTGAACGATCAGTATCGCGCCGATGATGACAGCACTTGCCAACAACACCACACCCAGAACGTGTGATACACCCCGGTCTCCAGCCCCCCAGCTGCCCCACTCGAACATATTCAATTACATACCAACTATTGCACATAAGTGTACTGTTTCACACTATCTCGACAAAACAGCGACATAAGTTGGCGACGTTGAGCTATAGGTACTCAGTTATGAAACACTATTACACTCAGTGGCCGTAGCTGATATCCCGCATTCTATTTCGTATGTGAGGCGCTGGTGACCTCATAATAAAAACTGAATCCGGAATTATATAACCAAGCCAGAACTGACACAGTACGGAATGTCCACTCCAGACGGGAAAACCAGAGCTATTAGTTGGATCCACGTATCCATCTACGACGGTAAAATTAGGATGGACTCGCCGGGATTTGAACCCGGGGCCTCTCCCATGCCAAGGGAGTGATCTACCCCTGATCTACGAGCCCTTGCGTGCATTGCTTGTTTTCCGATGGGATTGCTTAAACCCATCGAAGCACAGGGACATAGAGAACCGGACCCACGATCTTGTTTAGACCAGCATTGCATCGACCTTGCAGGGTGTGTAGAAATCCGGTAATTGGAGTTCCAGTACGGCCACAATGGTTATAACGCCTGATACCATCCCTACAGTAATCTCAGTTTAGTGAATCAGGCTTATGAACCGTAGGAGAAATGAGACGCAGTCTACCAACCGGCGTGCCAGCCGGTCACTCTGGATCGAAAAGCACCGGCGTGGGCAGACGACACTGGACTTCGCCATCGGCATGAGCCTATTTCTAAGCGTCCTGATATTCATTTTCTTGTTCATTCCGGGGCTATTATCGCCGTTTTCTGCGGGGGTGCAGGAAGAGACGGTCACGACCGACAGAGTGGCCGATGGACTCACAATGGGGATGCTTGGGTCGCCACAACAGCCGTACGTTCTGGAGGAACACTGTACACAGGAGTTCTTCGCTGGGAACGCACCACCGTCAGGATGTGGCTACAACTCCGGTGGGAGTGCAGAGGAACGGGTCGGGCTCAACCCGGCTCGGGAGAACGTGAACGTCACAATCCGGGGGAACGCGACGGCAACAGCAGCCGCCGATGAAACGCTCTGCTGGGATGGAGGAAGCGAGGAACTCGTTGAAGCCGGGGCCGGCTGTGGGACGATACTCACGATCGGTGGGAATCCACCGACAAACAACGACGCGTCGGTCACTGCGTTGCGGGTGGTCTCGCTGAACGGGCAGGATGTCACAGTTCGCGTGGTGATGTGGTAGTATGCGTGCGCAGGCGCACACGCTCGAAGCGATTGTCAGCGGAATGCTGTTACTGGCAAGTCTGGTGTTCGCGCTACAGATGACAGCAGTGACGCCGCTGTCCGCGAGCACGTCAAGTCAACACATCGAGAACCAGCAGCAGGCAATCGGCCACGGGGTCCTCGCCTCCGCGGCGGCAGAGGGCGCACTGAAACCGGCTGTGCTCTACTGGGACAACAGCACGGCGCAGTTCCACAACACAGCCGGTGGTCGGGAGTACTACACGAACGGGCCCCCGGACAACCGGTTCGGGGAGTTGCTAGAGCGTGCGTTCGACCAGCGGGGAATCGCCTACAACGTCTATCTCAGGTTCCAGAACACGCAGGGAAGAACTGTGACGACCCGCTACGTCTACAGCGGTGAACCAAGCGACAACGCAGTGCGTGCCAGCCACACAATTACGCTCATGGACGACGACCACTTGCGAGACGCGGACGGGACTCGCAACAGCACGCGGCTCGGTGACCCAGCGACCGATTATACGGTTTCGGACACCGGAAAGAACGTCTACAACACGGTCAGCGTGGAGGTGGTCGCGTGGCGCATCTGAACGACGACGAACGCGGACAAATAATCCTTATCGCCGCGTTAGCGCTGGCGGTGACGTTCATCGGTCTTGCGCTGGTCGTCAACTCCGCGATTTACACGCAGAACCTCGCGAGCCGGGGTGAGGTTGCCGGGAGCAACGACGCGCTGGAGATGCGAGCGATGGTGGAGGCAAACATCGGGCAGGGTATTGTCGCGGCTAACAGGTACAACTACTCGACCCAGTCGGCGCTCGAAACTAGTGTACGCGAGAGCGTACGGACCACAAGTACGCAGACGGAGCGGCAGCGGGTCACGAGCGGGACACTGGTAAACGTCACACTCGCCGGCTCGCCGACCTACGGCACGCGAATTGCTCAGACCAACACGTCACTGTTCGAATCCGGCGAGGCGACGCCGAGCGCCAATTGGATGGTCAGAGAGCGGGTCACGCGCCCGGGCGACAGAACGAACGCGACCAGACGGTTCGTCATCAACGCGACGCAGCTCCCCAGTTCAGGAAGCGAGTTCGTCGTCACAACGAACGGCACCGGTGGTAACCCGAAATGGATGATGCGCATCTGGGGCGACGTCGGCCCCAGCGGGACGGTCAACGTGGAAGTCGACACACCGAGCGGCACACAGACGTGTGCTGTCCCTATCGAGGAACCGTACGCCCATATCGACGTGACCGGCGGCACGGTGCAGGGCGAGCCGTGTCTCGCGCTTCAGGGCGGGAGCTTCGACGGGCGATTCGCCCATGGCGTCGGCGACGAGTACAACATCACCTACGAGTCGGGCGACCAGATCAAGGGGAACTACTCGATGGTCGTCCGCGATAGTACGCCAGCAAACACGCTCGATACAGCGCCCGCGTCGCCGTTCAGCACGACCGCGGTCTACAACGCGACCGTCCGCTATCGCTACGACACGTCGAACTTACGGTACGAGGCAAAGATACGGGTGGCCCCGGGTGAGCCAGATGCGTCGTAACCGCGCCGTCTCGACGACGCTAAGCTACACGCTGAGTCTGGCCATCGCCTCTATTTTGGTATCCGGCCTCCTCATTGCTGGCGGCAATTTCGTCGAAAGCCGGCAGGAGCAGGTCATCAGGGACGAACTCGAAGTCATCGGACAGCAAGTGGCCTCTGACATCGCTCGTGTTGATCGGCTGGTGGTCGCTGTCGACGACGACCCGACTGTGAATCTAGATCACACGTTCCCAGCGCGGGTGAGTGGGACCGGCTACCGAGTCTCGATTGACCCCGCTGCCGATGAACTCACGCTCGAATCGACCGCTCCGGAGGTGTCGGTGACTGTGTCGCTCACAACCCGGACAGCCCTAGGGGACTCCACCGCCGGCGGCGGTGTGATAACTGTGTTCTACGACGAATCAAGCGATCAACTGGAGGTCCGAGATGGCTGACCGCGCGGTAAGTGAGGTGCTGAGCTTTGCTCTAGTGTTCAGTCTCATTGTGGCGTCGATAATACTCGTCTCAGTAAGCGGCCTGGGGGCGTTACAGAACGCTCGGGACGCGGAGCAGATGGAGAACGCTGAGCGGGCATTCGATGTGCTCTCGGACAATATCGCGGACCTCCACAAACAGGGGGCACCGAGTCGTGCGACCGAAGTCAGCCTCGGGGAGGCATCGCTCAGGACGGGCGAAAACACGACGATATCGGTACACGTCCACGACGGAACTGCGCCCAAAGACGTCGGGACCTGGGAGATACGACCGATTATCTACGCCGGCAATCAGGAGCGCGAGCTCGTATACGAGGCTGGGGCAGTGTATCGGACGAACCGGGACGGTGGCGTGCAAAAACGGACGCCGCCGATACTCGTCTCAGATGACCGTGTTCTCATCACGGTGGTCGGCACGACCGCCAGTGACCAGCAGAGCCTGGGCGGGTCGACGGTGCTTGTCCGGACAAACCACCGGAGCAGCAACGTCTCGTTCGCCGATACCGACAGCAACATCGAACACGTCAACATCAGTGTCGACTCGGCCCCACAGCGTGAGGCACTCTGGCAGTCCTACTTCGAGAGCGAAGGGTTCACTTGCGCGGCCAACGGCTGGTGTAACTTCACGTCGTCCTCCGGCGATATCCAGCGGACGTACGTGGTCTATCACGACATCGCAGTCGAGATTGACCAGTGACCAGCCCTACCCGCTGGTCACGTTGATCCGGTTCTTCGAGACGTGGAGGTACGTCAGCCGGATGATGTTCGTGTTTTTCGGGACGGCTCGCTCGTTTCTGAGCGCTCGGTCATAATGGACCAGCCCGCCGTTGTCTACCGTAACTGACCCGGCGACGAGGCCGCCGTACAGCTCCGCCTTTTTGATCGAGACACTGCTTGCACCGACGCCGCCAGCGGGTGCGTAAATCACGCCCTCAAACTGCGGCGTATCAGTGTCTCCCTCGATGAAGGCGTCAAAGTCCGACCGGCCGTACATCCAGAACTGCTTGGAGTTGTTGGCGTTATCGATGTCGACGTCCCCGGTGCGATAGATGTGGAAGTGGTGGCCGCTGGGGGACATTGCTTCGCCTTTGACGTAGAGGCGGACCTTTCCGCCACCGTTGACCTTGATCCGGCCGTTGTTCTCGATGTAGACGTAGTCCCGGACAGCGATAGTCACGTCGTCACCACCTGTGTTAATCGTCAGCGTCTCGCCGCTCAACGTCAGGTCTTCGAGGTAGTATGTGCCCGCGTCCAGCGTCTGGTCACCAGCGGCAAGCTGGTTCCCCGAAATGCTGCCGGTCGCGCCGTTGTCATTGGTATCGCTTGCGTTGGCGACTCGCCGGTTCACCAAGCCATCGATAGCGCCGGCTCCCTCGACACCCGAAATCTGTCTGACATTGCCGTTAACAGTGCCCTTGATGTGCTTCGTGGTCGAGTATTCCACGTCACGGGTGACGACACCGCTTCCTTTGACCTCGACCCGGTCTCCGGACCGAACAGCGCCATCCACCTCGCTGTTCCCTTTCACGTACACGTCACCGGCTGTGGTGATTGTTCCGAACGACCCCCGTGAGGTCGAATAATCGCCGACAGACGAATTGTAGCTATCCGTTCGAGCGGGGTCGGTACCACTGCCGGAGAGCGTAATCTGTCCGCCAGCGGACGTGGCCGCGACGGCGCTCGTCACTTCTCGCGGCCCCGTCGGCACGACAAGCGTCGTGGTCACGCTGTCGTTTTCGTGGTCGTAGTACGCATCGCCATCGGTCCGCTCTTCGAAGTAGCGTCCCCAGGACCGGTAGTAGTCGCTCCTGACGGTGATATTGACCGTTCCCGTATCCAGCGGATTGATGTTCCCAGCCGCCTGGTCGGGATACACCTGCGACGTGCTGCCCTTCGAAATACTCGCCCGTGAGCCAAGTGATCGGTCACCGCGGACGGTGATGAGCGGGAGTGTCAGCGTCGCGTCCCGGTAGTAGAACTCCGGCGGTGAAACCATGACACTGCCACCAGCGGAGCGCCGCCATACCCCACCGCCCTGATAGGCTATCTTCTGATTCCCGTTTTCGTAGACGACCGCGCCGAGTCGCTCATCCATCAATGTGGTTGTCGTCGAGGGCGAGGCCGAGTGGTTGGTGATGTTGACGGTCATCCGACCCGCGGTGTCGTCGATTCGGTACGTCGATTTGTCCGTCCCGACGAGTGATACCCGCTGGCTGTCGGCGTTCCCAAGCGCCACCAGCGCCGCCTGAGAGTCCAGCTGGGTCATCCCAGTCTCCGCCCGGGAGACATCGAGCCCGGCCTCAGTATCGACCAGCGCCGTCGCTCCCAGGCTGACAACGACACCGGACCCGACGATGACGAGACTGAGGACCAGTAGGAGCCCAAGCGGGGCCGATTGTGCGCGTTGCTGACCCCAGAGGACTTGCATTATCCGACAGTGGTTATCACAGCTGATAAGATTGCTGGCCGAATTATCACTGATACCTCTCAGCGGCTGGCTGTGTCGGTTGCACTGAATGTCGCCCGAATCTGTGCACTACCAATCCTGATATCTGGTGGGCGACCGTGTCGGCTATCAGCCGGATGTGATGTTGACGTCGTTCGTCGAGATGTGGACGTACGTAACAGAGGGGATTGCCTGTGGTATCGTCGTTGTCTCTGTCCGCTGAAGTGCCTCGTCGTAGTGGATACCGTAGTTGTTCGATACAAATGTCACGTCACCTACAACACTGCCGTAGACGTGCGCGTTCTGGTCGAGTGTTATGTCCGCCCCATCGTTGTCCGGACCGTTAGGACCATAGATAACGCCGGTAAACTCGGCGTTGTTATTGAACTCGACATCCGCATCGGGATTCGTATATACCCAGAAGTTCGGGGCTTTATCGTCTTCGACAGTGACGAATGCTCCGTTTCGTTGGTAGTAGTCGCCCTCAACGTAGATATTCACTCTGTTCCCGCCAACGACCGCTATTTGTTGGTTGTTCTGTATCGTGATTGTTCCATTGACGACGATGTTGACATCGCCGCCGGAGGTATCGATACGAGCGTTTTCGCCATTGTTGAGTGTGATTTCCGAGAGATAGTAGTCACCGGCCGTCAGTTCGCATGTCGACGCGCAGTTCTCAAGCGTGTTCGAGCTATTGTCGATATCAACACTCGAGTCGGCGTTGTCGTTCGACGACGAGATACTCGACCGACGTGTATCGATGAGGCGCTCAACAGAGTCGGGTGCGGTGACTGAGGCGTTCTGCGCGCTCCAGCCACCGACACCGCTAGGGTAACCGCCACCGCTAGCTGTCCCCCCGTAGGAAAGGTTGCCACGGATCTCCCCGTTATTGCTTATTTGTACGTCGCCACCGGACTCGAGGTCTCCTTCAATGATTGCATTGTTCTCCACATCGACATCGCCAGCAGAGATGATTCGCGAATTCGAGTTGTCGGGGAACCCACTGTACGGACCCACTGAGGAGTTGTAGCTATCTGCCTCGGCATTATTTTTGATTGTCATTGATGTTCCGGGTGTCCCAGCGACGATACCGCCCTGGACTGGCGGATTAGTCGCAGGGACGAGCAACTCGAGCGTGACAATGTTACTGCTGTGGTTGTAATTGACCGAGCCGTCGGTTCGCGTCTCGAAATACTGTCCCCATGCCCGGTAGTACTCACTCTGTACCCTCACCTCGACTTTTCCCGACTCGAGCGGATTCACTGCCCCCGCTGATTTGTTGGGCCAGTATTGTTCCGAGGCGTTATGTGAGATAGACGCGCTGTCTCTGATTGCCCCGGACCCACTCACCGTTACGAGCAGCAGCGTTAGCGTCGCATCCCGGTAGTGGAACTCGGGTGGGGACACCATCACCGATGTTCCGTCGCCGTTGGTCCGCCAGACGCCGCCACCCTGATACGCGAGTCGCGTCTCATCGCTGCCGTGATACGCCACCTCACCCATCGATTCGTTGAATACGGTCGTCCGACTCCCGGACGTTGTATTCTGATAGGAGACGTTCATCCACCCAGCATCCTCGTCGATTTGATAGGTGCTTGAACTGCTCGCGGGAAGGGAAACCTGTTGTACGTCCGTCTGTCCCAGTGCCACGAGCGCGGTTTTGGAGTTGAGTTCCGTCAACGACTTTTCGGTTCGTTCCACATCGAGTTGCGTCTGCGTGGTCGTGATTGCGTCAGCACCCAGTGCGACGACCGCTGTCGTCGATACAATCATCACCGCAAAAACTAGCGCCAGTCCGAGCGGAGCACTTTGCCCACGGTTTCCGAGGCCCCACCCAGCGCTACCCATATTACACAGACATACTCCGGCAAACAATTTAAAACAGTCGGGCACGTTATCAATTGTAATACTGCGAAGAAGGTTCTCTGTGGTATGGATTCGTGGATGGTGTCGTCGTTTCGAGACTCGGCTGGGAAGCGGAACGGTTTAGTCGCGCCCTCTCAGACAGGAAGATGGGAACAGCACGACCGCAAATCTGACTCGCTGTGGACTTTCACAGCTCGGGATTGCGGCCGTGTTCGGCACTGTACAGTGCCAATACGCCTCGTAACGAGAGCGGTTCGTGCGGTTCCAACCAGATTACAATGGCACGAATGCATACACGCCGTCGCGGTTCGTCCGACTCGGACAAACCGGCGGCAGACGAACCCCCGGAGTGGAGCGACGTTGACGAGGACGCCATCGAAGCGCGCGTCGTCGAACTGGCCGAACAGGGCCACTCGCCCAGCGAGATCGGCCTGAAGCTGCGCGACGAGGGCGTTCAGGGCACGCCGATCCCTGACGTCTCGCTCGCGACCGGCAAGAAAGTCACTGAGATCCTCGAGGAGAACGAAGCCGAACCGGACCTGCCGGAAGACCTTCGGAACCTGCTCGAACGGGCCGTCCGCCTTCGCGACCACATGGACGAGAACCCCGGTGACTACCAGAACAAGCGTGCGCTCCAGAACACGCAGTCGAAGATCCGACGCCTCATCGACTACTACCGTGGTGACGAGGTCGACGAGGACTTCACCTACAGCTACGACAACGCCGTCGAGGCGCTGGGTCTCGAATAGATGTCGGCGACCGGTCGGGAACCGACGCCAGCCACGTCGCCCGGTGACCTCGCCGGGTCGCTGCGGGAGGCCGCCTTTGTGCGCCTCGTCAGCGACGCGACCGGCGAGGCGCTGGCCGCGACCGGCCTGCTGGCGCGGGCACTAGACGACACGCCGTTCCAGGCGAGCGTCGTCCGCCCGTTCGAGGACCCCGACCGGACCACTGAGACCGACATCACCATCGCAATCGGTCGCACGCAGCCGACCGCCGACGTAACGTTGACCGACCGCGCCGCCGCGACTGCCTTCGAGACCGCCCGCGAACTCGGTACGGCCGACCCCGCGCTCGCCCTGGCCGGCACGATTGCCGCCGGGGACGTTGACGGGACCGTCGCCGAAGCCGCCGAGCAGGCGGGGCTCGACCAGCGGCCCGGCGTCGCAGTGCCGGGTACAGACCTCGCGGACGGGCTAGCCCACTCGACGCTGTTCGTCGCGCCCTTCTCGGGCGACGCCGACGCAGCGCGGGCCACACTGGCGGAACTCGACATCTCGCCCGACGGACCTCCGTCGGCCGACGACCACCGACGCCTCGCGTCGCTGGTCGCGCTGACAGTAACCACGGACGCGCCGCCCCGGGCCGCCAACGCGGTCCAGCGCGCACTCCGTCCGACAGCAGGCGGCCCCTTCGAGACTGTCGGTGGCTACGCCGACGTGCTCGACGCCGTCGCCCGCGAACAGCCGGGCACCGCCGTCGCACTCGCACTCGGCCACGAGGCCGTCAGCGAGGACGCGCTGGCCGCCTGGCGCAGTCACGCCACACGCGCCCACGACGCAGTGTCCGAAGCGACCACGGGCCGGTACGACGGCCTGTTCGTCGCTCGCGGCGACGCGATGCCGACCGGCACTGTCGCCCGCCTATTCGCAGACTACCGCGCGCCGGAACCGGTGACGCTCGTTGTCACCGACAATCGGGCCGCAGCCCGCGCCACGGACGGCCGGGACGTGGCCGAAACGATGCACGCAGCCGCCGAAACAGTCGGCGGCGACGCCGTTGGAACGGGCGACCGGGCACGCGCCCGGTTCGACGTTTCGACGGCCGACTTCATCGAAGCGTTCCGGGAGGCAGTATGAGACGGGCCGAGATTCGGACGACACACGACTCGCCCGAACGCGTCGCACGCGCGGTGCGGCCGGACAACACCGACGAAATGGCCACGCGTGTCGAGGGTGATGCCGTGGTCACAACTGTCGAGCGTGATTCGACCGGCGGCCTGCAGGCGACCGTCGACGACTACGTCGTCAACATCCGGGTTGCAGCACAGCTCGCAGACCAACACACACAATCCAACCATGAGTGAACGAAGCGTTTCCAAGCGCACAGAACAGAAACGGTGGTACACCGTGCAGGCTCCCGAGCAGTTCGACCGGGAGGTTCTCGGTAAGACACCGGCAGAGGAACCGGACAAGGTGCTCGGACGCACCATCGAAACAACGCTCGGCGAACTGACCAACGACGCCAGCGAGAACAACACGAAGCTGACCTTCAAGATCAACGAGGTCGCCTCGGACTCAGCGTACACGGAGTTCATCCGCCACGAACTCACGCGGGACTACCTCCGCTCGCTCGTCCGCCGAGGCTCCTCGAAGGTCGAGGCCTACATCACCGTGCTGACCACGGACGACTACCGCGTCCAGATTCAGCCGGTCGCCGTGACGACCAAGAAGGCCGACGCCTCTCAGGAGAAGGCCATCCGCCGAACGATGATCGACCTCGTTCGCGAGACGGCCGAAGACCACACCTTCGAACAGCTCATCGACAGTGTCGTCGAAGGGCGCCTCTCCTCGGCTATCTACGGCGAGGCCAAGGACATCTACCCGCTCCGACGCGTCGAGATCAAGAAGACCACGCTCGAAGCGCGGCCCGAAGAAGTCGCCGCCGAAGAAGAGACGGCCGTCGACGTGGACGAAGAAGACGTCGACGTCGAAGCCTAACACGTTCAAGCACCGACGTTCGATTTTTCCGCCGTAGTGAGAAACCCTCTAACAGCGACGCGGCAGACGCGAGTCTCTGCTGTGACGTATACTGTCACACGACGGCGATAAGCTAGCAACCGAGAACGCAAAACAGCGTGTGAACGGCTCGCTCAGCGCGGACGAGGATGCTGCGAGAAAAGTGATGACGTGGCTACTCACCGCTCGCCGCCGTATCGGGGTTTTCGGTTACGACGACAGTCCCGACCATTCCGGCTCGTTCGTGTGGGATGCAGAAGTAGGCATACTCGCCGACTGTCTCGAAAGTGTGGGTGAAATCGTCACCCTCGTACATCGTCCCGCCAGAGGAGTTCCCCCAGTTGTCGCGGGCCGCCTGCTCGGTGTCGAAGCCGCCGGAGGCGAAGTAATCGGCCTCGTCGGGGATATCGTCCTCGTAGGCCGTGACCGAATGGCCCTGCTTGCTCGTGTTGAGCCACCGCACGGTCGTCCCCGGTTCGACGGTAATCTGTACCGGGCGAAACGCCGCCGCCGACATCCCCACGTCGTAGTCGGTGTCAGCGCTCCCACCGCCGAGACAACCGGCGAGCCCTGCGACTGCCGCCGGGCCGGCCGCACGGAGAAACTGCCGTCTGTCCATACGCTGGCTCGGGACTGCAGAGCCAAAGACCGCTCGGTTCCGGACCGTGGTCAGTCTCTAGATCCCACTCACGACGCAGTCAGTGGCGGTCACTCGAAGGTCAGCCCGTCACGGAGGTCGCGGGCGTCGGCGAGCAGGCCGTCGCGGTCGTCGTCGGTCAGCGTCACGTGCCCCATCTTCCGGAGGGCGTACACTTCGCGCTTGCCGTACCAGTGCAGGTGTGCCCGCGGCGTCCCAAGCACACTGTCCTCGCCCCGTAGCTCCGCCGGCTGGCGCTCTGAGACATCCCCGAGGATGTTGGTCGACACAGTGGGGAACCGCTGGTCGGTCGACCCCAGCGGCTGGCCGATGACAGCGCGGAGGTGTTGCTCAAACTGCGAGGTGTGACACCCTTCGATAGTCCAGTGGCCGGAGTTGTGCGGGCGCGGCGCGATCTCGTTGAGCAGAATCTCGCCGTCGGTCGTCTCGAACAGTTCGATGCCGAACACGCCGCGACCCTCCATCACGTCGAGCACGTCGTGCGCGACATCTCGGGCGCGTTCGCGGACGGCTCGTGACGCTCTGGCCGGCGCGACGGACTCCCGGAGGATTTCCTCACGGTGAATCGTCTCGGTGACCGGGAACGTGTCTCGCTCGTCTGCACCGCGACAGCCCATGACCGCCAGTTCCCGCTCGAAATCGACCATCTCCTCGACCATCGCGGGGCCGGCGATCTCGTCGACAGCGTCCGCAACGTCCTCTGGGCCCTCAACGCGGATGTTCCCGCGGCCATCGTAGCCGCCGGTTCGGGCCTTGAGCATTGCGGGGTAGCCCAGTTCCTCGCAGGCCTCACGGAGGTCATCGGCGGTGTCAACGGCGCGGAACTCGGGGACCGGAACGCCAGCGTCCGACAGCCGGCGCTTCTGGACGAGCTTGTCCTGAATCGTTCGGAGCGTTTCGGGAGCGGGATGTACCGGCGTCCCTGTCTCTTCAGCGACCCGTTCAAGCACGTCCGGGTCGGCCAGTTCGATCTCGAAGGTGAGGTAGTCGGCGCGCTCGGCGAGTTCCCGCAGGGTTGCCGCCTCGTCGAAGTCTCCGACGATCTGGTCGCGGACGACCGGCGCGGCCGGGCAGTCCGGCGTCGGGTCGGTCACGAGCAGTTCAAGACCGAGCGGTGCAGCCGCCTCGCCCAGCATCCGGCCGAGTTGGCCACCGCCGACCACGCCGACGGTCGGCCCTGGTGACGTGAGCGTCATACCGCGCGCTTTCACAGCAGCAGGGTTAACCGTTCGGTTCTCGGCCGTAGGACTCGTGGACCCACACCGTCATGTCGTTCGAGCCGTATTTCGTTCGCATCCGGTGGGTTCTGGGCACGTATCCGGCGGCTTCGAGCTGTTCGGCAGGGACCGTGCTGTCAATCTGCTGGGTGATGACTATCGGTGGCTGGTCCGCCTGCGCCTGCTCGGCGAGCCTGTCGGACCGGTTCTCACAGGAAACGTTCACGTCCTCGGCCGCGTAGTACCACGGCAGCGGCAGTGAATTGTGCCATTGCAAGCAGGTCGGTCTGGTGTTCCACCACGAGTCGTTCCACTGACCGCGGTCTTCTTTGACGTACGCGTCGTCGGCGTCGTAGGCGTCGCCGCGCTCTCCGTGATACATGACGACATCGGTGCCGTTTCCGTTGGCCGTCGCGATTCGGTCCATCTCCGCCAGATCCGCACGGAGCGACTCCTGTGGCTGGGCGTACTGGACCAGCGGGTTCCCCTCCAGATGCTCGTTGGTGTACACCCGCGTTGCGGTCGTGTTGACGACGAGTGCAGTAACGAGCAGGACGATGGCAGCGGCGATGGCAGCGCCGGTCACGTCGTCGGTCGACAGCGATTCGTTCCCCCACCGGATCACAGCAGCGAGTCCGACGGCGGCCGGAATCGACAGCGGGACCACGACGTGGACGGCGAGCCACGGCGCGCCGATGTCGGTCCCGATGGGGTAGCCCAGAATCGAGACGTAGCCGCCGTAGGCCGCGAACGGGACGAGGTGGCGCGGCTCGACGGTTCCGAGGCGGTCGAGCGCGTACCCGAACGCCGAGAACAGGACCAGCGGGGCGGCGGTGTAGCCCAGCGCTTTCAGCAGCACCTCGTAGTGGCCGTCGACGCTCTCGTAGAACGTTTCGATAGAGTCGACCAAGCCCGTTTCAGTGGTCGTGGCTTTCTCCGAGGCCGGCGAGAACCACTCGCTGTACTGGCCGACGACGCGCTCCCATGTGGTCTGGACGAGTTCCGGGAACAGCGATGGGTTCGTCACGCCGGACCAAAAGTTCACGTCGCCACTCGCGACCGGTGCTGGCGGGTGTTCGATGCCCGCGACACCGGCCCCCCGCGGGGCGTAGAAGAACAACGAGACGAGGCCGAACACCAGCGCGGCAAGGACGATGTGGCTCGCGTACGCTGCGAGGACGGAGGCGGCGCTGTCATGGCGGTCGCGGAACGAGCGAACAGTGGTGACAACGAGCCCTACATCCGCCCGGACCCGGCCCGACAGCCGGCCCCAGATTGCACCGAGGCTCGGGACGGTCCGGAGGAAGCCGACGGCGTCGCGGTAGCCGTTCGGGAGGACGAGCACCTTCGCCAGCAGAAGGCCGGTCGCGCCGAGCCACGTTAGCACGTAGACGATGGCGTTCTCCTTCGAGGCGAACCCGAGCGCCATGAACGCGGCGACGCCGTAGAGATACCGCGCCTTCCGAGTGTCAACGAACCGGACGAGCAGGCCGAAGGCGGTGAACATGAACGCCGCGACCAGCACGTCGCTGCGCATGAACCGCGAGAAGTACAACAGCACCGGATTGAGTGCGAGAAACACAGCCATGAGAACAGTCTCGTCGGACCGGAGGTGCTTGCGAAAGAGCAGCGCTGTCAGCGGGAGCAGGCCGCCGACAATCGCGACCGGGAGCCGCATCGTGAAGTCGGTCGGCGCAGCGACGGTGAACATCCAGCTATCGACGTGTTGAATGAACGGGCCGTGGATGATGTAGCGATACGCGAACGACCCAGAATCGCGGAGATGCAGCGCCCAGTAGGCCACGCGGCCCTCGTCGAAGTGGGCGACGCGGCTCCCGAGCGCCGCGATTCTGAGGACGAGTCCGAGAAGCGTCACGGCGACGACGAGCTTCACGGCGGCGCGGGGGTCGTCCGCGAACCAGGACCGGCTCCGGTCCCGGAAATCGTAGAGGGCAGACAGCAGGGACGACTCAGCCATATCTGGCTCAAGCACATGGGGCATTAGAATCCTTCTGGTTTCTATAACAGGATTTTAAGCTACCCGCCCGTCGCCGATATCGACGTAGCGACCTGTGGCCGTGCAAGCACGGAACGGTAGTTCTTTAGTCGCCCCTGCCCGGGTGTCAGGTATGGTGCAGCTCGGGCTGGTTGTCGCCCAGTATGATAAACACGGGGCCGTTATCGAGGAGATGGAGCACGGGGCTTACGAGGCCGCTGCCGACAATGACGCCGAGATTGTCGCGTCGATTGATGTCCCGGGGTCCTACGATACGCCGCTGGCCGCCGACCGGCTCGCGCGCCGGTCGGACATCGACGCCGTGGCCGTCCTCGGCGCAATCATCAGCGGCGACACCGACCACGACCAGATCATCGGCAACGCCGCCGCGCAGGGGCTGACCGACGTCTCCCTCGACCGAGACACCCCCGTCACGCTGGGCATCATCGGCCCGGGCATGAGCCAGGACGAGGCCGAGGCCCGAACCGACAAGGGGGACTCAGCCGTCCGGAGCGCAATCGAACTCGCCACTGAACTCGAACAATGACTATGGACTTTGCATCCCGCGTCGAACGTGTAGAACCGAGCGCGACCCTCGCAATCAGCAACAAGGCCGCAGAGCTGGAAGCCGAGGGGAAAGACGTCGTCGACCTGAGCGTCGGCGAACCCGACTTCGACACGCCAGAGAACATCAAAGACGCCGCCAAGGACGCACTTGACGCCGGCCACACCGGCTACACGTCCTCCAACGGCATCCCCGAACTGAAGGAGGCAATCACCGACAGTCTCCACGATGACGGTCTCACTCAGTACGGCCCGGACAACCTCATCGTCACGCCGGGCGGTAAGCAGGCGCTGTACGAGATCTTCCAGACCATCATCGATGACGGCGACGAGGTCGCCCTGCTCGACCCCGCCTGGGTGTCCTACGAAGCAATGGCGAAACTCGCCGGCGGGACGCTGACCCGTGTCGACACTGCCGCCCACGACTTCCAGCTTGAAGGCGCGCTCGACGACCTCGCTGACGCTGTATCCGACGAGACGGAACTGCTTGTCGTCAACTCGCCGGGCAACCCCCACGGCGCGGTGTACTCCCGCGATGCGCTGGAGGGCGTCCGTGACCTCGCTGTCGAGCACGATATCACGGTCATCTCGGACGAGATCTACAAGGAGATCACCTACGACGGCGTCGAAGCCGTCTCGCTGGGCACGCTTGAGGGCATGGAAGACCGAACAATCACCCTCAACGGCTTCTCGAAGGCCTACTCGATGACCGGCTGGCGGCTGGGTTACTTCGCGGCCCCGGAAGAACTGGTCTCACAGGCCGGCAAGGTCCACTCCCACTCCGTCTCCTGTGCCGTGAACTTCGTCCAGCACGCCGGCGTCGAGGCCATCACGAACACCGACGACGCCGTCGAGGAGATGCGTCAGGCCTTTGCCGAGCGCCGCGAGTTCCTCATGGGCCTGTTCGAAGACCACGGCGTCCACGTCCCCGAGCCACAGGGCGCGTTCTACATGATGCCCGAAATCGCGCCGGATGGTGACGATACCGAATGGTGTGATCAGGCTATCTCCGAGGCACAGGTCGCGACCGTCCCCGGAACCGCGTTCGGGACGCCCGGCTACGCTCGTATCTCTTACGCCAACAGCAAGGAGCGACTGCAAGAAGCCGTCGACCGCCTCGCCGAGGCGGACCTGATCTAAGCGCCTCGCTGCGGCTCACTCTCTTCGACACTCGGTAGCGCAGCCGTCTGGACCGCAACAAAAAAGTGGACAGGCCGCGGAAACGGCTACTTCTGCTACGTTACGACGAACACTGTCACCAGCGTGAGGATGACGAGGGTCTCGGGCAGGACTGTGAGAATGAGGCCCCGACCGAACATATCGGGGTCCTCGGCGATGGCCCCGACCGCCGCCGCGCCGATACCGCGCTCGGTGAACCCGGATCCCAGCGCCGCTAACCCGACGGCGAGGGCTGCGAGTCCCCCCGCGAGATAGCTGGCCGCCTCGGCGGAGATCGCTGGACCGCCGGTCTGTAACACGACCGCGCTTGCGGTTCCTGACATGGCAGTTTTCCATTCGGCGGCGAGGGCAATCACCGGACCGATGACTTCCACCCCCCGGTATTCATGCTTGTGTTTTACAATGCTCGCTGGCGGATGAATACGAATGTACAGTTTTCTGGTGGGAATCCACTTGATTTCTGAACAGCGATGGCGTTCGAACCAGACGCTGTTTCGAGCAGTTGCCGGCGAACTATTTTGCTCCAACCGCTGGAACAGCCGGTATGCGTACCCGGAGAACGGTGCTCGTCCTCTCGGCCGGAACACTTTGTCTGGCCGGCTGTGGGTCCCCTGGCGACGGCTCGAACGGCGGTCTCGCCGTCGAGACCGCAGATGCGTCCGTCGCGCCCGGTGAGACAGCACGGATCGAAGTGCAGGCCTCGTCAGTTGGCGTCCTGACCTGGCAACTGGCCGAGATTCCCGAGCGCTGGCAGGTGACACACAAGGAATTCAAGCCGGAGCCGACCGCCGTTCGGGAGTCGTATCCACCTGAGCTAGTCTGGGACCCTGTTGTTGATTCGGTTACCGGTACCCTGGCTGTGGCCGTCCCAAACGACGCGTCACCCGGCGAGTACGCGCTGGCGGTTGAGGCCGGCACGGATGCCTCTGACGAGCGGGTGGTCTCGGAAGCAACGGTCACCGTCGAGGGGGCAGCGTGATGGCGAACAACCCCGCCGTTCACCGCAGGGAGGCTGTCATAGGTCAGGCTGTTCGACGTGGCGCTCCCAGAAGGCCGGCTGCGTGTACTTCGCGTAGGCACCCTGATAGCCAGCGAGTTCTGCAACCGGCGTGAGGAGCCGTGACAGCGGTTCGAGCCGTTCCTGTCTCGTGAAGACTGTGTTGCCGTCGAGACGGTCCGCGACGAGGGCCTGCTGGAGCGGGTTCTCGGGGTTTCCATCGTCGTCGTGGGCCAGACCGCCGAGTGTCGGGAGTACTTGCCGGAGTCGACCCGGCGAGTAGATGTTCGTGATGACGACGGCTCGCTTGTCGGTGTCGTTCCGGAAGGTGTGCGTGACGCCTGTCTCGACGGTGGCCGTTTCGCCCGCCGTCACCTCGTGGTCCGTGCCATCAAGCATCATCGTCAGCGAGCCCCGTTCGACTTCGAAGCGTTCCGGGCTCTGCTCGTGATAGTGTTCGGGTGGCCCGCCGTAGCCGGGTCCGAAGACGCTGAGCGTCCGGACGGTGTTGCCTGATCCCTCCAGCGGGATGCCCCACACAGGTCGGGTCGGATGTGACGTGACAGGGCCGGTTCGCTCCCGAACTCGGTCGGCGAACTGGCTATCGGGGTCCAGTTCGAACCCGGTTCCCGGAACGGGGTCGCCGTTGGCGTCAAGCGTCCGGCCTGTCGTGACGGTTGACATAGCCACTAGTTGGCCTGCGACCTCGAAAGTGTTGTCTTCTCAGCTCCGTTCGTCGAGAATCCGGTCGATAATCCGGCCAGTCGACAGAACCCGGTCAGCCGCCTCAGTTTCCAGCGGACTGGCCCGACAGATATCACAGTCGATACCCCGGGCGGACAGCGCCGCTTCGAGTTGCTCGTCGTCGTGGTGCTGGTCGTAGCCCAGTGCGATGATGTCCGGTTCGATGCGCTCGATCGGGATGAAGATATCTTCGGAGTGGCCGAGATGTGCTTCGTCGACCGGTTTGAGCGCCCCGACCATCTCCCGGCGTTGCTCGTCCGGGACGACAGGCGGCTCCTTGTGCGTGACGTTGACCGAGCGGGCCACGATGACGTGGAGTTCGTCACCCATGTCGGCGGCGTCCTGCAGGTAGTGGACGTGGCCTGGGTGCAGAATGTCGAATGTTCCCTGTGCGACGACGCGGGTCACTGATCGAACTCCTCCTCACGTAGCTCGGCGTCGATGTCAGCCTGGTCGAAATCGAAAAAAGACTCTTCGGGCGGCTCTACGTCGAGCACCGGCAGTTCGACTTCTGTTCCGTCGCTGTCGAACGCCTTCCAGTCATCGCGGCCATACGGGTAGCCGACGATGATGTGGACGTCGCCGCGACCAAACGTCGCGAGGTCGGCGTCGCTGGGTTTGAGGACACCGTTCGGGTGCGAGTGAATTGACCCCGCTGCTCGCATATCATTCGGCACCATGCTCGTCTTGACGGTCGCACTGACCGGGTTCGACTCTGTCCCCGGGATAACGAGAACGTCGGTCAGAACTGTCCCATCTTCGTCGAGCCCGAGCTTGCTGGCGTCATCGCCCCGGAGGAAGCCCATATACTCGTTAGGATGGGCCTCTTCGGAGGCAGCGAGCGCGAACTCGAGTGCGGACTCCGCGATCCCGAGTATCCCGCTCGTTCGAAACAACCCCATACCACGCAGTCAGGTCGGACGCTTTTTACGCGTTGTGTTCGTCCCTCCGCGGATTCCGAAGAGTACAAACGGGGGAGCACCGAAGGATTGACAAATGTCTTCGCCAACTGGCACCGGTGACGGTGCGACGGTCCCCGACGGCGGGACCATCGTCTACGATCTCGCGGACCAATGTACGTCCGATGATCTCGAAGAAGGCGCACTGTACCACGCAACTGTCAACGGCACCGTCGAATACGGCGTATTCGTCGACCTTTCCGACGCTGTTTCCGGGCTCGTCCACGACTCTAATCTCTTGGGCCAGTACGACGTGGGTGACGATCTTATTGTCGAACTCGGCGAGATCCGTCCCGACGGCGACCTGAGCTTCGAGGAAGTACGGGTTGCTGACTACGAGGAACAGCGTGTTGCCCACGGCAACGCGACCACCGTCGCTGACCTCGACGACGCGACCGGTGAGACGGTCATCATCGAGGGACAGGTCGTCCAGATCAAACAGACCGGCGGTCCCACAGTGTTCCAAGTCCGTGACGAAACCGGTATCGTCCCATGTGCTGCCTTCGAGGAGGCCGGTGTCCGGGCGCACCCCGACGTCGAAATCGACGATATCGTCCGCGTCTCCGGGCGCGCAGAGGAGCGCGACGACGGCCTGCAGGTCGAGGCCGAATCGCTGACCGTGCTCGACGGCGAAGAAGCCGCCGCTGTCGAGAGCGACCTCGACGCCGCACTGGCCGAGGCCGCCGAACCAGCCGATGTCGAACCACTGGTCGAATGGCCTGCTTTCGAGAAGCTGTGGGACGACCTCCGGGAAGTCGCGACGGAACTCCGCAAGACAGTGCTTTCGGGCCGTCCGATCCGGATGCGTCACCACGCCGACGGTGACGGGCTCTGTGCGAGCGTCCCGCTGCAGGTCGCACTGGAATCGTTCATTGCCTCCCAGTACGAGGACGCCAGCGCGCCCCAGCACCTCCTCAAACGCCTCCCGAGCAAGGCCCCCTACTACGAGATGGAGGACGTAACGCGGGACCTCAACTTCGCGCTGGAGGACCGCACCCGTCACGGGCAGAAGCTCCCGATGCTGCTGATGCTCGACAACGGCTCCACCGAAGAGGACACGCCGGCCTACCGAAACCTTCGACACTACGACATCCCGGTGGTCGTCGTCGACCACCACCACCCGGACCCCGAGGCCGTCGAGCCGCTCATCGAGCAGCACGTCAACCCCTACCTCCACGACGAGGACTACCGCATCACCACGGGGATGCTGTGTGTCGAGCTCGCCCGGATGATCGACCCCGACCTCACCGAGGACCTCCAGCACGTTCCCGCGGTCGCGGGCCTGTCTGACCGCTCCGAGGCTGAGGCGATGCGGGACTACATCGGCCTCGCAAGCGAGAAGGGCTACGACGAGAACGATCTGCGCGACATCGGCGAAGCCCTCGACTACGCGACCCACTGGCTGCGCTACAACTCCGGCGAAGAGCTGATCACTGACGTGCTGAACGTCGACTGTGACGACCGAGACCGCCACGGCGAAGTCGTCGAGTTCCTCTCCGAACGCGCCGAACGCGATGTTGAGGACCAGCTCGATGCCGCCATGAGTCACGTCGACCACGAACGGCTCGACAACGGCGCACACCTCTACACCATCGACGTGGAGAACCACGCCCATCGCTTTACTTACCCTGCGCCGGGCAAAACGACCGGCGAAATCCACGACCGGAAGGTCGCCGAGACCGGTGACCCCGTCATCACCATCGGCTACGGCCCGGACTTCGCCGTCCTGCGCTCGGACGGTGTCCGTCTGGACATCCCACGGATGGTAACCGAGCTCAGCAAGGAGGTCGACGGTGGCGGCGTCTCCGGTGGCGGCCACCTCGTCGTCGGCTCCATCAAGTTCGTCAAGGGCCGCCGCGAGTCAGTCATCGACGCCCTCGTCGAGAAGATGGCCGAAGCCGAAATCGACGAGGAGCTCGGAAGTTCGACGGCGCTGCCGGAAGAAGTGTAGGCCGTCGCCCCCGTTGCGCAGGCTGACCGCGACACAGTTTTCTACGTTTCAAACGAGACCCGACGAGCGGCGAGCCCGGTGACCACGAGGAGTCCGAGCAGCGCCCCGATGACACCGACCGGCGTGTCGAACCCGCCGGCCCCCCAGTCAGCGTCAAAGACCGCGCCGAAATAGTCGGCCGCGTCGCTGCCGTGCAACACCAGTACGACCTCTCGGTTCGCAGTCGCCGCCTGTTCGTTCCAGTTGAGGCTGCCGACGACGGCCCGTTTGTCGTCGATAACTGCGCCCTTGGCGTGTATCTTTTCGTAGCGACCGTCGGGGGCCGCCACTTTCGCCGTCAGCGGCGCGTCGTTGCGGTCGGCCCACTCTCGAAAGCGCTGTGCTGTCTGCGTGTTCTCTTCACGGACGTACCAGGCGTCACTCAACAGGAGACGGACCTCGACGCCGCGCGACGCAGCCCGGCGGAGCGCCCGCAAAAGCGGGCTGTTCCAGTCCCCGACCGTCGGCTGGATGACGTCAATGGAGTCGTCCGCGTCGTCTATCGTCGCGACAAGTTCACCCTGGGCGTTATCGGGGGTGACCAGGAGGTCTGTCCGCTGGACGACCACCGATTCAGCCTGGAATTCGGTCGGATACGTCCCGGTCGCTGGCTCAGCTCGCTCGAACTGTCGACCCTGACGGTACTCTCCCCACCGCTCGCTGTCTTGCCAGCCGGTATCGGACTGGAACGTCTGGTTCAGCCCATCGACGACCCGCGGCTGTGCCGTGACCACCCCCCAGCCGCGGCTGCTGTTGCCGCCAGTGCCGGCGGGCTTCCAGTTCTCTGTCAGCACGACGGCCTGCCCGTCGGCGACAGCGTACTTCGCGTGGTGGTAGCGGTATCTGGCACGTGGGCCAGTCATCACTCGGACGGAGACACCTGCCTCGGCCAGTCGGTCAAGAGTGCTAGCCTCCGCGGCGGTACGGCTGCCGACCGGTTCGCCCTCGAGCAGGACGCGAACCGTCGCACCGCGGCGCTGGGCGGCGATAAGAGCGTCGGCGACCCTTGCCGAAGAGAGCGTGTACCCGGCCAAGAACACTCGCTTGTCCGCGTTCCGTATCGGTCGAATCGGTGCGGCGGAGGCATCCGGCAGCGCGAACGCGCGGACCTCGCCGCCGGCAGCCCTGATGACCGGGCGGTCTGTCGAACCCAGTGACCGCCAACGGACGACAGACCCGTTAATGACGCCGAGTTCACCCTCGACTGAATCCGTGTATCGGACAGCGTCAACAGTCCGGTTGCCTCGCTGCAGCTGGATTCGCTCGCCGCCGTTTGCCAGCGCAAGATGACCATCGAGGCCGACGACCGGCCAGTCGGTGAGTTCCCGTGTCCGGTTCGGTGCCATTGAGAGGACGACGCGCCCGCGAGCGGTAGTGTTCGGAACACCTGCAGTACCGTCACCGTCAGTGATAGCATACTGCCCGATGTCTGTCCCAGCAGGGACTGTGATGACGANGAATTCCCCCTCGTCACCGCCGGCGACGGGGTCCGGATACACTGCGTGAATCGACGGTTCTTCGGGACCGCTGGCTGCTGTTACAGTTGGAGTCGCCTGTCCAGTGGCGGTGTATGGACCTATCGCTGCGAGGACGAGCACGCAACAGACGAGTGGGGCGAACGACCGCATTGGGGCGTCTGGCCGCCCGCTCGTATAAAAAGGTATCCTGCCTCAGGCGCTGGCTGCCTTTTCGGCCTCGGCTTGGACGATATACGCGCGGTCGTCCGTGTAGCGGGCGGCTTCGTCGAGTGCCGTTTCGGTCCCGATCTGTCGGAGCGCCCACGCGGCGGAGGCACGCACGGAGTCGCTTTCGCCGGATTTGAGGACATCGCTCAGCGGCTCGATGGCGCGAGTGTCGCCGAGCAGCCCCAGTGCGCGCGCCGCGACTGAGCGGACTTCCTCGCTGTCGGCATCAAGTCGGTTGGCGACCGGCTGGACCGACTCGGCACTGCCGATAGCGCCCAGTGCGCGCAGCGTGACTTTCTGGAGCGCAGGGTCGCCGTCGCCGTCGATGTAGTCGTGCAGCGTCTCAGTCGCACGCTCGTCGCCGATTTTCCCCAGTACCTCGATTGGCCCTTTCTCGCGTTTCTGTGCACGCTGGTGCATCGCGTCGAAGGCCGGTTCGGCGTCGCTCCCGAGGTTGTACAGTAAGTCGACGATGTACCCGTCGAAGAACTCCGACCCGAGTTTGTCGTAGGCGAACAGGACCTGATCGAAGTCCCCTTCCTCGGCGTGGAGCTTGGCGGCGTTCCACTCCGGCGGGAAGTCCTTCCGGTTCTCGTTGGTCAGGATATCATAGAAGCCGCGGGCGTCGAGTTGCTCCTGTACCGTGAGGTCGTCCCAGACTTCGGCTTCGTCCAGCCCTGTTTCCAACGTTTCCGCCGCTTCGAGGAGCCCTTCGATAGTTTCCGTGTCCTCGTCAGGGTCGAGGTTTGCCGCTTCGATAGCGTCGACGACTGTGGTCAGCGCATCCCCGGCAGCGACGAAATCGCCGCCCGTGTCAGCGTCGTGGTCGATGAACTCGGCGCTTTCGTCGAGGAACGTCTCGACGGCTTCCTGAGCCTCGCCCTCTCCGTCGTCGGTCCACTCGCTGTCAGTGACGGTGTCGGCGGCGTCGGAAACGATGGTGACGACGTCTTCGGCGTAGGGGCCGCGCTGTTCGTCAAGGTCGTCCCGGAGGTCCGAAAGCTGGGACTCCAGTTCCTCGCGGGGGTCCTCGGCGTCGTCATCGTCCTCGTCGGGTTCGGGCAGGTCGGCAGCCTCAAGGTCACTCTCGATATCGTCGAGGGACGACTCGACGTCGTCGAGGTCGGCCTCCGTCTCTGCGGCCTCTAACGCGTCGCCGGCCTCTGTGAGACGCGATTCCAGTTCTTCGGCGGTCACGTCGATCTCATCTGTTGCCTCGGCGTCGTCCGACGCGTCGGCCTCGTCGTCCCCGTTGCTCATGTCCAAGACTGTGTCGGAGCGGGCCAAGAGCGTTTTCCTTTCGAGGCGGGCGGGTCCCGTCGCCGCCGGGCCAACGAGCAAAGAATATGTATCGGGAGTTGCAGTGCCATGGGTAGCGAGCATGACTGACGCGACACCGCCGGATGACAGACAGAACCCGACCACACCGGAGGAACCGGAAACCGCCGGCTTCGTCGAGTATGGCATCGACGACAAACCACCACGAAAGCAAGCGATACTGCTCGGCGTCCAGCACTACCTGACGATGATCGGCGCATCCGTTGCGATTCCGCTCGGACTCGCGGGTGCGATGGGGATGTTCGAGGCTGCGCCGGATCAGGTCGGCCGTCTCATCGGGACGTTCTTCGTCGTCTCAGGTATCGCGACGCTCGCCCAGACAACGCTCGGAAACAGATATCCGATCGTTCAGGGCGGGACGTTCTCCATGCTCGCGCCCGGACTGGCCATCATCGGCGTGCTGGCCCAGCAGGGCGCGGACTGGCAGACCATGCTCGTCGAACTACAGGGGGCTGTCATCGTCGCCGGCATCGTCGAAATGGTGATCGGCTACAGCGGCCTCATGGGAAAGCTGAAGCGATATGTCGGCCCGATCGTCATCGCGCCGGTCATTGCGCTTATTGGACTAGCGCTGTTTAATGTTCCACAGATTGCGAACCCGAACTTCGGTAGCCCCGGGACCGGGCAGAACTGGTGGCTGCTCGGGCTGACGATGCTCTCGATTATCGCGTGTTCGCAGTACCTCGACCGACGCCACCGCGCGTTCAAGCTCTTTCCCGTACTCTTGGGTATTCTGTTTGCGTGGACCGTCGCGGCTCTCCTCTCAGTCACTGGCGTCTTCGCCGCGGGCTCGGTCAGCTACGTCTCGCTCGGTTCTGTCACGAGCGCCCCGCTGGTCCAGCCGATCTACCCGTTCCAGTGGGGGCTCCCACAGTTCACGCCGGGCTTCATCGTCGGGATGTTCGCCGGGATGCTCGCCTCTGTTGTCGAGAGTTTCGGCGACTACCACTCCGTTGCCCGCATTGCTGGCCGCGGCGCGCCGAACAGCAGCCGAATCAACGATGGTATCGGCATGGAGGGGGTCGGCAACGTGTTTGCCGGCATTATGGGCACCGGCAATGGCTGTACGTCGTACACTGAGAACGTTGGAGCAATCGCTATCACCGGCGTCGCGTCCCGCTACGTCGTGCAGATCGGCGCTGCGGTGATGATTCTGGTCGGATACTTCGGCCCAGCGGGCCAGTTGTTCGCGACCATCCCGTCGCCGATTATCGGTGGGCTCTACATCGTCATGTTCGGACAGATCGCCGCCGTCGGGCTCTCACAGCTGAAGTACGTCGACCTCGATGCCAACCGAAACGTCTTCATCGTCGGTTTCGCACTTTTTGCCGGCCTCGCGGTGCCCGAGTACATGAGCCAGGTCGGACAGGGAATGGATGTCGGCGGCGCGACAGCCCTCCAGCAGGGTCTAGCGGCTGTCCCGGTGCTGGGGAGCGTCCTCGGGACCGATGTGGTCGCGACCACGTTGTTCGTCATGGGCGGGACTGGGATGGTTGTCGGTGGCATCGTCGCCTTCGTCCTCGACAACACCGTGCCGGGGACCCGCGAGGAGCGCGGGCTCGCGGCCTGGGCCGCGCTCACCGAAGACGACAGTGAATACGTCTCAGCGCTAGACCGGATTCGTGGCCGCGGCGGCGACCGCCCGTCTGCGGTGAGCGACGACTAACCGTGGGAGACGACAGCGACGGCACGGCCGCAGACACCGTACCGCCCATCGACACCGAACGGTACACCGGCACGCTCCGAACCGGCGGGACTGTGGTTCTCGGTGCTGACCGCCTCGTCGTCGACCGCGGTGACGAGCCGGTGGTCGTCGATCTCGACGACGTGGTCGAGGTGAGTCTGCAGGACATCGACTGGTTCCTCGCGGTGATGAGCGTCGCGCTGATCGGGTTCGGGTTACTGTCGCTCGACCGGTCCGTCCTCCTCGGCGGGGCCTTCGCTGTCGCTGGTGCTGTCAGTCTCGCGCTCACCTACCGCAAGCGGTACACACTCAGGGTACAGGTCACCGGGCGTACCGACCCGCTCAGGTGCTTCCCCGCGGACCCACGGGCGCTGCTTGCCGAACTGGAGCAGGCGCTAGCCGACTGACCGGAAATCGCCTACACTTACGCCCGTCCCCGTTCCAGTCGGTCGTATGCCCGCAGACAACGTGCAGTCGCTTATCGACCAGTTGCACGAAGAGGCCGAGATGGACCGACCGAACGACCTGACGCCCGATGTCGGCATCATCATGGGCTCCGACTCAGACCTGCCGACGATGGCCGGCGGACAGGGCAAGCGACCGGGAGCCTACGCGGCGCTCGCCGACGAACTCGGCTTCGAGGAACAGACGGACTACACTGACGCGCCCGAGAGCCGCTTCACCTTCGAAACGTTCGTTTGCTCGGCCCATCGGACGCCGGACCTGATGTACGCGTACGCAGAGACGGCCGCCGACCGCGGTATCGACGTGATAATCGCTGGCGCTGGCGGTAAATCCGCTGACCTGCCGAACATGACCGCCAGCATCGCCTACCCGCTGCCAGTCATCGGTGTCCCAGTGCAGGAGAAATCCGTCGACTCGGTTATCGGGATGCCACAGGGCGCGCCGATGACGGCGGTCGACGCCGGCAAGTCGTTCAACGCCGCCCTCTCAGCGGCACAAATCCTTGCACGGCAGCACGACGAACTCCGTGACCGGCTCGTCTCGTACCACGAGGGGCTCCAGGCCGACGTTGGCGAGGCGTCGCGTGACCTCCACGAACTCGGGACGCCCGGATTCAAACGCGAGTATTGGGACGAGTGATACCCGAGGGGCGTCATACCCTAGGGGGTGTGGCCGATGCAGGTCACTTTCCATCCGAGAGCGTGTCGGTTCTTAAAGACCCGCAAGGCCGAAAAACCGAACAATGAACCCTTATATGCGAGTACTTCTAACCGAGAGACGATAGGAGATACCGGAATGAGTAATCCATGGATCGCCATCGGCGCGCTCGCGGTCGTGGCGCTAGCCATCCCACTAACGATGATGGCAGTTTCGAGCCTCTTGCGGCCCAGCGTGCCGGAACAAGGCAAACGCACCACCTACGAGTCCGGTGAAGTGCCGACTGGCAGCAGTCGACAGATCAAGTTTAATATCCAGTACTACATGGTCGCGCTGCTGTTCGTCGTCTTCGACATCGAGACCGTCTTCATCTTCCCGTGGACGGTCATCTACAGCGACGCCGCCGCTGAGCTCGGGATGACCACGGCACTGCTACCGATGGTCGTATTCATCACGATTCTCGCCATCGGACTCGGTTGGGCCTGGCGTAACGGCGCAGTTCAGTGGGTGCGCAGTCCGCGCGCCACGAAGGGGGCAGACACATATGAGTAGTGACCAAACACCACCGGCCGTCGAAGACGTATCGACACAGGAGGCCCGCATGGGTGACGGGGCTGACGACCGCTTTAACTCGACGCTACGCGAGGCGTTCGGGTCGACGCCGTTCATCCTGACCAAGTTCGACAAGTTCATGAACTGGGTCCGGGGCTCCTCGATGTTCATGCTGCAGTTCGGGATTGCCTGCTGTAGCATCGAGATGATCCACACCTACGCGATCAAACACGACCTCGACCGCTTCGGTTCAGGGGTGCCACGCGCATCCCCACGCCAGGCGGACGTTATCATCGTTCCGGGGACCATCGTCTCGAAGTTCGCGCCGCGGATGAAGCGCGTCTACGACCAGATGCCCGAGCCGAAGTTCGTCGTCTCGATGGGATCCTGTACCATTTCCGGCGGTCCGTTCCAGGAAGGGTACAACGTCATCAAGGGCGCTGAGGAGGTCATCCCGGTCGACATCCACGTCCCGGGCTGTCCGCCACGCCCCGAGGCACTCATCTACGGCGTTGCCAAGCTCCAAGAGCGCATCGCCGAGGGCGAGTCCTCGCCGGTGACGGTCAAACCCTACGAACTGGAGCAGTTCGGCGACCTCGAACAGGACGAGCTCGTGGACAAACTCGCCAGCGAAATCGACGAGGAAGACCTCGTTATGCGGTACAACTGGAACGACTCTCCCTAACTTGCCATGAGTTTAGAAAAACCATCACGCGATACGGCGCTCGATGTCGGCGTTACGGAGGACGGCCTTGATTACGACGCGCTCGCGGACCTGCTCGGTGGCCACGTCCTCGACCGTGAGGAACACGTCAACGCTGAAGGGTTCGTCATCCGTCCCGATGAGGTTCAGGAAGTCCTCTCGACGCTGAAAGAGGAAGCTGGGTTCGACCACTGCGCCTGTGTCACGGCACAGGAGTACGACGACCGGTACGAATCCATCTACCACCTGCGGAAGTACAACGACCCGACACAGGAGCTGTCGATTGTCGTCCCCTCGCCGAAAGACGACCCGCACAACGAGTCGGCCGCTCGCGTTTACGACACCGCAGACTGGCACGAGCGGGAGGCCTACGACTTGGTCGGTATCGACTACGACGACCACCCGGACCTCCGGCGCATCCTGCTGCCCGAGACCTGGCAGGGCCACCCCCTGAGCCAGGACTACAATCAGGACCAGCCACAGATCGTCTCACTGCGCGAGCACGCGAACCCACTGAAAGACGACAAACGCAGCGAGGACGACCCGGACACGATGTTCGTCAATATCGGTCCGCACCACCCGGCGACCCACGGCGTGCTCCACGTCGAGACGGTGCTTGACGGCGAGCAGATCGCCGACCTCGAACCCGATATCGGCTACCTGCACCGCTGTGAGGAGCAGATGTGCCAGCAGGGCACCTACCGTCACCAGATCATGCCGTACCCGGACCGGTGGGACTACATTTCTGCTGGGATCCTCAACGAATGGGCGTACGCGCGCGCAGCCGAGGACCTCGCAGACATCGACGTTCCCGAGTACGCGCAGGTCATCCGGACGATGTCGGCGGAGATGTGCCGGATCGCCTCGCACGAACTCGCGCTGGCGACGTTTGCGCTGGACGTGTTCGGCGACTTCACCGCTGTCTTCCAGTACGGCATCCGCGACCGCGAAATCGTCCAGAACCTGCTGGAAGACCTGACCGGCCAGCGGCTGATGTTCAATTACCTCCGGCTGGGTGGCGTTGCCTGGGACCTGCCCGAGCCCCGCGAGGAGTACTTCGAGAAGATCCGTGACTTCCTCGATGACCTCCCGCACAAGCTCGAAGAGATCCACGACCTCGTCACCGGTAACGAGATCTTCCAGATGCGGTGTGTCGACACCGGCGTCCTCTCCCCGGAGCAGGTCAAGCAGTACGGCGCGACCGGTCCCGTGGCACGCGGCTCGGGCGTCGACTACGATATCCGGCGGGACGACCCATACGGCTACTACGACGAACTCGACTGGAACGTCGTCACCGAGCAGGGCGGCGACAACTTCAGTCGCGTTCTCGTCCGCCTTCGTGAGGTCGAGGAGTCCGCCCGCATCATCGAGCAGTGTGTCGACCTGCTGGAGCAGTGGCCGGAAGACGACCGCGAGATTCAGGCCAACGTCCCGCGGACGCTCCGCCCGGACCCTGACAAGGAGATCTACCGCTCCGTCGAGGGCGCGAAGGGCGAACTCGGCATCTACATCCGCTCGGATGGGACGGACAAGCCGGCCCGGTTCAAGATCCGCAGCCCGTGCTTCTCGAACCTGCAGACGCTGCCGGAGATGTCCCAGGGTGAGTACATCCCTGACATGATCGCCTCGCTCGGGAGCCTCGACATTGTCCTCGGGGAGGTGGACCGGTAATGCAGTCGGCGCCGTTACCGGAAACGCTCGCGAACCTGCTTGGGCTTGATCCCAACAGCACGGCCGTGATGATCCTGTTGAGTCTCGTTGGGGCTGGTCTCATCGGGACGCTCATGATGACGAACACGGCGCTTGCCGGTCCGTGGGCAAAGCGAAAGATTACGGCCGCGTTCACCGACCGTATCGCCGTCGACCGTATCGGCCCGTACGGGCTGTTCATTATCGTGGCTGACGCCGTTCGCCTGCTGTCGAAGGAACTCATCGTTCCCGAAGGCGTCGACCGACCGGCGTGGGACCTCGCGCCGCTGATTATCGCCAGTACCGCGCTGCTTGGTTTTGCTGTGATTCCGATGGGGAACGGCATCCATCTCGCCGACCCCGAGGTCGGACTGGCGTACGTGTTCGCCGTGGCCTCGACCACGTCGATTGGCCTCGTGATGGCCGGCTATGCATCGAACAACAAGTACTCATTCCTTGGCGGGCTGCGCGCCGTCGCGCAGAACCTCGCCTACGAGATCCCGCTCATCCTGACCGGCGCGTCGGTGGTTATCTTCGCCGGCTCGCTCCAGATGAGCGAGATCGTCGCCGCACAGCAGCAGTCGCTGATCGGCCCGCTGCCGTCGTGGTATGCGTTCGTGAACCCCTTCGCGTTCGTGCTGTTCATGATCGCAAACCTCGCGGAGGTCGGCCGGAATCCGTTCGACATCCCGGAGGCACCGACCGAGATTGTCGCTGGCTACCAGACCGAGTACTCCTCGGTGTACTTCGTCCTGATTTACCTCGGGGAGTTCATCCACATCTTCCTCGGTGGGGCGATCATCGCCACGATTTTCCTCGGTGGACCGGCCGGTCCGGTCCTACCGGGCATCGTCTGGTTCCTCATTAAGATCTGGGGCGTCTTCCTGTTCACGCAGTGGGCCCGCTCGGCGGTCCCGCGTGTCCGGATCGACCAGCTCATCGAAATCGGCTGGAAGGGAATGCTGGTGCTTTCGCTGGCGAACCTGCTGCTGACCGCGGTTATCGTCGGGGTGACCGTCCAATGACGGCCACGCGAACCGACCCACGAGCGACCGGAGGAGACCTGTCATGATTGGAATCCTGAAATCAATGGCGACGACGATGAAACACGCCCTCGACGGGGAGACGTTCACGGTGGAATACCCGGACGTCGCCCCTGAGGTGAGTCCCCGCTTCCGCGGCGTCCACAAGTGGAGCCAGGAGCGGTGTATCTGGTGCCGGCAGTGTGAAAACGTTTGCCCGAACAACACCATCCAGATCGTGATGGACGAGCAGCGCAACGGCGAGCAGTACAACCTCCACATCGGCCAGTGTATCTACTGCCGACTGTGCGAGGAAGTCTGCCCAACCGACGCGATCCTGCTGACCCAGAACTTCGAGTTCACCGCGGACACGAAAGACGAGTTCGCCTACGACAAGGAACAGCTCAAGAACGTGCCGTGGTACAAGGATATCGACCCACTGGAGTCCCGCGAACCTGACCGGGGCGCGTGGATCGGCGAGGGCGACGGCGAAGTCGACTACCAGTAATTCTTCGACGGACTTTCAGCGGGTTTCTATCAATACACCCGAAGCGACTGCGCCATTCTGCCTAGCACCGGCCTCTTCGGAATGGCCACAGCCGTTGAGAGGCCAGATTTACAGTGTCGAGTCGGGATGGAGTAACGGTATGCGCCACCGTGAATGAAGATTGCTTAACACTTTTTCGCCAGCAAGACGGGAGTGCCCCGAAATCTGGGGGGTTATCCCGGCAAACAGTGGCTCTACTGGCGAGACGAAAGAGGAATCTTCAAAGGGACGCCGCAAAGAGTCTCCAAGTAAGATGGCACTGGCAGAGTCAATTGCGTTCGCGCTGTTCGCTATCGTAACGGTGGGCAGCGCTGCGGGCGTCGTGTTAGTCCGGGACGTCTGGCACTCGGCGCTGTTACTGGGCGTGTCCCTTATCAGCGTCGCAGTGTTTTACGTCATGAACCAGGCGGCGTTCGTCGCAACGATGCAGATCCTGGTGTATGTCGGCGGCGTCCTCATTCTCATCACCTTCGCGGTGATGTTGACCCGCGAGGACGAGTCGGTGATCGAGGTGACACCATGACCACAAAACCCGAACTACAGACGGAGGGGAGTTTCGTCGCTGGACTGGCCGCAATCGCCCTGTTCGTCGTTCTCGGTGCAGTGTTCATGGGCGTCTCGTTTCCCGCACCAGCGGGCTTTGGCGAGGGAGCGGCGATAACCAAGAGCCTCGGCGCGGCGCTGTTCGATATCGCCCCGAGCGCGATTATGGGCGAGGGTGAGACGGCCGTTCCCGGTGAAGGATTCCTCGTCGCCTTCGAGATCATCGACATCGTGCTGGTGGCCGCGCTCGTCGGGGCCGTCATGCTTGCCCGACGCGAAGTTGCCGGCGAATCGGTAACGCTCGGCGTCGAAACCACGGACGACGACGACATGGCCGTTGCCGCTGACGGTGGCCCGGGAGGTGACGACTCGTGATTCCGGCTGAGACGTATCTCCTCCTGTCGGCGGCCATATTCTGTATCGGCCTGTTCGGCATCCTCACGCGACGGAACGCGCTCATCTTCCTGATGTCCGTCGAGCTGATGTTGAACGCTGCGAACATCAACCTCGTCGCGTTCTCGCTGCAACACGGGAACCTCACCGGCCAGGTGTTCAGCCTGTTCACGATGGCACTCGCCGCTGCAGAGGTCGCCATCGGGATTGGTATCGTCCTGGTCCTGTACCGCAACTTCACAGACGTGGACGTGACGAAGGCGACGACGATGAGGTGGTAACAGATGGCTGCATTCACATACGCTCCGGCGATTGTCCTGCTGCCGTTCGTATCGTTCCTCGTCGCGCTGTTTGCCGGCGACCGCATGCCGAAAGGCGGTGCGCTCGCAGGCATTACCGCGACGGGTGGGTCGCTCCTGCTGTCGATCTGGGTCGCGCTAACGGTGGCCGGCGGTGAGGTCCACAACGAGATACTGTACACGTGGACCGCAAGCGTCGAGTCACTCCGGCTGAACTTCGGCCTGCTACTTGACCCGCTGTCGGCGCTCATGCTGCTTATCGTCTGTCTCATCTCGTTCCTCGTCCACATCTTCTCGCTTGGATACATGAACGACGAGGGCGAGAGTGGCCTCCCGCGCTATTACGCCGGGCTCGGCCTGTTCACGGCGAGCATGCTCGGGTTCGTCGTCGCCAACAACCTCCTGATGGCGTTCATGTTCTTCGAGCTGGTGGGCCTGTGTTCGTACCTGCTCATCGGCTTCTGGTTCCGCGACGACGGCCCGCCGAGCGCCGCGAAGAAGGCGTTCCTGGTCACCCGATTCGGTGACTACTTCTTCCTTATCGGCGTCGTCGGCATCTTCGCCACCTTCGGTACCGGTCTGTTCGCCCCGATTACGCAGGGCGGCGAAGTGGTCGCTGAGAGCTTCCCGATGCTTGCCGAACACGCTCTCGTTGACGGCGAGCTTGAGGGTATCGCGATGCTGGAGACGGTCGGCATGGGCCCACAGGCCTGGTTCACCGTGCTCGGCCTCCTCGTGCTTGGCGGCGTCGTCGGCAAGTCCGCGCAGTTCCCGCTGCACACGTGGCTGCCCGACGCCATGGAAGGTCCGACGCCGGTCTCGGCCCTGATTCACGCAGCGACGATGGTCGCAGCTGGTGTGTACCTCGTCGCGCGTATGTACGGCTTCTACGCGCTTTCGCCGACGGCACTGGCCGTCATCGCCCTTATCGGCGGCTTCACCGCACTGTTTGCGGCAACGATGGGCCTGGTCAAACAGGAAATCAAGCAAGTGCTCGCGTACTCCACCATCTCCCAGTACGGGTACATGATGCTCGCGCTGGGCTCGGGTGGCTACATCGCCGCCGTCTTCCACCTGACAACCCACGCCGTGTTCAAAGCGCTGCTCTTCCTCGGCGCAGGGTCGGTCATCATCGCCATGCACCACAACGAGAATATGTGGGACATGGGCGGTCTAAAAGACCGGATGCCGGTGACCTACTGGACGTTCCTCGCCGGCTCGCTCGCACTGGCTGGCATCGTTCCCTTCGCCGGCTTCTGGTCCAAGGACGAGGTGCTGTACGAGGCGCTTATCCACGGCTTCGGCACTGAGGGTGGTCTCGGCACGGCCTATCTCGTCGCGTACGCGATGGGGCTGCTGGCCGTGTTCTTCACCGGCTTCTACACCTTCCGGATGGTGTACCTGACCTTCCACGGTGACGCCCGCTCGGACACCGCGCGTGACCCCGAGCCCGTCCGCTGGAACGTCAAGGGCCCGCTGACGGTGCTTGGCATCCTCGCAACGACCATCGGGTTCATCAACATGGCCCCGGTCAAGAAGCTCACCGGCGCGGAGATCGACTTCCTCCACAAATGGCTGACCGGGCCGGAGGAGGGCGGCTGGCCGGCGCTCCTTTCGACAGACCTGCACCACTACGAGGAGCTGCTACACAACGTCCCACACGTCGACCCAGCGTATCCGCTGGGTGGTGAAACCGGGACGCTGCTGGCTTCAGCGGCTCTCTCACTCGGACTGGCACTCGCCGGTGTGTTCGTCGCCCGGAGCCTCTATGCCGGTGCCGACCCGGTCGAGCATACCGACAAGCTTGGCGGTCTGAAGACGCTACTTATGCACAACTACTATCAGGACGAATATCAGGTGTGGCTCGCGACGGGTGTCACCTACCCGCTCGCCCGTGTGATGAACAAGTTCGACCAGGGTGTCGTCGACGGCGTCGTCAACGGCATCTCCAGCGTGAGCCTGTTCGGCGGCAGCCGCATCCGACGCATCCAGTCCGGCGTCGTCAGCAACTACGCGACGCTGCTGACGCTTGGACTCGTGCTCTTGCTTGCTGCCTTCGGCATCATGGGAGGGTGGTTCTAGATGTGGGTCGCTGCACTGCTGCTCGTGACCCTGCTGGGAACCGGCCTCGTGTTCCTCTCGCCTGACCGGTACGCCGGAAAGCTCGCCGCAGCCGTCAGTGCGGTGCCGGCACTTGGCAGCATCTACATGTACTGGGTGTACCTCACGCAGTACGGCGGGACGGGCAACGCCCTGTTGTCACCCGCC
>JGI12478J12828_1000035_pt1 | contig 52796 bp, 62 predicted proteins | sample A23E2SouthBayCA_FD_12828 | JGI IMG/M metagenome (IMG submission 12828) | reverse complement strand
CCTTCGCCTTGCCCTCCGCCTCGGGCTTCGGGAGGCCGCACCCGATAATATGGAAACTGCCCAGAAAGCCAAGCAAGACCACGCTACACGCGGGCTATAGGTTCCTATAGGAATACCTGTAGAATCCTATAGGCGGGTATCTACCGACCGGCACCCCGTTGATGCCCTGCGTTGCACGCTTTTCTACAAACACGCAACCATCGAAACCGAAAGTGGCGCGTGACACCGTGAGCGGCCGAAACCAGGTTCTCAACGTGCCTACCTCGTCGCTATTAGTTGCATGAAAAACAGAACTAACACGCAATAATGAGAACCGAGCGAAACCGGGATGGGACATACAATGTTTGGATGAGCCGGGAGGAGTACGAGGAAATACCCCGATCGGCGACGGGTACATACAAGAAATCGCGCTGCGACTCATGGGCGACTGTGGCCTCCGGGTAAATCGCCTCGGGGTCAAGCCCCGAGGCTTTCGCGTGGACTCCCGTTCTATGCCTCGGTAGAGGCAGGGTGTGCGTACTCCCCGCTCACGTTCAACGTCCCGCGATTCAAGCGCACATCTACGGGTGCGCCTCCATCGTCTGCGTTTTGCCGACGACGGAGATACTGCAAGCCGATGTTCTTGGAAGCGTTGTAGTCGGCGTGGTTCTCATACCCGCACTGCTGACACTCGAACGACTCCCCGTTCCGGTTATCGTCGTGGGTAAACCCACACGTCGAACACCGCTTCGACGTGTTGCGCGGGTCAACCTGCACGGCTTCGACGCCGTTTTCTTTGGCTTTGTATTCGACGTACTCGTAGAGGCGTCGAAACGCCCAAACGTGTTGCCACGTCGCCTCGGGAATATTCTCCCGAATGTGGGTCAAGTCCTCGAACACGATGTGCGAACAGTCGTTCTCGATGGCTTCCTCGATAAGTTCGTTCGCCACCGTGTGTAGGTATATCTCGAACCGTCCGTACTCTTTCTGACCGACGCTCTCGATGTTTTCGTGGGCGTGGCGAGAGCCACACTGCTGGAGCAAGGCACGACGCTTCTCGTACTCTCGACGCCAGTGGTTGAACTCGTCTGCCGACCAGAATCGCCCCGTCGAAGCAGCGGCGAGGTTGTTCGCGCCCAAATCCACACCAAGGACTGTTCTGTGCTTGGACTCAGATTCAGACGTTCCCTCGCCGGCTTCGACTTTCCGCATTGAGGCATGGAGATACCAGTCACCGTCTCGATATTGTAAGTGCGCCATCCGAAACTCGAAGTCCTCGCCGGAGACGTACTTCGTCGGCGGTGTCTCCGAGTCGTCGGGAAGAATGTATTCGCACTCGACGCGCCCGTCTACAGTTGAAAGCGAAACGTGGTCGCGGTGGAACGTCGCGCTCCGCTTGTCGTAGACCGCGCTATCGGCAGAAAAGTGCGGTTGTGACGTGTTCTCGCCACGTTCGAGACGCGAGACTCCACTTTTGACGGCCTCAACCGCCCTGCGAATCCCTTTCTGGACAAGATTCGCGGTAAGGTTGGTTTGGTCGCGGAGTTGGTCGTAGAGGGCGCGTTCGGCTTTGGCTTTTGAGGTGACGTGGTAGCCGTCGTTGCCGTGCCAGCACCATTCGCTCGCGGTGTTGGCGCAGTGTTTGAACTGCTCGACCGTCTCTCGAAGGGGGGCGTCAGCTCCTTCGGGAGTGTCGAGTTTGATGACGGCGGTACGACGGTATTCCACTGTGTTTTCACATATATACACGGTGTTACTCACACGTTTGGGAGTCGGCCTGCCATCGTAGCGTGGTTTGTGTCATCGGTTGTCGGCTTCCTCCCCGACCTCAAGGGTCGGGGCATCCGCCTCGTACCGCCTGTGAATCCCAGCCGCCGACGGCCATCACGACGCGGGGGTTCATCTGTTCGTTGACGAGTAGGCGTTGGGCGAACCGACGGCGGAGGTCGTGCGTACTCACCTTCTCGAAGTCGTCGTCGGCAGTTGCTTCAGCAGCTCGCGCAGCTGTCCGTCGAACCACAGCACGGACGCCGGGCTGGGTCAGATCGATAAAGAAGTGCTTGGGTACAATGTTGTGCTTGCTCTGGAAGTATTGAAGATCACGCTCAACCTCGGCGAGGAGGAAGGCACCGCAAGGCTTCCAACCGTGCCGCTGGTGTCTTTCTCAGCTTGGACACAAATTCGGTACTGACCGCTTTCAGTTTGCTTGATCTCAACACATCAGACCTGTGGTATCTCGAAGGCACGCGGGCCGACAAATGCACCGAGCTGAATATGGGGTCGTCGCGCTGACTGTTGGTGGCGCAGTGGAGGTCCTCAACCTTAGCATCGTTCAGCCATACTCCGTACTCGTTTCCCTCGGTCGCTTCGATATGCATTAAGGTTATTTCAGCTCCCGTGGCAAAAACATCTAGCGACTGGTAGGAACGGGGTAAGCCACCCCGTGTACCGAGTGAAAATTAGGGGTGTCTGTTCCGACTTATATAACAAGTCGTTACTCCCAATTCCACTTCTACTCCGAGGCTGGCCATTATTCTCCCGCCAAGGCCATCGTCGACGAGAAACCCGGCGTGACGTTCGAACGTATCGACGCCGCAGAGTCCGACCGGATAGCAGCCTATGACTTCCGCCACCTCTCGCTCACCTTCCTCCGGAACCTGACCGGCGTCGTTGACCAGGCCTATCAGACCGAACGTCCGGACTGCTGGTGCTGGCACTCGTCGGCCTGCTCGGCGGCACACACTGCATCAGAATGTGTAGGCCGCCGATCGCTATCTACGCGGACTAGATGGCTGAAGACGGGCGCGACGACATCCTCTCGTTCCGGAAAATCAGACAGCACGCAGTGTTCAACTTCGGACGCACGGCCCCCTGCACCCTGCTAGACGGTGTCTTCGGGCTCGCTGGCCAGCTGGCCTTCGTGAGTGTCCGGGCGGTGACTCTCGTCGCGACGGGGGTCCGCGCCCTGACGGGTATCGCCGTGGATCTCACTGTCACCGTCGCCGTCGTCGGTACCAGCTACGTCACCGGTGGCGGAGTACGGTCCGTTCCGCCCCCAGGTGTCGAACGCATCGCGAGCTTGGTGCGGGCGGCCCTGCTCTCGTGGATGGACGAGTGGGTGGGCGACTACCGCATCGCCGGGCTCGGTGCCGTCCACGAGTTCCTGCTGTGTCCACTGCTGTACCTGGTGTACCTGTACGCGTTCGTACAGGGGTCTGCACTGGGCGGAATGGCAGCCCTCGATGCGCTGGGGCTCGGGACCGTTCCGGCCGTCTTCTTGACCGTGACGGTGTTCGAGGGGCTGTACATCGGTGGCCGCCAGCGACTGCACCGCATGCTCGGTGTCGCCTCCGCCGCGCTGGCTACATCCAGCTCCAGCACAGCCTGGCCGCACTCGGTGTCACGCTTCCGGCCGTCCCGCTACCACACTTCCAGCTGTGGTGACCGACCACGCAGTACATCGCTGTGGTCGGGAATGGACCGCCCGACGTGCCCCGCGGACACAGCGACTGTCGGCTGGAAGCGGCGTTCCGAGTATCACATGCCACACCGGGGGTCATACCAGCCTGGCGGCGGCTTCCCGGAGGGAGAGCCCCTCATCGACGATGTCGCGGCGGTAGTGCATGTAAAGGACCCCCAGCGGCGGCTGGAGGATGTACGCGAGTGCAATGGGTAGGACGGCCCCGGTCGGTAACGTCTCGGCGGCGACGACGACGGCGACGGCGATAGAGAGGTTCCGCATGCTCGTCGCGTACACCAGCGCGACCCGCTGTCCGTCGTCAAGGAACACGCTCCCCAACCCCGAGCCGACGGCCACGACGGCCACGTAGAACAGGACGAGCGGGAGGACGACACTGGCCGAAGTGAGGGGGTCGGCGAGGATCGCCCGCGACCGCATCGTCATTGCGATGAACACGATGAGCATCACGCCAAAAGAGCTGAGGCCGCCGAACGTGGGTTTCAGCTCCCTGAACCCCTCCCAGCCGTACCGACGGAGGAGGAGTCGCCGGGTGACGTTCCCCGCCAGCATCGGTACGACGACGACCTGGGCGAGTTGTCGGTACAGCGCCGTCGGCTCGAAGCCGACACTGCCCGGTATCAGCACGGACAGATATACCGGGAGTATCGCGACCGCGGCCAGCAGGTTTACAGCCATGGCGACCAACGCCGACTCTAGGTCGCCGTTGGCTAGCCCGGTCCAAGCGGCGGTCATCCCGGATGTCGGAATCAGGGCGATGAAGTAGAGCCCGACAGTGTACTCAACGTTCCCGCCGAAGAAGGCCCGGGCCAACAAGACGGCCACAAACGGCGTAAACAGGAAGTTCACCACCAGACTGAGCGCTACGGGCCGCGCGTGTGCCCGCAGGTTGCGTATCTCATCCAGATCGATGTTGATCATCATCGGATATATCATCAGAAACAGCACTGGGACAACGGCCGTCTGTAACAGTCCCCGGGTGCTCTCACCTGCCACCTGGCCGGCAGCGAGTCCGGTGACCAGCGCACCGACGACGACGTAGATGAGGTTGGCTTTCAGTGTCTCGAGGAGTCTCCGTATCATTGTTCTGAGGCGGTGTCTCGACGCGCGCTACCGGTATGCCGCCCGGCACCATAGCGACGGACGCCGTACGTAGGGAGAATCGACCATCGACACAAAAATGTTTAGTTGTCACAATACAATAGGGGAGAAGTTGGCCGTTGGCGTGTGCCAACCACAGCTATATATTTGTCTCGGGTCTTCTACTCGACATGGTAGAGACACAGTCCCGGTCGGCTGACCGCCCGACAACGTCGTTATCGACGCTTGAAAAGGGGATCGTCGTGCTGGTCGGTATCACCGCGGTGACTCACATTTATCCGGGTGTCGTCGAGGGCGCGCCGCCGCTCGTACTCGCCGGACTGGGATTTCTCGGAGGGGCGGCGCTGTACGTCCGCGGCGTCCGCAGGGACGCCCTCGCCATCGCGGCGATACCCTACACAGCCATCCAGATACCGCTATGGGTCGTGATCAAGGCCGGCAACTACACGCTCGTCGGCTACGTCGACAAGGCCGTCCAGGTGGTGCTTGTTCTCGCGCTGCTCGTCTTTGTCGTCAGACGATACCGCGACTGACTGGTCATCCCGTCCACTCGCCGCCATGGTCGTATCGTTCGTCTGACTTTTCATAGACTTGGGATTATTATACACTATTAAACCATCTGCTCGCCCACACTCAGACGGGAACAGATGACACGCAACGACAGCGGGCCGAGTTGTCGCTACGTATACCGGATGCGTGCTGCCGACGCCCTCACAGACGAGATGTATCGGTTGCTAACTGTCTGGCCTGTTTGTCGGTGATACCTGTTGTACGCACATGTCTCAACGCAGCGTTTGGTTACGGCAAGTGGCTATCAAGTCTATCTGACGGCTCTTAGCTTGGGACTAGCGGCCAACTCGATCCCAATACCTGACGAGCGCGACTCCGAAAGCGAACACGATAGCACCGACTCCGAACTGTCGCCCGACGGTGCCGAACTCGCCGTTCTGGATACCGACGATTCCCCGGACTATCATGACCGCTGTCACGACCACCACGAGTGCGAATACCGCCCACCGAGTGTCCATATCAGGATACAGGCGATTCCACCAGTAAATCGCTCCCTTGTCTTACGACAAAACTGAATCTAAGGCTTTCGCTCGATTACATTCCGATATACGGCAGCTCCGCGACCACACGGTTTCACATCATGATCGACCCAGTCATTGCAAGTCGGCTCCAGTTCGCAGTCACGACCATCGTCCACATCATCTTCCCGGTGATGAGCATGGGACTCGCCCCGTTTCTCATTTATTTCACGTGGAGAGATATCCGGACTGGCGAGCCGATATACGAGCAGTTGCGTCGGTTCTGGACCAAGATTTTCGCCATCTCTTTCGTTGTCGGTACGGTTACCGGCATCGTTCTCGAGTTCGAGTTCGGGACGAACTTCGCCGCGTTCGCGACGGCGGCCGGTGAACTGTTCGGCGGCCCGCTGGCCGTCGAGGGGATGATGGCGTTCATGCTTGAGGCTACCTTCCTTGGCGTGTTCGTCTTCGGCCGTGACCGGGTCGGCGACAAACTCTATTTCATCTCCAGCGTGGCCGTTGGCCTGGGGACGTGGCTGTCGGCAGTGTGGATTCTCATCGCAAACTCCTGGATGCAGACGCCGCGTGGCTACGAACTCGTCACCGAGAACGGCCAAATGGTTGTCCACCTCGTCGACCCGCTGGCGGCGTATCTCAATCCCCGCTTTGGATACATGTTCGTCCACATGCAGAATGCGGCCGTCGAGTCAGTAGCGCTGTTCATGGCCGGTGTCGGTGCCTACTTTGTGTTCCGCCACCACGTTTGGGGCTACCCCGTAGAGAATCCACAGTTCTGGGAGGCGACGCTAAAAATCGGTCTCGTCGCGCTGCTCATCACCGCACCGCTACAGGTACTGCATGGCGATATGTACGGCCGCCACGTCGCAGAGACCCAACCGCAGAAGTTCGCCGCGATGGAGGCTGTCTGGGAGACTGAGTCGTACGTCCCCGAATACATCTTTGCCGTACCAACGAGCATCGACGGCTTCCTGAACCCGCGAGCAAAGGAACTGTTCGGCATCGGTATTCCAGGCGGGGCCTCGTGGCTGGCCAGCGGAGGTGATCCGACAGCCGAGATACGTGGGTTGAATTCTTTTGACACAGAGGCCCCGCCTGTCGCTATCGTCTTCTGGGCCTTCCGTGCGATGGTCGGACTCGGGTTCTGGTTCATCCTGCTGGCGTTCTGGGGCGGCTACCGATGGTACAAGGGCCAACTGCTCGAGGACGGTCTCCTGCACAAAGCGTTGATGGGGTCGTCTCTGCTCGGGATTCTCGCTGTCGAACTTGGTTGGATAGTCACAGAGGTCGGCCGCCAACCGTGGGTGATTCAGGATGTGATGAAAACCAGCGCGGGCGTCTCTCCGGGCTTGACCGGGACTGAGGCGACTATCACTCTTGTTGGGTTCATCGGAGTCTACACCACGTTACTGGGTCTGTACACCTACGTCATCTGGCGCATCATCCGGAACGGGCCCCCGGGCAATGACGAACTCCGGTCGGTCAAGAACGATACGCGGACTCCTGACTCGGGTCCGAGTCCGAGCCAGCCGACCCCCGGGGCGGTCGACGATGATTAGCGTCGATTCGCTTGCTGCCGGCCCGCTGTTTGGGCTCCCACTGCCGGAGCTGTGGTTCGGGTTAGTGTTTACCATGCTTGCGACGTTCCTCTTTTTCGATGGGTTCGACTTCGGGGCCGGCGCGATATTCGCGCTCCTGGAGACTGACGACGAACGCGAGACAGTGCTGGCGGCTATTGGCCCCTTCTGGGACGGCAACGAAGTGTGGCTAGTGGTCTTCGGCGGCGCTCTCTTTGCCGCGTTCCCCCCGGCGTATGCTGGCCTGTTCAGTCGCCACTACCTGTTGATGTTCGGTATCCTTGGCGCGCTCATCCTACGCGGGCTCGCCCCGGAGATGTACGAACAGCGCCACGACGCGGCGTGGCAGCGGTGGTGGGGGCGGGCGTTCGTCGCTGGCAGCGTCCTCGCACCCTTCCTGCTGGGTGTGTTTGCCGGCAACTGGCTCGTCGGGGCCACTAGATCGCTGACGCTAGTCGGCCTCATCGTCGGCGTCACGCTAACGCTGCTGACGGTCGTCTCAGGGGCAGCGTTCCTGCAACTGAAGGGACAAGCACAGCTCCCCGATTCGGTGACGACCTATGGGTCGGCGGCGACGGCGGGCTACCTGCTTGCTGTGGTCGCCACGCTTGGGGTACTCGGGATACGGCTTCCAGACGGCCTCTCGGCGCTTCTCTCTCCGGCGATTGTGGCCCTCGTCATGCTCTCGATTGGATTGGCGGTTGGCTACACCGTCGCGCTTCGGCGCGAGCAAAGTCTGCGGGCACTCGGCGCGGCAGCGGCTATGACCTACGGTCTCGTCGCTGTCGTCGCGAGACTCATGTATCCCGCCATCGACCCGGCGACGGGCACGACAGTTCGTGGAGCTATCGTCTCGACACTGCCACTGAATCTGATGACTATCGGTGCGTCGCTGCTGCTCCCGCTGGTGGCGGTGTACTTCGTAGTGCTGTACTCGGCTTTCAGCGGTCCCATCACGCCTGAGGAGGCGTACTGACCGTGGCCGGGACTATGCTGTTGTCGCGTGTCTTTGTCACTTGGATTGAGATCATTGTCGTCGGCTTTGCCGGCGCGGCGCTGGGCGGGGCGGCCTCCGGCCCACCACAGCTAATCGTCTATCTTGCGACCGTGCTTGCTTCCGTGGGAGCGCTGCTGTACAACGTGGACAAGTTGGTACAGCAACGTATCGCCGAGAGTCGGTAAGTAGTGACATCGTTGTCACAGCTCGCGGCTCATTCACGCAGTGGCGTGCTGACTGGACATTCAGCCTCACCGGCTCTGTTCCGCCCAGATATAGACAGTCAAGATTTTCTGTATATTTTAGTCCAGCCAAAAATATTTTTGGCTTTTAGGAATATTCCTTTGTTCAGAGGGGTAAACAGTTAGTATGATACTCGTTAGCCACATTGGACTCGTATTCGTTGCCGGTCTAGTCACTGCGGTAGCCACTGGGCTGGGAGCGATCCCGTTCTTCTTTATTGACGAGTTTAGCGACTGTTGGAACGTCGCGCTCTGGGGCATTGCGTCCAGCATCATGGTGGCAGCGTCGCTATTCGGGCTGATTGGCGAGGGACTGCAGTACACCGCTGGGGGGCTTCCGACACTGATAATTGGCGGCCTCTTGACTGGAGTCGCACTGGTTGAAGTCTCTGATCGCCTGCTTGATCGGATTGATCTCGGTACGGACGACCATCCTGTGAGCAATCACGGAGACGCCCCACAAGGCAAGGGTGCTGACCCTAAAGATCCTGACACCACTCAGAGCGGGCGCGTAAGTCTGGCTTCGACCCGGTTCAATTCCGGCAGATCAGTGCGTTCGATGGTCCGATAATGCAGTAGTCTCCCGTTTGAGACCGATCGCAAAGAGTAGTATCGCACTCGGGACCAACAGGAACGCACCGAGCGCCGTCACCATGTCACCAGTTAGCAAGCCGATAACGATAGCGGCGGTGGCGATACCGGCGGTGAACAGCGCCGGCAGACAGAGACGACAGCCCAGAACCCGGCGTTTGACCGTAGTGCGTAGGGGCATACAGACATGTTCACGCCAGAAAATCCTATATCCTGTCTTGTCGAGTGACAACGGTCACTCCGTCCCAGTTATCGGCGGGGACCACCGGCAGGTCAGCCTCTGGGATCCCTGTCGCGCTTGACGGTCTCGTAGAGCGCATCACCACCGCTCAGGCTGGCTGCTTCGATACCGAGGTTCAGGACAGAGGTATAGAAGAATCGCCCCCCTGCTGCGCACATTTTCGGCAGAAATACAAGCGAATAGGATTGAGAGTAGGGGCATAGAGCGAAGCTTCACTGGCCGTGCGAACGAGCCTGCAGCCTGTGATCCGAAGGCGACCCAGTACTGACCACTCATCATATTTGTTGCATACCTGCTCCCAATGAGTGATCACAATCATATATTTGAAATCCTGTGGAGTACCGTCGTACCGCCGTAATCAAGCCTGACACGCCCGAGAGTTTGGCTGCACCTCTTCGGGAGACTGTTGAGCAATTAAAACCCTGTGCTAAACCGCAAGCAAGTGATCTAGCGCGGCGACGGCTGATGCGCATCTGCAAACGTACGCTTGAATCACTGGAAATTGGATATAACTAGGAGCTTGAACGTCCCATCTCGTCTGGGGCGTAGCGCGTGAGTCCACACGAAAGCCATCCCAAAACAGCAATCAGGACCATTGCCCCCAAGTGAAGTAGGTAGGGTAGTTCACACGGGGAATGGTGGGGCCGCGGGGTTGAACGCGCCGTCGGCAACCATAGAGTAGATTGGGAATCCATAGGCGATGGCAACAAGGACAACGGCGATGAGGAACCAGAGTTTGACGTTGTCGAGCACCCGTGGGCTGTCCGAAGCTCCGGAGATGGGTTCGGGGAGGTGGCTGTCGACGCGCAACCGACCCCGGCCACGCTCGGCCAGCCACGTTCCGACCATCACGAGGACGAACATGAGCGCTCCAAGCGTCAGTAGCGTCCCGCCGATAGCAATCTGGAGACGCATCTCTGGCATCGAGCCCAGTACCGGCGCGAAGTCGAACTGCTGGTACTGCGGTTCGGCGGTCCGTCGGGGGACGCCGGCCAGCCCCGCTCGGTGCATCGCGTTGGACATCAGCCCCATCCCGATGAACCAGATGTACGGCTGTATCTGGGCGACGCCGTAGAACTGCAGGCGCTTGCCGGTAATCTGTGGGTAGAGCCAGTAGCTAATCGCCATCATCGTCAGGGCACTTGCCGTCCCGACGGTGAGGTGGAAGTGCCCAGGGACCCACAACGTGTTGTGGATGAGCGAGTTGATGTTCATCCCGGCATTGATGATGCCCGAGAAGCCCCCGGCGGCGAACATCATCCCGGCCAGCGCACAGCCGGCGAAGGCGGGGTTCCCCCACGGAAGCGCCTTCAGCCATCTCAGATAGCCCGTGCCACCTCGCTGGCGAGCGCCGTACTCCATGCTCGCGACGACGGTGAAGGCGGTGAGGAAACTCGGGAGCAACAGGAACATCGTGTTGGTCATTGCGATGAACTTGAACCCTTCTGGCACGCCAGGGTCGGCGTACTGGTGATGGAAGCCGACCGGCGTCGAGAGGATGAGAAAGAGAATAAAGACGACGCGAGCTAGCGGATCACTGAACAAACGCCCGCCAGAGAGCTTCGGAAGGACAGTGTACCATGCGAAATAGGCCGGCATCAACCAGAAGTAGACGACGGGGTGGCCGAAAAACCAGAACAACGTTCTTGTGAGTAGCGGGTCGACACTGTCGATGAGACCCAGGGACAGCGGCAAGAGAAAGACGAGTACCTCAACGGCGACACCGAGCGTGGCGATGTACCACATCAGCATCGTCGTCATAATCATGAACACCTGCAGTGGGATGCGCTCGTTGGGGTTGTCTTGTCGCCAGTGGTAGTAGGTGCGTATCCAGTCTGCCCCGGCAAGCCACGTCCCCACGAGCCAGGCTGCCAGCCCTGCGTAGAACAGTGGATGGGCCTGCAACGGGGCGTAGAACGTGTACAGGACGTCGGCCGAGAACGGAATCTGGCCGACCAACCCACCGAAGATGGCTGTAGCAGTCATCACTGCACCCGAGAGCATGAGGAGAAACCACCCCAGTGAGAACCCCGGTGACGGTAATCCCATGCCGAGGCTTCTGCTGGTCCCCCAAGTGAAAATTCCGGTCAGGAAGAATATCGTGAAAAACAGCGCGAGCAGAACGCCGTGGCCCGTCAGCACAGAGTAGTAGTCAGCCGAGCTGATGACTCCACGGAAGACGTTCGTCCGGTGGAGCGCCTGAACAATCCCCAAGAGAGCACCGATAGTCAATGCAGTAAACGAAACGCCCATGCAGAGACGGGTGATGCGTGCGGCGTTGGGGTACCGGTCGATGAAAGCGAGCCGGTCTTTGAGAGATGTCTCGTCTGCCTCGTACGCCTGTGGCTGCTCTGACCGGTGTGGATGTGCCATCTCAGTTCACCTCACTCTTGTTGAATTGCCCGGGTGGGACAACCTCCAGCGACCCTTCCATCGTGTGGTGGCCGCTCCCGCAGTACTCGTTGCAGACGAGCCCGTACTGACCGGGGTCGTCGAACTCTACGGTAATCGTCGCCACCTGCCCAGGAACAGCCATGGTGTTGATATTCGTGCCGACGACCTCGAAGCCGTGGACCACGTCTGTGCTCGTCACGTGGAACGTGACGGTGCTGTTTGCGGGAACGCGGACTGGGTCGCTCGTCCCGGGAACGAACAGGAACTGCTTCGCTTCGATATACACGTCGTAGTGGCCCGGTTCGCTGCCGTTGTACACACCCGGTTCTCGGAAGTTCTCGCTGGCCGTGGCGTCTGTGGGGTCAACCTGGCCACCAGTGTCATCAACCATCCCGTAGCCGGCGCCGACAGCGCCATAGGTCACAGTTCCGATGAACAGGACAATCATCGCGAGCGCGGCCACCAGCCACAGCCGTTCGAATCTGTGGACGTGCATATTATCCCACCACCGATGGCCCGTTACCGAGGAATTCGACGAAGTACATGAACAGCCACATCAGCGAAATGATGACGAAATACATCACGAGTAACAGTCCGGTCCCGACTGGGTCGAATGCGTCGTGGGCGACTGACTCGGTCTCATGTTGTGCGACGTTGGACTCAAACATTTGTCCAGTGTGCTGATTGGCGACTCGGTCTTCAGTGGCTGTTGCGGGAGAAAACGACTGCTCTGGCCTGTCTCGCCAGCTAAGGAGGTAGACCGCGCCGATGGTGAGTCCAGTGAGCCCCAGTGCCACCGCCGTTACGAACAGCCCGGAGCCACTGCCACCGCCAACGGCACCCCCGCTCGCTTCCTGCGCGCTTGCAGTGCCGGCGAACCCAAGTGCAGCCACTGACGCCGCCCCTCGGAAAATCGCGCTACGGACGCGCCGACAACCAAGCAATCCGTTGCGGTCGGGTATCGACCTGTTAGTGCCTGATTGCATCTTGTTAGTATCCATGCTGTTTCGTCTGAATCGACCCGATAGAGTTGTATTCTCACTTGTCACAGGACAACTCGACGGCTCCTGTCTGCTGGCCACGGCGCCGAGGTATCGTAGTAGCCGACAGCGTCTGACGAGTCGAGCACGGCTAGCAGGCTATTTGTCACTATCAGGACGGCCATCGTTGCCTTAGACGGGATATTGGCGATGCTGCCCAATGGCCTTGACCACCGAAGCAGCGTGTGACGAATCCGGTATCAGCACTCCACGAGCGGCTAGTCGCTCACTGAATCACCCCAACGGTTGATATATCGGAATCGATGGATGTGGAAGTACGATACCAAAGATCATCAGTCCGTGCGAGAGCGGCAAATATCCCAGGACGAGGAATACGGCCCCAAGTGTGCGATGTAGCCTAGACTGAAACCGCGGCGACATCGAGTTGAACGCAACACCGTACCCAAACACTGCGGGGATAGTGCCCAGTCCGAGGACCGACAGTGCGAGCGCACCGTAGGCCGGCGAACCGATAGCGAAGGCGTACAGAAACGCCGGATAAAGAAGTGGACACGGGAGTATGCCGTGAACCGCACCCAACGCGATGATACGCGGACCGCCGACCCATTGGTCGATGTGCTGGTGAAGCCGTGTGCTCAGACGCCAGAATAACGACCCTGAACCAAGACTAGCGATAGCACCGGCGGTTGTCCCGGTTCGGAGATACATGCCCCCGGTCACGATAATAAACCCACCAACAGCCATTCCGGCGACTGCCCGAAGGGTGTCGGCCAGTGCGAAGACTGCTGCAGTGTCGTAGATGACGGTACCGAGCAGTCCCATGAGTCCCCCCAATAGCGCATAACTCGCCGTCCGTCCGAAATTGAACAGCAGGTGCTGGCGGATTTCGGTCCACTTGACTGGCCCGTCATCCCCTAGCTGGTCGGCGTACAGTGTGACAAGCGGCCCACACATCCCTAAACAGTGCGCCCCACCGAGCAAACCAACGATGGCGAAGACAACGAGACTAACGTCACCAGTGATAACGCCTGTCCCGTGGGTGCCGGCCATCATCGTATCCGAGACCACTCGCGCTCAAGCGTGTCGAGATCGTCTGATCCAAACATGAGGCGGACAGCGATAACGATGAGTACCGTATTGATAATTGCCAAGAAAGCAACTGGTTCGAGGGCGATAACGAACGCGGCTACGAATGGAATCGCAAGTAGCCCGACGAGGGGCAATCGCGAGGCAGGCATCGAAAGCATAGCAAATAGTCGCGTCCTCCGTGGCTTAGTTATCCGGTTGGCCTATGACAATAGTATCATGCTACCGAAATGGTCTCCGTTAGTCTGAGCCTGTTGCAATCGGGACACCGATGAGATTCCCCCACTCTGTCCACGCACCATCGTAGTTACGGACGGACGGGTAGTCGAGCAACTCGGACAGTACAAACCATGTCAATGACGACCGCTCGCCGATGCGACAGTAGACGATGACATCGCTGTCTCTATCGATGCCTCGATTTCGGTAGAGCTCCGCCAGTGTCTCGGGAGATTTGAACCGCCCGTTAGACTGGAGGTTCTCTGACCACACGATGTTCTTCGCGCCGGGGATGTGACCGCCCCGCCGGGCCGATTCCGTCATTCCAGGCGGGGCAAGGATAGTGCCGTCGTATTCTTCTGGTAACCGGACATCGACAAGTTTTGTTGGCTTTGACAGAGCCCGTTTGACAGCGCTACGATAAGCTCTGACGTGTTCAAACGGGCCACGTGTGCGATATGACTGTGTCGGATAGGACGGCACAGCAGTCGTTGTCGGCCGGCCCGACTCAAGCCAGTGTTCCCGCCCTCCGTCTAGTAGGTACATCTCTTCGTGGCCGTAGTACGAAAGCATCCAGTACAGATGGGCTGCAAACCAGTTCGAGTTATCACCGTACAAGACTAGCGTCGAATCCTCTGTGATGCCACGCGCACCGAGCAGGTTAGCTAACGCGGTTTCCGACGGGATATCCCGCCGAGTCGCGTGCTGTAACTGTTGCTGCCAGTCGATACAGACCGCACCTGGAATGTGCCCCTGCTCGTAGAACGCTGTGTTGAGGTCTACCTCCACTAAGCGTAGTTCATGGGACTCAGATTCGGCCTCGTCGAGGTGTTCTTCGAGCCACGCGGGAGTAACGACAGCATTTTTCACAGACTCTATAGTTCCACTCAGCCGTGCATTCATATGCAACTCACCATTGCCAGCGGCGGAGCTGGTCTATTTAAGAACATCTGACCTGTCCACATAACTCTAGCCTTGGTAGCCGACAATCATCAGCCAAGAACTAACTGTCAGACTGTGACCTACGCGGTCAGCCTTGTTTGGCTACCACGCTGCAGCGAACGTGAGCAGATCGATACCGATGATGAATAGAACGATCATGAGTGCGACAGCTATGACGACTTTGACAAACCACGGCAGAGAGCCATCAGCAGTGGTATTACTCATATTCAACCTTTGTTACCATGACGTCCTGAGCTTTTCGTTGTCCTACGACAAGTAATCGGAACCAGCGTGCCCACTCTCCAGCATACCGACATGGATAGCGGTCCGATTCGAACCGAAATTGACTGTACCGTTGATGCGTAAATTACAGTAGATGCGGGAGTTCGTCTTCGAAATCCGGTACGAAGCCAACACTGACGAGTTGATGGACCTGTTCATCGAGACACCGGAAGCCCGTTCCACGACGTTCCTCTGTTCGATGGGAAACGCGCAGCTCTGGCGGTTAGACCGCATAACCGGTCCCACCTCACTCGTCGAACAAGCGACAGCACTGTTGACAGGGTCGACGTACAATCAGTTGAGTATCAGTGACCGCGCCTGTGGTGGCCGTCACTACTGTGACGTACTGGAAAACAGCCCACAGCGAAGCCTCGTCTACAGCTATTTTGAAAATCTCGTCCACTGCGATTCAATCCCGACTATCACTAACCGGTATATAACCGGGGCACTCCTCTTCGAGATTATCCGTGAAGGGGACACTGAACGCTGGCGCATCCTTATGGAGGACGATAAAAAAGTCGGTATGCTGTACGACACGTTAGGCGGTCTGCTCCAAGACGGATTGTCTTTTCACTTCGACCACGTGAGTGACGCGACTGGGCCGTTGCTCACGCTGTTTGACTCAGTTTCTATTCGGCCTGAACAGAGCCGAGTGCTTGAACTGGCCGCCGAAGAGGGATATTACGAAACCCCACGCGAAACGACCCTTGATGAGCTTGCAGCGGAACTCGATTGGCCACGCTCAACGGTTTCGTACAGGCTGCGAAAAGCGGAGGCTAGCCTCGTTGAGTCCTATATCTCGACGAAGTAATCGGTCCCAGGGTACGGTCCCTATTCTGACTGGCTCACACGTCGTTCTTGGGTCGCTTCCCCAATACCTGCGTTCGCCGAACAGTTCGGACACGCGTAGACTTCTCCCTTTGTATCACTGAACACACGCTGGAACTGTTCGGAGACGTGATGACCACAGGTGGCACATTGAGGCATCGGTTAGCTTTCCATAGAGTCGTCAGTGGCAGGTCCAGGACTTGGTCGTCAGGGACCTCCACAGGCCGGTTGTGTATTACGACCGTACACCCATAGCTACGTGGTTGTCGTACGACAAACCGATACCACTCTCACTTTGAGCGAGAGAGATACCGAAACACCGCAACTATTGTTTCAGTTTTCGCTATACTCCTTCTCGAATCCACGAAATTCCGTCCGGTGGGCTTCCTCGTCCCCGAGAATTTCTACTGCCAAGTCCTCCGTAACCGGGTCGTCAGCCTCACGTGCAAGATCCACTAATTGTCTATACGTCGAAATCGCGTCTTCTTCAGCGTCGAGAACGCCCCTGATGACTGCCAGAACATCAGTCGAATCCTCAGGGGGTTGCAGACTTTCCTGCTGGGCAGTAAACTCGGCGGATCCAGGTGGTCGAGCGTCCAGTTGTTTGAGTCGCTGTCCCAGTAACTCTGCATGTGTGAGTTCTTCTAGAATATCCTCTTCGAGACTCTCTTTGATCTCTTGCGCTCGAACACCATCGAGAACAATCGAATTAGTCCTGTAATTCATGACTGTCTCCAATTCTTCTAAGTACGCGCTCTGGAGTACCGAGATCACTTCATCTGTAGTCGAGGTCATCGGATAAATGTTAGACTGGTGGAAATATAAGAATTGTATTGTCCTGTGACAAGCGTAGCGTTAGACCAAGACACCGGTACTGAGCAGGTGGACCTGCTGGACTGTTTGAGGGTGTCATAGAACTCTTCTCACACCGTGATGATCGTGCTTCCTGGATTGTCTCCGCGTTCGTAGTTGGTAATTGCGACGACGAGGCGAAGGCACAGCGCGAGGAATACCTGCGCTCGTGCGTGGACGCGGCCTCGGGCGTGCGTTCGCCCGAGGCCGCAGCCCTTGATTGATTCGTTGGTTCGTTCGACTCCAGTACGGCGGTTGTACGTCTCACCCAACGTGGACTGCTTCAACTGAACGTCCTCGCTGTGTTGTTCGATGCGGTCTTCGACCCTGTACTCGATATCTTTCGGTTCGTCGGTGTTTCGCGCGTTGTACGGAGCGACTGGCACGACCCCTGCGGCCAGCAGGTGGTCGTGCCAGTCGAGCGTGTCGTAGGCGCTGTCACCGACCATCCAGACCGGTGTATCGACGGCGAGCGCCTCACGCGTGACGCGCTCGCCGTCTCCTCTGGCGCTTGCTTACTCTCTGTGAATTCCGCTGCGATCGGGACCTTTTGCCCGGTCGAGACGATCGTGCAACCGTAGCCGTAGTAGTACTCGTCGTCGGTTGGATCGTAGCACTTCGACGCGTCTTGATCGGCGGGCATCGCCCTCACGTCGGTTGAATCAATGCAGTAGGTCACATCGAGCAGGCCGCGCCGGGCGGCCTGCTCGACGAGTCGGTTGAAGACCTCGTCGACGACGTGTTCGAGGTCGGTGAGAAAGCGATCGACCGCGTCTCTCGACGGCGGTCGATCGAAGCCACAGCTCAGCCAGACGACCGTATTCTGAAGCTCCCGCTCAACAGGACGAATCCCGTAGATATCACGGTAATAGCAGTGGAAAAAGCCACGCATCAACTCTGGTGGCTCGTGCTCTCGTGTTCGCCCCGTCTGCGCCGGGGCGAACACGTCGAACTCGGCAAGAAACTCGAAGGAGAGATGCTCAAACAACGCTAACGTCTCGGTCTCCGCGACATTGAAGAACGACTCTACCGAAGGCTCATCCTGCAGGGTCGCTGAGTCCATACCACCTCAGCATTCACCCTGCTCTTTGGTGTGGTAACCGTTCTATGACACCCTCGGACTGTTTAATAAATATCAGCGTTGACAGAACCTACACATCCCACGGAGGACACATAATAGCTGCTGAGTCGTCAGTGACGCTTATACTGGTACCAGAATGCAAGTGAAAGTTCATCACTTAGCGTTGATAGGCACTTCTGTCGCTGGTGGCATTTATGCGTGGCTGTACTTGAATAACGGCCCTGGCAAGTGTATCAATCTGCCGGCCACACACCGGGTTTCGAGTGTAAATCGGGGATGTCTGTTACGACTAATGAACAAGTCGGTACACAACCAGATCTTGGTCTAACTGATGTCGCATGGGTCTCGTGCTCGCGATGACAGGCTCACCGGCACTCCGCCGCAATTCATATAATGTATGCAGAGTTAGAATATAGTAAGCCATGTCTCGAACTACTGCCACCATTCCGGATGATCTAACGGACCTCATGGAGGGGGCGGTCAAAGCGGGCATCTTCGAAAATAAGAGCGACGCAATCCGCCATGTACTCCGTGAATACTTCGAAGAACACGAGAATGCACGGGTTGCGGCTGCTGTCTCATTGTATGAAGAGGAGCGAATTACGCTCGGGACTGCTGCTCGGCTTGCTGGGTTTAACCGCTTCGAGATGCGAGACATCCTTCGCGAGGAGGGCGTTGAACTTCGATTTGGACCGGAGGACATGGACGCCGCACGCGATGAAATAGACGTGGCTCGGAATCTCGAATGACAGGTGTGCCTGCTAACGCGACCGTTCTCAATACAACTGTTCTATCGAACTTCGCGCAGGTGGATCATATCGAACTCATAGCGGACCTGCCACGACTCGTCACGGTTCCTGCTGTCCAGATGGAACTCACCGAAGGAGTTGAAACACATCGCTATCTCGAACACGCAGTAACTGCGCTTGAAGAAAATATTCCTGTCGTTGAGCCATCAGCGGAGGCACACCAAATCGAGCAGTCTCTCTTGGAAACGCTTGACCCGGGTGAGGCTCAAGCACTGGCAGTTGCAGATGACGTTGCTGGAACGGTGATCACCGATGATGGTGATGCACGTGCGACTGCGAATCAACGGGGCATCGAACTAACTGGCTCGATTGGGTTGCTTGTCCGTTCTGTTGAGGCTGATTGCATTACAGCAACGACCGCAGACACGTATCTTAAACGCTGGATCGACGAGGCTGGGTTTCACTCACCCGCTCGGGATCTCGATGTGTTCCTCGACGAATAGCGTCAGGATGAACGACTGATATCCTGTTCACGCTTAGTGCAGATCTGGACGGTGGCTGGGTTCGGGTTGCGGTGGTTATTCTCTCGATCATCTATAGTCTTCACTGTCAGTGTGCCCTTCGAGCGCGGAATCTCGGCCTGTTCGTAGGGTACCTCGATCTTCTCATCCCACTCGTCCGCGTCGTCGGCCCATTCTTCGGGCGTGTCGACGGCGACCGCGTCGTCGTGGACCTCACGAGTGTTCTGGTCAAGCGCCTCGACGTCGATACGCTCCAACGCCGACAGGGCTTGGTGGGTGCAGTCTTCGTCGCTCATACGCTAACCAACACAATCGGCAAAATAGGGCTTTTGGCGGGCTATTAGCGGTTTGTGTTGGTTAGCCAGACGCCCTGTAATCAATGTGTTCACACCCCATCACTTCCAAGCAGTACTACCAAGTGCTAATAACGTATGTTACTAGCACTAATTGCTACTATTACTAATATACAATACTAACAAGCATTAGTAACTCACGGTAATTATTAGTGATAGCAACACACAGGTATAACACATGCTGGCATATACGGTGTATAGCGAGGCTGGCGGCGTCGGCAAAACGACGACCGCAGCGAATCTCGCACACGCCCACGCGTCTAACGGACTCAAGACACTGGTTATCGACCTTGACCCACAGGAGGCTTCACTCTCCTACGTCTTCGGCGTCGATGGCGATCGCGATGACGGCGAAGCTGACAACCTCGTCCGGCATATGGTCGGACGAGCGAAAGGCCCCTTCGAGGACCTCATTCGAGAGGACACGGGCGTCGACAATCTGGATGTCATCCCAGCCCACAATATGCTCTCGGGCTTGGACACGGCGATGCGTCGCGCCAAAGAGACCGAGGAGCAAATGAATCCTGATGTCGAGTGGGTCGAAGAGGAACAACTCTACCAGCTACTCGGCCGCAACGGCATCCACGAAGAGTACGACGCGATAATCTGCGACCCGCAGGCCTCCGAGGGCCAGGGACTGTACAACGCGGTCATGGTCACGCAAACGGTCCTGATACCAGTCGAACTTTCGGGTAAGGGCTCGCTCAGTATCGACGGCCTAGAGCAACTCGTCGACGGCCTGGAGAACAATCTCGACATCGAAGTTGGCGTACTGGGAGTGGTTCCGGTCGCGTTCGGCGACACGACAGGTCAGCAGCAACATCTCGAAACGCTGCAAGAGGATGTCAAATACGACGTTCCGGCGGTGTTCCGGAAGCGTGAGTCGCTGATGCAGGAGATGTGGGACGCACGGGCCACTGCCTATCAGGTCGTTGAAAATGCGTACAAGGACGGCGAGGAGGGCGTTCGTCGTGTTCCTGACCGGGAGCATGAAACGCTCGAAAAGTACGACGAACTCGCCGCGGAGATCGAGGAGGCGTTCTACGCATGAAGTCCGGTGCTGGCTCTCCGTTTGAGGACGACTTTGACGAAGAAGAGGACACTGAGGGATCCGAATCGTCTGAAGTCGAAGCCGAAACTGAATCCATCGCGACGGATACGAAGACGGAATCCGACACGAGTTCGGAGACAAGCCAACCCAGCGACTCACTCCCGTACAAGTACCGCCGCGATGGCGTCCAAGACGGCCGCAGTCATGCTAATCTCTTCTTACGGGAGGAAGCCGAAGAGCACGTCGAGGACGTCGTGGATGCGATGGAGGAAACCTTCGAGACTGAGTCGGTCTACAAAATCGACGTACTCGAAGCCATTGTTCTGGCTGCCAACGAAGACTCTCGGACAGTTGCAGACGAGTTGCGGAAGATGGGCTACGGGATGAAATAGCGAACCGATTGTTTTCGAACGCCTGACCATCTCTAGTGCTGATTTCTATTCGAAAGAATACACGATCATTCTATACAGCGGTATACACTTTAAAGCAACATTTGCCAAGCCACCGTAGAGCCATAAGTCTGGCTTGGGTCTGCTGTGGCAACAGAACTATCAGTATTTAGTGTGTTTAGCTGTGTATGCCGAAATCGGCTGATTCAGATTCAGAACCGGGAAAGCACGACGCTTCACCCGGGATTGAGCGGACGAAGCCGTGGCACTCCGCCGACGACGTGCCCTGGACGCTGCTGACCGAGCTCCAGCTCGCCGACGCCTACGAGGCCGTGGTCGTGCCGGCGCTGCGGCGGGACGGCTTCGACCCCGAAACCGACAGGCCATCCTACCAGTGGCTCTCGGACAACGGCTTTCGCGGGCTGACGTACGCGCTGAAAGAGTACCACGACACCACCTTCGCCACGTTCTGGAACCAGACGCTGGGCTACGACACCGAATCCAGCGGGTACGACTGGGATATCGAACACGACGAAACACGCGAGTCCTTTCAAGAGTATCTCGACGCCAAGCAAGCGGCCGCAGATGACTGGACCGATAGCACCCGCGAGACCATCCGGTATCGGCTCGCCCGCTACGCTCGGTCCTACCGAGAACGACACGGCACCGACGACCTCCTCTCGCCCGTCGACGCCGACAGCGACATCACGGAGACCGAAGCCGTCGACCGCTGCCGGGAGACCTTCGCCTACATGTCCGGAGAGTTCGCTGAGTCGACCATCGCGCGCGTCCACGATGCAATCCGAACGTGGTACGGCTGGCTTGTTGAGCGCCGTGTGGCGACAGTCAATCCCACCAACGGTGCGGAGGACTGGTTCTCGTGGACGCGCTCGTCGGACACAGATCCAGTCGCTCTCGAGCCCGAGCACGTCCGGGCGATGTTCGACGCCGCTATCACCAGCCGCGACCGGATGCTTGTCGTTGCACTCGCCGGCTGGGGACTTCGGGCCGGCGAGGTCGCGGCGCTGCACCAGGACCAGCTCCATCTCGACGCCGAGGACCCCTACATCCAGTTCGACGAGCGAAAGAACGGGCCGGGCACCGTCGCCATCGTCTTCGGCGAGAACGTGGCCCGTCGACATCTCTCCCGCGTCGATGGCTACCTGTTTCCGTCAGAGCGTTCGAAAACCGGCCACGTCGACGGGACGACGATTGCGGGTTGGTTCCACGATCTCGCCGACAGGGCCGGCGTGCCCGAGGAGATCGACGGCGTCGCCCGGAAGCCACACATGGGTCGGCGGTTCTGGTACGACGCCTACTCACGAACCACTGAGGACCTGCTGGGCCACGTCCAAGATATCGCGGACGAACAGGGGAGTGCAAGCGCGAAGGTGGTCTTCGAGGACTATCTGACCGACGAGCGAAAGCGAGAACTCCGCCGGGAGTTCATGCGGGACAAACTAAGTGCGGCCTTCGACACGAGTAATCAGAGGGTGTAGCGGAGCATTCCATAACTTTCCAGTAAACCCACTCAAAAATTCCCAGAACGCTCTTCGGAAGCAGGTCATTGGTCACGTAGAGCTGTTGTTCTAGAGTAGCGGGCAAAGTGACGCGAGAATCGTCCTCGCCAGGCCTCTCGAAACCGTGGTCGCAGAAGCTATGCCGAGGACAAGCTACCGGTGTTTACACTCGTGGTCGTAATAGTGATGGACAATATGTTGCGCCGGCGAAATCTGCGCCGAATCGACTATGTGACTCTTTAGAGACATACACATGAACACTTCCGAGGGCCACGCGTCACTAGTTCGAGGGTAGCTCTCGCCGAACCGAAGCGTCTCAACAGTCAAAATTGAAGCGTCGCGCCAAAACACGTAAGTCATTATCGTAGTAATCATTATTCAAAGTATGACTTTCTATGACCGGAGAGAGGAGCATGATGCGCTTTCAGCTGCGTTTGAGTCGCCTGGCTCGGACATATTCGTCGTCTACGGGCGTCGACGTGTCGGCAAGACGGAGTTGCTGAAGGAGTTCTGTACTGATCGGCCGCATATTTACTTTCTCGCGGCGCAGGAAGCCGAGCATCGGCAGCGCGAGAAGTTCATCGACCAGGTTGCAGCGTTCTTCGACGATCGGACTCTACGGATCGACGGGTGGGACGAGGCCTTCGACTACCTCGGGGAGAAACTCCGTTCTGAGGAGGTAGTGGTTGTGATCGACGAGTTCCCGTATCTTGTCTCGGAGAACGACTCAGTCCCATCCTACGTACAGGGATTTGTCGACGAACAACTACAAGAGACCGATTCGATGCTGGTTCTCTGTGGGTCTAGTGTGAGTACGATGGAATCTGAGGTACTCGGCCATGAGAGCCCATTGTATGGTCGTCGTACGGGGCAACTCGACGTGCAGCCGTTCTCATTTCAGCAGGCTCGTGAGGTCATCGACTACGAGATCGCGGACGCGATTCGATCGTACGCGATTACCGGTGGGACGCCGATGTATCTCACGCTGTTCGATTACGGACGGTCGCTCGCGGAGAACGTCCGGTCACAGGTGCTATCGCCGTCAGCAGTACTGTACAACGAGCCGGAGTTTTTGCTTCGGACGGAGCTCCGGAATCCCGCGCGGTACATGAGTATTCTCGAAGCGGTGGCGCTGGGGCACACGACGCCGAACGAGATCTCAGGAGCGACGGGAATCGATGCCGGTCCGTTATCGAAGTATCTACAGACGTTGCGGCAACTCCGACTGATCGATCGGGAAGTCCCTGTGACAGCGTCCGGAAAGAAGTCGAAGCGGTCACGGTACCGCGTCGCTGACGAGTTCCTTCGGTTCTGGTTTCGGTACGTTGAGCCGAACCGCTCCAGTATCGAAGAAGCACCGGATATCGTCTACGACGGTACGATCGCCCCTGATCTTCCAATGCACGTCGCCACTACATTCGAGGACGTGTGTCAGGAAGCCGTGTGGGAGGGGATTCGACGCGGTGAATTCGAACCGTACTCGGAGGTCGGGCGGTGGTGGTACGGGGAAGACGAAGTCGATATTGTGGGGCTCGCACCGAACGATAACCGAATCCTGTTCGCCGAGTGCAAGTGGACATCGGAGCCAGTCGGGACGGAGCTCGTCAATGACCTGCAGGCAAAAGCAGGGACCGTTAGATGGGGGCCAGATGATCGGGAGGAGTGCTTCGCACTGTTCTCAAAGAGTGGGTTCGTTGAAGGACTTGAAGACCAACTCGACGAGCACTGGTCGCTATGGAATCTCGCAAAGATGGATGATCTCCTCACACCGTCCTAAAAAGTAGTCTGCGTTGAACCAACGTATATACGACGGGAAAGAGACTGGTTGAGTATATCGTTGTCAGTCTTGGATAATCTCTCTGAACCCGACGACGTAATAGAGGATGTCACTGAGGTCTTATATACTGCTTTCCATTCGTATGAGAGTCTGATACCGACGAGCCCGGCCAGGACTAATCAAGCGGAGTGACTGGATTTTGACAGTCCGTAATGACTATCATCATTTGTCCTTCCCAAACGGGCCCTCAGGCAGCCGTGGCCACAGGAATCCGCTTACCCAGGCCATATACGGTGAGCAGAGTGTCACAATGATGCCGGTGAGTACACACCCGATGGCAATACCCAGATAGGCCCTTTCCGGGAGCGCCGACTCTGAAAGGAGACCGACTGTGAACGCTCCATACACGGAGAATACGACGCTACCGGTGAGAAGCATTATGAACCCAAAAAGGGCGAACGCCCCTGGGCCAGTCCGAGAGTGTTTTTTCAGGAGACTCCAGAGGTCGGCATAGAACCGTTGGACAGCCATAGTGGTCTCCGTGTGGCCTGGATCGTGGACGTCGACGTCCCAGGCGTAGGTGGTCTGGCTGTCGCGACGGTCGAGCCACTCACTCATCTCACCGGTGTGATTACTGATCGTCGTCGTTGAGCAGTCGAATCGCTCGGCGAGTTCCTGCTGGGTGTATTGCCGATCGGGGTTGGCGTACAGCAACTCGGCAATCGCGAAAAACCGGTCTCCTTTGGCGTCGAATTCATCAGCGAACGCCGACGGGACTCGCGCCATACGCTTCGGTTAGACAACCTGGGTAATAAAGGCAAGAAGTATGGGTTGACGCTGATACAGGGCCCTCTTGATAGCCATAAACCCACGGTAGAAGACCTAAAACGGTTGTCCCGGTTTTTATCCCCTGCCATTGTCGGCAAAGGTGTCGATGGAAGCTACCGAAGATAGTGCAGACCGCTGCACACCGATTGCGAGGGTATCGTATACTGACCAGAACCGGCAGCGCGGGCAGATTGATAGGCAGTACGTACTTGGGGCGTTCATTGCAGTCATCCTTGCCAGCCCATTGGCGACAGCGGTAGTTGAGATGCAGTATCATCTATCCGCAGTAACCGGCTTCTCGTGGCTGTCAGCTACGTTTCTCGCAGGGCTGATTATCGCTGTGATGGTGGCCGCGGCACTGGAGGGAGTGTAGCCATGACTGGACACAATCCTTGGGACACACTCTGTGAGTGTCTCAAAGCGAAACCTCGCCGCCGGGTCTTGACGGGCTTAGCTGCCACGGAACCGACGGAGACAGTCCACTTCACAGAAGTCCGAACCGATGAGTCAAACACTGGGGTGCCGATCCACGCCGAATATATCCATCTCCACCTCCCAAAATTGGCCGACGCTGGCTACATCGTGTTGGATGAGCAGACCTATGAGATTAGTCAAGGGCCTCGGTTCGCTGAGATCGAACCGTTCCTCGAGTTAGTCCAGAGCCATGGAGAGCGACTGCCGGATGGCTGGGTGTAACGTCTCGATGAAGCATCTTGGGGCGCTACCGAAGCTGCCGCTCGCTGACGAGCTCTACCGCCGACTCACGTTCAGGAAGCGGCGTGCCACGCAGTCACTGATACTGACTATCCTGCTGTGGTACGGCCTCCAGATCGGGACACTCTATCTCGGCTGGACAGTCGAGCAGTGGCAGTGGCTGTTCACGACGGCCTCGTTCCCAGAGCTATCCCCGGGGCTCGTTTTGGCAATTATATCACATGATCTCCCACCCAACGTGACGCATATTCTCGGAAACATTGCCTTTCTCTGGCTGTTCGCCGGCGAGAGTGAGCAGCATATGGAGGGCATCGAGGTGCTGTGGTTCTTCGTCGCGGTGGCGCTGGTGGCAGTGACGGTCAGTTCAGCCGTGACCGGACAGAGTACGTTGGGTGCTAGTGGCGGTGTACTCGCGTTTGTGGGCTTCTACGGGGCACACCTGTCTCTCACACATCGAGAGGGACTGAAACTGGATACGAGCGACTATGGGCCTGTTCAGTACGAGGCACTGCGCGCGCATTGGCAAGGTGCGGCACTCCTGTTCCCGCTCGGCTTTGGTATGTACCTGCTCGGTCAGTCTGTTGGATTCTTTCCCACTGGAAACGCAGATGTCATCGGACACCTCGTTGGTCTCGCGTTGGGTGCTGGGTATGCGGTAGGCCGAAAGTGGGTGCGGTAAGGACACTCACGAAACTCCAGTGTATTGCACTGGTCTGCACTCTGTCTGGCAGTAAGGGCGCGGACATTAGCTCTCAGCTTCGACAGCCGACAGGCTGGGTCCTCTCAGTCCCGAACCGCTCGCGCTCTGTGTCACTGAATGGGCTGGCTCTTGTGTCCGGGCACGTCTCGCAAAGCAAATTTCAACCGAAAGGGACCCTAGAGATTTTTGTGATCGATGGTTGATTGATAATGCATGGAAGTGACAGGCAGAGTGAAAGAAGCGATCAAACAGACCCGACTTGCCAAGCAGGAAGTGGACGACGCCGACGTTTCCGAGGAGTTGGAGGACGCGATAGAAGCGCTAGAGGACGCGTCGGAGACACTCGCAGACGACGATTGAGACACCCGTTGCAGGCGGTAGTTACGTTATCCACCGGCCGACGACTCGTGGAATGACCGACCCGATCGAAATTCGGTCAGTTCAGCGATCCGATCTTCGAGCGCTTCGATTTCGTTACGGAGTTCGTCAGCTTCGTCGCCCTCGGTCGCCTCAAGTTGGTCTTTCAGTCCTTGCAGGCGCGTTTCTTTCTCTTGCTCGTCCACATCGGCCTTGCGAACGTACTCGCTCGGTTCGATATCGTAGACATCGGACTCAGAAAGGTCGGTCACCGCAAGTGCGTCGTCGACTTTGCTGGAGTCGACCGTCGTCAACCGTTCGCGTTCGATGCCAGCGGACTCGAACGCGTTTAACACTAACTCGTCGTCTTTGAGCGACCGGTTCCGACGCGTCGTCCGCTGGACGGAGCAAAACTGTCCAGAAACCGGCTGGTCGTGATGCAGTCGGTCAAGCAAGACGCTCCGAACTTCTTTCCGGAGGTCGTTTGCATTGCGCTGGACGTCCGATAGCAGGGTGTAGATGTTCACGAGTGCGGGCATGTCGACAGCTTCGAGCGTCGTCAGGTCGTGACGTTCGAGGGCGTCAATCAGCAGTAATGCGTCTGCATACACGTCCAGATCCGGCTCTTCGCGCTCGGTCTCATCGAGTTCCTCACTCCCACTTTGGGCTTCTACTAGCGGCGACCCCGTTGACTGATCGCTTTCAGTCAATGTCCCAGCCCGGTCGTCAACCTCGAAGCGTGGATGGAGAGACAAGACAGTCGCGTACGGTTCCGCGTCTGGCGGCAGGCGGTCAACATCGAATTCGCCACGAGCATCACTCACGCGCTCGTAGAGCGTCTCAAATTGGTCTTTCTGGAGTGGAATTGTCTCGTCGTCGTCCCGATACTGAATCAGGACGCGATGTTCCTGTACATCCTCGATGCTGAAGGCTTTGCGTGACAGCGGGGTAACGAGGATTGCATCAGACTGCAATGCTTCAACATTGTCACGGAGATTGTTCCACGTTGGTCCGAAAGTCATGTCCAAAGGTAGGTGGTGACCGGAGAAAACGATAGGGAACGTGACTGACCCAGATACCGTCCGTTTGGCTGCAGCGAATGGACAAATTCTAGCCGGCTAAAGGCTCTCTGTGTTGGGTTGCGTCGAATTGTATTCGTGCATCCGAGCAAGACCGAGGAGAGTCAGCAGTGAGCACGCCGGCGTCGGTCCCGAGTACAATGCTTGCTGGTGCCAGCTCTTCTCACACACAGTATGACACGAACTAAATCACCACCAGTAGATCGCCCCGAACAGAACCTAAACACCGTTCTGGTCCTTTCGTTTGAGCAGGACGCCAACGACCAGCCGCGGCGTATTCGATATCTCGCTTGTCGTGGGAAGGAGACAATGTGGCGGGTCGAAGAGCGTCGCTACGGCGTTGGCTGGCAGACCATCGACACTGAGCCTATCGAGGACCTGCAACTGAGCCAGCCAGATCAGACACCGAAGACAGAGCGACAGACGGACGTAGGCGTATGACCCAGACCGCATCGACAACTGATCTGGACGACCTCGTCGACGGGACGACCCTTACGCGTTCGACTGAGCAACCGTATGGCGACCGTGCCCAGGTGTTGTCTCAAGCCGACGAGCAGTCCCCGCTGTTGGATGTTCCCGTCGCAATCTGTTGTCCGAACTGTAGTGAGGCAGTCACACTGTATGAACGAGGCCTCCCAGGTGTCGTCCCGTACTTCGATACTGCATGCACACAGTGTGACATCGACTTACGGACGTGGTGTGCTGTTGGCGTTGACGCAGCTTATCTCCAGATTGTCGAACCCGCGACCCTCACGACGATGATTCAGCACTTCTGGGACGACTGGCTCTGGAGCGGGATCACCAACAGCAAGGGCGAACCACGCACCGACGAGTATACCGAACGGTTCGCGACGAAAACTGCAGCCTTCGGGTGGGACTGGGAGGTTACCTGTCCGCTGTGTCGACGTACGCGGACTAATCTTGAACGCGACTCAGCACTCGTCGGCGGGAATCTAGACTATCACCACTGGTCACATGACCCTGATCAGGGGGTCTGTCTCTGTCGGGAGTGTCACAATATCATCGGCTTCGACACCTACGATACCGAACTCGAAGAGCGAGCGGCAGCGTGGGGCTTTGACTCTCGCCACGACCTGCAGGTCATTCGCCTCGCGCTTCGCGATGCGGCAGTCACGGACCGGCCAGTTGGAACACGACCTGCAACTGCCCTTGTCAACCGATATAATCTCTTGCAGTCACCCGACCGCGTTCGACAACTCCTCGGAAGTATCAGCAACGACAGGACACTCCGAGAACGGTTCCTTGACAAGCGGCTAGTGGCTGGCATTGAAGCGAACTGCTGACGAATACCAGAGAATAGTAAGTCAATCAGGGTCACAACCTCTGAAAGTGTCGTAAACAAGCGTTTGAGATTGCAATTGTACTAGCGGCTCTGCGTAGCGAGGTGGCTACTGGATGAGTAAGCGTGCGTCCCAAAAGAGATGGCGTGGAGCGCCAGTGTTGTGTGCACACAATAGTAGCCGGCTTGCTGATAAAAAGGTATGTACTCACACCAGTTTCTATACCATGCGCGCTTGTACTGAGTTACGTTCACAAAACTAGAGAGTATGAGTAGCCACCTCCATTCAAAGTCGCCCGTTGACGTAGAAAATATCCATATTTGTGGAGAAGAGGAGTTGATAAACCGCGCTCGCCGTGCCCAGCAGCCGACAGATATTGTTCTTGCCCCTGAACAGTTTCATCGGCGAAACCTGAAACGAGTGATTGCCGATAGAAATCAGCCGCGAAGTTCACTTGCATTGCTCACGCCAGCAGCCGTGGCGACCGAGCTTCTTTCATCACCGGAGGAATCAGATCCGGCGGTTCTTGATCGAATGGATCGCCTTCGGGTGCTCAAAGATCTGTTGGAGTCTCCGTCTGGAGATGTGTCTCGATTATCTCGTGTCTTTGGAACGTCACTTACAACCCAGTTGGATCGGATCGAAGCAGCGCGAGAAGAGCTGTCGCTACTCACAGGCCATCATTCAACACGCCGTTCCGCACTTGAGACGGTCTGTGCTGAGCTTGACGGCGTTGCTCGTCTGGATGCACTTGACCTTCTGACGGGCATCAGCAGTCTCGAGGAGCAACTTCGCGACCGCGTCGAGGAATACATCTCCACAGAGGCGGTGTTAGAGGCGGGCACTGAAGTCGTAACAAACACAGGAGGGGATGCTTGGCAGAAAGAGTACGCTGGGATTGAGCGGGTCAACGTCGTCGGAATTAGTACGTTGGGGACGCCGCTGCTCGCGTTTCTGACAGCGATCGGTCGCGAGACGTCGAGTACCGTCCATCTCTATCTCCGTGCACGCACTGGCCCGCGGATTGCCAGCCGACTTCAGTCGCGATTGGACGGTAGTAGTACTCCGAGTTCGTCAGCTTCGATTGAGCGCTTGCAGATCGATGAGTTCCGGACTACGCCAGCAACGGAGATCGTGGCCCCAACACGGGCTGAGGAGGCGAGGGCTGCACTCGCGGTTTGTGAGGGGCTGCTTCGAGAGGGCGTCTCCGTGAGTGATATCGCGATCGTTGCTCGTGATATCGACAAGTACGAACGTGATTTGACCCGTGCGTCGAACACATACGGACGTCATCTCTCGTTTTGGACGCAACTAGAGCTGAAGCGATCGCTCCCGTATCGAGTCGTGGCTGAGACCTGTTCAGTGCTTGCCGCTGCGTCTGCCGGCACTATCGATGCCGAGACCATGTTCCGGCCACTGGAATGTCAGTGGCTCGTCACGGAGGATAACGCGGAGGGAGATGAGAGCGTTACACCGCTTACACCTGCTGAGCTTAGTGAAATCCGGCAGGGCGTCGGCACGGACTATTCCGGAACGCTGGATCAGTGGCGTGACACTATTGCCATGACGACGTCGATTAGTCAAAAGGTCCAGCGTCGCTTCGAGAGCTATCTTGATTGGTGCCAGCGCCATCGATCTGCGCCGGAACCAGATGATATTCTCGCTACGCTTGGCCCAGTTCTGGATGGGTTTGAGACTGTTGTTCTTCCGAACATCGAGGAAAACGATACAGTAGCATATACTGAGACGTCACGTGCTGCCCGGGCCATACAGCGCGTCGCCGGGGATACTGATTCTGATCACTTGCTACGCGAGGCTCGTGCAAAATACGCCGACTGGCGTGACCGACACCAGATCGAGTCGTCATGGTCGTCAGTTCTGGAGGTGATCGAGACGATCGCAACAGCTCGCCCAGGTCGCCGGGAACACGAGAACGCTGAGCGACTCGATGTACTCGATGCGACTGACACGTGGTTACGGTCGTATCCATTCGTCATCGCACTCGGGTTCGTCGACGGTGAATGGCCGCAGCAACCCCACGGCGAATTCCCGGTGGAAGTCCAGACGGCCGTCACAGACGGCGTGTCACCCGAGGCACGCACCCTTGGTGTCAGAGGTGCGTGGACTGAAGAACGCGAGTACGACCACGCAGTCGACGCAGTTCGGACGGCGACGAATCACATGATCGTGACTCGGTTTACCGAAGATGTGAAAGGGGTCAGCTATCAGCGGTCACCACTGCTGGAGAACCTCTCGACAACGACACTCAGTGAAGACGCGTATCGCGAGCTGTTGGGGCAAGATGTCATCTTACCTGATCGGATTCGGAAGTCGGTTTCAGAGAACGTCAGCACAGACGGGGGAAATGAATGAGTAAGACTGTTCCCCCGATGAAGGGGAAACAGGCTGCTGTCCGTGAGGACTATTTTCAGCACGACGCTGGCTTCTTCGCTCTGGATTGCAATCCAGGATTTGGGAAATCCACGACGCTCAACCAGGTCGCCGCAGAGGCCCTTGTTCGGGCTGATGCTGCCGGCGACCGGTGTCCCGAACAACAACTCTGTGTGATCTCGTTTTCACGTGAGGATGCAGCGAGCATCGAACCAGGCATCAGAGACGCGCTTGATGCGTTTGCTGAGGATACGGATGGAGCGTATCCTGTCCAGATATCGCCCGAGACGGCAGACCGGCTCAAACGTCGCCTTCAGATGACAGACCATATCGGGACGATAGACAGCGTACTCCGTGGGATATTCGAGGATATTGCGTCTGAACTTGGCTTTGATGGCATGCCGAGCGTCGGGAACGCGTCGCAGCTCTCGCTCCTTCGACAGAACTGCATAGCGTCGGTCCGCCAAGATGAGGCCTATTCTGACCAGTGTACACGGCTCGATACTGCGTATCCGACTGCTGCCGATTCGGACGACGAGTCGGACGACCGCCTTCATACCCTTCTCGAGGACGCGAGAGCGAAAAAGCGCGATCGGCGGCTCTCGATCGACGACTTCGAAGCCCAGCTTCGAGACACCGTCACCGATGTGTATCCAAGTGGGCCACCAGAGACGCTTGCAGACCTCCTTGGAGACATACGCACATTCTACGACGACGACGTCGCCACCGACTTTGCAGCCCAACAACCGCCTGAAACAGATGGGGAAACGAACGAGGCTGTCAAGGACGACCAAGAGTGCTATGAAGAGTGGCTCACCTGTATCGAAGAGTTTTGTACTGTTCTCGAAGGGTACGAACGTGCGTACGATGCTGCGTGTCGTGAGCAGGGTGTTGTTTCGCACGCTGACATCGCTTACTGGATCGCTGAATACTTCGACAACCCGCTGGAGGACATAGCCGGCGCCGACGAGAGTGCGTCGGAAGAATACCGAGCCCGCGTAAAAGCGCGATATACTGCCAAGTTCCAATCGCTGCTCATCGACGAAGCGCAAGATATCTCGATTGCACAGCACGATGCGCTAGCGCCGTTTGTTACCGACGAGACACGGGTGCTGATGGCTGGCGATGTCGATCAGTGCATCTACGTCTGGCGGAATGCTCGGCCAGAGCAGTTTGTGACGGGCTTCAAGCGTGGTGAATACTTCGAGACGGAATGGACAGAGCATCGGTCCTACTCTGGGTCTCGCACCTACCGGATGCGCCCGGACATCGCAGCAGCTGTGGATACGATCTTCGGTGACGTGTTCACAGACCCAGCCCGTGGAGGCGGTGTCGACGCTGTCTCGGCGAACACCGACTATTCCTCGCTCGAGCCGACGCGAAGTGGGACAGCAGACCCTGCAGTCCATATTGCGGGATACACACAGCCAGAAGGGGCGCCTGGGACTCCAGACTGGTTCAAGACAGAAAAGACGCCAGTGGCGAATTATCTCGCTGGCGGACTTACAGATGGTACATTCGGACATGACACCGTGACAGTCCTGTTTGCCACTCGCTCGAATATGGATGAGCTGGCGGAGCAGCTGACAAGTCAGGGGTTCTCTGTCGTCAATGCGAGTACTCACCTCTTCGAGAACCCGCTGATCAAACTCATCTGTCGAGTCGTCCGGTGGCTGGTTGAGCCATATGACCCCGAGCGCACCCGTCGCCTCGTTGAGTCCGAGTGTCTCCCGCTTTCGTCCGAGAGCACTGCGTTATTCGAGGATGCCGGGTATCAAATCGATGCCGTGGCAGAACGTGGTGATTCTGATCGACAAGCAGCCACTGAAGACGGATTCCTGGCCGGGCTCGTGGCTCTTGCGCGGCGGCGTGCTCGGCACACGAGTGATCCGGGGTCGCTCGTTGCCGAAGAGATCATCGAGATGCTTGGCTTGCGTGCAGACCCATTTGGTCAAGTACCAGATCCTGAACGACGTCTGGCAGCCTGCGATGCACTTCTCTACTCGATCGAAGACTGGGAAGGCGATGAGAGATATTCACTCAGTGAACTCGCTCAGATCCTGAACAGCTATGTTGCGGAGCCAAAAGACGGCCTCGTCCACCCCGTGCCAAATCAAGACGAGTACGATATCGTGTTTCGGACGATCCACAATATGAAAGGCGACGAAGACAGCGTTGTCTGTCTCGCAGATGCGAGCGGCTCCGTGAATTTTCGGGGCCCGCATACTGACACGTTTCTTGCACTCGGCGATACACTGGCGCTTGCGCCGCCAGAGACAGTCTCTCGAACACCGCTCACACAGTCAGATGACCAAGGGCCTGCGACGACGGACTATGGGTCACTTCGGTGGGCGAGTGACTACTGGAGTGACGGTCGCATTGCTGGCCCTCCATCGCTCAGTAGGATCAGTCAGCGATACTGTGCAGAACAGTGGCGAGTCCTGTACGTTGCTCTCACGAGAGCGCGCGATCATCTCGTCCTCTCACTACCCTATGAACGCCGAGATAACGGTGTTGAAACGTCGTGGATAGCAACGCTGGCTGACGCACTCTCGTTTGAAGAGAACTCATCAGCAGGTATATACGAGGCCCCAGTGTCCAACGCTGAGAAAGAAGCGGCACTCACTGTCGGTGTGAACGACGTCGCGTTGCCAGAGCGAAAATCGAGCGAGGGCCAACAGCCAACGCCCCGGAGTGCTCACGTCCCAGCTAAAACCAAGACCGGATGGACAAGCCGATATGTGAACGGAACATCAGTGTACCAACTCACCGCCAACGCGATTGGTTCAAAGGCGCAATATATCCTAGATGAGAGAGGAGAGAGCGTCTCTACTCGAAGTGAGTCAATAGACGCAGACCTTCCGGATGGGATCGAGCGAGAACAACTTGGAGAAATCATACATCAGGTACTCACACGTGCTGTCTCGCAGAACGTGTCTACCGCGAGCCTCCGGTCGTTTGATCGACCGCTCCCAGAGATTCTAGCTCGGAGCGTTACGGCCTCGGATTCTCGGATTACGCCTGCAATGCGGGCTTCGATTCAGACGTATCTCAGTGATCGTATTTGTCCACAGTTTGCTACCAGCGATACGTGGAAGGAGATCCAGCAAGCCCAGACCCAGTACGTCGAGGAACCGATTCATACCGTGCTTGAGATAGATGGTATCGAGATAGAAACCCAAAATCGAGCAGACATCGTCTCTGTTCAGTCCGATGGACAGTGGGTTGTTGACGAGCTAAAACTCACACACAGTTCAATTGAGCAGGAAACTAGGAAACAGCATCGGCTGCAGGTAGCGTTCTATGCGTGGCTGCTTGAGCAGCAACTCCCAACAGAGAGTTCAGTGACTGCACGACTCACATATCTGGGCGAGTCGGCTGAATCAGCAGTTGTGTCGTCTCCCATTGTTCCAGTTCCTGAGTGGCTTGCAGGTCTCGTCGATTCTGAGTGATTGATATCTGCAGGTTCCGTTCTGCCGGTCTGCCAGTACTCGTCGACCAGCAGCGGAGACGTATCAGCTCGCAAGCGTCATCTTCTGGTCGGTGACAATCAACGGCTTCGACGGAGCGACACACTCTTGCGTTGAGTGTAGCCCCATCGTGACGTTCGGCTGTGTAAAACGCCCCAACCGGACATACGATGACGGAGTGCCGCGTCTCGTTGAACGGCCGTTTGACTCCGCTCCGAAGACAGCAGACAATGCTCCGGCAGACAGTGAGGAGGGCGAGATCGGCGGGTGGATTGGGTAGCTGACGATAGTTCCCCGAAACTGGTGAGTCTGATCCGCTAATGAGCAGTATAGGATACCCATACCAGCCCGACACTCAAAGATATTATAACGCTCTTCCGTAGGAGATTGTTGATACAGTTATCCCGAAGGGAGCGAGGATAGAAACGGACCGTTAGACCGCTCAGCGAACTGGTTCTTATGTAACTCGGGCTATACCATAATCGCAAGACACCTCTACATCAACAATGTGCTACGCATGAGCGTTTATTGGTTAGCTTCGGAAATCACAAGGAGTTCAGACTGATCACCGGGATTACCGGTGAACAGCGGCACTAAGCGGTGTGATGTGCGAGTACAGCGAATACTAAATTAGGATCTGGTAACCGAGGCTCTGCTTAGTCCGGAGGCTTCCGGTTGATACGCTGTTAGTATGCGTGTGGATCGTCGTACAGCGCACCACGGCCGTCATTTTCCGTTCGACTTCCCTCGCTGCCATTCGCATCGTGCTTATCATCCTCGTCCTCGTTAAGCTCGTCTATGAGTCCCATAGTTTCGTTTCCTCCATCATATATATGGATAGAGAGTAAAAAAATCCTGCGCGAATAATAAATGAATTGCGTGTGTCCTATGTCAAGAGTATTGTTTTCTGCCACAATTGTGTAACGCTCTTCCGTAGGAGATTGTTGATACAGTTATCCCGAAGGGAGCGAGGATAGAAACGGACCGTTAGACCGCTCAGCGAGCTGGTTCTTATCTAACTCGGGCTGTATCATAATCGCAAGACACCTCTACATCAACAATGTGCTACGCATGAGCGATATATTGTTACGAATCACGTGCGAGACTTAGAGCCAGAATATGAAGGAGTGATTCCGCAACCAAGCGGAAGGACATCACCCTAACGGAGCGGTTCGAAATTAAGAAGCGACAGATTTGTAGACTGGTCTTCCGATCAGGAGTAGGCCTAAGATACCGAATATAAGTGGTAGAGGGCTACTCTTTTTCTTAAGATACGATTTTGAGGGCGAGCCTTGCACGACATAGGCCGTGGTTGTCTCCCCGACATTGTACTGGTCAATTCTGTCTTCCGCGGCAGCCCTTGTGTCGGACGCTTTTGTTCCTATTCCCGGTCTGATGTTGTCGGAAGTGTATTGGGTTCCGTTGTACGTGTAGCTGTAAGTGACGTGGGGGGTGTACCTGTCCCCGCTTTTTGAGGAATCCATGGTGACTTCTTTGCTCTCTACCGTGACTTCAATCTGCACCCCGGACGAGAGGCTTTGTTGCTGAGAGTATGCCATGTATCCAGCAACTCCGAGCAGCACAATCCCCAGTATTATACTTATCAGAGACAGCCTCGACATATTGGCGATTGTTCAGACTACTGAATATTAATTTCGACGTATTTCTCACTGCGCAACATATGCAAGCCTACTGACCAGCCAATTCACCAGCGATAGTTCTGCAATCAACTGCCCTGTGAACTACTCTACGCCACCTTCCGACTAACCAACACTGGGCCACTTTCACCACCGAGTGTTCGTTAGCGACTCACCACCCCCGGAAGTACAAGCTATCTTTATTATAAGCTCCGAAGATGCGAAAGAACCATTCTTCCCCTTTGACCCGCACCGAATGGTCCCTGGGACGGAAGGCGAAAATGAAGATGGCGAAAATAAAGATGGCGAAAATGGAGATGGCGAACCGGACAGCACAGGGAAGGGCGGACACGGACTGTTCAACCGTGACAATGACGAGTCCGGCGACGACGAGGACGACGACCACTCCACTCGTGACCGGAAGGTCCCCCTCGAGGTCGACAACGACGAAGTGTCGGGGACGATCCTCGTCAATCCTGCAACAGACGCCGGCCCCCACGTCATCGAAACCGACCACAAAAAGAACCAACTCGCCGATGTCACCCTCGACGGCCCGACCCTGACACCGGACGGCAACGACGTGTTTGCCCGTCCAGCAGTGGACTACACCCACCCCAAGGCAACGCGGTGGTACGGACAAGAAGAAACCATCAAAGACTGGATGACCACCCTCAAGACCGCGACTGAATCCAATCCAGAATACGAATCCGAAAACAACGAAGAAAACGACGTCGAGTCACCGGAAACCATCGAAACCCTGTTCGAGCATCTTGAAGACGCCGAAGTGCCGACCGCATTCCAAGTCGTCTTCCAGGCCCGACGCGACTGGAGCGATGAAGCACAGGACCGAAAACAGAGCATTCGGAGTGGCGACTTTAGCCAGCCTTGGCTCGAAAAGTACGTCCTCGGTGGCTACGAGACCGACGAAGACAGGGACCTGAAAGCGTACGAGTACCGCCGGATCAAACTGATCGAAAACAAGCGCCCGAAGAAAACGTTCAACGCGAACGTCCGTGCGGTTTCGTTTACCCCCTACGAGGAGTTCACCCCTGACCCGGACACAGCCACTCCGCTGAAAGATGGCAGTATGGCTGCTGCAGACGAAGCCCTTGGGTCACTCAAACCGCTGTTCGACCCGCTCGATGGCGTGTACTACCATGTCGTTGGCGAGACAGCACCCCGAAACGAGGCGACGGGAACGGACCTCACGGCCAGCGAGGTCGCCCAGAACTTCATGAATCACGATCTCGTCACCCGCGAAGACCGCCGCAGTTGGGTCACTCCCATGAACCTCTGGAACGACCCCAAAAAGCGGCCAGAACTCATCCTGAACGCTGACGAACTCAGCGATTTCATCATCATCCCTAGCGGTGAAGACATGGACGGCGATGCCTTCCGATCCGCCGGGACCACCGACGCCGATGCCAATCATCTGCGCCGGCCACGCCCACAGATTCACAATCAGCTCACCGGGGGCATGGATATCGGCTACGCCTTCGACGAAGACGGCATCCCCGAAGAAGAGCCAACCAGCGTCCCCGAGAACGTCCTGACAAACCACTGGTTGAAGGTCGGTGCATCCGGGGCAGGGAAGACTATCAACACCATCGGAATGTTGCTCTCCCTGCACGAGAACGTCGACGGCCCCACAATCCTCGTTGACCCCAAAAGCGGGGACATGGTCGAAAACTACGCGAAATCCCATGCCGCAACCTTCGACGAATTACGGAACGTTCAGATATTCGACGTTCCCGAAGTCCTTCCTGCAATCCCGTTTTTCGACATTCGGCCCTACCTGCACGAGGGGATGAATCGCGACGACGCGATTCAACAGAAGGCCGACGAGTTCCACCTCATTATGGAAATGGTGGATGAAAACTACGGGACTGCCTACGTTGCCCAAACCGTTCTTGGAGCGCTCATCAAGTTACAGTTCGACAGAGAACACGGGGCAGACAGCTACACACTCGATGAACTGTACGACACCGCTGTCGAGATGTATGCAGACCAGACCGTTCCCCGTGTCTCGCACCAGCCCCAAGTTCGGCGAATCCTGAGCAACCAACTCAACAACGCCGAGCAAGACTTCAAGAACACGATGCAGGCCGTCATCAACCGGCTCGACGACCTGCAGGAGGACATCAACCTCTTCCGGCTGTTCAACCAGAATCCTGACTGGGACGAAGAAACTGGGACCTACGAGATCAACGACACCACCCGAGAGGGGTACAAAAAGGCACAAGAGAACGACAACGTCGACGACGACGAAATCGACCCGCCGAAAAGCGCCCTTGATTTCCGGGAAGTCCTCGAATCTGACAAGGTTATTCTCTTCGACACGGGTGATTTCGTTCGCGACCAATCCCAGCAAGCGTTCTCGATGTATATCCTGTCGGCACTCTGGGGGGCAGTCCGGTCCCGATACAACGATCGGAAATCCCACGAAAGCATCGACAACACGGTGAACCTCGTCATTGAGGAAGCCGCGCCCATCGTCTCTACAGAGCTCGTCACGAACACGCTAATTCCCGAAGCCCGAGAGTTCGGGCTGTCACTGGGGATGGTGATGCAGTTCCCCGAGCAGGTCCGGAAACACTCTGATAGCGATACGTACAACGAGCTCATCACGAACGTTCAGACGAAAATCATCGGCCAACTCGAACCGGACCAGCGGATCGTCGAATCCCTCGTTCACGGCGATAAGGACAGTCAAGAAATCCGGAACAAGATTCGACAGTTGAGTGGCGGCGAATGGATTGCCGACCTGCCAGCACCACAGTTCGGGGCAGACGTGCCGCCGCCGTTCTCGATCAAGTCTCTTGGGATTCCCGATGGCCACCCCGAAAGCGATGAAGCGTTCGATGAGCAAGAGCGGACGAAATTCTACGCGCTCTACGAACAGCGCCAGAATTACGTTGCGAACCGGCATGGGTACGTTCGGCCGTCCGCCAAAGAAATCGCAAAGCGAGAATCTGCCGGTGATGCTATCGGATTTGGCGGAAGCGAAGAAGACGACGGCGAAGACGGGGGAGGGTCTGCCCCAAGCCCAGGTGTGCCCGCAACAGATAGCGACTCGCAACAGAATGAACGGGGGACAGAATCGGGGACACCCGCCGTCATGGATTCTGGAAGTGATGATGATGATGATGGAAGGATTGATCTTGGGACAACAGTGGGTGATGAATCCAGCGCGGCCACCAACTCTGCTCCTAACTCAGAACCCGCAGATGATTCCGAGGCGTCCGTCAACGGCCAAGCAACCGACACCGAAGAAGACACAGCGCCGACCGGCCCGGACAGTGAGACTCCGGATTTCGGGGCGTATGCACCACTGTCGAAAGACGATATCGAAGAGGTCTGCGGTGAGATAGCCGTCGACAAGCATAGTGACCTCGCCAACATGGCCCGAGAGTTGCTGACGAGTCTTCCAGAAGAAGAGTACTATCGGTCGATGGTAGCGCTGTCGCATATCGCTGGGCTAGAAGGCATGGAGATGAAGCCAGTTGAACTCCACAAGAGCGCGAAACAGCAGGCGTCTGATGACGCGGTTGATACGGAGACGATGGAGGAAGTCAGTGCCCCGACCGGAGAAAGCACACCCCACGCTTCCGACGTCGACGAAGGCGACGACGGCAGGGGCGACGACACCACAGCGTCAGATACCGGCGCAGTGGCTGGCGGTGGAACTGGCGACGGGACCGACAGCGAAGCTACTGAGTCCGATGACGGGGACGAACCCACTCCGACTCCCCAGAGGACTGGCGGTAACAGCAGTGAAGACACACCAGAAAGCGACGGCAGAATCTCCGACGATATCACCGATAACATGTTTACAGGAAACGAGCCAGACGAAGACGAACAGCAGACAGAAGACAGTGAAGACGATCAGCAGACAGTCGCCAATCTAGACCCCTTCGAAACAGAGCCAGTGGAAGATGCAGATGGAGATCGCACCGAAATAGACCTCACTGATGATGGTGAGCAAACAACGGAGGAGAATACAGACTCAGAGCACCCGACGAACGTGTCTCTAACCACGCCACTGCCAGAGGCGTACGCAGACTTCAACCTTGAGCGCCATGACGACCACGAGTTCTCGGCGGATGATAAAGAGTTCATGGCACTCATCGCCAGTGCGTTCCGTGACGAACTGGACTGGTACTCACTGACCGATTCGATGACAGACGTGCGGGATCGTGCTGGGGACCCAGACGTTGATGCCTTGATCGAATGTGAGTATGTCGATGACGGGAAGATCGGCAATAGAAAGTACTACTCGCTAACGCGCAAGGGGTGGCGAGTGGTCAGCGACAGTGTCCCCGGGAACGAGTTTGGTGACCACATGGAGAAAATGGAGCACCGTGTTGGTGTGCATCTCCTGACCGAATACATCGCTGAGAGGGACGATGTCGCCTGGAGCGAACCATACGCTCGGTACGAGGGCGAGACATACGATGTGGTTGGGTACGACAACATTGGCGGGGTCGTTGTCACTGGCGAGGTCGAAACCGAGAGCAACAACCCAGCCGCTGTCGCCGAAGACTACGAAAAACTGTCTGAAGCTCCCGGGGACGTCATCTGGGCACACCCCAGCGAGCGGGCATTCTCGGAGGTGTGGAGAATGGTCAACGAGTCAGCGCTTGGTGGGGAACTTCCCACGAGAGCGACGGAACGAACCCACAGGCTGGAAGAATACGCTAGCGACCGCGACTTAGCTGGTGTCGACATCGCAAGAACATACGCAAAACTTGAACAGGGCGACTAATGACTTGGAGAGAAGCCACCACTGACGAAATCGCAGAATACTACCAGACCGAGTTTGACGAATACTTCGAGAAGGTACCAGCGTTCATTCGAGAGTGCCAACCCAAAGAGATCGGAGTCGCCTTCCGAGAAGCCTACCCAGTTAAGGGCGACACCGTCCCTGAAAAGCAATTCGTACGGAGGCAAGCATTCGGTGACGATAGTAGCGATTTCTCACAGTGGAGCGGCAATGGTAGTATCAAGCAGTTCATCAAATCCCCGCCGGCACATGACCCGATCAGCGGACGGCACAAACTCGTCTCGCCGGAGCTCGCCGACGTTCCCTCCGTCCCAGAAGCAGTCTACTACGCCACTGATTTCCACGACCGGAACTGGGTTCTCGTCGTTGACATTGACGCCAAAGACGTCGCACTGGAGTATGCGAAAGACGCCGTCGACGGCGACGAAGAGGATACCGATGACGACCTCAAGCGACGTGCCGGCGTCTTCGAAGCGCCACCAGAAGGGTTCCCGTACCGGTTCGCAGACCTCGATCAGGCGCTGGAATACGGCTTCGAGGTGAAGGACTACTTCGAGGACAGCCTCGATACTGACGCCACACAGGTCGTCTACTCCGGGCAGGGCTGTCACGTCTATATGTACGACCCGGCCCCAGAGTACCGCTACAGCGAGGTCCCACGCCGGCACATCGCCACCATACTTGAAGAGAAGAAAGACATCCCCATCGACACGCCCGTGACGACCGACGAGTCGCGGGTCATCAGGCTTCCATATTCGCTCCATGCCGGCGTCTCTCGGGTCGTCACGCCCATCGAGAGCCCAGGCTTTGACTACCGCTCAGACGCCGTCCCAGCGGTCTGTAGCACCGCCGAACCAACCCAGTAACCATGCAAGTCGATACTGACCGGAAAGCACTCGAAGTCGCACTGTTTGCCGACCTCCACTCTGACAAAGAAGTGAGGCGGTTACTCGACAGGGGGTTTGACTGGTACAACGACGACATCGACCAGCTCGTTGCCGACGTCGACTACTTCTTTAGGCAGTCGATGGACCCCGAAACACGAACCAAGCCCATCAGAAGCGACCCGCCGCTTACGGACCCAGCGCGGGCCACCGCTATCGCCGCTGTCACTGCCTGTGCGATCAGGGAGCACCCCAAAGTCGAGAACGCCCCACCGGAGAAAATTCAACTCATCCAGTACGTCCGCCAGTACCACACGGAACTGCTACTCGGTATCCTCACCGAGATGGGGGACCAGACGGCCGGGGAGATGTACGACGAACTGTATAAGGCCGAAATTGACCACGAGCGACCCCGCCCAGCGAAGGGAGCCAGTGCGCTCGAAAAACGCCCTGAGAAGCACCCAGAATATGACTGGTTCGTGGAAATCCCACTCGCCGCAGCAAGCGAAATCTGTCAGGCCCGCTTCCACAATGGGAGTTGGGGTGGGAGCTATAATCCCGACACGAACGAAGTGGTTGGCGAACCGAACTACCACATCGACAACAATTGTATCTACGTCCCAACCCATCATGCAGTCTGCCTCCTTGCCGACCGCCAGAAGGAAGTCTTCGAGCGGACTGTCACCGTCGCCTGGAACTCGGTGCCCGAAGAGCAATACCAGTACACCTACAACGAGGCCGAGGTCATCAAAGAGACTATCGAGGACCTGATACGTCACGGTGAAGAGGAGGACCTTTGGACCGACTGGGACCCCCAAGCAAATCTCCTTCGACTCGTCCGAAACGCGGCCAAAGAAGCCGACGATCTAGACACCACCGAGTTCAATCAGGCCGAGGACTACTACAAAGCTATCCAGAAATACGACGCCGACGGGTTCGGTGAAGGGCGGGCAAAACGAAATATCAAGAATACGAAATCGCTGGCGATGAAGCTAGGCGAGATGGCAGATTCGCCAGATTATCCCGCCGTCGAAATCCAGCGATACGACAGAGGGACTGCTGATTATTCAGTCGGTCGTGGGAGTGGAAATTATAAGCAAATTACAGTCGATGATCTTGATGATATATTTGAGTTACCGTGCTTCCAGAATATGATTGAGGCCCTAAAATTAGACAACGGTGGGCCAGTACGAAAAGACCTGTTCAACTTCGTTCGGATGGTGTATTGGCTCGAAGGATACCACGATCTCCCCGAGGCCGAACGCGAAGACGCGGTGGTTGATGACATCCACGAACTTTTCGAAAGTAAGTGGGATTGGTACGACCGCGAAACTACCGATTATCAGGCACGTTATGAATTGCGCCACGGAGAGATCGACGGGGATGCGCCACTCCCGATGCATTGTGACAACCACGATATGCAGCGTCACTGCATCGGCAAGTCGTTCTGTCCATACAACATCTATCAGAGTCTGCCCTTCCCCGACGCGATGTACGACCAGCTCGACGACAGTGACGGCGCGGGTCAGTACCAAGCCTGAACTGAGCCAAACGCAGTTCTAAGATACCACTGGTTCCTTCTCTACTCACCCATAGTCAGTGGAGGGTGTGAACTCGAATACGTCCTTCCCAGTGCCGACTGCTGGTTCACCTATTAGAATCCATACTATTCGGCGTGTGGAACCCCTCTTGATTAGCATACCCCAGATGATAGCGTTCTCAGCCTCTAATGACCCGTTTTCCATAATATCTCCACAAATATACCGTCTCAATAATGGGAAGATGCTATAATCAACCGTGTCCCACCTTGATGCAGGTTTTCAACTGCTGAGTGTATACTATCACTATCTCATTTGTGAGAAAATTCAGAAAATATACGTGTCCCAGTTTCATACGGGTGTCCCACTATCGAACCAGCAATGAATGCATATCAGATGTGGGGAAATGTAGAAAATATACGTGTCCCAGTTTCTTACAGGTGTCCCACTGCTAATCGCCTGCTCAAATCCGCGTTCTACACCAGTATACTCGGACTTATCGGGTTCTCAGACGTTCTCAATGCATTTATCACTCTATTTTATCCGAAATGAAGCGTCCCAGTACCAGTTACGCGCTAAGAATTGTCTATAGACCTCTTCGGAAATTTTGAAGCTATTATCGCTCGCGTATTCCTGGGGTATTTGTCCAAAGAGAAAGGGGGGAATACGGGAATACAGAGGTGAAGCCGTAGGCGACCGAGAGTGGGCTTCAGACGAGCGCCAAGGGGGCGACCCCCAGGAGGGGTGAACTACCAGATTGGCTAGACAGACGCGACAGGTGGACCGACAGGCTGGCGACACAGCAACGGGCCGCCGGCAGTGCCGAACCAAGTAGGACAGTCGACGTCGTCAACGGTGGGACAGTCGGCCAGGGCAGAGCCAGAGTGGATAGGAGATCACGGCGACTGGGTGGGCGGCCACCATGGCGACAGTTGGCAGACACTGACTCGAAGATCAGTGGGGGAAGTCATCTTGCACACGGGGTGGTGGGCCCTGGAGACAGCGTAGGGCACAGTGGGGCAGACAGTGGAAGGGGCATGGGGACGGACGCAGTCCTATCAGGTTCACAGCACAGGGTATTTCGCGCGTTGTCGGACTGGGTCATCGCCGTCGCGACGACCCACAACAACACTCGAAACGGGGGGCGTTCTTTCAGTGGAAACAGTGGGGTGTCCGCCCTCGGTGGGACTAGCGGAAACGCGACCGCGACGACCGTGGCCGAGATGGTGCAGTCCTCGAAAGCCCGCGGGTGCTCGACCGACCGTTCCGGGACCGCCGCTGCGCTCCTCGCAAGCTGCGGTGCTTACGGGGTCCGGGACGGATCGACCACCCGCCCCCTTTCAGTCCGCCCGAAGGGTGGCTGCGGCGAGTGTGACACGCAGGGTGGATGGCCAGTGAGACGTATATCAGAAGGCCGAGACAATGTCGACAAGCGTGGCCCCGAACGGAGCGCCAGCACACCTGCTCCACGGCCGGGCCGGAACCCCCAGAAGCACAGCAACAGCACAGCTCTGTAGTGCAAGCATTTCGGAACCGTTGAACAAACAACAGAAAAGACAAAATTTGGTGGAGCCACCAGCAACACGGAGTGCGGAAATACTCATACAGAACCTGATAGAAAGCCGGAGAGCAACGAGTCCCGGGACAGGACGCAAACGTGATTCCAGCCACCGGGCGAGGGTGAGCAGTACCCCGGGGACCAGCGTGCAAACAGCCGGCGGTCCAGACGGACGAACGGCCAGCGTAACAGCGCCGGTGCTGGGGGCACTCGATACCCGAATGTATCAGCCGGCGTATGCACCCGATTCGGGGCCGACCAGACGGCAATCCCGGTGAACGGTTATACACTCCCGCAAGGGGAGTGCCGGAGTTCGAAGAGAGATGACTGCCAACACCACCGACGCGACCGACGATGAATCGAGCGACACGACTGACCGCTGTTGCGATGACCCCAACGTGACCCAGGTTCCAACCCGGAGCGCCAAGCTCCCGGGGCGGCGCCATCGCGAGACGTACGCCGAGTGCGCCAACTGCGGGGCAAGTGGGGAGGAGCTATGAGTCCGCTTACCAAGTACGCGATGGTAGGGTGTATTGCCCTCTTGTACGTCGTCTTCTCCGGGGCCGTTCTGGGAGGGCTGCTGGCATGACGCTGGCCTCCCCGCTCCGCAAACTCCAGGGCTACATCGTCATCAGCTGTGGGCCGGGCGGTATAATCGGTCTCGGTGGCTACTCTGAAGATGCCGACAGCCTCAGTGACCACTCCAGTGGAGCCGTCACCAACATGAAGCGTGCCCGCGACATCGCACGTCGGTACCACGACCTCTCCGTCCCGAGCGAAGATGAACTGCAACTCAAAGCCATGCAGTGACCCGCCAGCCCCTTTTTTGGTAGCCGATACACGCCGGCGTCCCGATCGGCACTCACCCGCGCGGTTCCCGAGCGCAAGCGCTCGGGGATACGCTCCACCTTGGACTGGCAAGCCAGTCCTGCGGTCCCGCCTCTGGGTCCCCTGCTGACACTCGCTGTCGGTGAAACTGGACTACCCGCAGCGATATTCGAGTATGCAGGCCGGAGTGAGCCATGTTCAGCCTGTACACCAAGGCAGCAGTGGTCAGTTGCATCGCACTCATCTGGGTCACGTTCGTTGGCGCTCTCTTCGGAGGGCTCCTCCTATGAGTCGAGCCGCCGTCAACACGGCGGACACGCCCCGCCCGGGGGCAGTCAGCGTGACGTGTGACAACTGCGGTGGGCAGTTCACCACCGACGAAACGGCGGCCTACACGGCAGAGCAAAACGACGAGGACCTCCTGTGCAAGCCCTGCGAGAACGGCCAGCCGGCCCCGCCGTCGAAGGCCCTGGAGCAACCAGAAATTGACGCCATTCGCGAGGACCTGCAGTACAGCGAGGGCGTCGGCCCGGACGCAGAGCCCCCAGTCGAGGCCGCCGTCCCGGACTCGGTTGGCTTCGGCGACCTCGCCCGGATGAGCTTCGTCGAGGTCGAACTCAGCAAGGGCACCAAGTCCCTCGGTCCGGTCACGGTCTCGGTGGGCGATGTCGGAGACCGTGGGCTATACCTCTCGGTCAGTCTTGCCCCCTCGACAGCCGTCTACACCGAGGAGGTGCAAGACGCCATCGTGTCGGCACTGTCGAACCGGACGCAGTTGCTCATCGACCTCGAGTGAGCGCGAGATAGAATGACGCCTCCGCTGCACCTCACCGAAGCCCAGAACGGTCGCATCCCTTGCGACAACTGCCACTCTCGAAACACCGAAATCATCCGGACCTCCCTCGATGGGAACACCCACGAGGTCGAGTGCCACGACTGTGGCCACGAGCAGATCACCCACTCCGGCCCCAAGTGTCCCGGCTGTGGGGGCCACAACACGACCACGACAACCGTTGGTACCGCCCCGCACCGACGCCGCGGGGTCAGCTGTCGAGCGTGTGGCCGAACGCCACGATAATGACTTGGAAGCATCTGCATCGAGAAGAAGCACAGTCCACCGACCACGATGCCGACGTGCAGGACCTCCGCTCTGTCGCGCCACCCTGTCGCGACTGCGGAAGCGAACCAGCTGCTCCGGACTCGGAGTTCTGCCCGGACTGTCGCCCGGCGGCCGGGTCGGGGGGTGGCCGATGAACAGCGCCGGCGTGGAGCTGGCCGTCGCCTGCATCGCCGCGCTCGCTTGGATTGTCCAGACGGCACTGACCGACCCCGTCGAGGGCGTAATCGTGCTGGGGCTCATGTACCTCACTGTCTATCTCACCCAGCGGTTCCACTCCCCTCGCGGGCGGCTGACGCTTCGGTAACAGCCCACTCTCTCGCTTACGTCGACAACTGCGGTTCCCGAGCGCAAGCGCTCGGGGACACGCTCCATCTTGGGCCGGCACGCCGGCCCGGCGATCCCGTCTCCTGATTGGCGAGCAACAAGCAGACGGACCCCAGTGAACTCCCGATATTCGGGGTGGACAGGCTGGAGTAGACCATGGGACGATACGAGCACCCGCCGCGTGGCTCCGACAGCGAGACATCCCGAGAGTGGGGCAGCATCCAACTCGCGTACGGCCTCAGTCAAGGGGCACGCATCTCAGCTGACGGGGGCGACGATGAGTAATGACCTCGATATCGACCCCGACGCGGTGGATATCGGCGACGGGCTGCAGACAGCGGACGGCAGGCCGGCACTCGCCGTCGTGGACGTCGACGCCGACAACGAGCAGGTGAAGGTGTACTCCCCGAGCGGCGAGTACACGGTCAATCGCTGGTTCAGCATGGACCTGTTCGGTGTGCATCGGCCCAACGAGGATGTCCAGACCGACGCCGACCGCGAGCAGTGGCTGAACGAGACGCTCCCCCCGGCACACACCTGTCGCGACGGCGAGCGGCGAAAGATGGAGTACACCATCGACGACAAGGGCAACGTCCAGCGGGTGGTTCGAGCGTGAGCAGCCACTACTGGCCACCAGAAGACGAGCTGGAGTCAATGACCGACTCCGAACTGCTCGACCACGCCAGCGAGGCCTACGACCTGAAAGTCGCGTCCCTGGACAAACTCGACCCCGATGAGGGCCGGGCGCAAGTCTGTGACGTTCGCCGCCAGCAGATTCGCGAGATACTGAAAGCCCGACTGGAACAGCGAGAGGACGGCGAGACCGACCCCGAGCTTGCCGACCTCGATGAACCGCTCGCGGAGGTCGTGAGCGACATCCGGCCGCACACGCTGACCGTCTCGCAGTAACCGCCGGGCAGGCTAGCACTCCCGACAGCCTATCAGCACCCGCCACCGCTACGGCTACGCCCACCGCTACGGCTACCGCGACAGCAACAGCCTACCGCTACGGCTACCGCCACCGCTACCGCCACAGCAACCGCCCACCGCACGGCAACCCCACCGCACCAGCAACAGCACATCTCTGTAGTGGAAGCATATAGAATAGTGTTACAGAGATGGAACGAACACGATATTTGAGCAGATATGCTTAAAATGTGCCCCGATTGGCTGTATTCCGCTGCTGGCTGGCTGCCGGTCAGCCGACACGAGTGGCAGCCCGATGGGTCGTTTATATACTCCCGCAGTGGGAGTGCAGGGTGAGCAGAGAGAGGTGCGGTGCAGAGCGGTCTTGCCCTTGCAAACACGGTGAATTCGCAATGACGAAATACTCCACTTCCGACGATAGTACCGACTTCAACAACGACGATAGCGGCAAGGTCACGCTCGACGACGCGAACACGGCGAAAGCCGGCTACCAGAGCGAGGAGCAAATCGCCAAGCGGATGTACGAATTCGACACGCCCGAAACCAACGAGAACCCGGAAGTCAAGGAACTCGAAACCCCCACGGCCCCGATGGGCGCACACCTCGACAACCAAGAGGAACTCCTGACGGCTGTCCAGGGCGACGAGGACCAGCCCGTTGAAACGGCCGACGAGGCGGTGGGCATGGAGGGCGACAACAACCAGCAGTTCAAGGTGGACCGCGATGTGCGGTTCGCGTCGCCCGAGCGACTTGACCGTGGCGAGTACGACACGAAGTCGGACGCAGAGGTTGCGGCGAACATGGGACTGGACCATCTCCCCGTCGTTGACCAGTCAGACAAGGAGCCAATCCCCGAACTCGTTGACCGACGCCCGAAGGAGACGCTTGCGGCCTACGAGCAGCGGGTTGCCGAGGAAGCCGACCACGCCCGGCTGGCCAACGAGGCACGAGCCATCGCGGAACCGACTACCGCTCCCGTGGAGCAGGCAAGCGAGCCGTCGCTGGACGAGCTCCCAGTCGAGAACGTCAAGTACGCGACGGGCTGGTTCGACGCTGACGCCGAGGACGATGCCGAGGGTGGCATGTCCCCCACCCGGGAGCGAGCAGCGGCGACCCGACACGGCGCCGCGGCGGTCGCGTCAGAGCCGGCAGTCACCCCGGAGCCCGACCACGACGAGGCAGGCCAGCTGAACCGGGACCTCGCGGACTTCGAGGAACGAGCGAAACTTGCAGCCGGGCTGGAGGCCGACGAGGCGTGGTCCCCGGTCGAGCGCATCGGTGAGGAGATTCGGGCGCTCGGCCAGTACGTCGAGCAGGTCGCAGCGAAGACGAACCTGACCGAACGGCGGGCGCTGCACCTGCTGTGCCACGAGCGACTCCAGACGGGCAGTGCGCGAGACGCCGCGCTGAACGCCGTCCAGAACGCCGATGACTACTACAAGGTCGCGCCGACCGCAATCGGTGACATCGAGGACTGGCGACACAACGTGACCGTTCAGGGTGAAGTCGTGCGGCTGTTCGACCCGATGAACGCCAGCGAGCACCAGGTGGCACTCATCGAGGACGCCCAGACGGGCGAGTCATTCAAGTTCATCATCCACGAGAACACGCGGGACTGTCGCAACTGGACCGAATGGGCGGGTGACATCGTGACGGACCTGCACGAAGGCGATGTCGTCCGCATCATCGACGGCAAGCCCCATGACGACTACGGGGCGAAAGGGGCGAGCAAGAAAGTCCACGCCTGCCAGTGGACCTACATCCAGCGCCTCGAACAGGGCGGTGGGGCGTACGTCAGCCGGCACGCTCCGCGGAGCCGAGTTATCGAGCCCTCGGAGTTCGAGGGCGACGTGGAGGCGGAAGGCCCAGCGCAGAAGCCCCCCAAGGCGTACAACCTGAACGAGTCCACGTTGGACCAGCGCCGAGCGAGCAAGCCCAATGGCGCAAGTCAGGACAGCGACTTCGAGCTTGGCTGCGCCGCTAATGAGGCAGTATCGGCCTGAAAAACGTGATTGCGCGGAGCATGAACACTGCACCAGCGAACGTACGTCAGTTGGTCTCCATACAGCGAGCCGATTTGTGATATGAACAGTACACCGGTTAGAATGAGCCCCCAATGGCGATATACACGAAAATGCCAATTACGGTTGCTACCACGTCGAGTACAAACAAAATCGCGTAGTCTTTTGGTTCCATACAGACAAGACTTTGACGACCCGCTAAGTTGTTGTGCCATCAGCTCGTTCAGAAAGCGGGTCTACTGAGCAGCCGTTTCACTCTTTTTGACGGGCAAAGAGTCTGTATTGACAACGGCCGAGAAGCTCTGACTCGATAAGTCCGATCTGACGGGATACATCAGGAATAGTATTCAGCGCTGAAGCAGTAATGCACCGTCTACGTCCAATGCAGCAGTGCTAATTGCAAGCAGACGGTGCCAAATTATATTTACGGGGTATGTATTCTCTCTCGTTTCCTGCCGTCTAAACGCGACTGAACGCGGTTTCTGTCTATTCTTGTAGCCCACCAATGACTGATCCAGACAACTCAACGGACAGTCGTACCGTATCGCTGACCGACGCGAAAGGGTTCGTCTACGAACCAGTTCGTGGTCCAAAGCGCAAAATCCAATTCAACCCGCGATCTGACGGCCGCTTCGAGCGCGTTGAGGCCGTCTGGAACGGGTGTGGGTGGCGCGTGACTGGTCGAGAGATCGTCACGACCATGCGCCGGATCTAATCTCTACACCGCTCTTTTGTACATTGTAACATCTTCAAGGAACGGCTTCTAAAATCACGTTGTCAGGAATTTCTCATTAGAACGTGTAAGAGGCAACTTCCGTACTGCCACAGCATGAACATGGTTGGTCAGGATCATCAACCGTCTGACCACACTGGCGACATTCGATATACCGCTCTGTTGTCCCCAGATTCCAATTGAGTATGCTCATCTGTACCAAATATATTCATAGAAAGAGATAATTATTGGCTATAATTTATGCTGCTACCCGCAGAAAACAATTAGTTGTTATCGCCCCGGCTTGATACGTAGCAAGTAGGTCTTCAAGCAGCATACTGCGAGGATCTGTCGGTGGATACTCAGACATACATTTATAGTCCGTTCGGAAGGTACTGTCACCGCTGGTACGGCTCACTAAAAAAGCGTGTTATAGAGACAATCAGTGGATTGGTTTCGCCAAACTCCGGATTGAAACAGCCGCCCAAAGAGTATGTCTACTGATCTTGAACTGCACACTATTTTTTGTCTGGTGTTGGTACGGCCGGATGATGGAGCCGCTTGAGATTGGATTACGGATTCTCGGTGGTATCATTCTCATCGGGGTGAACGCGTATTTCGTCGCAATCGAGTTCGCGTTGACCCGTGTCAGACAGTATTCAAAATCGGAGTTCGATACGCCTGGGCTTGAGCTTGCCTGGGAAATGACCACTGATCTGGAGTTTTACTTAACCACTTGCCAGGTCTGGATTTCCGCAACGAGTATCGCACTAGGGATTATCGCCGAACCTGGACTAGCGGCTCTGATTGAACCGGTGTTCGAGAACACCACGTTCGCATCGGTCGGGGCTGGCTCGTTACTCGGCTTTCTTATTATCAACTTAGTCCACCTCACGCACGGGGAACAGACGCCTACCTACCTTGGTGTCGAACGCTCCAAACAGGTCGCCCGGTATGGATCACGACCGCTGTACTGGTTTGCCAAGATACTCGCTCCAGCTATCTGGGTCGGTGATTCGGTTGCAAAGGGAACACTGGGCCTGTTCGGCATCGAGATGACTCAGGCATGGACAGAAACCGAGAAAGAAGTCATCGAAACCCGTGCCGACCTTCGGAACCGACTTGGATCGGTACTCGAAGAGGGTGAATTGCCTGCGGAGCGCCGTGAAGAAATCATGAACGCGTTGACGATTGGTGAACAGTCGGTAAGAGAGGTCATGGTCCCCACCGAAGAAATCATAGCCATCTCAACTGAGGATTCAGCTGAAGCGAACTTCGAAAAGCTTGAGCAGCACCCTCATACACGGTATCCACTAATTGGTGAGGATTT